>Ga0307507_10002340_pt1 | contig 40198 bp, 10 predicted proteins | sample 7_EM_MG_FD_207223 | JGI IMG/M metagenome (GOLD analysis project Ga0307507, IMG submission 207223) | Populus trichocarpa ectomycorrhiza microbial communities from riparian zone in the Pacific Northwest, United States - 7_EM | ecosystem: Host-associated > Plants > Roots > Unclassified | place...
ACTCTTATTAGTGTAATAACTATAGCCTTATTAGAATAAAGATATAACTGTAATATAACCGTAATATAACTAGGTTATATAATACCTTTATTAATTCTAGGGATATTTGCGGTAATTACAACCTTATTTAACCTAGCTGTACCAACCCGTTAAAAAGACATATCAATTTTAAACGTTTTTAACGTTGAGAGTATTTCCGCCTGGCCTTTTTAAAAGTATATAATTATTAGCTTGCTATCTTAGTGGAATATATCTTATATATATCTAGGACCTGTTTTATAATACAGATGCTTTTTAAATATTACCCCTTGTATATCTTGACTTTGCGGAAATGATAAAAGCTATTACTTTTTAATTAGGTATTAAATCTTATCAAGATTTATAAGGCTTTGGTAAAGGCTTAGAAGGCTAGTAATATTATATTTTTCGCAAAACTCTTTTATTAAAGGGCTGTATGTAAAAGAGCCTAATAGAATGAGGATAGAGTATTAATATAACTTAGATATAACGTACTTAAAGTAAGCCCTGGCCCCAACTGTCGCTGGATTTGTTGTTGAAGTTCTTTAATAAGCTATATTAGAACCTTTAACGGAGGCGCTGGAGGATGCGTATGTTTGCTATAAGAAGTTAAAACAATATATGGGCAATCCTTAATATTATCTAGCTATATATAGTTAAACTCCACATTATAAGAGGCTAGTACCCATTTTCTAGGTCCTTGGGTGTGGTTACAGCCTAGATATATTAAGGTTATATCATAGTTATATACATATTATAATAACTTACCGCAATTATCTAATCTTTTCTTTCTGTACTCTACCGCTGTATAGGTTTCTGGAGTGCCCTAATAGCCTTAGTTAAGTAAATCTCTTAAATATTTTAATAAGTATCTTAAAACTGAAGAAAGAGACTTTTAGTAGTATTTTTTATGGTTTTGTGTTCGACTTCCCTTGGTACAGTATATACTTGCCATAGGTCTATCTATAAGTGACTAGTTATAGCTTAGTTATAGTTATAATATATTTAGGATATATTAGACACTAACCGTGTACTTCGCAATATAAAGATATGGCTTACAATTAGCACTCTGCTCTATATAGGCAATCTAGTACTAAAATGTATAACAAATACTGTTATAAAGTCTATATACGTTAATAAGAATAGATAATATAAATAAGTATCTTACGTATTTGTGTCTCTTCGTTTAAGATTATCTTGATTTGATTCTATTAAATCGCCAAGGAAATGTATAAGAGTACGTAATGTCTATATTATAACTTAGATATAGTAATATAATATTATAGATATATTATACCTTTTCTTATAATTTACGTATTCTTTCCCAGTCTTCCTCTATAACTTGCTTATAGTGAAAGTTTTATAGCTAAGGGTCTAAGTATTCGCAGTAAAACACGCCTATATAGGGTATCTGTCTCCTAAAGCACTTTTAGAGACTAAGAAGAGGGCATATTATACTCATCTTATTCCTTAATGTGCACGAGTATTACATCTATCTATATTAGAACCCAGTTATATATAAGATCTATCTAGGATATAGTCTCTTATATTTTCGTATATCTTAGTAATATTCTTATTATTTAGCTATAGGCCAGATAAATCTATTATATATCTAATCCCGTGCTTAGAGGATATAGGATATTCTAGTATCTCTTAACTAAATATAAGTCTTTCTACTGCAAGCGATCTAGTTTGTGTAATTGATATTAAGCCCGGCTATATTATAGAAATAATTAGTTTATATATTATATATAGCTCACGTTATAGAATTCTACTTACTACTAGCGTTAAAGAAGAGGCATTGGCAGATCGTTATAGCATGGACATTTAGGATTATATATCTTTATAATACTCCCAATATAAGCCGGATATATCCTAATTACCATCTTCAATGTTTATATATATGCGTTCCTCCTATACCTATTACCCTTTATAGAAGAAGTCCTCCTGTAATTATTCTAAGTCTTTAATTAAGGACTAAGTTGCTTCTATTAGCAGTAGTATAGAAGAACTACCTAAGATAGGTAAGTGCGCAAGGGTGCCTGGATTATATCTTGGATACATTATTAATCTATCCTAGATATATCTCTGCGCACTTTAGGGTGGCTGTATATTATTAGCCATTTCCAATACTAAGATCGCACGATCTTAGATATACCAAAAATAGAGTATAGTTGCAATATTATACAATCAAGTATAGCTTTAATAGCGATAATTTTAAAGAATTTTGTATTGAAAGCTTATGAAGTATGCGCGCATGGTGCTAAAGTTCATCTAGTGTAAGATTTTGCGACGTGGCGTATTTCAACACTCCCGGAGCTTTCGGCAACACTGGCCGAGCTGTATGCTCCCTGATACAACTTCGTAAAGTAATATTCACAGAGATGGAGCCTGAATCGGCCCTGGGAACAAATAAACCCATCTACCGAAAGCACTTCATCCCACTTGAATCCAATCCAGAACCTTTTACTGAACTGATTCACGAGCTTGGCGTACTGCCTTCTCTCTGCTTTCAAGATGTGCTATCTCTGGACGATCCTGAGCTGCTGGCATTTGTTCCACGCCCAGCTTTTGCTTTGGTACTAATATTTCCAACCTCTGATGCTTACCAAAACCAAAAGGCCATGGAGGAGGCCATGCGGAATGAGTATCATGGCAGTGGTGATGGAGAGGAAGTTGTATGGTTCAAGCAAACGATCAATAACGCCTGTGGACTCTACGGCATACTTCACGCAGTGTGCAATGGTGCCGCTAGAAGTTATATTGGTGAGGAATGCAGCTCATTTACTCGTGCTCCCTATACCCCCCAATGTTTCCCCAAAACGTGCCCCGTTCTAACTAGCCCACGCATAGCTTCCGATTCGACACTTTCAAAGCTGCTAGAAGAAAGCTTGTCTCTCCAACCAGATGAACGCGCTAAGATCCTTGAAGACAACGAAGAGGTAGAATCTGCTTACGCGACAGTAGCTCGGCAAGGGGACTCAGAAGTCCCTGAGAATCTAGAGGACGAAGTCGACTTTCACTATGTTTGCTTCGTCAGGTCACCCAAGAGCGGTCACATATATGAGCTGGACGGTGACCGGAAGGGCCCGATAGATCGAGGGAAGTTCGAGGGCGCAGAGGACATGCTATCCGAAGGTTGTTTAGACTTAGTACGAGATTTTATTACTAAAGAGAAGGGCAATCTGAATTTTGGCCTCATGGCTCTAGTGTCGAACGAGTAATTTGAGCAGTACAAGAAACTTCTTCTACAGCGAAGGTTCATTGCCTTCCCAGATTATTTGAAGGAACTGGGTATATGTAGGTGCGCAAGGAGTCACACTCTTTGTAGATCTCCAAAGAGCAAGAAGTGTGAACTATGAAAGCCCTGAATTCATCTTGCAACAAGCGCACTTATACCATGAGGGTAGAACCCCGACCATACAACCCCAGCCAACGCAGGACGCGATGAAAAGGGCTGCTCTTCGATGAAGAACTTCTTGATTGTCTCCTGGAGGAGGAAGTGGCCGGTTCGTGCAGTTGCGGGTGCGGACTTAGCACAGAAACTACAATAATTTACCTAGGAGAGCATTTCATAAAACGGTTAGTGGTAGTTCTAGTAGCGAGATAGGCAAGTCTTGATATCATTGCCTTCTTCACCACGCTTGAGCATGTTGGTGAAGGTCTTCCGGGGCTTGAGGAAGGAAAAATTCGTGAAGCAGAATTGTGACGAGTCACGTGCACGCTAGCTGGCACGACTTGACCTCACCTGCGCTCGCAACTTCTAACCTTTACTCCCTCATATCCTTTTCATCAACAACCTACCAACAACTTACGTCAGTGTGCCGCTTCGCTTTAAATACTGCTTCATACTCCAGTTCACTCCCAGTTCCTGACGTGAAATCTCTAACATGACGAAAAAGAAGCGCGGCCACCCCGATTTACAAGAGAAGCTTGACCGTCCATGGTGCTACTATTGTGAGCGCGACTTTGACGATTTGAAGATTCTTATATCGCACCAGAAGGCTAAGCACTTCAAGTGTGAGCGATGCGGCCGTCGACTGAACACGGCTGGAGGTATGTTTGATTCTACTCTTCGAGGCTCCGTCGCATTAAAGCCCGGCAGCATACTAGTCATTTGACAGAGCTAACTTTTCGGATAGGGCTCAATGTTCATATGAATCAAGTCCATAAAGAGACTCTTGCAAATGTCGAAAACGCGCTTCCTAACCGTCAAGGGTTGGACATCGAGATTTTTGGAATGGAAGGTATCCCGGGTGATGTCGTTGAGGCGCACAACCAGCGCGTCATCCAGCAACATTATGCAGATGAACAGGAAAGAGCAGCAGTAACTGGCAATCCGGTTGGTGGTAGCAATGGTGCTGGTGCCGGCAACGCCAGCAAGAGACCAAAATTCGAGAGCCCCTCAGACTTAAAGAAGCGTCTAGCTGAGCACAAAGCAAAGAAAGCTGTACAAGAAGCGGGCGGTAGTAGTGGGGATGTAACGCCGCTGGGTGCCGGGCAAGGCACGCAGAGTCCTGGAGTAGGTCATAGCCCTGGTGGATTTGTGAGTGTTTTACTTTCGTTGACCTTTTGCGTTGTCGCGTTGTGTTTTGTCTCATTCCATACCTAATCTCGTGCATACTTCTCCTGGACCTCGTGTGGTTCTCTTCCTATGTTTTCTAGTTATCTTTATTCATACTGTCGCCTTTGAATGTTTCATTCCCCCATCTAGCGTATCGGGCTAACAATCATAATAGCCGCTCGCTAGCTCACCTCCATTTATGCCACACCAACAAGGCTTCTCTGGAGTGCATGGCAGTCCACAGCCAGCCTTCTCTCAACCTTATGGGCAGCCTCCATTTTCCCAGGCATCCCAGCAACCTACATTCCCTTCGCAGGCGCAATTTCCCCAGCAACAGCCTCCCTTTGTTCCTCACCAACAGCCTGGGTTTGCGTCACCACCTTCACAACAATATCCACCTACGGGTGGTGCACCGTACTCTGCTTCAGGTCAACAATTTCCTCCACCTGGCGGACCTCAGTACCAGCCTCCATTTCAAACAGGTCCACCACACCAATTTGGTGCTGGCTCTCCACCTCTGCCATTCCACGCGGCGCAGAATCAACAACCACCTGCGCCTAGTCGGACTCCGCCAATGAATGGAGTCATACCCCAGCGACAAGGCAGTCTACCTGCGCCACCAGGGCTTCCACAACGCCCGTCTTTCGGTGCCCCGCATGTCAACGCATTCCAGCTGCAACAAATGCATCAAGGCCACCTTCCAAGCGCTCCGAACGCTTCACCTGGAACAGTTCAGAGCCAGCCTTCTGCTAATGCCGCTCCTGGTCACGCTACAAATCAAGAGCACATACCTGAGCCGAGAGGGTTATCTAGCTCTGCTATTGCGGCCTCTGTTGATGAGCTTATCTCAACAGCTAAAGGTGCAGCAACTCCAACGACTCCTAGCGCCGAAGCTGGTTCGGAGAAGAAATCTAAGAAAGACAAGGACAAGGCTACTAGACTTGTCTACTCAGACGAAGAAGTAAGTCCCGAGGAGAAGATGTCGAAACTGCCCAGGTACGCATTCGTTCCAGATCGCAAAGAAGAGACAGTGTTAGGAACTCCCGAAGGTGCTGTTATTGGAACAGTGGACGTCTAGAACACCTACCCAACGGCCTTTTCACGTATTCCCTACGAAGTCCGACGTTTCATCTTGTCAACTTACATTTCAGACTCGTTTTATTGGATCTACAAACCGCAGTGTGCCTCAACTGGGAGGGAATGGCGAAGTTTGCAGCAGTCGGTGGATGGAAATGCTGTGGAGCAGCTAAGTTTGCTGGCTTTTCCGACATACAATTCCAATTACTGGTGTTGAAAATTGATACTTTGCAGCCGGGGACGAGATTTGGAGTATGGAGGTAACCACGGTTCACGGGTTGAGCGAGTCATAATCACTCTGACGATCCAGCGTCGGTGAGTGGATTAGTTGGTTTCTTTTCCTTTGTGTCTGCCTATTTTTTCATTCGGATAATTCGATCAGTGCGTAGAGGCTGATGGCTGGGTGACGGAAGGCCTCCTCCCCATCATCCCTGCCGTGAACAACTCCTGGTACCTGCTTCTTGCTTTCACTACTACCAATGTAAGTCTGAACAACGGTTGGTCTTCCCTTCCATAGATGCTCTGAAACTTGCTTCCCATGCATGGCTAGATGGTATATACTGTTGTAAGTCGTGACTTCGTAGACGTGTTTATTAGAACAATTTAACCAAAAAGTAACGAACCCTTTCCGTGTTCACCTCCTTAGGTCTCTAATCATGTAGCACCACGCATATTCACACATCCGCTGGCCTCTTCGACCGAACGATCCTTTACACGGAGGCGGTATTTACACTCAACACTTCGACTCATTATTTGTTAGAACGTAAGATGCTGCTTCGATAAATTTATTGTAGACGGCCCCGAGATATTACTAGTAAATTCAGAAGCGCGAGCTGCTCCACAAGCAAATTTTCATGGCCGTTAGCTACTGATCAGTCGCAGTTAATCAATTAAAGGTGGCACAGGCGCCCACCAATCCACGCACGACCCTCTAGCTAATTTTAGGAAATCTTCCATTAATTAACCCTACTAGCCGATTCGCTCATTGTCGCGCACACTTGTTTCGGGGTTTGTAGAGAGCTGCAACAAGCTGCAACAATCTACCAAGTCCCAGGCTGATTACAATTTCCGGAGGGGAAAATGTCATCAAGAATATCGTTCCAACAAAGCCAGTCGAACGTATCTTTCCAATCTTCCATCTCCGGAGGGGTGATTATAGAGAGATGGGACTGCCCTGGTGGTTCCGTGACTCCGTTTTGTGTGGCAGGACAGTTTTGGGGGGAATTCCGTGGTTCAGTTACTGGAACTCGCGCAACTTCTGGATCATCTGACTCTGCATTCGTCCTTCCGTTGAAGTCGTGGTTGTGGTGTACATTCGACAACCCGCTTAGCGGTGGTGAGTCCATGATAGATCTTGTGTCGGCCCAGGTTTCCGCATTGGCGTTGTTGGGGATAGAGGTGTGTAATTTACGTCCGCCATGTTCCCTGATAGCAGAAGCAAAGGGTTGCGGACTGTTGGAAGGTTGCGATTTCAATCCTTTGGTATAAAGCTCATTGAACACAGTTTCGGTAGGACAGAATTGGACCGGATGCCCACCGTAAAACGTCGTGCCTTCCTTTTCGTGAAGCGTATGCTGGGGGTTAGTTATGAAGTTTTTTTGTATTTGGGAATTGAGAACATTTAGCCCGTAATGCCCGTGTGCATGCTGGTAGGGACCACTCCGTGACAAAGTGTCATTTTCTGCACTTATAAGCCATGGATTCTGAGACTCTCCCAGGTCTGGCAAGCCAGCCAGTGTTTTGATAGGACTACCTTTCGGTGAACCACGGAGCGGAGGAGTAGGTTCGCGAATCCTTGGAGACAAAACGGGACCTTCCCTTATGAGCGCGCCGCTCTCATTATTGCCATTTTTATGCTGCTCTGGCTGCGGGGCGTACTGTGCAATCTTCCGGGAACGTTTATGCTGCATACTGCTAATTTCTAGGCTGGTGTCTTCGGGACTGTAAAAGATAGCTTAGCATGGGATATTGCGACGTGTTAGACCAAACTTAACCTACCATTCTTCTAGCGGCTGGATGTGCAGCGGCTGGCTGTGCGGCAGCTGCGGTAGCCCATGTTTACACTTAACCTTATTAGCAGTTGGCTCCAAACAGGGGGAAGAGGTGTACCTTGCGTTTCTTCTTCTTACAGTTGACACACGCGCCCTTGACTCTCGTAATTTGATACTCAATTCGTTCTTGCGCAGTCATAGGTTTCTTCCGCCGTGGATTCAGCTGTGCGCCGTCAGAAGCCCTCCAGACATCGGTCATCGCGGCTAAGGAAGGGGTGGCGCTGCTAATTTCTCTAGGGTTAATGGAGGCCTTTGCAGACTGCTCTCCTTTTAAGACGGCAGCATACGTTGGACGTGCAGTAGCTGCAGTGATTGTGGATACCGCTTGGTGTGGAGCAGATTGCGAGTTACGAGATTGACTGATGCCTCCGATCGTCCGCGACAAGGCTTTGGGATTCGAATTATTATGAGAAGATCTAGCTAATGACTCTGAGGCACCCTTCGCGGTTGGAAGGTTTAATGGCCGTGGGTTCTTTTCCTCCTGCTCATTGACAATGAAATCCATCAATGCCAGCTTCATCCTTTCCTTATGGGTCTTACCAGCAGGAAAAGACCGCTTGAGACATTCGAAAAGCTCGTCAGAATCCTTGTTTGGGCTGAACTCGATGCCGGAATATGGATCGTACGGGTCGTTTGCTTGGGCTGATTTTCGGGAAAGCTTAAAACCCTTGCTTTTGGGAGCAGAATTTATGGACATGGTAATGGAGGATATGTCAATTGAGTAGGATAAATGAATTTGGTTGAATATATTCTAAACAGCTTGCTACACCGTAAAAAGATGAGGACAAGTAGAAGAGAACGGATCTCAGCCTTGAAAGACTAGCATTGGCGGTAAGAAATTGAATATTTGGATGGCATAGAATTGAACAATATCTGTGAGGAGGAGGCAATGATGATGAAATAAAGCCAAATGTATAAATGGTGATTTGCATGAGATAAATACGCTCGGGTGCAATGAAGCGCCGCATTCCCGTATTGGGACACCGCAACGCCAAGACTCACAAGTATGATGACACTAGGCGATATCCGTTTGTGCTCTCAGCCGCTTATCCATATCATTCATTCAAAGACGCCTTGAAATGCTTTGCTGCAGCTCAGATCTTGAAATGATAGAATGACCCAACCAGCCGCGATGAAAATAAATGCATGAACAAAAATGTATATCATCATCATTGACCCGAGGTACGAGTGGTCTATACTTTTGGGTCCTAGAATTCAAACTTTGCCAAGCTAGCTTCTAATTAGTTAGAAAAAATATAGCGCGCGGTAAGTTACGGCAGAATCCACATAATAAACATCAAAATATTGCAAACGTTAAAACATCTTAGTATTCCTTTTTTGTTTATACCTTAATTAATATAAACGTGACAGAGCCTACTGTAATTAAGTGTATTAAGTGCCATATCTACAAGCCCCGCATTAACTTTGTTAAAGACGGCCCGTTAAAGAAGATTTTAAAGCTATGCCAGCTATATTGGTCAAAGGCATGTTTTTCCTATATATTACTTTTACTTCTGCTTACTTTTCTAAAACTCTATATCTATTTTAAGAAAGCGGAAAGCTCTTATAGGGCTAGGTTCTACTACTAAGAATTATTCTATAAGGCGCTAGCAAACTATTGCTCAACCTAAAAATGACCCTAAGAACGCCTTCCTGCCTCACAGCCAGAATAGCTAAAATACTCCTAAAATAGCTTAACGGCGGAAGACAATTAGGGCAATATAACGGGGACACTGTATTCTTAATTGGTGGGGTAAAGCTTACTCGCCTACTCCTCCGCTATATACCATAGATAAAGCTCTATATAGCAGAAGAGGCACTCCAGATAGCCTAAATATGTCCTTATAGGAACTAGCTCCTATATCTACTCTACCGCCAATACCTACTCCTACTCTGACTACGGCTATACTACTACCTATTTTAGCTATTAATTAGGAGCGAATTAATAAGTTTAGGAGCATACTATAGGTGTAACGGAACCTTGTAGTAGGAACTACGGTGGGTCCTATTATTGGGCTGGGTATGTAGGTAAGAATAGTGCAACAACATAATAATAACTGGTGGAGTGGTTGCCTAACAGATTAACTCTAATTATATTCTAAGATTTACTACAAAGAGAGAACTATCTAGGTAGGGACTATGGTCCTTTAAATACATAACTATACGCCTAAGAAATCCCTTCGCTCTATAAGGTACGTATGCTCTATCTACTCTATTACAGATTATATAGATTATACAGATTATATAGATCACATTATATGACCTTGGCTACTATTCCTCGTTATATAGTTCCACCAGATCCATCCTAGACCGTGCCTATATTAACTAACTAGCTTCCTCCGACTCTTCTCTAAGTAGTTATAATATTGTACTTAAGCTATCTATAACACTATCTCCCTCCTTTTTATCTTTGTTCTTAAAGATTCCTAATATCTCTAAGTTGTCTACTAGAGGTATAATATCTGTTTAATTAGTCTGGTTAATATCCTTATTTATTATGCCTAAAGCATCTTCTTCTTCTTCTACAGCTCGCCGGTCTCGCACTATTGCTATAATCTTGTTTTTGGGTGAGATAATACCGTCTCCATACTTTTACTATGTAAAAGAGGGGTTAGTCTGCATTATATTAGCAAGCCCTTTATCTTAACAACCATCCTCTTATTTAGAGTGCACTAAAGCAAACATTTAATCGTCCTATAACGTTCGCTCTATCTCTAACGCTAAGTATACGCGTCCTATAACTCTTAATAGTTTTTAGGTTCCCTAAGTAACTTATTATAGGGTCTTGTGTTTAATCTACCACTAAGAAACTTAATAGTGAACTAGCCTCTACGCTGCTTAAGGTTTAACGTATCTTTAAAGAGTCTATATATGTCCTTAAAGCTTAACGTCTAGCTTATACTCGTCTTTAACGTCTTAAATATATGCGTAAGAAGGTTCGTTCTAAGGAGTAAAAACTGGTTTAATAGGGTCTGTTTAAGCTAGGTAATAAAAGGACTAGCTCTCCTCCTGCAAGGGAAACAACTCTAAGTAGCTTAGTAATTGCTCCTCTTAGGTCCCCCTTAGGTGACTTATTTTTTAGTAATTCTTCCTTATTAATGCTACCTAACCTGCTTTTTTCTAATACTCCCGTACCTTTCCTATAGCGTTCTCTAGGTTGCTTAGTGGTTTCTAGGTAGTCTCACTATAGCCTACCCACTTTACTTTGTACTATATTTTGTTATCTACGTCCTTATAACTAATGATCTTTAAAACTTGCTATTTATCTTCTTCTTGCCCTCTATACGTGTCTGCCTTATAAACTGGTGGCTTAATATCTCCATATACTGGTTCTAGCATCGCGACATATTATATAGGGTAGATCTTTATTTTGGCTAGTAGGTTTAACTTATATATAACTAATAAAATTCTTTACTTAACTTTAAAAGGTCCTAGTCTAACATAGTCTAACTTCTTACTTAGTTGTTAACTCTTAAAACTTTTATATAGTAGCCACACTTTATCTCCCTCCTTTAGATCTAGTCCCTTAGATCTCTTAGCATTATAGTACCTTTTTATCCTTTGTTGTACTAACTTGGCTATTTCCGTAAGGTCTATATAAAGGTTTATTAACGTCTCTATTCTTTACTTAGCTGTGCTACTTGTTTTCTTTACTTAATATAGTAATAATAACGTTCTTAGCTCGTACCCGTAGTTTGCCTTAAATAGTAATGTCCTCATTCCTTCTTATAGTGTTGTATTGTATGCAAACTATATAACTGGTAATAACGATACCTAATTATTCTGTGCGTAATTAATATAATGCCTTAGATACTGTTCTAGTATCTAGTTTAGTATTTCTGTTTATCTATCCATCTACAGATAATACACTATAGAGGTTACTGCGCGAACTCCCTATTCTGCCAAAAATACTTCCTAAAACACTACTATAAATCTTAGATCTCTGTCCGACACAATTTTATTTAGTGCTCTATGTCTTATAAACACTTCCTTTATATAGATTCTAGCAACGTCTTCTACTGATATCTCTTTAGTATATACTATAAAGTATCCCTACTTTATTAGCTTATTCACTATTACTAAAATCGCATTATGATCTTGTCCTATAATAGGATCTTTTAACTTTGGTAACTTAATAATAAAGTCCTATAATATAACCTCCCATGGTCTTCCTGGTGTCTTAATAGGTTGTAGCCCTCCGTATAGCTTATACCTCGTTGGTTTGTTCCTTTGGCAATCTAGATATTCTTTTATAACTTATTTTACTAATCCCCAGATTTCTTAAATAACGTACTCCTTCTAAAGTCTTAACACTAGTTCTGTAGACCTGTTATATCCCTATATTATTCCCTTATAGAATTCCTTAATAAACTCTTCTATAATAGACTTAGGTATATACGTTACTTCTCTATTCTTATACTGCTCTAAGTCTAGATCCTCTGCCTATACTTCTTAGATCTTCTGTGTCTAATTACTCTCTAGTAATTTATAGATCTGACTTTCTTTGGTTACTATAACCTTTAGATAGTTGTACCTAATTAACCTGTCTTAGTTCTTCCGCAATAAAGCTCCTAACGGCTTTTTATTATTTTATAGTTTGGCTTTTCTACTTAGAGCGTCTACTCGTGCGTTGTCTGTACCCTTAGTATGCTGAATTTTAAAATAGTATTCTATAAGCATTTCCGCCTATCTAACCTATCTCTGGTTGAGTTTCTTCGTTATTAGGAATCCTGTAAGGTTCTTATAGTCCATTTTAACCACAAATGGTTTCTCTGTGCCTTGTAAGAATGCTCTCTATTCTTTAAGTGCTGTAACTATGCCTAACAACTCCTTGTTATAGATGTCGTAGTTTAACTCTAGTGGTGTTATCTTCCAACTATAGTATGCTACTGGATGCTATGCGTCCTGGTGCTTTTATAGCAAATATGCTCCTAGTGCAAAGTCTAATACATCTATCTTAACAACCGTTTCTAACTTTAGTTAATAGATCTTGAGGACTGGCTCTTAGGTAAACAACTCTTTAAGTTTCTAGAATAGCTTCTTCTACTTACTACCCTAAACCTACGGTTTCTCCTTCTTTGTTAACCTTGTAAATGGTTTAATACTTTTTAACCACTGTGCTATAAACCTCCTATAGTAGTTATAAAACCCTAAAAATAACCTTAACTGCGTAACATTCTCTGGTTCTTGCTAACTTACTATAGCTTTAACTTTCTTTAGGTCCATGCTAATTTTCCCTAGTTTAACAATAAATCCTATAAAATTGGTTTTTCTTATAAAGAACTCGCATTTCTTAATGACTACTAGCATCTTTTCTTCCTATAGTCTCTTTAATACCCATTTAACGTGTTCTCTATGTTCTTTCTCACTCTCTAAGTAGATAATAATGTTGTTAAGATATACTATAATAAACTCGTCTAGGTGTTCTCCTAATACACTATTAATTTACTTCTGGAATATTGCTAGTGTATTTATAAGCCTAAATTATATAACTAATGGCTTATATAGTCCTTCTTTTGACCTAAAGGCTGCCTTCTATTTGTTACCTTCCTTGATCCTAATCTAATAGTACGCCCACCTTAAATCTATCTTTATAAAGATTTTTACGTTGCCTACCCTGTCTTAGATTTCGCTAATTAAGAGTAAATAATACCTATCCTTTCTGGTAATGCTGTTTAACTGTCTATAGTCTATGCATATCCTAAGTTTTCTGTTTTTCTTTAGGATGAATAACACTGGATATCCTACTAATAACTACAACGGTCTAATATATCCCTTTTATAAGTTTTCCTAGACAAACTCTTTAAGTGCTACTAACTTAGTTTTAGTAAGCTTATAGATTAAAAAGAACTTTGGACTTATTCCCTCTTCTAATTCTATCTTATAGTTCTATACTATATGTTCTAACAGCTGTTCACTTTCTGGTAACTATAACTTTTTACTATACTTGTGGTATCTTTTTGGTATATAACTTAAGCCCTATTTAGTCTCTTTGTATATTGCTCTAACTTGGTACTATACTAACTTGGTTTACTGTTATATTTTATATCATCAAGTATCCTTAATATTAACCTGACCTATAACCTAATTAATCTTTAGATTGTACTTCTATAACTAAGGTATTTCTAATATCGCCTCATCCTGTCCTAATGGTAGGATATTAAAAGACATTCTGACTGGTCTCCCTTTAATAGTTAACTAAATAGGTCCTGTTTTAAGATTAATAATACCTCCTCTATAGGCTATCTAATCTCCTAAAATTGTTATAAGTGGATACGGGTGTTCCTTCTATTTATATTGTAACCCTATTCTTTCCACTGCTTTTGGTAACACGTGGTTCCTTATTGCTCTATTATCTATTAACGCTTCGAACTGCTGATCTTGCCACTTAACTTATAAGTTTAGGTATTATCCTTATATTCCTTTAAGGGTCTAAGGCTTTAACACTAGTTCCCTCTAGTTTTATACACCTCCCATTTTCCTAACTATTGGCTGCTAGATCCTATTTGTACTTAATCTAACCTTAGCTAATACTTAGTCCGTTTCTTTTCCTTTATATACTATGGACAAGTGTTCTCTAAGCACTCCCACCACTATTATCCCTCTAGGTATTTTTCCATAAGGAATCTTCCTGGTTAAAGTATTAGGTCCCCTTAACTTTATACTTTTACTAGGTGCTATCTATGTATATACTTAGTATCCCTAAACCGCTTCTCTTCTAGTGCCTAATATATTCTTACTGGGTACTTCCAGTTCTTATCTTTTAGTGCTCTATACATGTTGCAGGTATTATCCACACAAGCTATTCACGATAGTATATAATACGCTAAGTGACTTAGGTCTACTCTTGGCTTGTTTTTGCTTTTAAGTTTAAACCTCTATTTGGCCAATCTAACTGTTGGTCTTTCTTCTATAGGTATTAAGATTTGTTGCTTACTTCTCTAGTCCCTAGATCCTTCTTCTAGGTTTCTTAACATTATAACTAATACTCCTTTAATGTGATTTATGCGCTTCTCTATAATAGGTTAGTCTTGGACTACTTTTTTGTCCAGCCATATATAAAAATCTACCTATTTGTTATTGCTTTGTTGTCTATACCACTTTCCATATAGCTGGTTTAGTGTATATAGTTTATCTATAAGAATGTACCTTGTTATTGCTACATTGTAATATTCTTTAGTATGTCTTTCTTTAAACCTAGTTAGAATTCCTAGATCCTCTTCCTATTCTAGTTTATCTAACCACTTTGCCCTAGGTGTCCCTGCACTTGGCCTATTAGTAACTCTTTATACAGGTACTCTGTCCCTTATATAACCTAGTATAGCTAACCTCTTATCTAGCTTTTGCTCTTGCTATGTAATAATTCTTGTCTTAAACTTATCTATAGTTTCTTGTTTTCTATATCTTGCAGCTAGATCCTCAAAGTTATCTTACTTCTTAATTACAGTATTAACTGTTTAATCTTTAGGCTAAATACTGTTTTTACCTAAAACTGCTGTGGTCCTTATTTGTTTTTTGAAATCTTGGTTACCTAATAACATTCTTATTCATTCCCCAAACTCTTAGTTCTTAAACTTGCGTCCTATACTTATTTGTTTGTTACTAAACTAAGTTACTACTCTTTCCCACCGATTCTTGTCCATTATGGGTTCTTAAGCTGTCCTTGTCATACCTGGCAAGTCTAGAGCCTTCCTTATCTCTTTATAAGAATCTTGGACCTATGGCCTTTTACCTTTATTAAGTAATAAGCTAGCACTAGCAGTCGTCTACTTACTTAGTTTCTTTTAAACGTTACTCCTTTCATCTTATAAAGCGATGGAAATTGTATCTAATGGTATTATAATACCCGTTACTGAACCTTATTCTATAATGGTCTTAGTTTCTGCTTCTATTTTAACTTCTTTAAGGTTTATATGCTCCTAGTAAGCTGCCTTCATTACCTTATCGTCAGTAAATGCTTCGCCTGTGTTAAACTTATCGTCTTTAATGTCCGATCTATAAGCTGGTTTGTTAGTTCCTCTAAACTTAGATAATAATAGCTCCTATAGCCAATAGCTTGCGCCATATTTAGCGTCTTCATGAATTTAGTATGCATTATTGTAATAATACGCAAAACTATTAATTAAACACTCTTTTGTTCCTCGCAGTGCACTATTGTCCCTCTGTATATACGTATCTCTTGCTGGTCGGGTTCCCTTTACCGCATAGTTACTTTAACCACCTCTATAGTCTCTGGTAAAATGACCCTGTTTTCTATAATTTATGCAAGCCCTATCTTTAAACTATTTTTCTTATTGTAGAGTCCGCCTAAACGTCTTCTACTGCTAAGATCCTTAGTTTAGCCTCTACTCCTAGGTCCTTTAATTACTAGATCCTTAACCTCTGGGTTTCTATAGTTTCCTTTCCTATTTCTGGGTTTCTTTAGTACCGCTTAGGTTTATTAGCTCTGCGCTATTCCATAGTTTTTAACTCTGTGTCTGTCGTTGCGTACTCTACGCCTTATATAATTATGGAACTCTGTCCTAACCCTTCTTAACCTGTTCCCTTTAATAGATCCTATTATTGATCTTTATTAACTAGTCTATTAACTCTCTTAGAGTATCCGCATCTTCTATTAGGATAATTGCGTCCTAGACTTTAGCCTTAAGTCCCTATTTATACTGTGCCATAAGCGCCCTGTTATTCTACTTAACCTACGTAGCTAGTGTTTGAAACTGCGTTATATACTTAATTACTAAAGTGCGTTATACTAAGTTCTAAAGTTTCCGTTCTGCTATTGTGGTTACTTTGGGGTCTTTAAATATCTATATTAACCGTTCTGCGAACCCGTTCCAACTTGCAAACACATACCATACGTCTGGGTTAGTAGTTATCACACCGTTTGCTTATATCTCTATAAGGTAAGACTTAAACTACTCTAGAGCTCTTCCTAATAAGAATAGTCCTGCGTACGCTACCTGGTCTGTAGGTGTTGCTAACTTCACTCCTTCCTACATAACCTTAAAATGCATCTATATAAGAAACCCTTTAAGCTTTAACTTCTCTCTTAAGAACTGTTTAATTAAAGGTAACTTAACCTTTACTACTCTAATTCCATTAATGCGTTCTTTAAATAGCCTGCTATTGTCCTGTAAGTGATTAACCATTTCCTATAACTGACCTCGCGTAACCACTTAAGAATCTATATCTGCTATACTGGTGTCTCCTAACCCTGAGGTTATGGCTGCCGTTAATATCGTTATAACTAGTGCTTTAGGTGGCATGTTGTTTGACCTTATTTAATACCATAACCTTAGTAGTGAATGTGTAACGGAACCTTGTAGTAGGAACTACGGTAGGTCCTATTATTAGGCTGGGTATATAGGTAAGAATAGTATAACAACATAATAATAACTGGTGGAGTGGTTGCCTAACAGATTAACTCCAATTATATTCTAAGATTTACTACAAAGAGAGAACTATCTAGGTAGGGACTATGGTCCTTTAAATACACAACCATACGCCTAAGAAATCCCTTTACTCTATAAGGTACGTGTGCTCTATCTACTCTATTATAGATTACATAGATTACACAGATTATATAGATCATATTATATAACCTTAGCTACCATTTCTCGTCACATAGTTCCACCGGATCCATCCTAGACCGTGCCTATATTAACTAACTAGCTTCCTCCGACTCTTCTCCAAGTAGTTGTAACATCGTACTTAAGCTGTCCGTAACAATAGGCTAAATATATAGAGACGTGCAGTTATTATAAGGAGCGGTAGTTCCAAATAGGCCTAGCTACGGAGGGTAACAATATAGGTATATATAAAGCCTATATTAAGGACGCCAATAGCCTTAAAGATCTAACTCTTCCTCCCCTATTTGGTAAAAATAATAGGCTTAATCTAGGGCCTATTTCTAGCTTCCTACCTATACTTACCGCGGTAAAGGAGCTTCTAATTACGCGCGTATATATTTATCTACAAGTTATGCGTATACGCGGCCAACAACATCACTATACTGGCTATATCTACTGCTTTAGCCAAAACACACTAAAGACTTAGAGGCAGCTACTATAGCTACCTACTAAACTTAATGTACTGGTCGTAAGGCCTATAGTAGTAGAGGGTAGTAAATACCTAAGTCAGCGGTTTACCAAATAGTATACCATAAGGCGCTCTACTATAGCACAGTGGCTTTACTTTCTAAAGGTCAATTATCCTAATTATCGTAATATTAAAATATATAGCACCTGGCTTACCAGCTTACCTAAAAATGGCTCTATATTAGATCAGCTACCTTATATTAATAAGTCAGAGTCTAATTCTAGTAGCCCAACGGCTTACCCTACTGCTCCTATATAACATTCTCCTGCTATTAATCCTCTGCCTGCTAAGCTTAGTAGTAATATACTAGACAGCGAATTTAATAACAATATACTAGATACTTTGGTTCCTAATCTAGTGCCTAACCTTAACAAATTAGAGCTTTTAGGTTGCAAGGTTTAACACTAATAAGACCTATAAGCGGGCCTAGAGGTTCCTACTATGCGACAGACACCTCTCTCTAAGCAATTAGCTAGTTTTATTATACGCAGCGCCTTTCCTACCCTATTTCCTTATAGCAAAGCAGATTTTAACATACCATAACACTATATAGTTACCCTAGCTGCGTACGCTAAGCATATGCTTAAGTATTAGGATAGTTAGTTTAGCCACCACCCCTTATTTCGCTACTACATATTTAATTAGATTATAAGAGAGCAAGCCCTTAATGCCACTTGCTTCCTTTACAGCCAATTAGATAAAAATAGTCTATCTTTAGACAAGCTTAGTAATCTTATAAATGGCAGTAGGGGTGACTAGGTTCTAAATAAGATTATACAGCATATATAGAAGCTTAAGGGCACTAGACCTTACTAGAAGCAGAAGAGAAATAAGCTTACAGCTTATACTAAAAATATTAAGAGTGGGTCTCTATTCTTTACACTTAGCGCTACTAATCTACATTGGCATAATCTACACTCTTATATGCCTCTATTTAATAAATATAAGGCTGCTAATAAGGCTTAGCGCTACTAGATTGCTTCTTAAAATCTTAATAATAATCCACATATTACTGCTTACTAGCGATATTACCGCTTTAATCTGTTTAGGAAGCACATACTTATAGGTCTACTTAATAGCACTAACTTTTGGTCCCAATATAAGTGGCAGGTGCGAGGTAGCGGCTATATATATAGCTTTTTATGGAGTTTAACAGCCCTAGAGCTAGATCCGTTAACTAGTAAATTAAAGGCGGCTTTTACTAAGTACTGGGCTACTTTTATATCTATAATAAATCCTAATTATTCTAGGCCCCCTAATCTTTAATATCCTTCTGCTCTTAGCTATAAAGAATAGGTTAACACCAGTAAGCTTCTTACTGCCTACCTTAATTAATTTTAACGGCACTATAATTGCGCTAAATCTTACTGCTTAAGATTAAAGAAAGGCTCCACTAGAGTAAAGGAGTGCCGCTTCTACTTTCCACGCTCTCTCTATAATAAGGCCGCTGTATTAAAGGATCAAAATCCATATTACTGGACGTTCTACCCGCAGCATAATAATAAGCTTCTTAATGGTTACAATATAGCTATAATATTAGCGTGGATGGCAAATATTAATACATTACCCACTATAAGCATATTAGTAATAGTTAACTACATAGGCAAATATTGCAGTAAGGAAGAGAAGAAGTTAACTTCCTACTAGGAGCTTGTTAGCGACTCAGTCAATCAAGGCATGAGCACAGCAAGAAGGACGCATGCAAGCCTGTACGATTGGATTGTCTATAAACAAGGATCCAAAGCTAGAGAAAGGAAGGAGAAGAATAGCAGCGCTGCTTGATATTTTATGTGGTCCTTAAGTTATGTGACTCGCGTCTACTATAATCCACGTCTGCCAAGATCCACTGTTTTCCACTAGCGCTATAACATTACCCCCCCCTCCAAAAAAGCCTGCCCTCAGGCTTTGTATGTCCGTATTATATCTATAAGGTATTCTTATCTTTATGCTTAATAGGCAGCCTATCGTCTTCGCTATACTAGCACTCCATCTACTTGTTAAGGTGCTTTAGGGGTCTGGGTTTATTAGGGTATTAGTTATAGAATTCTTTAAGCCTCTAGGGGCAGCCTATAAAGTTCTAGGTAGGGTACCAAGTTAGGTCTAGATTGTAGCCTTTCTATTAAATACGGTATTATAGCGTTCCTTATACTAGTTTACAGGCTAGTATTTTATTAACTTCCTATTTAATGTTGCTATTAACTTAAATTAGTAGGGGAGGCTTATTCTTTTATCTAGGTAGTAGGTTATTTGCAGCCTTCTATAGCTTATCTGGCAAAAAGATAGGGTAAACCTTAATTAAGTCTAGGAGCTTAACCTTGTATAAGTTGCCTTCTTTATTAAGGATCTTATACAGTCCTACCATCTTATAGTCTAGCTTATGGCTAGGCCGTTCTGTTTTTTAGTTCTTTATTATAACCTAGACCCTATTATCCACAGTAAAGTTAGGCTTACGCCTATACTTATTTGCCTACTATTTTATTAATTTCTGGGCCTTTTCTAGGTTCTTATAGGCTACCGTCTAGGCTTCTTTTAGGCGTTTAGTGTATTGCTAGTATAACGGAACCTTATAGCAAGAACTACAATAGGCTTGTTAATGGGCTGGGTATATAGGTATAAACAATAAGTTAACAACGTAATAACAACTGGTGGAGTGGTTGCCTAACAGATTAACTCCAATTGTATTCTAAGATTCACTACAAAGAGAGAACTATCTGGGTAGGGACTGTGGTCCTTTAAATACACAACTATACGCCTAAGAAATCCCCTCGCTACGTAAGGTACGTAGTATATATAGTGTCACGGCACTGACCTGACGCGTTGTTATGGCTACGCGTACGCACGAGCACGGACCTGACCCCTGAGCGACACGTATATATATCCTGCCTCACCTCTTATACATAGCTCTTTATACGATATTGTTTGTCAATGATACACAGTTATAGTTACCTCGTTGACCCTCTGCACGTACTGTGACATATAGTGTATATAAGTACGCTCGCTACGTTTACTATGTTCGCTATATATAGGCCATATGACTCGGTTACCATTCTTTGTTATATAGTTCCACCGGCTCCATTCTGGACTGTGCTTATATTAACTAACTAGCTTCTACTAACTCTTCTCCAAGTAGTTATAATATTATACTTAAGCTGTCTATAACACTACCTCCCTCCTCTTTATCTTCGTCCTTAAAGATTCCTAATATCTCCAAGTTGTCTACTAGAGGTGTAATGTCCGTCTAATTAATCTGGTTAATATCCTTACTTATTATACCTAAAGCTTCTTCTTCTTTGCACTTACAGCGTCACGCCTATACTGTTGCGTTAATCTTTTTAACTGGTATTATAATGGGTCTGTCACAGCACTAACCTAATGCATACTGTTTCCTACTATTGGCTAGCCCACCACTAGCGCCTTGGCGGCTGGCCCTACTCTTTATACACAATACCCCCTTTTACCCTTCTTCTCTTCTTTATAGCATAACGTAGTTATTTAGTCTACTTCATTGCAGCACTGTAACAGTTTGTGCTATTATTAATTGCGCCCTATCGCGATTACTAATTCCCCATATCCTAGTTATCTCTGCCCTAGAGCAATCGCGACCTACGCGCGACGCGTCCATACGCTATAACCCACCATAGTCCTAGAATAATCCTTAGTTTTTTCCTAGTGCCAAAGATCACCTAAATAGGCGACATTAATAATGCCGAAATGGCCAAAACCTAGAACCCCTGTGAAGTTTTTGCAGACTTCTTTATATAGACACACCCTAACATTGTATAGATAATCCGCTACTCCCTACTATACCCTAAAACCTTTAAAGCCGATAAAGTTTACTATACCCTTACTAACCATACTAATGAGTTCTTTAGTAACATTAAAGCGGGACTATAGTTTATATATAACATAAACACCGCCAATAAGAAAGCTAATAAAAGCCTTAATGCCCTTATTGCCTCCTAGATAGAAACTATCGTCGCTCTTAAATAATTAACCCCTATAACAATAGTAGTAACCTAGTAGAAAAACCAGATATCTAAAGACCCGCCAATATTTAGTGGAAAAGGCACCCCGCTAGAATAATAAGCCAACTTTAAGACCTGGCATATTAAAATGAAAGGAGTCTTTAACTGTAATTAGGACTACTTTAATACAGTCTAATCCCAGATCCTTTATATCTCGGATATACTAGAGGGCAAGGCCTATAAGTTTATTAAGTAGGGCCTAGAGCTTATATATAAGAACCTAAACGACATATCTATATAGAAATAGCCCACTAAAGAAGATATACTTAAAGAGCTTACTACTCACTATAAGGTCCTTAATATAACCTAAGTTATAAAAAACAAGCTTAACTATTTTCTCTAAGGCGAGCGTAATTACTAGTCCTGGAAGGGAGAGCTTAATAAGTTAATAGTCTGCGCTAGGAAGACAGATAAATAAAAGGTAGATCTACTTTAGAAGTTTATCTCTCCAAAGATAGAAGAGCTGGTACTTAGACTTGCCCATAAAATCAATAATAGTGACTATATAGGCTAGAGTAAGTAGATAGGTATATTTGCTAAGAACCTTACAAACTATATATACTAAGCCAACCTTAAGAATACTAACTATCGCCCACCTACTTAAGCTCCTGCCCCTATGTTAACCTTAACCCTAACCCTAGCAGCAACTAGAGAACCTATAGACCTTAATAAAATCTTAGACACGGAGCATAAGTGCCGCTTTAATAATAGACTGTGCCTTACCTATAGCCTACCTAGCCACTAGAAGGATGTTTATAACCCCGCCATAATAGCAAACCCAGTCCTAATACCAGCCTGTTAAATAACATAAACTAATAACTATAGATATAGTAACCGCGGAGTCTATTATGGCCGCGGCAGATAACCCCCCCCCTTTAACCCTATAGCTTAGTTACTCTAAATAATACCCTATATAGAAGCCCAACCCGTTAATAACGCCCAGAATTAGCAACTCCACGCTAGCAAATACGAACATGGCTACATTGTTAGCGAGGTACTGTCTCTCTATACCCTAACCAAGACTAACACTGCCAGCTAGATAGATACTGGATTGCCCTGCTAAGACAGCCCTATACCCCAGTTATTAAAAGGCAGACCCTTAGACTAAGTTGCGTCTAAGGGTCTAAACTATATAAGGAGGAAGATGAGAAGATTAGGTCCCTATTACTAAACTAATTAGTCCTTTCTATTAGTAAACTGCTACTTAATCTTAGATTAGCAAACAGTAATAAGAAATTAATTCTTATTTAAACCTAACTCTCCTTATTGCACAACCTATGCCCCTAAGTTTTTATTAATACAGTAAGCCTAGTGGACTTAGGTAGTACTGCAATAGCATTTACCAACATAGAGTCTATTATAAGAAAATATAACATTATAATTAAGAAACTGTTGGCACCTAGGCTACTATACCTCGTAGATAGTATCCTAACTTTACTTATTATAGACTACTTCACCGCCTAAATATTAATTGGCATCTATACTAAAGCTATACTCTTTCTTATTACTAAACTTTTACCTAGTACCCTAATTATCTTAGGTATGCCTTAGCTCTAAAAACATAAGCCCTACCCCAGCTTTAGAGAGCTTAAGATCCGCTTTAACTTAGACTACTACTCTAGAAACTGCCTCCTATAGGGGACAGCCAATAGTAGCAGGGACGCCCTATATGGATACTTAGTACTACTAAGCCTAGTACCTAGGACTATATATAAAGCCCTAATAATAGAAGATATTCCTAATAAAGGGGAACCTATATAGCTATAAAGCAATAAGATAGCAGAAAACTGGACTACTTTAGTACTTAAGACTAAAACAATAGGCTAGCCGGCCTTGCCAAGACTAAGGAAGAAGGTCCACTTTGCGCCGCTACCACTAAGAATCTAACGCCAACCCAAATATCCTTTAAACCCCAGCCGCCTAGCCCAATACCTAGAACTAAGCTATATGCCATATACGCACACTATAGCCCGCGTTATAGTAAGGACTAGCTAGGAAATTACTAAGACCCAGATAATAGAAACCGCGCCACTATAACGCCTAACCTTATACCTACTCCCCGCATGCCTTATGTAAGGCTGCCGCCTAGGAACCGCTCCTAAGAGCTAACTAAGACAAGCCAGCCCCGCCGCAATATTGGGAGAAGACTAAATATACCCTAACCTAGACAATATTATAAACATATACGCTATAAATTTTGCCTAGTTTTATAAATAAAAAGGCGTAAAAGTAATAAGGATCTATATAGCGGAGCTAGTAGAATTAATAGAATAAAAAGAACGGAAATAATTAATAGATAAACTCCCTACTAGACTAGTTAAAATACTAAACCTAACAGAGGAATCCTTCCGCCGCTTAGTTAATAGTAACTATATAATAAAAGAAGCATATAAGGTCTTCCCTAGTTATTTTTACCATTTCCTTAAGGAAAACCTCTAAACTATAAATACTAAGTTCCTCTGCCGTAAAGTTATAGATATAGATGTTGAGAAGTTTATAAAAGGCAAACCTGCTCTAACTAGGGATAATATTATATAACGCCTCCTAAGGGAATATAGGTACTATATTAAGGGGTTTCTCCCAAAGAATACTAATAAGCTCCTACTACATTGCCTATAGGACCATAACATTAAAATTATGCCAGGAAAGCAGCCCCTATACTATAAGAACCGCCCACTCTCCCCTACTAAGCTCTAATATATTAAGAAATGGATTAATAAGATGCTTAATAAAGGCTTTATCTAAGAATTAACGTCCCCTGCCATAGCCCCACTCCTACTTACTACTAAGCTAGAAAAAGGGGTAAGGATCTGCCATAACTATAAAGGACTTAATAATATTACTATTAAGAACTAATACCCGCTCCTGCTTATCTGTAAGACACTTAATACCCTATACGGCGCCAAATTCTATACTAAGCTTAATATTATTGCCGCGTTTAATAGGATCCATATTACTAAGGGCCATAAATAGCTTACAGTATTTATTACCCGCTTTAAGCTCTATAAGATGCTAGTAATCCCATTTAGCCTTTATAATGCCCCAGCTATATTTTAAAACTATATTAACCACATTCTTTATAACATACTAGACGACTATTGCACAGTATACCTTAATAATATCCTCGTATTTTCTAAAACTTAAGCTAACCATACTAGGCACATTAAAGAGGTAATTTACTGCCTTAGAGCTGCCGGCCTCTAAATTAATATTAGTAAGTTAGAGTTCTATACAACAAAGATAAAGTACCTTAGCTTAATTATCTTAATAGAAGAAATAAGTATAGACCCTAAAAAGGTCTAAGCCTTATAAGCATAGGAGAACCCAACCTTAGTTAAGAAATTATAGCAGTTTCTTAGATTTATAAACTTTTACTATAGGTTTATCTAAAGTTATTTTACTGTTATTATACCTATAACAAAACTCCTAAGAAAGGACGTTAGATGGCTATAGGGACCAAAACAAGCCAAGTTATTTAAGGCCCTTAAGAGAGCCTTTACTTCAGCACCAGTACTAGCATACTACAACTATATGAAAAAAACAGTGGTAGAGATAGATACATTAAATTAGGCTTCTAGCGGAGTCCTTTCCTAGTATAACAACAACGGTAAACTAAGACTGGTCGCATTCTTCTCCGCAAAGCACTCTGCACTAGAGTGTAACTATAAGATCTATAATAAAGAACTCTTAGCTATTATTAAGGCTTTAGAGGAATAGCGTCCTAAGCTATAAGGGACTAAGGAGCTGTTTAAAATTATTACTAACCACAAAAACCTATAGACGTTTATAACTACTAAGTAGCTAAACTAATACTAAGTCCAGTGGGCAGAGTTCCTTTTATAGTTTAACTTTATAATTATATATAGACCTAGCAGCAAAGCTACGCTCCCTAACGCCCTAAGCTGACTACTAGGAATAAAACCTAAGGACGCTAATAATAAATGCCTCCGCTACCAAGCCTAAGTTATTATACCGCCCTAAAAAGTTAACCCTATAATCTTAGAAGAATTACTACACAAATCCCATAACTTTAATAATATAGAGTTTATAGCCGCTCTAGACCCCAAAATAGCTAAAAAGTTACTAGATAAGCTAATCTGGTTAGGATACTAGAAGAACGAACTTGCAAGAGATATAGTAGCAGCTCTACGTAATTAGAAAGCTCGCCATTGGCTAAAGAAGATTAGGAAATTACTCTATTGCGATAAGTTAAAATATAGCATTATTAACAAATAGATTTACTTCTACTAACGCCTCTTTGTCCCTAATACCCTAGACCTCCACTTAGAAGTTATCTATTGCTCTTATAGCAGCGGCCCTGCTAGTTACCCTAGCTAGGTTAAAACTCTTAACCTCTTAAACCGAACATACTAGTAGCCAGGAATCTCCCAGTTTATGGCTACCTTTGTTAAAGACTATACCCTATGCTTTTATACTAAGACCTCCTATTCTGCCCCGCCCAGTTTCCTAAAGCCACTAGAACTACCCGCTCGCCCATAGACTAATATTTTAATTAACTATATTATAATATTGCTAGTATGCCAATGCCACGGCAAGGCATATAAATATATCCTTATTATTATAGACCGTCTAACTAAAATATAACACCTTGTTTTAGTAACAGGACTCTTAATAGAGGAGCTAGTTAATAGCTTTATTAATAATATATATAAGCTCTATGGTGCACCAAGCACAATTATCTCTAATCATAGTATATAATTTGTTAGCGACTTCTAGCGACAACTAAGTGAACGCCTTAAGACAACCTTATAACTAAGCTTAGCCTAGCACCTAGAAACGGACGGCTAAACCAAAATTGTTAACGCTGCCATAAATAAGTACCTCCGTGCTTTTGTTAGCTTTATATAGGATAACTAGGTTAACTACCTACCATTTACTAAATTTGCTATAAATAACCAAGTTAATAAAAGCATAGGCATCTCCCTGTTTTTTATAAACTATAGCTTTAATCCTTGCCTTAGAATTAAGCCTGCTGGCTCCTACCTACTAATACTATTAGCACAAGCAAAGAAGGAGTTCTTCTGCGTAGACTCTATGGCTAACTACTTTAAGCGGATATTAACATAGCTTAAGGCCCTAGCCTGGATTTTATAGCAATACTATAAAGATAATACCAATACCTATAGGGATAAGAGTGCGTTATTCTATAAAGGCAATATGGTTATGGTTAGCTTAGAAAATATAAAGATAAATAGACCTAAGAAGAAATAGGACGATAAATAGGACGGCCTATACCCCGTACTTGCAGTATACTAAGGGGCAGTTATAGTAGACCTCCTGGACCATATCTAAGTAAATAAATCCTTCCATATATCTAAGGTCCGCCTCTAGGCTGCTAAAGAGATCCCTAGCCAAGTAAATATTAATACTGTGGAGCGCCGTAATATACAAGGACAAGTAACAGAGAGATATAATAACGGTAATATAGAAGATAAATAGGAGTTTAAGAAAATCCTTAATATATATAATAAAGACCCCTAAGGCCTAACTTATAAGATTAAATGGAAATATTACAAGGATATAACCTGGCAGCTAAAAGAGGACCTAAAGGGTTATAAATAAGCTATACAGCGCTTCTATAAGCAACACCCTAAGAAGCCAGGACCCCCAGATTGGGCATAAGATAAGGAAAAGCTATACTAAGGTTGTGGCTAACCACTATATTAAAAATCTGTGGTGGTTAAGATGTTATGGAACTTTAACCGGCAGTTAAAGTTGTTTAATTGGTTAGAATTCTCGCCAAGAGCGCCATGCGCTAACTTTATTTAATAAGCCGACCAATTAGGATTTTTTGATATTTCTGTAGCAAAAACAGGTAGTCCCGTGTACTACCTATTTAAAGTTATTTGTTTGGTTTGGGGACCAAACCTTCTAAAGAGGGGAGTACTGTTACAGCACTAACCTAACGCATACTGTTTCCTACTATTAGCTGGCCCACCACTAGCGCCTTGGCGGCTGACCCTACTCTTTATACACAATACCCCCTTTTACCCTTCTTCTCTTCTTCATAGCACAACGTAGTTATTTAGTCTACTTCATTGCAGCACTGTGACAGGGTCCTTATTCTTGCTATTTAGAGAAGGGGTTAATATGTATTATAATTGCAACTCCTTCTAGCTGCCAACCTTCCTCCTGCTTAGAGTGTACTAAGTTAAACGTACGCTCTGGTTGCAACATTTGTTCTATATTAGATGGTAAATATGCGCGTTCTATTACTTTTAATAGCCTTTAAGTACCCTTATTGATTGCTGCTAAGGTCCTAGGTTTAATCTGCCGCTAACTCCCTTAAGTAGGAGCTGTCGCTAGCCCGTGCTAATTTCTAACGTTTGCAAGATAATAAAGACCGCGCCTATAAGGAGGAACGCCGCCTCTTTAAGGCCCGTCTCTCTGCCTCTGCTTGTTTGTCTTATCTTAAGAAGGTTTATAAGAAGGTTTGTTTTAAGAAGTAGAAACTTGTTTAATAGGGTTTATCCAAGCTAGGTAATAAATAAGTGGTATTTCTAAAGAAGGAAATAACTTTAAGTAACTTGGTAGTTGCTCTTCCTAGGTCCCCCTTAGGTAACTTGTCCTTTAGTAATCCTTTTTTAATACTCCCTAACCTACTTTCTTTTAATACTCTTATACCTTTCCTATAGCATTCTCTAGGTTACTTAATAGTTCCTAGGTAGTCTTACTATAGCCTATCCACTTTACTTTATACTATATTTTATTATCTACATCCTTATAGCTAATAATCTTTAAAACTTGCTATTTATCTTCCTCTTATCCTCTGTATATGTCCTATTTATAAACTAGTGGCTTAATATTCCTGTGTGTTGGCTCTAGCATCGCAATATGCTATATAGGGTAGATCTTTATTCTGGCTGGTAAGTTAAGTCTATATATAACTTTTAAAACTTTTGCTGTGACCCTAAATGGTCCTAGCCTAACGTGGTCTAACTTCTTACTTAGTTATCGACTCTTGAAATTTTTGTATAGTAGCTATACTTTATCTCCCTCCTTAAGATCTGGTCCCTTAGATCTCTTAGCATTATAGTACTTTTTTATTTGCTTTTATACTAGTTTAGCTGTTTCTTTAAGGTCTATATAAAGATTTATTAACGTCTCCATTCTTTCTTTAGCTATGCTACTTATTTTCTTTACTTAATGTGGTAATAATAATATTCTTAGCTTGTACCCGTAATTCGCCTTAAATAGTAATGTCCCCATTCCTTCTTGTGGTGTTGCATTGTATATAAACTATATAACTGGTAATAATAATACCTAATTATTCTATGCGTGATTGATATAGTGCCTTAGATACTGTTCTAGTGTCTAGTTTAATCTTTCTGTTTATCCGTCCGTCTATAGATAATACGCTATTAAGGTTACTACATAAACTCCTTATTCCGCCAAGAATACCTCCTAAAATGCTACTATAAATCCTGGATTTTTATCTAACACAATTTTATCTAGTGCTCCATGCCTTATAAATACTTCCTTAATATAGATTCTAGTAACATCTTCTACTAATATCTCTTCTGTGTATGCTATAAAGTATCCCCACTTTATAAGCTTATCTACTATTACTAAGATTGTGTTATAATCTTGTCCACTAATAGGATCTCTTAATTTTAGTAACTTAATAATAAAGTCCTATAATATGACTTCTTATAGTCTTTCTGGTGTTTTAATAGGTTGTAGCCCTCCATATAGCTTATACCTTATTAGTTTATTTTTCTAGCAATTTAGACATTTCTTTGTAACTTACCTTACTAGTCCCTAGATTCCTTAAACAATATACTCCTTTTAAAGTCTTAACACTAAGCCTATAGCTCCGTTATATCCTTAAGTTAGTCCCTTATAAAATAACTTAATAAACTCTTTTATAATAGACCTTAGAATATAAGTTGCTTCTCTATTTTTATACTATTCTATATCTAGATCCTCTACCTATATATTTTAGATTTTCTGTATCTAATTACTCTTAGGTAATTTATAGATCTAACTCTCTTTAGTTACTGTAATTTTTAAATAATTGTACCTAATTAATCTATCTTAATCCTTTTGTAGTAAAGCCCCTAATAGCTTTTTATTATTTTACAACTCTGCTTTTTTACTAAGTGCGTCTACTCTTGCATTTTTAGTACCTTTAGTATACTAGATTTTAAAATAATATTCTATAAGCATTTCTGTCCATCTAACCTATCTTTAGTTAAGTTTCTTTGTTATTAGGAATCCTATAAAGTTCTTATAGTCCATTTTAACTATAAACGGTTTCTCTATGCCTTATAAGAATGCTCTCTATTTCTTAAGTGCTGTAACTATACCTAATAACTCCTTGTTGTAAATGTCATAGTTTAACTCTAGTAGTGTTATCTTTTAACTATAGTATGCTACTGGATGCCATGCGTCCTAATGCTTCTGTAGTAAATATGCTCCTAGTGCAAAGTTTAATGCATTTATCTTAATAACCATTTCTAACCTTAGTTAGTAGATTTTAAGGATTAATTCCTGGGTAAACAACTCTTTTAGCTCTTTAAATAGTTTCCTTTATTCTTCTACCTAAACCTATAGTTCCTCTTTCTTTATTAGCCTTATAAACAGCTTAATACTTTTTAACCACTGTGCTATAGACCTCCTGTAGTAATTATAAAACCCTAAGAATAATCTTAACTGCGTAATATTCTCTAGTTCTTGCTAATTTACTATAGCTTTAACTTTCTTTAGGTCCATGCTAATCTTTCCTAGTTTAATAATAAATTCTATAAAATCGGTCTTTTTTATAAAGAACTCGCATTTCTTAATTGCTACTAACATCTGTTCTTCTTATAGTCTCTTTAAAACCTATTTAATGTATTCTCCATATTCTTTCTTACTTACTAAGTAGATTATAATATTGTTAAGGTATACTATAATAAACTTATTAAGGTGTTCTCCTAATACGCTATTAATTTACTTTTAGAACATTACTGGTGCGTTTATAAGCCTGAATTATATAACTAATGGTTTATATAGTCCTTTTTTTTAACCTAAAGGCTGCCTTCTATTTATCGCCTTCCTTAATCCTAATCTAATAGTACGCCTACCTTAGATCTATCTTTATAAAGATTTTTGCATTACCTATCCTTCCTAGTAATGCTATTTAACTATCTATAGTTAATGCACATCCTAAGTTTTCTGTTTTTCTTTGATATAAATAATACTAGATATCCTGCTAATAACTGCGATGGTCTAATATATCCCTTTTATAAGTTCTCCTAGACAAACTCCTTAAGCGCTACTAACTTGGTTTTAGTAAGCTTGTAGATTAAAAAGAACTTTAGACTTATTTCTAGTTCCAATTCTATCTTATAGTCTTATGCTGTATACTCTAACGGCTTTTCACTTTCTAGTAACCACAACTTTTTACTATACCTGTGGTATCTCTTTAGTACATAACTTAAGCCTTACTTAGTCTCTTTGTATATTGCTCTAACTTAGTACTATACTAACTTAGTTTATTGTTACGTCTTATGTTATTAAGTATTTCTAATATTAACCTAACCTGTAACCTAATTAATCCTTAGATTATATTCCTATAACTAAGGCATTCTTAGTATTACCTTATCCTTTCCTAATAGTAGGATATTAAAAGACATCTTAACCTGTCTTCCTTTAATAGTTAGCTAAATAGGTCCTATTTTAAGATTAATAATACCTCCTCTATAGGCTATCTAATCTCCTAAAATTGTTATAAGTAGATATAGGTGTTCCTTTTATCTATATAGTAACCCCATTCTTTCTACTACTGCTAGTAATATATGGTTTCTTATTACTTTACTATCTATTAGTACTTTGAACTGTTAATCCTACCACTTAATTTATAAATTTAAGTATTAACCTTAAATTCCTTTAAGGGTTTAAGGCTCTACTACTAGTTCCCTCTAGTCCTATAGGCCTCCCCTTTTCTTAACTATTAGCTACTAGATCCTGTTTATACTTAGTCCTCCCTAGGCCAATATTTAGTTTATTTCTTTTCCTCTATATGCTATAGACAGGTGTTCTCTAGACAATTCCATCACTATCTTCTATCTAGGCATTCTTCCGTAAGGAATCTTCCTAGTTAAAGTATTAGGTCCCCTTAACTCTATACTTTTACTAGGTGCTATCTATGCATATACTTAGCATCTCTAAACCGCCTTTCTTTAGGTGCCCAATATATTCTTTTTAGGTATTTTCGGTTTTTATCCTTGGGTGCTCTATATATATTACACATGTTATCCACACAAGCTATCTATAATAGTGTATAATATACTAGGTGCTTTAGGTTAACTCTTAGCTTATCTTTACTTTTAAGTTTAAATCTATACTATGTTAACCTAACTGCTAGTATTTCTTCTATAGGTACTAAGATTTATTACTTACTTCTCTAGTCCCTAAATCCTTCTTCTAGGTTCCTTAACGTTATAATTAATGCTCCTTTAATATAATTTATGCGTTTCTCTGTAATGGGTTAGTCTTAGACAACTTTTTTATTTAGCCACATATAGAAATCTTCCCATTTATTATTATATTATTGCCTATACCACTTTCCATATAACTGGTTTAGTATATATAGTCTGTCTATTAGAAAGTACCTTGTCATTACTACATTGTAATATCCTTTAGTATGTCTTTCTTTAAACCTGGTTAGAATCCCTAGATCCTCTTTTTGTTCCAGTTTATTTAACTATTTTACTTTAGGCGTCCCTACCTTAGGCCTATTGGTAACTCTTTATATAGGTGCTCTGTCCTATATACAACCTACTATAGACCTTCTATCCAGCTTCTGTTCTTGCTATACGGTAATTCTTACTCTAAATTCATCTATAGTTTCCTGTTTTCTACGTCTTGTAGCTAGATTCTTAAAGTCGTCTTGTTTCTTAATCTTAGTATTAACTTTCTAATCTTTAAGCTAAACACTGTATTTACCTAGGACTAACGTTCTTACTTATTCTCCGAACTTATAGTTCTTAAACTTGCGTTCTGTACTTATTCGTTTATCTTTAAACTAAGCCGTTACTCTTTCCCATTAGTTTTCGTCTGTTATAGGTGCTTAAGCCTTCTTTATCACACTTTATAAATCTTAGATATGTCTCATCTTATCTTAAAAGTCTTAAGCGTCTTATATCTCTTCTTAAGAATCTTAAGCCTATAGCCTTTTGCCTTTTATAAGTGGTAAGCTAGTACTAGCAGTTGTCTACTTACTTAACCGTTTTTAAATATTACACCTTCCATCTTATAAAGCGATGGATATTATATCCAATAGTGTTATAATGCCCGTTACTAATCCGCGTTCTATAGTGGTTTTAGTCTTTACTTCTATTACGTTATTAAGGTTTAAGTACTCCTAGTTAGCCTCCTTTTCTTCTTTATCACTATTAATTAATAAGTACTCTAACTCTATTATTATTGTTACTAATCTTTATCCGCACGTTACTATAATATCTTAATCCAGCTTATAAAGTTAATCTTGTTCTTTATTTAACTCTCTAGTTTCTTTAAGTCTTCTTAACTCTAGCTCTTACGGCTAATAGCTTACACTATACTTAGCGTCCTTATAAATTTAGCATGCGTTATTATAACAAAACGTAAAGTGTTTAATTGAACACTCCTTAGTCCCGCGCAACATCCCTATATTTATATTATTATACTCTAATAACCTAGTGCCTTTTACCATATAGTTACTTTAACCACCTCTATAGTCTCTAGCAAAATAACCCTATTTTCCGCAATTTATATAAGCTCCTAACTTAAACCACTGTTCTTATTATAGAGTCTACCTAAATATCTTTTACTGCTAAGATCCCTGGTTTAGCCTCTACTCCTTAGTCCTGTAATTACTTAATCCTTAACCTCTAGGTTTCTATAGTTTCTCTATCTACCTCTTAGATTCTTTAATACCACTTAGGTCTATTAGCTCTACGCCATTCCATAGTTTTTAACTCTGTGTTTATTATTACATGCTCTACGCCTTATACAACTATAGAACTCTATCTTGCACTTTCTTAGCTTGTTCCCTTTAATAGATCCTATTATTAATCTTTATTAATTAATCTATTAACTCTCTTAGAGTGTCCACATCTTCCATTAGAATAATTGCGTCCTAGACTTTAGCTTTAAGTCCCTATTTATACTATACTATAAGCGCCTTATTATTCCACTTAATCTATATTATAAGTGTCTGAAACTGTGTTATATACTTAATTACTAAAGTGTGTTATACTAGGTTCTAAAGTTTCCTTTTTACTATAGTTAACGCTTCTAAATTATTAAACATTTATATTAGCCTTTCCGCAAACCCGTTCTAACTGGTAAATATATACCACACGTCTTAATTAGCAGTTATTATTCCGTTTACTTATATCTTAGTAAGGTAAGGTTTAAACCATTCCAGTGCCTTTCCTGTTAAAAACAACCCTACGTACACCACTTGGTCCGTAGGTGTTGCCAACTTTGCTCCTTCTTATATAGCTTTAAAATGCATCTACATAAGGAACCCTTTAAGTTTTAACCTTTCTCCTAAGAATTGTTTAATTAACGGTAACGTAACCTTTACTGCTCTAATTCCATTAAGTCGTTCTTTAAGTATTTAATTGTTATCTATTATTTAATTAACTATTTCCTATAACTAACCTACTGTAACTAGCTATAAATCAGTATCTTCTATACTGGTGTCTTCTCCTAAACCTAAGGTTGTAGCTGCTATAAACTGGGTTATAACTAGTGCCTTTAACGGCATGACCTACGCTTTAGGTGGCATGTTACTTAACTCCTTTCTATTTTAATACTGTAACCTTAGTAGTAAATATATAACGGAACCTTATAGTAAGAACTATGGTGGGCTCGTTAATAGGCTGGGTATATAGGTATAAACAATAAGTTAACAACGTAATAACAACTGGTGGAGTGGTTGCCTAACAGATTAACTCCAATCATATTCTAAGATTTACTATAAAGAGAGAACTATCTGGGTAAGGACTGTGGTCCTTTAAATACATAACCGTACGCCTAAGAAATCCCTTCACTACGTGAGGTATGTAGTGTACATAGTGTACGTAAGTATGCTCGCTACGTTTACTACGTTCGCTATATGCAGGCCACGTGACTCGGTTACCATTCTTCGTTACATAGTTCCACCGGCTCTATCCTAGACCGTGCTTATATTAACCAACTAGCTTCTGCCGACTCTTCTCCAAGTAGTTATAACATTATAGTTAAGCTGTCTGTAACAGCTAGGCTTCCTTATAAAATAGTTTTTTGTATATAGTCTGTGGGCCTTCCAGTCTATTCCAGTTAAAGCTAGTATAGGGTAAATATCCCATTTCTAGCTGAATGGGTGCAAACCCTATGGAGTTATAGGGTAGGGTTGCCTAGGCGTAGTCCATTAGGGGTAATAGTTTGCCCTAGTTATCCTAAAAGTAGTTAATAAAGGGCTAGAGTCTCTAGTCTAGGTATTAATTTACAATCTCTATCTAACCGTCTATCTGGGAGTGGTATGCTATAAAAAGCTTTAGCTCAATGCTAAGGATCTAAGTAAACTTATTCCAGAAGGCCAATATAAACTGCGGCCTATAGTCGGATATAATAGTATCTAGTGGTCCTTAAATTCGGTAGACATAATAGATATATAGTTGGGCTACCTTTTTAGTATTAATATCCTTGTGACAGGGGATTAAGAACAGGCGCTTACCAAAACGGTTAACTAGGATTATTACTATATTATATCTGTCACGGTCTGTAGGCAGCTTATGGAAGTCCATAGAGATATACTACTAGGGGTGTTCTAGTATTGGGAGTGGCTTTAATAGTCCTAGGGTTTTGTCTCGCGGAATTATAAACCTATAGTAGTTATTGCAGTTCCGTATATAGCGGTTAATGTCTATAACTATTCCGGGCCAGTAATATTAGTTACCAATAATTTTACGGGTTTTATTCTTTCTAGGGTGGGCCATAGAGACCTAGGCATATGCTTTAGTAATAAGCCAAGTCCGTAGGTTCTGTTTCTTTGCTACTACTAGCCATTCCTAATACTTAAGTAATCCATTTTTAAGGGACTAGGGGCTGGTAATGTTTTTTGCCTTTTTATAGTACTCCTGTAGAGAAGAGGCTATACGGTTTGTCTATAGTAATTTGTTAATAAGGTTAAATCCTAAGGGGTTAATAGGGTATATCTTAGCACCTAAGGAGTCTATACTTAGTTCTGCCTGTATTTAGGGGCTAAGGTGCTCTGGTTATAGTAGTGTCTAGGTCCGTAATAAGATCTTTATAGCCGTCTGGTTACCTAGGTCCTGTTTATGCCTTATAAGAGCATCCGCACAGTTTATAGCACCTAGTCTATATATAATTAAGAAGTTAAACTAAGATAGGATATCCGCCTAGCATACCTATCAGGCTATAAGAGCCTTAGTTGTCATAAAGTATTCTAGGGCCTTATAATCTAAAACTACCTTAATAGGCTTAGGGGTCCCCTTTAGCTACGCACGCCAGTGCTAAAAGCTAGAGATAATAGCCAGCATTTCTTTGTTATAGATGTGGTAGTTTAGCTTAGTATCTATTATAGTCTTCAAATAGTATGCAATAGGGTGCAATTCTCTATCTAGTTGCTTCTAGGAAAAAACACTAGCTATTATACTATCTAAGGCATCCGTTTCTAGCATTAAGGGCCATTCTAGGTCAAAGTGGACGAGTAGAGGAGCTAATACCAGCCATTTTTTAAGCTTATTAAAGGCCTATATATATATAGCGTCAAAGTGGAAGGGCTAGTCTTTCCTAGTAAGGCGGTTAAGAGGCCAGGTAATTCTACTATAGTTCTTAATAAAGCGTTAGTAGAAGTTACAGAAACCTAAAAATAATTACACCCCCTTTACGGTCTATGGGGGTGTCTACTAGTTAATTATGGCCGTTTTCTCTAGGTTAGCCTTAATTCCATCTATACTAATAATAAAACCTAGGTACTTTATACGCTTAACACTAAATTCTAATTTTCTAATATCGGCCTAGAGACCGGCCTTACGGAGCCGTTATAGGACTTTATAGACATACTCCTTATGTTTAAACTCATTCTTAGAGTAGATTATAATGTTATCTAGGTAGGCTATATAGAAGTTGTTAAGGTAGTTAAAGAGTATATTATTTATATATCGCTAGTATATAGCCAGTCTGTTGGTTAGTCTAAAAGGAAGTACTTTATATTTATATATTCTATAACAGGTCTAAAATATAGTAAAATCTTCTAATCTAGGGTCCATCCTAATCTAGTAAAAGGCCTGACAGATATTAAGCTTAGTAAAGATCTTAGCTCTACTTATTTGGGTTAAAGTCTCATTAAGTAAGGGTAGTGGGTAGCGGTCCTTGCGGGTTATATTATTTAGTTTATAGAAGTCAATGCAGAAACAAAGTCCTCTATTTAGCTTTTTAGTAAAGAGAATAGGCGAGTTTAAAGGGGCTTAACTAGGTTTAATAAAGCCCTTATTTAGGTTATTAATAAGGTACTGCTTTATAGCCTATAATTTGGCAGTAGACTGCTAATAAAGGGGGCTATAGCTAAGTGTGTCTTCCTTATCTGGCTCAATCTTAATCTTATGGTTGTATAATTGGTAAGGCGGGAGTATATTAGACGCTACCTTAGAGAACACATCCTTAAATTTTTAGTATTAATAGGGTAGTTTCTGTTCTACCAGCTCCTTATCTATAAGCTTGCCTTTCTATTTACTAAGCTTATTTTCCTTTTCCTTAATTATTTAATTAATTTTATATAAGCTGGTGGTAAAGGCAACGGTATTAGGTTAAACTAAGTTCTAGTAGAATCCTATAGCACTAATACAGCAGATATTAACTAGTGGGAGGTCCGTAGGTTTCTTTATAGACTATTATTAGGCCGTATTTTGCGGTCTAGGGTTTATAGTCTTTCTTAACTCCTATTCTATCTTCCGCAAGTTGTCCCTCTAGTCTATACATTTAGTATAGCGTCTAATACTCATTGCTATTCTTTGTGGCTGTATAGGGCCTAAGTTCCCTATAGGGAGCTCCGCTAGCCTTTTACTAACTTTTTTAATCTTTAGTGCGGGTGGCATAACATAGATAGTCTGGGGGCGGTATAGTATACGGATCCGTTGCGGGTCAAGCTATATGTCCTTTTTAAAAGCCTAGTCTCTATATATAGCATCGGCCTAGTAAACGGTGTTTATCTATGGCCGTATAAGGTTCTCTATTGTAATACTAATCTCTTTTATAAAGGAAGGTGTTAGGGGCATGGTTTTGGGCCAAATAAGCTGTCTGTTCCGTATATTAAGCTATAAGCCTAAATAGGCTAGCCATTTTCTTTTTAAAATTATATTATGGCTTTTAAGGTCCATAATAAGGAAGGGGATATTATACTACCTTCGTCCATTAACACAGAGATAGATCCGCAAGATAGTTATAATAGGTGGTCCTACCTATCTATTATACCCACAAATAGGAATTAGCTTAGGCAGTTCTTCTAAAGGCGCATTTAAAAAGTTAGCCAGTTTTACAGCGTACTTTATATTAATTAAGGTAAAGGTATTTGCTCCTAAGTCAGCTAAAGCAGAGGTTAAAGCTTAATATCTATTACAGAATAAAGTATAAGGGATAGTGCAGCTTCTTCCACTAACTAGCCAACCTAGATTAATATGTGACATATTAATCCCTTTTAACCCTAGAGAGGAGTCTTCCTCTAAGGTTTCTCTTTTTCCGGCTCTATACCATCCTCCTAAATTAGCAGGACCTTGTTTATCTTTGCTGCTATTAGGCAGTCCTTTATAAAGTGGTCTTTTTGGCCATATAAAAAGCAAGCTCCTTAATTACTAAGGGCTTGTCTGTGGGGGTTACTATATATAGGCCAAGTCTATACCGGGCTTATGGCAGGGCTAGCTGCGCAACTAGCTGCTGGATTAACGGCGGGCTGAACGGTCAGTACTGTGGAAGTTGCGGCCCGTACTAGGGCACTATTGGCTGTTCTTATATTGCTTATAGTCTGGCTTAGAGGGTTCCTAGCTTTGTACCACTTAGCATATGCCTTAATTTAACAGAGGCCTTAATTAATAGCCAAGCACTGGTCTATTAGTTCCTTTAGCATCTATATAGTAGTAAAGACTGGCAGCACAGCTTGCTGTAGGTCTAAGGTAAGCTTGTTAAATAGGTCTAGTAGCAGGTCTTCCTGGGGGATTTGGGCCTGGCTAGCTAGGTGTAAAAAACGGGTCTAGAAGGCTAAAAAGGTCTCCGTTATTTTCATGTTAAGGGCTTTGTAATTAAGGCGGGTGTTCTATGTCTTAAAGGGGTCCTTATCCCTTCGCCTGGTAAAATGTGTCCTACGGTTATCGATAAGAGCCGGCTAATAGAATCAATGGGATCAAGGCTCGTGGCCATACGCGTATTTTTGATTCTAGTGTTCGCGCACGGTCCAACTCTCGTAGGACGCTACAGGCGAAGGGATAAATGGAAAATAGGTGGTTAATTATCTCTTCTCTAAAAAGGAAGGGGTCTGCTAAATCCTGGGCGTATTATAGACGTAGGTGCGTCTATGCGTCCCTACTGGTGCGGCCGAAGACGTAGGCCATCTTAGCTTAAGTAGTAGGGAAGTGGTCTGTATTAACCTTAAGCTTGTCTTGTAGTTAAAGCTTCCAATTATTAAATATAGGGTCAGTTCCATCCGTAAGCAATGGGGGGTCCGCAACCTTCGCGGACCACAACAATGCTAATGCTGTACGTTGGGCTAGGGCCTTAAGGACTATAGCAAGTCTCTAGGTGTCTAATAACTCCTTGCTTGGTATAGGGGTGTCTCTGGTTTTAAGCAGCTCTTAAAGCTGTTTAATTTTGGTATTAGCTACTACAAGCTCTTCCTGGGGGGTTAAGATAGCGACTATTTCACTATTAGAGGTATTTGCGGGTCCTACAGTAGCTTTGCTAGCTGCTGTGTTTCTTAGCATAGTGGTAGGGGTATTAGGTAATTTCTAGTTGTTTGTTTATTTTCTAGGGGTTCTGGTCCGTGCGTGTCCTATTCTTAGGTTTTATATTCTATTTATGTTCCTTTAGTTCTTAGGGTTCTGTTCTGTGCTTATGGTCCTAGTAATGTCCTTAAGGTCCTATTCTTTGTCCTTATAGATATATTTAAGTTCCTTCTTAGGAAGAAAGAGTGGTGACGAGCTTTAGATAATGTTAGCGACTTAGTTAATTGAGGCACAAGTATAGTAAGAAGGACGCATGCAAGCCTGTATAATTGGATTGTCTATAAACGAGGATCTAAAGCTAGAGAAAGGAAGGAGAAGAATAGCAGCGCCGCTTGATATTTTATGCGGTCCTTAAGTCACGTAACTTGCGTCTAC
>Ga0307507_10002341_pt1 | contig 40197 bp, 15 predicted proteins | sample 7_EM_MG_FD_207223 | JGI IMG/M metagenome (GOLD analysis project Ga0307507, IMG submission 207223) | Populus trichocarpa ectomycorrhiza microbial communities from riparian zone in the Pacific Northwest, United States - 7_EM | ecosystem: Host-associated > Plants > Roots > Unclassified | place...
CTAGCCTTATAAATAGCTTTAAAGTAGCTTTTATTTATTTAAAATATGTTATTAGTATAAAAGAGGTAAATATAATTATAGTTACCAAATGCGTAGATTACTGGCAGGTTGCGCGCAGGCTGCGTGTTAAAAAAACACAATATAGGCTAGTCGGTCGAGTTGCCAAATGACCTTAACTGCGCGCCAATTGCGTCAACCACTAACCATTAAGGCCATTAAAAGGGTACCATATTTTGCCGATGTATATGCTAGTTCTAATATTATAATATATTGTATAGGGTAGATCTTTATTTTCTCTAGTAAGTTAAGTCTATACATAACTTTTAAGATCTTTACCTTAACTATAAATAGTCCTAATTTAACGTGGTCCAACTTCTTGCTTAGTTATTAACTCTTAAAATTTTTATATAGTAGCCATACTTTATCCCCCTCCTTAAGATCTGGTCCCTTAGATCTCTTAGCGTTATAGTACCTTTTTATTCTTTTTTATACTAACTTTGCTATACTTTTAAGGTAATTATAGAGATTTACCAATGTCTTTATTCTTTCTTTAGCTATACTACTTATTTACTTTACTTAATATGGCGATAACAATATTCTTAGTTTATACCTATAATTTGCCTTAAAGGGTAATGTGCCTATCCCTTCCTATAGTGTTGCATTATACATAAACTGTGTAACTAGTAATAATAATACCCAATTATTTTATGCATAATTAATATAATGCCTTAAATACTGCTCTAACATTTAGTTTAGTCTCTTTATTTAACTATCTGTTTATAGGTAATATATAGTTAACATTACTGCTTAAACCCCTTGTTCTGCTAAAAATACCTCCTAAAATGCTGCTATAAATCTTAGATCTCTATCTAATATAATCTTTATTAGTGCTCTATGTTTTATAAACACTTCTTTAATATAGATTCTAGCTATATCTTCTGCGGATATTTCCTCTATGCATGCTATAAAGTATCCTTACTTTGTTAGCTTGTCCACTATTACTAAAATTGCGTTATAATCTTATCTGGTAATAGGGTCTTTTAACTTTAGTAACTTTATAATAAAGTCCTATAATATGACCTCCTATAGTCTCTTTAGTGTCTTAATAGGTTATAGCCCTCCATACAGCTTATACCTTATTAGTTTATTTCTCTAGCAATCTAGATATTCCCTTATAACTTGTCTCGCTAGTCCCTAGATTCCTTAAATAATATACTCCTTTTAAAGTCTTAACACTAAGCCTATAGCTCTATTATGTCCTTATATTATTCCCTTATGGAATTTACTAATAAACTTTTTTGCAATTGTTCTAGGTATATATATAGCCTTTTAGTGCTTATATTGCTCTAAGTCTAAATCCTTACTCTATACTTCTTAAATCCTCTATATTTAATCACTTTCTAGTAATTTATAGATCTAGCTAACTTCTTTTATTGCTACTAACTTTAGATAAGTATACCTAATTAATCTGTCTTTATCTTTCCGCAATATAGCCCCTAACAATTTCTTGTTGTCCTATAGTTCTGCCTTTCTACTAAGTGCATCTGCTCTTACATTTTTAGTACCTTTGGTATGCTAAATTTCGAAGTAATATTCTATAAGCATCTCCGCCTATCTAACTTGTTTTTGGTTAAGTTCCTTTGTTATTAGGAACCCTATTAGGTTCTTATGGTCCGTCTTAACCATAAATAGTTTCTCTATGCTTTGCAAGAATGCTCTCCATTCCTTAAGCGCTGTAACTATACCTAGCAACTCCTTATTATAGATGTTATAGTTTAGTTCTAGTAGTATTATCTTTTAACTGTAATACGCTACTAGATGCCATCCATCTAGATGCTTTTATAGTAAGTACACTCTTAGTGCAAAGTCTAATGTATCTGTTTCTATAACCGTCTCTAGCTTCAGCTGGTAGATTTTAAGGATTAGATCCTAGGTAAACAACTCCTTAAGTTCCTTAAACAACTTCTTTTGCTTATTACACCACGCCTATAGTTCCTCCTTTTTTATAAGTCTTATAAATGGCTTAATACTTTTTAACTATTATGCTATAAACCTCCTATAGTAGTTGCAAAACCCTAGGAATAATCTTAACTGCATTACATTCTCTAGTTCTTACCAACTTACTATAGCTTTAACTTTCTTTGAGTCCATATTAATTTTTCCTAGTTTAATAATAAATCTAACAAAATTGGTCTTCCTAGTAAAGAACTTGCACTTCTTAATTACTACTAGCATCTTTTCTTCTTATAGCCTCTTTAAGACCCACTTAATATATTCTCTATATTCTTCCTTACTCTTAAAGTAAACAATAATGTTATCTAGGTATGCTATAATAAATTTATTAAGGTGTTCTCCTAATACGCTATTAATTCATTTCTGAAACATTACTAGTACATTTGTAAGTCCAAACTGCATTACTAATGGTTTATATAGTCCTTCCTTTAACCTAAAGGCTGCCTTCCACTTATTACCTTCCTTAATTTGGATCTGATAGTACGCCCACCTTAGATTTATCTTTATAAAGATTTTTACGTTACCTATCCTGTCTTAGATTTTGCTAATTAAGGGTAAAGAATATCTATCCTTTTATATAATGCTATTTAACTATCTATAGTTAATACACATCTTAAGTTTTCCATTTTTCTTTAGGATAAACAATACTAGATATCCTACTAATGACTGTAACAGCCTAATATATCCCTTTTATATAAGTTCTCTTGGACAAACTCTTTAAGCGCTACTGACTTAGTTTTAGTAAGCTTATAGATTAGAAAGAACTTTAGACTAGTTCCTGGTTCCAATTCTATTTTATAATCCTATACTATATATTCTAACAGCTTTTTACTCTCTAGTGACTATAACCTTTTACTATACTTATAGTATCTTTTTGGTACATGACTTAAGCCTCGCTCAGTCTCTTTATATATTGCTCCTACTTAGTACTATACCAACTTGGTTTACTGTTATATCTTGCGTTATTATATATATCTAATATTAACCTGTCCTATAACTCAATTAATCTTTAGATTATACTCCTATAACTAAGGCATTCCTAATATTGCCTTATCCTTTCCTAATAGTAGGATATTAAAAGACATCTTAACTGGTTTTCCTTTAATGGTTAACTAAATAGGTCCTATTTTAAGATTAATAATGCCTCCTCCATAGGCTATCTAGTCTCTTAAAATTATTATAAATGGATATAGATATTCCTTTTATCTATATAGTAACCCTATTCTTTCCACTGCTGCTAGCAATATATAGTTTCTTATTACTCTACTATCTATTAATGCTTTAAACTATTAATCTTGCCATTTAACTTATAAGTTTAAGTGTTGTCCTTTAATTCCTTTAAGGGTTTAAGGCTCTACTACTAGTTCCCTCTAATCCTATAGGCCTCCCCTTTTCCTAACTATTAGCTACTAGATCCTATTTATACTTAGTCCTCTTTAGGCCAATACTTAGTTTATTTCTTTTCCTCTATATGCTATAGACAAGTGTTCTCTAAACAGTTCCACCACTACTATCTATTTAGGTATTCTTCTATAAGGAATCTTCCTAGCTAAAGTATTAGGTCCCCTTAACTCTATACTTCTACTAGGTGCTATCTATATATATACTTAACATCTCTGTACTTTTGTTTATCTAGTACCTAATATATCCTTATAGGGTACTTCTAGTTTTTGTTCTTTAGTGCTCTATATATATTGCACATATTATCTATATAAGCTATCTATAATAGTATATAATGCGCTAAGTGACTTAGGTTAACTCTTGGCTTGTCTTTATCCTTAAGTTTAAACCTCTATCTAGCTAACCTAACTATTAGTCTATTGTTTGCGGGTACTAAAATTTATTACTTACTTCTCTAGTCCCTAGATCCCTCTTCTAGGTTCCTTAACATTATAATCAACGCTCCTTTAATATAATTTATACATTTCTCCATAATGGGTTAGTCTTAGACAACTTTTTCATTCAGCTATATATAAAAATCTTCCTATTTATTGTTGTGTTGTTGCCTATACCACTTTCTATATAACTAGTTTAGTGTATATAGTCTGTCTATTAGAAAGTACCTTATTATTGCTACGTTATAATAACCTTTAGTATGTCTTTCTTTAAATCTAGTTAGGATTCCTAAATCCTCTTCTTATTCTAGTTTATCTAACCACTTTGCTCTAGGTGTCCCTACCTTAGGCCTATTAGTAATTCTTCGTACGGGTGCTCTATCCCTTATATATCCTATTATAGCTAATCTCTTATCTAGCTTTTATTCTTGCTATACAATAATTCTTTACCTAAACTTATCCATAGTTTCTTATTTTCTGCGTCTTATAGCTAGATCCTTAAAGTCGTCTTGCTTCTTAATCTCTATATTAACTTTTTAATCTTTTGGCTAAACACTGCATTTACCTAGAACTAACGTTCTTACTTATTCTCTAAACTTATAGTTCTTGAACTTGTGTCCTATACTTATTTATTTGTTACTAAACTAAGCTGCTGCCCTTTCCTATTGGTTTTTGTCCGTTATGGGTTCTTAGGTATATCTTATCTTGTCTTAAGAGTCTTAAGCCTATAGCCTTTTACCTTTACTAAGTGGTGAGCTAGCACTAACAGTTATCTGCTTGCTTAATTGTCTTTAAATATTGCTTCTTCTATCTTATAAAGTAATAGATACCGTATCTAATAGTGTTATAATGCCCGTTACTAAACCGCATTCTATAGTGGTCTCAGTCTCAACTTCTATTACGTTATTAAGGTTTAAGTGCCCCTAGTTAGCCTCTTCTTTTTCCTCATTGCTATTAATTAATAAGTACTCTAACTCTATTGTTATTGTTGCTAATCTTTGTCCGTATGTTACTGTAATATCTTAATCTAGCTTATAGAGTTAATTGTATTCTTTATCTAACTCTCTAGTTCCCTTAAGTCCTCTTAACTCTAGCTCTTGCGGTCAATAGCTTACGCTATACTTAGCGTCCTTATAAATTTGGTATATATTGTTATAACAAAACGCAAAGTGTCTAATTAAACACTCCTTAGTCCTGCATAACACTCCTATATCTGCGTTATTATACTCTAATAACCTAGTGCCTTTTACTATATAGTTACTCTAACTACCTCTATAATCTCTAGTAAAATAACCCTACTTTCCGCAATTTATGTAAGCTCTTTTTTTAAACCAATCTTCTTATTATAGAGTCCGCCTAAACGTCTTCTGCTATTAAGATCTCTAGTTTGGCCCCTGCTCCTTGGTCCTATAATTACTTAATCCTTAACCTCTAGGTTTCTATAGTTTCTTACTCCATCTTCTAGATTCTTTAGTGCCGCTTAAGTCCATTGGCTCTAGCCCATTCTATAGTTTATAACTCTGCGTCTATTAATGTGTACTCTACGTCTTATATAACTATAGAACTCTATCTTGCCCTTTCTTAGCTTGTTCCCTTTAATAGATTCTATTATTAATCTTTATTACTTAATCTATTAAGTCTCTTAAACTTTCCACATCTTCTATTAGGATAATTGTGTCCTAGACTTTTACCTTAAGTCCTTGCTTATACTATGCTATAAGCGCCTTATTATTCCACTTAACCTACATTATAAGTGTCTGAAACTACGTCATATACTTAATTGCTAAACTATATTATACTAAGTTCTGTAGCTTTCTTTCCACTATTATAGTTACCTCTAGGTCTCCAAATATCTATATTAGTCTTTCTGTAAACCCGTTCTAACTTAAGAACATATACCATATATCTTAGTTAGTAGTTGTTATTCTATAAACTTGGATTTTAGTAAGGTAAGGTTTAAACCACTTAAGCGCTCTTCCTATTAAGAACAGTCCTACATACGCTACTTGGTCTATAGTTATTACTAACTTCACTCCCTCTTACATGACCTTAAAGTGCATTTATATTAGAAATCCCTTAAGTTTTAACTTCTTACCTAAAAATTATTTAATTAACGGTAACTTAACCTTAGCTGCTCTAATGCTATTAATCCTTTCTTTAAGTACTTTATTATTGCCCTATAGCTAGTTAACCATTTCCTGTAACTATCTAACTATAACTAGTTGCGAATTAGTGTCCCTTATACTGGTGTCTCTGCTAGTACCTAAGGTAGTTGCCGCTGTTAGCGTTAACATAACTGGTGCTTTTGGTGGCATATTGTTTAACTTATTAATACTATAACTATGATAGTGAATATATAACAAGGCCTTATAGCAGGAACTACGGTGGACTTATTAATGGGCTAGGTGTGTAGATATTAAATAAGGTTAATAATATAACAGTAATAAATAATAACTGGTGGAGTGGTTGCCTAATAGATTAACTCCAATTATATTCTAAGATTTACTATAAGGAAAGAACTATTTAGGTAGGGACTGTGGTCCTTTAAATACACATCCTAACTCCTAAGAAAGTCCTTGCTCTGTCCGCTTTGTCTACTCTATTCGCTCTACATTACAGACCTTACAGATTACATAGATCACATAGATCATATTACGTGACCTTAGTTACTATTCCTCGTTACATAGCTCCACCAGATCCATCCTAGACCGTACCTGTATCCACCAACTGGCTTCTTCCAACTCCTCTCCAAGTAGTCGTAACATCGTACTTAAAGCGTCCGTAATATAGTAGGCTAAATATCTTATCTACTTTTACTATAGGTAACAGTAGTATAGCCTAAGAAATAGGCTAGAAAACGGCAGCTATATAAACTAAATAGGGTATATATAAACCTAATAAATATTTAGCTGTAGTTTAAAGGTAAGACTTAACTAAACCTAATATCTTAGAGCCCGTCTCCTAGTACTAGGCAATCGCCTTTTTAAGCCCTTTAATATTATAGCCGCTAGTAATTATAAATAGGCCTTAATTAATAAAGTTAACGCGTTAAATCTGGTCCTTATTATAGTAGACACTATTTAGTACTACTAAGAGCTTTGCCCCCTATAGCGGCTGCAAGGTTTTACCTTCTAACTACTATATATAAAGCTTGGTAATAGCGGAGATATAGCTATTTATAACTAAGTATTGGAATATTTTATTAAATAGGGCCTCTAGGGCCTCCTCGTCCTATATCTCCCCTTCCTCCTTTATAGCTTCCTCCCCTATACCTATAGCTGCCCCTATAGCTGCCCCTATAGATACCCCTATAAATACCCCTATGGCTACCTTCCCCCCTAGCTACTTTATCCGCTTAACTATCTTCTACCTTTTCTTTGCCTACTTACTATCTTTCTATATCTCTTTCTGTTTTAACTTCCGTTTTGAATAGCCAGCAGCCCGTAATTCTTAGTTAATAACTTACTGCTCTAAAAATAGGTAAAGTTTATCTTCTATTACCTAGGCGTCGTCTATATTACCTTCTAGTTTCGCATACTAGTCTTCCCACTCTTTCTACTTTAGCTTATACGCCCTTATATTATTCTTTAAGCGCTAGGCCTTATAAATATTGTATAGCCGTGCCGTTTAGGCCTTAAATTCGTTCTAGAGGCTATAGAAGGAGGAGGCTAGGGGGGCTTACTTTAACTATAAAGTAGACTATAGTGTAAGAAGATTCTTAAAAGACTTTATATCTGCAAGAGGTTAGGAGGAAGACACGTAAGCGCGGCGTGGGTAAATAAAGCTACCGAACGCGTAAATATTAAAGGGGAGGAGGAGAAGAGAGCTCTATATTATAGAATCGGAATTATAGTAGGCCTTGCTATATAAAATCAGAAGCACTATGGAAGCCTACGTGGGCATAAGAATAGGAGAGGATTGGAAAATGGATTGTCAAGGCAACGGTGAGGTTAAAGGCGCGCTAAGGCCCTCTATACTAACCCAGTACTAACCTAGGCCTTAAAACGCGTCCGAAAAGTAGGGGCCACCACCAAAGGGGGGGGGGGTGATATTTGGACGATATGTCGCGGACCTTGGGGGGTCGTGTAACCCGAGGTTACGCCAAGCTTAACCCCGACCTCCGATACCTAGATCCTCATCCTTCCAACCTATTCCAAGAAGTCTATTGGCCTTCCCCCGACACCTTTATCATGTTCAACGGGATCCATTTCATATGCACGACATCGTCTTGAGCATTACTGCTCTAGGAGCGTTACCCGTTTTGTGAATTCTCGCCTATGCTGGAGGTTAACGACTGCCCCCATACTCCTTCAACCGTCCTTTAACCTAACATCAATAATACAAGCCATCCTCGCCGGATTATCTAGTCCATAAATCTTCTCAATCTCAAAGCCCTCACTACCCAGCAGCGTCTCCCATTGCGCGATACTCCTCTCCTTACCAGATATAGCAATCATATTGATATCGCACAGCACATCCTGCTTCATCGGCTTGCTGTCGTCGAGCACACGCTCACAGAGCAGAAGCCGAGAATCATGGCCTTGTAACGCTGGCTTGAGATTGCGCAGGATGGTTTTGCACTCGTTGTCAGGCCAGTCGTGCAGGATCGATTTGAGGAAGTACGCTTTTGCGCCTTAGAAAACTTATCAGCCCGAAGCTCACTTTCAGCATTATCAACCCACCTTTCACCGGCTGCACCTCCTCAAGAAAATTATACGGCATAAGCTCAACACCATCCTCCTCCCCTACAATCGTCTCACTCCCCAGCACATGCTTTAAATCCTGTAACACCACCCCCCCCCTAATACTGCCACCATGAACCTGAATAATTTCCTTCAGCAACTGGCCCTTCCCCCCGCCCACATCCACAAGCACAACCCCCTCCCCCTTCCCACTCAAAACCCTCTCCCACGGATATTTATCCGCGACCTCGCGACTCCCCAGCGCGTTCAGGCGTCCCATGCCCATGTTGAAATCCCGCGCGCTCTCGGGATCTTTCTCCAACCACTCGAAGAACGTGATATTCTTCTCGCCGTGTGCGAAGACGACGGGTGTGTTCCAGGGGTCGGAGGGGCTCTTGAAGCCGTGCGTTGCAAAGTACGAAGGAAGACGTGACAGGCCGACGACCATGTGGTCCCACATATGTTTAGCAAAGCATTGCAAGTTTTCAGAGAGCAGGAGGCGCGAGAAGGGCGTGTGTGCGTATCGCAGCGGTCCGGCTTGTGCAAGGACGTCTATAGCCACGAGGGCGCGCGCGATGCGCAGTGTAAAGTCTGTGTCTGCTCTACAGGCTACTGCAAGGTCGGAGAGGGAGATTGAGGCGCCGGGTTCGGAGGGGATGGAGGGGATGAGGTTCATGGAGAGAGCGATGCGGAGGGCGGCATTGGCGTGGGCCTGGTAGACGAAGTGGATGAAGAACTCGGCTGGGTTCGTGGCGGCGAGGGTGAGGGTGCGACTAGCGTAGAGAATTTTTTGTAGGGATTCTGGGGAGGGGGAGGTTGCGTATTCGGCGGTTGCTTTGGAGACTTCGTTTGTAAGGGCGGAGAGGAGGGAGGGAGAGGGGTTGAATGGCGGTGGACCTGATGCCATTGTGTGCAGTTGTGGTGTAGGATGAAGGGGAGTTGAGATGAGCTTTCTATTTAGCTTTACTTTGATGCCTATCACATATTGGGGGGTGTCATTTGGCGCGGTTCAACCCGGGTTAATTGACCCGAGGTACGAGTGGTCTAATATAATTGATTAACTATATTATTGCCTACTAGTTCGGACGTATAACGACGCGATAGCCTAGCGATAATGTAATAGCTCGGCGCCAAGTAATAAGAGGGAGAGAAGGAGATTAGAGGTGGCTGTTACGGATCGACTTAGCAGTTACAAATAAGCTTAATTGCTAGCTATTAACCGTGCTAAGTACATTAACGCGTAATGGTTTAAGACATTTAATAAGGAACAGAAACAGGTTTAGCTTAACGGGTTAAGATATAGGGGTTATAATAGTACGTGCGTAGGTATAAGGGCGCGAAGAGGCTTTGGGGAAGATTCGAAGGAATAATATAAATTTTATCTAAATCTAAGGGTATATAGCTCTTGCAGAGAACAAGACGTTGCGTAAAGAAGAGAAAGAAATGATAAAAGAATTTTATAATTAAATAGTTAGGGGTCTTGGTGGTTAATGTGTGCGTATATATATACGCGGTCTTTAACGGACTTTGGTAAAATTTAATTAATCTATTAGAACTTAGTAGGAGTTAATAAAGCTAGCAAAATTTGGTAGAATTTAGTTAAAGCGTTAGAATTTATCTATTAAGTATTTTATTAAGGTATTCCTACTATAACTAGGCTAGTTCTATTATAGTACCCCCCCTTAACCAAAGGTCTAAATAATTTAATTTTAGTTAAGACTTATAACTTATTACGTTTTATATATTTACGTTAGTTAATAACTCTAGAGTAGTAGAGTAAAGTTTGCAATACTAACGTGTCCGTAGGCTTGTTACGGCAGCAGTGGTTCCTAAGGAGGTTAAAAAGTAAGGTAGTAGAACACCACAGATAACTTATAGGCGCTAAATAGGCAAGTTCTAAAAGGCGGGGAGATAGATTATGGGGTTTTCTTAAATAGAGTTTTCTCCCTATATGTTACGAGACGAGGTCAAGGAGGCTCTAAGAAGTCGTAGTATTGACTAGGTACACGACAGGATGTTATACAAATGTGCAAAGAGGTGCAAAGGCATCGTGGCTCTATATACTGTAGGTGCCAAGGCTCGCCTAGGGCGAGCCCTTGGCGGTGCTACGGTCGGAATCCGTAACACTTTCCCCCCCCTAATATAAAGCTGAAGTCCCTTAAGGCAGATCCTCCCCTTATACATAGTATTGTGGTACTCATTGGCGACTAGCAAAGTGTTTCTTTTTAAAGTGTTTGCTAGCAGACGTTACATGAATAATTGGCTAGGGTATTCGCTAGTAGATGTTGCATAAACGGTTAACTAAGGTAATAATTCGATAGGTAGATTAACAACTCAATATCTAAGGTGTTTTATAACTATTCTTCTAAGTTTGTTAAGTTGTAGATAACTGTTCGTAGTTATAGTTTAAAGTAGTATCCTTATAGCGAGACATGAGTGCTAGTCTTGCTTAGTAGGAGCTCATAGCGGGAACATAGAGGTGCTGGTCTTGGATTGGCGTCGTCATAGTTGTATGCGCAGGCAAGTAGAATTGTAGAGATAGTAGATAGAGATAGAGACATCGACGCGCTAGGAATTGAGAGGTAGATTAAGGGGTATTAAATTTCGTTGGCCAACGGTTGGTACGAGTCAAAGTCATCTTGCCGGCTCTATAGGTGGTAGGTAAAGCCTATGCAAGCTGTTAGGGTGTAATATAATGTCACAAGACAAGGTCAAGGAGGCTCTAAGAAGTTGTAGTATTGACTAGGTATATAATAGGATATTGCATAAAGGTATAAAGAGGTGCAAAGGCACCGTAGCTCTATATACTGTGGGTGCCAAGGCTTGCCTAGGGCGAGCCCTTGGCGGTGCTACGGTTGGAATCTGTAACACTATATATAAATAAAGAGTAGTCCGTACGGGCCCAATAGGGATCTAAATTGGACGTTAAGTAATAAATAATAATATATACAAATTTAATTAAAGGTAGTAACTGTATTAAGCTTTATAAAGTACTATACCTTTACTAAATAGTTAAGCGTCTTTTAAATTAGGGGGATTAGATATTAGTTTTAAATTACAATTATATTTAGAGCTTAATAATTAATATAAAATCTTAAGCCTTATTTAAGCTTTTTAATAAATAGTATAAATAAGGCAAATAGAGATTAATCAGGGTAAATAAATCCTTTTTCTAGATATTTATTAAGGTATTATTATATTATAAGCAGTTTTTCTTATAATATACCATATAGCGGACTAAAGTTTAGTGTTATACTAGGCGTAAGTTCTATCTTAAAATTATACTTATCTTAGTGCGGAGGTAGTTAGTCTATAAATTATTTTTTAAACTTATTAATTAGATTATAATACTCTTTAGATATAAGAGGTTAGGAGTTAATATATTATTTTAGTTGAATAAACTGCCTAATAATAACGGAGCTCTTGCTACACCTAGCCTAAAAAGACTAAAACCATCTAAAGGAACCCTAAAGAACTACTAGAGAATCTCCCTAAGATATATATATTATAGGGGAGGCACATATTAAACAACAGTGGGTTGTACTCGCGCGTAACCGCCAAAACCACGCCTAGTAATGGCCCTCTATAATAAAAATGGGCGAATACTACACTATAAAGTGGAAATACCTCTATTAAGAAGGCATCTAATAAAATATAAAGCCTATTAGACGCGTCTAGTATCTAGAACTATAGGGGAGTAACTATTAGCTATAACAAACTAATGCAGCTAGTAGAATGGCTCCGCCAGCCTAGTAAACCTTAAGTACCCCTCTAGTAAACCCTTAATTAAATCCTCTAATAGATAAGCAAAATTAAAAATAAATAAAAACCCCCCTTGCTAGCGAACCGTACCTAGGCCACTATAGCTGCGCTTTTATAGTATAGGAAATCTACCCCCCTTAAGATAATAACCGGGTATATAATTATAATATAACTAAATATAGAAAAAGTAGAGGAGCTTAGGGGACAATTAGAAACAGAAGTCCTTATAGAGATTTATAAAGAGGTTTATAACGCTGTTATAGTCTAATACCTTAAGAGTAGAGATATTAGAGTTACCCTAAAGGACTAATAGGTAAAGGAATAAGCTATAAGGGTAGGAAATAGGCTAGGAGAACGCATTGGTATAAAGGTGCTTTGTAAAGATTTCCTAGTTAAAGTCCTAGCGGTTTTTATAAGCCTTAGGGTAAAAAAGGGACGCTAGGTAGATAATATAGCAACTATATAAGAGATAGTAAAACAAATAGAACGCCTTATACTAGGTTTTAAGATTACCTAAATCTAATAGCTTTAATAGGAAAATATAAACTAAGTATATAATAAGAATAATAAGAGGATATAGGGGTCGTTAGAGACTTACGAGAGAGACGCTAGTTAAACGCATAGCTCCCTTATTGTTAGTATATATATACTAGAAATATAAAAACTCCTTATCCAAAAAGGAATCATTATAAATGGCCTTATATATAATATAAGGCTCTATAACTATAGACTACGCCTAGAATAATATTATTACTGCGTATAATGGGGTTACACCTAATCCATATATATAGTATAGGTGTGCTACGGCCACTATATAGGCCCCTATAATATAAAATACTGCTTAAATTAAAACTAAATAAAATGCGTAAACTGCTACTAAAGCATATATAAGGCGTAGGAGAGAGAAGACTGCATTAAATACAGAAGATAAAAGGTAAGGGCTTAATAGCTATAGGAATAACTATATATTAGGTTATATAAATAGAAACAATAGGTAATAAGCTAGGGGGATATAGGTGCCTTCCTAGCATTTCCTACCTTTAATACTAGGGGGCTAAGCTAGCTATCCCAAGCCTTAACAGGCCAGAAGTAACGCCGTATAGTATTACTAGACTAAATAGGGATATAAGGGAGAGGACGCCCTATAGGAAGACCCCTATAGATAGCTATAGCAAGCTTAAGACCAGGATAATTAAGAATTAGACTTAACGCGGTAAATATAATATTTGCAGCTAACCTATAAAGGGTATATAGCTAACTAGTAAGACCAGGGGAAGAATTAGAGATAATAATAGATTTAGATATAAAAGCGCTAGTAGAAATATAAAATACTGGAATAGAAAGCTCTATATAAAGTAAGTAGTAACTAGGGCGTAAATATAAAAGATAGAAGTTCTAAAAATCCTAGAGAAAGTAGAAATAGAAGAAGTAAGGAATAAAGGAGAGACAAAGAACCCCTACTAGGGGTCCGCCACCTATCCATTATATAGTATAACTGCGGCAATACAAACTACTATCTGGCAAGACCCCTACTAGATAATCTAAACCTAGAGAAATACTATATCCTTGCCATATAAGAGCCGTATTATAATAACTATATATAATTAATATACTGCCCCTAAGGATTCTAGCTCCTATATAAACCAAAAGCAGCTATACGTGTGTGCTTTATAATTAGTAAGGCTATTAGCCTGTCCTTATAGTTATAGCAAGTAGTTAACCTAGATATTATAGTTATAATAATCCAAATATATAGGGGACCGGTATAAATTATTAATATATATAACCTTAGGGTTAAAGGAGTCCTATAAATAGAGAATATTATATTAGTAATAAGCTTACTAGAAACTAAAGGCACGGAGTCTATCCTATTAGAAGATATAAACCTCTACTACCCGTGGTAGGGGGTATCTATATTGCTGCTAAATAATAGGTAGAGTGCCTATTAAAAGCTATAGATATCTAGGGCCTTAAACTAGCTACCCCCCTAGGAGCAAATATATAGCAATAAAGTACCGCCAGAAGTATAATTAACCTTATATTTATAGATAAAGGCCTATACCAGAGACTTAAAAGGTATAACCCTAAAGAAGAATAGGTACTTGCCTTAGACTATATCCCTATCTAGATACAGCTAGATCTAAATATTAAGGCGCAACTAAATAGTAAAAGATACGCAATAAGGAAGCTTAAGATAGATAGTTTCCTTAATATAGTTAAACAACTTTAAGACCTAAAAGAAATCTACCCAATACTAAATAAGTAAGGCTTAGTGGCCACTTCTAAGGAAATTAACTAAAGACTAGAAAGGATCTAGGCAGTAATTAAAAATAGGCTAAAAGAGCACTGCCCGGTCTTAAAGCCGGGCCCCTATACGCGATACGCATAGTCCACATAATACACAATTCTTATTACTAGCTAATAATAAGTAAGAAGGAAATATATAAGCAGCTATAACCCTAAAGACGAGAGATAATATAAAGATATAAGAAACCAGTTAAAGAATACCCTAAAAAAAGAAGTAAGGAATAACTAGAGACGGGTTATAAATAAGTATACTTTTAACCTAAGCCTCCCCTATAATAAAGGCCTCTAGGCTATAGTAAAATAGGTAAAGAAAAAGGTAGGGTATTTAGCAGAAGACTTATACCTACTACCCCTATAAAGAGCAGGGGAATTATAGGCCACTAATAATAATAATAAGAAGGCAAAGATCCTTATAGAAAGGTTCTTCCCTTAACCAGCCCTAGTAGACCTTAGTAATATTATAGGCAAAATACTAGTGTCTTACCTATAGGTTAACAGCGATATAATAACAGAGGAAATAGCCAGAACTATTAGCCGCCTTTTAAATAATATAATACTAGGACCAGATAGGATTCTAAATAAGGCTTTAAAGACCTATAGACTACTTATAGCACACTAGCTTATAAATATAGCTAAAGTATACTTTGCTATAGGCTACTATCTATAACTTAGTAGAGCTATAATAACAGTTGTTCTATAAAAAGAAGGTAAAGTAGATTACTTGACCCCAGAAAGCTATCGCCCTATTACCTTAGAAAATACTCTTAGTAAGATCTTAGAAAGGGTAATAGCGGACTATATAGTAGATATAGCTAAGGAATACACCCTACTACTATAAAGCTAAATAGGGGTAAGAAAGAACCGCTTAATACTATTAGTACTTACGCTACTTGCTGCCACTATTAAAACTATATAGGTAATGCGAAGGGACTTTATAGTATTAATGCTTAGCCTAGATATTAGCAGTACCTATAGTAATATACCCTATAAGCGCCTTCTATATATCCTTAGGGCAAAGGGCTTCCTAAAATGGATTATATAATTTATCTAAGGGTTTATAGGCTAGAAAAAAATATTAATAGTCTTTAGTAGATACTAGAGCCCCCCTATAGCAGTTATAATAGGAATACTATAAGGATTACCCCTCTTGCCTATTTTCTTCCTCTTCTTTATAAGCAACCTACTTAACTCCTTTAAGAAAGGGGCAACCTAGGGAATAGGCTTTGTTAATAATATAAATCTAATTATATACGGGCTAATAGCCGTAGAGAATTATAGAACACTAGAGAGAGCCTATAATACCTATATAGAATAGGCAAGATAATATAGAGTCTAATTCTCACCAGAGAAATACTAGCTAATCCATTTTATAAGAAAACGTAACTAATCTGCAGATCTTTAGCATATAATCTACATCTAAGGCTTTAGGGGTTAACTAGTTTAGGGCCTAAAGGTATTAGGAGTATAGGTAGATAGCAAGCTCTAGTGGAGCGTATATACGGTGTAAGCAGCCTATAAGGGCTAAGTATAGTATATTACATTATCCAGGATTGTTAATTCTATATAGGGTCCATGCTTTTAAAAGTTACGCCTACTATATATAGCAGTTGTCCGGCTAACCATAACGTATAGATCTAGTATTTGGGCCATTAAAGAAACTAAGAAAGGCCCCCTTAAATTACTCCTTAAACCACTCTAAAAGGTCTAAACAGCCTACCTTTAGAGTATAACAGGCGGGTATAAGCACACGGCTATAGCACTGCTTAAGAAGGAAGCCAATATTCCCCCCCTATAACTATATATTAAAGCCACTATAATATAAAGGGCGCAAAATAAACACAACTTTAATATTATAAAGTATATTAAGACATACCTAAATAAACTATAGAGGGACCCTAGGGTGCCCTATAGGAGAATAAACCAATAATCCTAAAGTAGAGAAGATATATTAAAGAAATAGGTAAAGAAAGCAGAAGAAGAATAGTGCTATATTAGGGCCTAGGCCTATATAGAGGAGAAAGGGAGACGTATAAGAGGCTAGTAAAGATAATAGCCAGAGAGAGAAAGGAGCTAAAGTAGAGTATAAAAGAATGCTAGAAAACTATCTACCGCAATATAATACTGGTTAGACTAATGCTAGAGAGGTAAATGGGAGTTAAAGGTATAGAGGCTAACTTAGGCAAGAGGAACCTAAGTAGTAGCATAGTTAACGCTATAGGGGGTAAATACTTAAGGGCTCCAAGAAGGCCTATTAAAGGCAGAAAATATAATAGCAACACTCTTAAGAATAGGAATAATAGGACTAAAAGATTAGCTCTACTAGGTAGGTGTCCTAGTAGGTAGCCTAAGATATAAATATAGCTGGCTAAGACAGACACTAAAATATATAATACTGCTATGCCCCTTACGCACCAACTAAAAAGTAATACTTTTAGTAGCTAGCATAGAGAACTATAATACACTACTCTTAATATAAAAAGGTCTTAAGGTGGTTACCTAATAGCTTATTAGCCAAAATATATAAGACCAATTTCAGGTTGTAAAGGAAATGGCAATAAAAGATAAAGGGGCGAGCAATAGGCGCCCCCTATTAACTCTATAGTAGTAGAGTAAAGTTTATAATACTAGCGCGTCTATAGGCTTATTATAGCAGCAGTGGTTCTTAAAAAGGTTAAAAGGTAAGGTAGAAGAGCACTATAGGCAATTTATAGGCACTAAGTAGGTAAGTTCTAAAAGGCAGGGAGATAGATTACGGGGTTTTCTTAAGTAGAGTTTTCTCCCTATATATATATAAGGAGTAGTCTATATGGGCCTAATAGGGATCCAAATCGGACGTTAAGCAATAAAGAATTATTATTATTTTGGTTTTAGCGCTTTTTTAATATCTTCTATTATTATAGTAAAGATTTTATAGTTTTATTTTCTTGCTAATAAAATAAAGGGTATATCTTATATTATATAAAATTTAAAAGGTTTTAATATAATATCTTTATATTCTTTACCGCGATTAGTAGTTATAGTTTTATTATATAAGTTTAAGGTTTATAGTAAGGGCAATTTATATTATATTAAATTTAAATAGTAATATCTGTGAGAGTGGAACTGTATTAGGAAATAGATGCTTCCTTTGCGGGCAACGCGCCCTTGCTTATTAGCCCGTCACTTTATCCTAGCCCATGCTTCGACCTTATTACATAAAAGCGTCCTCCTCTCGCCGTTTTACTCTCCCTCCTCTATCCTCTCTCCTCCCTAACGCCGCGCATCTCCCTTATTAGATATTATCGCCTCAGTTAAACCTCCTCGCTCCGCCCCTAAGCCATTTTATTCCCTATCAGCGTCTGCGTACATATAAGCCCTTGCCACTTCCCTTAATTTCCATATTTTAGACTAATAGTAGCGCAGCGCCTCTCCGGCTCTCTAATAACAACTTCCTCTCTTATACTCTTATTATGGTAATAGATAAAACAGCTCTTTCTATTCTCGCCGCTGGAGTAGTAATAGCTATTTATCCTTTCTATAGCTCAACCTTAAGAGATATACGTACGGGCATTCACAATATTCGAAGCTTTCCCCCCTCCTATTTAGGTTATTCCTCCGCCTCTAGGGAGCTATTACCCACAGCTGCTAATTAACAGATCTATAGGAATTGCCACGTTAGCAATACTGCCTGCTTTATTTTTCTAGGAGAGTCTCCTTTCCAGAGTAATAGCACCTGGTTCCTCGCTGCTATAAGCTCTCTTATATTACTAGACGGCTCCTAGTTACCTTACATCTTATTGTATTTTAGCTAGAAACCCTGCTTAACTATACAGATATCCTCTCCCCAAAATAGGCTATATGCTATTAGCCATAAGTTACCTTAAGTTATAGAATTTACAACTTAATCCCTGTCGGCATAGCTATAAATGGCTATAGGGCTATGCTAAGAACGGCCTGGCTATAGATTATATGAGTTACAGCTGCTGTAAGCTATAGATATATTAGATAGTATCTTATTACAGTATCACAATAAAGGCAAAGCTAGACGCTAAGGTGGGTCTTAGCAAAATAATAACAGGCTAATACTAATTACTTAGCTTAGTTAAAGCTATACCGCTAGAAGCTAGAAGCCTCCGCCCTCCTTAGCACCTACTCCACCTAGACTTAGATATTACTTTTACCTAATAATTAGAGGATTACATTGTAATCAGAGAAGCCACCAGGCTTTTAGTCTAATTTAGTCCCCTATTTAGCTAAGGAGGCATAGGTTATACAGAAACATCCCTTATATAAACCTAAGACTTATAAGGCGGAATCTAGAGGTAAACAGCCTATCTAGTAGCATAGCCTGGCTTCTAGTGGAGTTGGTATTATAATCTTACTTTTAGCTAACAAATACTAGAGGAAAATTTATATACTTAATCTCCTAACAGAGACGGACTTTATACAGCGGCTGCATTAGCTAAAAGGGCGTAGTGGGATGGACATAGGCGTAATCGCCTAATCTACTTATACTATCTACCCCCTTATATCGTCTATAATATCCAGCTATAGGAAAGGGTAAAAGTAAGGCTTTTACGCATATTTAGGAGGTTAAGTAGTGGCTATAAGCTCCATAGACTACAACTAAGGGGGCCCCTTAGATCCCAGAATAAGGGTAAAGGAGTGTCACGGAGTAAGCATAAGCGATGATAATATATAGCGAAGTAGATATTATTAAGCTATATACATAAACTGTATAATAAAGTCAAGACGTTGCGTAAGGAAAGGAAAGTAGGAAACAGGGGAAAAAGGGTATATAATATTCACTTGGTTGCTAGGTTAACGGGTACTATGCTACACACAGGCAGGGTAGAGCTTAGGTGGCGGTTCTAGTAGAACTTGGCAGAATTCGGCAGTTAGAGGTCCTTAAAGTTGCCAGTTAGCAACTCCAATAGTAGAGACAGCAGATTGCGGTAGAATACAGTAGATTGCTATCAGATTGCCGTCTCATAATTAGTCTTTAGTTGTTTAGTTAGTGGAAACAGGTAGACGTGTATAAGGTGTCACGGGGGTATCCCATAATAGTACCCCCCCTTTAAACTCGAGCATCTGTGAGATAGGGCTGTGGTAGTTCTAGGTAGAGTTTATAAAAGTCTTCTGCGGCTTATATAAGTCCTATAGAGTCGGCAGGTTCCTATAAGGGTTCAGTAAAACCTCTCTATTTTATAAGGTACATATATTTACGTTTCCGTTTGTTGTACTTAATGTTATTAACTCTTTTAACAAGGTACTTATCCTCACCATCCACTTTAACTAGTAGGGGAGGGTCTTGGATCTGTCCAGATAGGGCGTCTAATATAGGGGCGGCAGGGTGGAGGACTAACGTATAGAATACAGGGTGGATTTTAACCGTATTAGGGAGCTTTAGTGAGTAGGTATAAGGAGAGACAACTTTTTCAACCTTATAAGGGCCAGCGTTCTTCCAATTAAGTTTCTTAATAGGTTGTTTTATATTTAGATTTCTTGCGTCTAGCCAGATAAAGTTACTAATTTAGTAAGCTAGTGCTAGGGTTCAGTTCTTATTTGCTATGGCTTTATAGACAGACTAGGCCTATGTTATTTTGTTAATAAGAAACTCCTATAGTTCTTCTATCTTCTTTACAAATTCGTTTGCTTCTGCAACTTATAAGGCCTAATAAGCTAGACAAGGAACACTACTAAAGGGTTTAAAACCCATTTATGGGTGCTAGCTGTAATTAGCCAGGAACAGGGAGACCTTTATAGTTTTTAAGACGGAGTTATTTGCAGTAAACTTGGTAAATATAAGCCAGTCCATCCAGTCGTCCTATAGATACGACGTGTATATCTAAATATACTGTTCCATTATAGCATTTGCACGTTCCGTTTGACCATCCATTTCTGGGTAATATGCCGTAGACAACAGTGCTTTAATATAAAGTTAGGTAGTCAGTTTTTTCCAAAACACTAAAACAAACTAGCGGCCTCTATTAGAGACAATTGTTTTAGGAAGTCTATAGAGTTTCTATATATAATCTAGGAACAGTTGGGTAATAGTAGGTGCTAATATATTAGGGCAGGCGATTAAGTGTTTTATCTTAGATAGTTAGTCTATAACTACCATAATGTTTATACAGCCTTTACTTTTGGGGAGATTAACAATAAAGTTAATTAAAATATCCTTCCATCTTTAGTCTGGAACAGGCAGTGGCTTTAGAAAGCTATTATATATCTTATGCAAAGCTTTAGCTCGTCGGCAGGTATAGTAGCTAGAGACGTACCTTTATGTTATATTATATATGTTTGGCTAGTAGGACTTCTATTAAAGTAGCTTTAGGGTTTTTCCTTAGCCTAGGTAGCCGGCTACTAGTAAGTTATATACGTGTTTAAGAAGCTTAAGCTTAAGTTTATTATAATTAGGGACAACTAGGCAGTTCTAGTAGTATAAGCGGTCTCCATAAACTTTATATTTATTTAGAGAGATCTTTTTAAAGCGTCTAACGCTATCTTAAATTAGCTTAAGTGTCTCTTAGATAAACTCGTTATTTGGGTATTCGTTAATTATAATCTATTTAATTAATTAATTAGTTATTTTAAGGATGTATACCATAAGGTCTTCAGCTAGGGGATTAAATAATTTGGGATAAAGCAGGGTTTATTTACGGTAGGCGCGCGCTTCTTCCTATACTATTATATCTTATAAACGTTGAGTTAGGGCATTAGGTTTTTGACCTTAAACGCCTAGGCGGTATATAATTGAGAATTAGAATTAAGACAGATATTCTAACCAGCGGGCTTAATAATAACTTAGCTGTTTTATAGTTGTAAAGTACTATAGATTCTTATAGTCGCTAAAGACCTTAATTGGAAATCCAGCGCCTTCTAGTTTAGGTTGCCATTGTTTAAAACATCTAATAATAGCCAACAATTCTTTATCATAGATTTTGTAGTTATATTTAGCTAAACTTAGTCGTTTTAAGAAGTATACTATAGGGTATAGTACCCCTTCTTTATTATACTAAGACAGAATGCCTCTAGTAACGTAGTTAGATAAGTTAGCTTCTATAATACTCTTTTAGTTCGGGTTAAAGTGTTAGAGTACGGGTGTGGTAGTAAACATAACTTTTAGATAGGTAAAGGCCTTCTTACATTCCTTATTAAAGATAAAGGCTTTGTCCTTTTAGGTTAGAGCTATAAAAGGTAAAACTAGGGCAAAGAAGTTATTAATAAACTATTAATAGAAATTAGCAAATCCTATAAAGGCTCTTACATCCTTAACATTTTTAGGTTCTTGCTAGTTTATAATTACTTCAATCTTCTTTAGGTCCATTTATATACCGTCTATAGAGATAATAAGTCCAAGGTATAGAACTTCCATTTTATGGAACTTATATTTATCTATATCTAATTGTAGTTTAGCTCTACGTAGGGCTTCTAAAACAAGGTTAATATATTTCTTATATTTAGCTAGGTTATTGCTATATACCAAAATATCGTTAATATAAGCAGTACAGAAAACATCTAGGTAAAGTTATAAGGTATTATTTACAAAGTGTTAAAATAAACTTGGGGCATTTGCGAGGCCAAACAGCGTTATTAAGTATTTAAATAGTCCGTATCTAGTACGGAATGCTATAAGCCATTTATCTCCTTTTGTAATACGGAGGCGGTTAAATATGTAGATAAGGTTGAGTTTCGTATAGTAGTGAGCCTTATTTAATTAGTTTAGTGTCTCTTAAATTAATGGGAGCGGGTACTAATTCTTAATGGTAATAGCGTTAAGAGCTTAGTAGTCTATATAGAAGTATAGACCGCCGCTAGGTTTCTTAACAAAGATTATAGGTATAGCTATAGGCAAAGAGCTTACTCTAATAAATTCTTTACTTAGGTGTTCGTCTAAGTACTTCCGCAATACTTAGAGTTTATTTTAAAATATTCTGTATAAGGGTCCAAATCCTAGTTGTTTTCCTTCTTTAAGTATAATCTTGTGGTTATATAGTTAGTGCTCTACTAACTTATTAGCTTTCTTTTGTAAAAATACTTCTAGATGCTTATAATGGCATACTAGTACTTTTATAGCAGGGTTAGTATGCTTCTTTAGTGCTAGGGCCTTTTTAATATCGGCTATTATAATAGCAAAGATTATATATTTAGGTTTCCTGGCGAGTTATACTAACGGGGTAGCTCCAATTATATAGATATCCATAAAAAGGGGGGTAAGTTGCCAGCTAGTAACTTCCTTTTAATTATCTACTGTTTCTTATTTAACTTTAGGTTTAGTATTAGGTACGGAGTTAGTATTAAATTTGGGTTTAGGTTCTTTAAGTATCCTTTTTATAGTAGAATACTAGTTCTTCTAGTACTTTTATATATTAAGCTTAAGTTTAAGCTTCTGCTTAGTTTAGGGTAGTATAGTAGTTAGGGTTAGTTTATATAGTTTAGTATAATTTTTAGGTTCTTAGTGGAATTAGGTAGACTTTTTAGACTAATAGATCCTAGTAAATTTTTTAGATTTTAGTTTAGGGTCTAAGCAGTAAGTTATAAGGCACTTCTACTTATAACAGGAGGCGGTAAATAGAAGCTTAAGGTTATTCTAATTAATAGTTACCTTATATAGCTTTATTTAAGGTTGTCTAAGTATTACTAAGTGACCTAGAGTAGTAACAAAAAGCTTAATTAGTTCTTTATGGTTTAGGTATTAGAGTCTTAGGAATACTATATGGGTAATACAGCCTAAAATAGTATATTTGCCATTAAATCCAAATACATTAATATGCCAGTTAAGGGGGGTTAGAGTAAAACTATTATCTTATATAAAGATCTTATTAATAAATCCTATGCTACTAGCTCCTGTATTAATTAGGACTTAAGTATTAACCTATTAATTATTCTACCAAAGATGATAGTTAACGGTTATGCTATAATCCTAAAAGTTAGAGTTTATAACATCTAAAGTATTTAATGAGATCCTAAGGCAGCGCTGTCCTAAAAAGCGACTTAGCTCCAGGACCTTCCTTTTAGAGGCAATTAGGGTGGAGTTCTTATAGCGTGTTAGTTATAGCTTTGTCCTTATAAATAGTGCTTACTAAATACAGGGCTAGAATTAGGTAGAGATTAGGGACGGTAACTAGAGGATTAATATAGTAAACGGCTGCTAGTGTTAGCCGTTCGTAATTCACGTTAGGGCATAGGGGCGGAGTAGTGGTTAAAGAGGTAGAAGCTACTTCTATACTTAAAATAGAGGCCTAGCTTAGTGTGTCGTTCTTATTTAAAGGACCTTAGTGGGGCGTATCCTAGGGTTCCAGTATTAATATCCATAGCATTAGGGTGCTTAGGCTAAGACAATAACTTAGTAGACATTTACAGGTTTATTATATTATATTAAAGAGCGGACTTTGGTGTTAGGCGTAGTATATCATTATATCATTTATTAATAATGTTTACGCAGGTGTTAAGAGCTCCTAGTAGGTCTACACCTATTAGGAAGGTTTTTAGTTCAGGGCTTAGGGATTCAATAAGGCTATTAATTAGTGCAGAGTTATTCCAGCCTGTTTCTTTTATATAACGGTTAAATTCAAAGAAGTATATTAGGAAGCTTTTTATTTTTTAAGTTATATAGTTTATCTTTCTCTAAGTAGTAGCTTGGCGGTTTGGGTTACCATATGTAGCTTTAAGAAGTACAATTAGGCTTAGTACTAAGTTCGGTTAAAGAGGTTTAATAAGGTTAGCTATATCTCCTCCTAATCAACTTAGGGCGTAGCAGAGTCGGTTAGCTTTAGTTAGGTAGCAGTTAGCGTTACCAGTTAGCTTATTTTTAAGCCGGCTTAAAAATAATTGGAGTTCTTATTATTTACTAGTGAATATTAGAGGGTCTAGTAGTCGTTCAGATTATTGCGGTACAGTAGTTAATTTAGGGTAAGTAACTACTATAGGTTTAGGGCTCTCGTTCCACGTGTTCATCTCTAGAGATAGTATTCGGTCTTAGGGCCCTAATATAGGCATCTTAAGGGTGCGGATTTCTTCTTAAAGGTCTTTAATTAATTGCTGGTGTCGTGCTTCTTATTTGGCTTATTATTAAGTTAAAGTGGCTTAGTTCTGTATAAGGGCGTCTATAAAAGACTTCTATATTTCTGCTAATTGTTCTTAGAGTGCGGATATAATGCCGACGGCTGTTATAGGGGCTTTGGGGTCGTTCTGCATTTTGGAGGGTGGTATATAGGGTTAACGCAACATAGTATTACAGAGTGAGTATAAGCGATGATAATATATAGCGAAGTAGATATTATTAAGCTATATATATAAACTGTGTAATAAAGTCAAGACGTTGCGTAAGGAAAGGAAAGTAGGAAATAGGGGAAAAAGGGTATATAATATTCACTTAGTTGCTAGGTTAACGGATACTATACTATATATAGGTAGGGTAGAGCTTAGGTGGCGGTTCTAGTAGAACTTGGCAGAATTCAGTAGTTAGAGGTTCTTAAAGTTGCCAGTTAGCAACTCCAACAGTAGAGACGGCAGATTGCGGCGGAATACGGCAGATTGCTATTAGATTGCCGTCTCGTGATCGGTCTTTAGTTGTTCAGTCGGTGGAAACAGGTGGACGTGTGTAAGGTGTTACGGGGGTGTCCCGTAATAAGGAGGTACTTTACCACCAACCTCTTTAATAAGGAGGCTTAGTGTGATGCCCCTATTAGAGGCTAAATATACTAGCTTGGTTAGCTGGGTCTTAATCCTAGTTTCCTAATAGGCGTTAATCTTATAATAGAGCTTAAGCCTATATAAACCTTTATATATTATAAACGGCAATTATTAACGGAGTGTAGATTATATATTGTAATTCGCTATAGAGCTAGTAGGGTTATTCTAGTATAGATACCATAGATAAGAGCTAGTAGTAAAGAGGGAACTAGCTTTCACTTAAAAGCCTAGCATAATCCCCCTTTAGAGCTATTAGAAAGGCATAAGATAATAGCAGCTCCAATAATAATAGTAGTAGTAATAGTGGCACCTTCTTAACCCCTTTATTTTTATTTAAAAATTTTACTTAATAACAGTAAGTTCTATATTGGTCCCTCCAGAAAATAGATAGCTTTACCTTAATATTATATAGTTACAGCTTCTAAGGAAGGCGCAAGTAGTATACCTTAGATAAAGCATAAAATACCCCTTTCCCCTCTAAGAAATAACCCTAAGGCGTATTAAGCTTGGCTAATTAGAGGTATATTATTCTACATAGAGCCTTAATTTAGAGATTTCGTCTAATAAAGCGCCTATAAACCCTAGCCATAATTATAAAAATAATTATTATAAAAAATTTAAGGATAATAAGGAAGATGTCTATGGGGATGCATCTAGTTAAGTCGCTAGAGGAAGTAGTTAAGGTAATTATCCCTACTACTCTCTCCCTATTCTCCTAGTAGCTATAAACACATATATTTAACGGCTAGTAGTAGATCTAATAGTTATTAAAGATAGTATAGTTAACCCTAACCTAGAAGCCGAAGGCAACAAAGCTAATAATAATACTAGCAATAAAGCTAGTAAAGCCGACAATTAACTAACATCTTATAAATTAGGTATGCTCTTCTCCTCTATATAATGGCTTTGCCTAACAATTGTTAGGTAATGGAAATAGCCATAGTAATAACAATAAGGGTAAGAAGTTACCCTCTTTAGAAGAGTTTAAAGATCTCTTTAGTGTATCTATATATAACTATATTAAACTTATAGCGGAAGACATTAATGAAATAAACGGTCTAGTTAAGAGAACTGATATTATAACTATTCCTTAGGCTAATCCGCTTACTAGGAAAGAGAGTAATTACAAGAAAGGGAATATTAGAGGCGAATTACTTTTAATACTAAAAAAGCGGAAGCTTAAACAGCTAGAGCGGAGTGGCGTTATTAATTATAATTCTAATAATTCTGCCAAAGATAGTAGCGGGTGTGATAAGGGTAGTAAGGGTGGTGGTCTACAACCCTAGAAATAATAAAAGTCGCCCGCCTTTTGCGAAAACTTGGCCCCCCAACCTCCTATCCTTAGCCTTAACTCTCAATGCCCCTAAATTAATTATAACGATTACTAAGCAATATCCACTACACGGCCCACTAACCCTTTGCTTTAGGGGCCTACCTCTCTCTATAATGTTAAACTACTGCGTAACAAAACTAACAACTTAAGCAAATATAATTATAGCAGCGACAACAACTAGGGCGGCGTTTTAAACTTAGAGCCTACTGCAAAGCATTATACCCTATAGCATTGTACCCCGCAGTATTATGCCCCGCAGCATTATACCTAGCGTCATTGCCATCGCTTGCAGTCTATCTTATAGAGATTCCGCGCTAAAGACAATAAAGCTAATAAAATAACCATAGACGATAAATAGGAGATCTGTAAAATTCTAGAGGAAAGAATAACTGAGTTAGGGCTCAAATATAAGGTAGCTTAGATACCTACCTAGGTTTATAAAAGCGGGCTTTTAAATACTAAATATACCCTTAAGTCTTATAAAAAACGCGTCTAGTACGCCAAAGTTAAATAACAGATGCACTCTTCTGTGGAGGTGACTAAAGTAAAGACTAAAGTTGCTATGTGGAAGGGACGGGGCTAATAGCTTAGGCGTATTCTTATATTTTAGGTAGTGGATCTTTTACTTAGAGATATATTTCTAGTTAAAGTCTTATTTTTAGCTAATACTATTCTACTAATTATCTTATATATAATATTAAAGCTAGAAGCCTAACCTAATAATAGTACAAAACCTATAAGAACAACTGCCACAATCTATATTCCTTACTCCTACCGTTAAGTAACACTTATTAGGTCTTATATTTGGCGCTGCTTATCTATACCTTATTACCTTCTTTTCCTTTAGCGCTGCTTTCCGCCTTATTGCCTTCTTTTCTTTAGCATTACTAGTCCTACTAATTACCTTATTCCTTTTTTAGGAAATATATATATATAATGCTTCCTGTATAAGAGTCGCGTTTTTCCCGGAAACTACCTTCCAAGGTCATTCCACGCTATACCTTTTTCCTTACGTATGTCCATAAGGTGTTTCTCTTTATTAGCTGTCTATAGTTTCTTCTTTATGGTTTAGGCTTAGGCCTTAGAATCTTATAACAGCGCCTATATTCCTATAGTGTTCTACCTATAAAATATCTAGCAATTTCCTCTCCATAACAATTCTTTATTAAGCTTTCTATTATATAAGCCTATAAGGAGGGCCTTGTTATTTACTATTTATAGCACCATCTAGGCCTACAAGGTTTTATTTACTACTTTAATCTTTATAAATAAAAGTAAAGGATAAGGCTGTATATTATTTAATAAGGGAGATCTACTAGTAATACGCCCTAAAACTCTAGAGGTATGCTAAAACTTAGGTTAGGCCTTTACTTACATAAAAGATAATATAATTAATAAGGAAGGGGAGCTAGATAAGCAATATACGGCCATTAAGATTAACTATAAGACTAAGGTTATTAGGGAGTAATATAGATAGCTTTTAGTGAGCTATCCTATATCTACTCTTCCTTTTATAGCACTATACTAACGCCAAGCCTTATATAGACATACGAGATTACTTAGCAGCGGCTCTATCCTCTAGGAAAGTATATTATATAGCTTAATAACCTCTTTACTAGCGTTAAACTATTTTAAAGACTTTATAAACTTAGAGTTGGAGCGGCTGGAATAGTTAGAATAACGAAGATATAGAATAAGGAGTAAGGGGATAATTCTGTTAATATATACTAATCCTTTAAGTTTTAAAACTTTATTGGAAGTTACGTTAAATATATAAAAATTATTAAAAAGTATTCCCTAGAGATTGCGTCTCTTTACGGAGATTGTTAATTAGGTAGAGTGTTAACTCTATATGTTTCTATAGCCGTTGTTCTTAGATGCCGGCGCTAGCCGCTTTTTGCTGTTATTGGTGTCTTCCTACGTGCTTATACCTGTTAAAACAATTCCTAGTAGCTATTTCTAGCATTCCTTAGCGGACTATCTCTGCTTAGGTTCTGTCACGGAGCGAGCACAAGCGGTGATAATATATAGCGAAGTAGATATTATTAAGCTATGTACATGAACTGCGTAATAAAGTCAAGACGTTGCATAAGGAAAGGAAAGTAGGAAATAGGGGAAAAAGGGTATATAACGTTCGCTTAGTTGCTAGGTTAACGGGTACTATGCTATACATAGGTAGGGTAGAGCTTAGGTGGCGGTTCTGGTAGAACTTGGCAGAATTCGGCAGTTAGAGGTCCTTAAAGTTGCCAGTTGGCAACTCTAATAGTAGAGACGGCAGATTGCGGCAGAATACGGCAGATTACTGTCAGATTGCCATCTCGTGGTCGGTCTCCAGTTGTTTAGTTAGTGGAAATAGGTGGACGTGTATAAGGTATTATAGGGGTGTTCCATAACAGTACCCCCCCTTTAAACTCGAGCATCTGCGAGATGGGGCTGTGGTAGTTCTGGGTGGAGTTCGTAAAAGTCTTCTGCGGTTTGTGTAAGTCCTATAGAGTTAGCAGGTTCCTATAAGGGTTTAATAAAACCTCTCTATTTTATAAGGTATATATATTTACGTTTCCGTTTATTATACTTAATGTCATTAACTCTTTTAACAAGGTACTTATCCTTACTATCCACTTTAACTGGTAGGGGAGGGTCTTGGATCTGTCCAGGCAGGGCGTTTAATATAGGGGCGGCAGGGCAGAGAACTAATATGTGGAATATAGGGTGGATTTTAACCGTATTAGAGAGCTTCAGTTAGTAGGCATAAGAAGAGACAACTTTTTTAACCTTATAAGGGCCAGCGTTCTTCTAATTAAGTTTCTTAGTAGGTTATTTCGTGTTTAGATTTCTTGCGTCTAGCTAGATAAAGTTACTAATTTAGTAAGCCAGTGCTAGGGTTCGGTTCTTATTTACTACAGCTTTATAGACAGACTAGGCCTATGTTGTTTTATTAATAAGAAACTCCTATAGTTTTTCTATCTTCTTTATAAATTCATTTGCTTCTGTAACTTGTAAGGCCTAATAAGCTAAATAAGGAATATTACTAAAGGGTTTAAAACCCATTCGCGGGTACTAGCTGTAATTAGCCAGGAATAGGGAGACCTTTGTGGTTTCTAAGACGGAGTTATTTACAGTAAATTTAGTAAATATAAGCCAGTCCATCCAGTTATCCTATAGATACGACGTGTATATCCAAATATACTGTTCCATTATAGCATTTGCACGTTCTGTTTAACTATCTATTTCCAGGTAATATACCATAGACAATAGTACTTTAATGCGAAGTTGGGTAGTTAGTTCTTTCCAAAACGCTAAAATAAACTAGCGGCCTTTATTGGAGACAATTATTTTAGGGAGTTTGTGGAGTTTCTATATATAATCTAGGAACAGTTAGGCAATAGTAGGTGCTAATATATTAGGGTAGGCGATTAAGTGTCTTATCTTAGATAGTCGGTCTATAACTACTATAATATTTGTGCAGCCTTTACTTTTGGGGAGATTAACAATAAAGTTAATTAAGATATCCTTCTATCTTTAGTCTGGAATAGGCAGTGGCTTTAGAAAGCCATTGTATGTCTTATGTAAAGCTTTAGCTCGTTAGCAGGTATGGCAGCTAGAGACGTACCTTTATGTTATATTATATATATTTAGCTAGTAGTACTCCCGTTAGAGTAGCTCTAGGGTTTTTCCTTAGCCTAGGTGGCCGGCTACTAGTAGGTTATATACGTATTTAAGGAGCTTAAGCTTAAGTTTATTATAATTAGGGATAACTAGGCGGTTCTAGTAGTACAAGCGGTCTTTACGAACTTTATATTTACTTAGAGAGATCTTTTTAGAGCGTCTAACGCCATCTTAAATTAGCTTAAGTGTCTCTTAGATAAACTCATTGTTTAGGTATTTATTAATTATAATCTGTTTAATTAATTAATTAGTTATTTTAAAGACGTGTACTGTAAGGTCTTTAGCTAGGGGATTAAATAATTTAGAACAAAGTAGGGTTTGTTTATAGTAGGCGCGCGCTTCTTCCTATACTGTTATATCTTGTAAACGTCGAGTTAGGGCATTAGGTTTTTAACCTTAAACGCCTAAGCGGTATGTAATTGAGAATTAAAAATAAAACAGATATTCTAACTAGCAGGCTTAACAATAACTTAGCTGTTTTATAGTTGTGAAGTACTATAGATTTTTATAGTTGCTAAGAACCTTAATTAGAAATCTAGCGCCTTCTAGTTTAGGTCGCCATTGTTTAAAATATCTAATAATAGCTAATAATTCTTTATTATAGATCTTGTAGTTACATTTAGCTAAACTTAGTTGTTTTAAGAAGTATACTATAGGGTATAGTACCCCTTCTTTATTATACTAAGACAGAATGCCTCTAGTAACGTAGTTAGATAAGTCAGCTTCTATAATACTCTTTTGGTTTAGGTCAAAGTGTTAGAGTACAGGTATAGTAGTAAATATAACTTTTAGATAGGTAAAGGCCTTCTTACATTCCTTATTAAAGATAAAGGCTTTATCCTTTTAGGTTAGAGCTATAAGAGGTAAAACTAGGGCAGAGAAGTTATTAATAAACCGTTAATAGAAATTAGTAAATCCTATAAAGGCTCTTACGTCCTTAACATTCTTAGGTTCTTGCTAGTTTACAATTACTTTAATCTTCTTTAGGTCCATTTATATACCATTTATAAAGATAATAAGTCCAAGGTATAGAACTTCCGTTTTATAGAACTTGTATTTATTTATATCTAATTATAGTCTAGCTCCACGTAGGGCTTCTAAGACAAGATTAATATGTTTTTTATATTTAGCTAGGTTATTACTATATACCAAAATATCATTGATATAAGTAGTACAGAAAACATCCAGGTAAAATTATAAGGTATTATTTATAAAGTATTAGAATAAACTTAGGGCATTTATAAGGCTAAATAGTGTTACTAAGTATTTAAATAGTCCGTATCTAGTACGGAATGCTATAAGCCATTTATCTCCTTTTGCGATACGGAGGCGGTTAAATACGTAGATAAGGTTGAGTTTTATATAGTAGCAAGCCTTACTTAATTAGTTTAGTGTCTCTTAAATTAACGGGAGCGGGTACCGATTTTTAATAGTAATAGTATTAAGAGCTTAGTAGTCTATATAGAAGCGCAAACCGCCGCTAGGTTTCTTAATAAAGATTATAGGTATAGCTATAGGCAAAGAGCTTGCTCTAATAAATCCTTTACTTAGGTGTTTATCTAAGTACTTCCATAATACTTAGAGTTTATTTTGGGATATTCTATATAAGGGTCCAAATCCTAGTTGTTTTCCTTCTTTAAGTACAATCTTGTAGTTATATGGTTGGTGCTCCGCTAACTTATTGGCTTCCTTTTATAAAAATACTTCTAGATGCTTATAATGGCATACTAGTACTTTTATAGCAGGGTTAGTATGCTTTTTTAGTACTAGGGCCTTTTTAATATTAGCCATTATAATGGCGAAGATTGTATGTTTAGGTTTCCTAGCGAGTTATACTAATAGGGTAGCTCTAATTATATAGATATTCATAAAAAGGGGGGCGAGTTACTAGCTAGTAACTTTTTTTTAATTATCTCCTGTTTCTTGTTTAACTTTAGGTTTAGTGTTAGGTATAGAGTTAGTATTAGATTTGGGTTTAGGTTCTTTAAGTATCCTTTTTATAGTAGAATACCAGTTCTTCTAGTACTTTTATATATTAAGCTTAAGTTTAGGCTTCTGCTTAGTTTGGGGTGGTACAGTAGTTAGGGTCAGTTTGTGTAGTTTAGTATAATTTTTGGGTTCTTAGTGGAATTGGGTGGACTTTTTAGGTATAGGGTAGATATTAGTAGAAATTTTAGACTAATAGATTCTAGTGGATTTTTTAGATTTTAGTTTAGGGTCTAAGCAGTAAGTTATAAGGCACTTCTGCTTATAACAGGAGGCGGTAAATAGAAGCTTAAGGTTATCCCAATTAATGGTTACCTTATATAGCTTTATCTAAGGTTGTTTAAGTATCACTAAGTAACCTAGGGTGGTAACAAAAAGCCTAATTAGTTCTTTATAGTTTAGGTATTAGAGTCTTAGGAATACTACATAAGTAATACAGCCTAAAATAGTGCGTTTGCCATTAAATCCAAATACATTAATATACCGGTCAAGGGGGGTTAGGGTAAAACCATTATCTTATATAAAGATCTTGTTAATAAATCCTATGCCACTAGCTCCTGTGTTAATTAGGACTTAAGTATTAGCCTATTAATTATTCTGCCAAAGACGATAGTTAACAGTTATACTGCAATCCTAAGAGTTAGAATTCATGACATCTAGAGCATTTAATAAAATCCTAAGGCAGCGCCGTTCTAGAGAGCGACTTAGCTCTAGGACCTTCCTTTTAGAGGCAACCGGGGTGGGGTTCCTATAGAACGTTGGCTGTAACTTCGTCCTCGTAAGTGGTACTTACTAAATACGGGGCTGGAGCCATATAAAGATCAGGGACGGTAACTAGAGGATCAGTATGGTAAATAGTTGCTAGTATTAGCCGTTTATAAATCGTGTTGGGGCATAGGGACAGAGCAGTATCTTAAAATATAAGCCTTACTTCTATATTTAAAGCAAAGGCCTAGCTTAATGCGTCGTTCTTATTTAGGGGACCCTAGTAGGGCATACTCTAGGGTTCTAGAGTTAATGTCCATAGCGTTAGGGTGCTTAGGCTGAGATAATAACTTAGTAGTTGTTTATAGAGCTGTTATATTATATTAAGAAGTGGACTTTGGTATTAGGCGTAGTATATCATTATATCGTTTATTAATAACGTTTGCGCAGGCGTTAAGGGCTCCTGGTAAGTCTATACCTATTAGGGAGGTTTTTAGTTTAGGACTTAGGGATTTAATAAGGCTATTAACTAGTGCGGAGTTGTTCTAGCCTATTTCCTTTACATAACGGTTAAATTTGGAGAAGTATACTAGAAAGCTTTTCATTCCTTAAGTTATATGGTTTATCTTTCTCTAAGCAGTAGCTTAGCGGTTTAGGTTACCGTATATAGCTTTAAGAAGTACAACTAGACTTTATACTAAATTTAGTTAAAGGGGTTTAATATAGTCAGCTATATCTCCTCCTAGTCAACTTAGGGCGTAGCAGAGTCGGTTAGCTTTAGTTAGGTAGCGGTTAGCATTACTAATTAGCTTATTTTTAAGCTGGCTTAGAAATAATTAGAGTTCTTATTATTTATTAGTAAATATTAGAGGGTCTAGTAGTTATTCGGATTATTGCGGTGTAGTAGTCAGTTTGGAGTAAATAGCTACTATAGGTTTAGGACTCTTGTTTCGCGTGTTTATCTCTAGAGAAGGTGTTCGGTCTTAGGGCCCTAGTATAGGCATCTTAAGGGTGCGGACTTCTTCTTAAAGGTCCTTAATTATTTATAGGTGTCGTGCTTCTTGTTTAGCTTATTATTAAGTTAAAGTAGCTTAGTTCTGTACAAGGGCGTCTATAAAGGACTTCTATATCTCTACCAATTATTCTTAGAGTACGGATATAATACCAGCGGCTGTTATAGGGGCTTTAGGGTCGTTCTGCATTTTAAAGGGTAGTATATAAGGTTAACGCAACGTAGTGTCACGGAGCGAGCATAAGCGGTAATAATATATAGCGAAGTAGATATTATTAAGCTATATACATAAACTGCGTAATAAAGTTAAGACGTTACGTAAGGAAAGGAAAGTAGGAAACAGGGGAAAAAGGGTATATAACATTTGCTTAGTTGCTAGGTTAACGGGTACTATACTACACATAGGCAGGGTAGAGCTTAGGTGGCGGTTCTGGTAGAACTTAGCAGAATTCGGTAGTTAGAGGTCCTTAAAGTTGCCAGTTGGCAACTCCAACAGTAGAGATAGCAGATTGCGGTAGAATACGGCAGATTGCTATTAGATTGCCGTCTCGTGGTTAGTCTCTGGTTGTTTAGTCGGTAGAAACAGGTGGACGTATATAAGGTGTTACGGGGGTGTCCCGTAACAGGTTCCTTATATAATAGTCCCTTTAGTATAGACCTAAACGTCTTTAGCGTACTTGCCATATAGATAAGGATTACATTATAGACCTAGTTATTATACTATTTGGGACTTAGCAGGCCATAGGAGCCCTATATCTCTAAGTTAGGCTCCTAGTTAGTTAGAAGTTCCAGTATAATAAGTCTAAAGGACTATATATTAATTGCTTTAGAATAAGGTAGATTTGTTATATAGAGTTTGGGGGCTATATACAACACCAAGCTAGTAATAGTCATTATGTTTCCTAAAGCCTTGAATTTCAACTCTCTAAAGTCGGCGATCTTGGGAGTAAGCCCATTGTCATTAACTCTAATAAGGATGTTCTCTGGCTTTAAGTCCTAATAAGCAAAATCTTTATCATGTATAGTAACTATTACGTTATAGATCTAAAGCATAAAGTTAGAAACGTTATAAGCGTTAGGTTTTATTAAGTCAAGGCTATATAGGATCTACTCTATAATTATCTATAGTAGCTGCTAATTCTCTAGTGGTATTAACTTGATTGCCTTTACTAAGTTTAGCTAGAAGAAGGATAATTAATTAGTACTTAACGGCAACGTAGTTTTGGTGGCGTTTACTTATATACTCCCTAAGCTTGATTATCTTCTTATATTCCGCTCTTAATTCTTCCCATACCTTTCTTACTATGCTGTTATTATAGTTCCTTAAGTACGGCTCCTTAGCGGCGAAGATAGCTTTGGACTTTAATTCCTGTACCCTTATAACTAATATGTAACCCCCTTTCCTTTTTAATCCCCATTTCTAAATATATATTATTATTATTCATTGCTTAACGTCCGATTCGGATCCCTGTTAGGCCCACGCGGACTACTCCTTATATATATATGGGGAGAAAACTCTATTTAAGAAAACCCCGTAATCCATCTCCCTGCCTTTTAGGGCTCGCTTATAAGTCGCCTATGAGTTACTAGTGGTGCTCTACTACCTTACTTTTTAACCTCCTTGGGAACCACTGCTGCCGTAACAAACCTACGGACGCGCTAGTATTACACACTATACTCTACTCCTGTAGAGTTATTAGGGGACGCCTATTACTCGCCCCTTTGCTTTCTATTACTATTTCCTTTGTAACCCGGAACTGGTCTAGTATATTTTAGCCAATAAGCCACCAGGTAGCCGCCTTGAGGCCTTTCTATATTAAGAGCAGTGTATTATAGTTTTCTATGCCAGCTGCTGAGAGTATTGCTTTTTAGCTAGTGCGTAAGGGGCATAACAGTATTACGTGTTTTGGTGTCTGTCTTAGCCAGCTATATTCGCACCTTAGGCTACCTACTAGAATACCCACCTAGTAAAGCTAATCTTTTAGTCCTATTATTCCTGTCCTTAAGAGTGTTGCCATTGTATTTTCTGCCTTTGTTAGGCCTTCTTAGAGCCCTTAGGTATTTACCCCCCATAGCGTTACCTATACTACGGCTTAGGTTCCCCTTGCTTAAGTCTACCTCTATACCTTTAACTCCTATTTATCTCTCTAGCGTCGGTCCAACCAGTATTATATTACGGTAGATGGTTTTCCAGTACTCTTTTATACTCTACTTTGGCTCCTTTCTCTCCCTTACTGTTGTCTTTGCTGGCCTCTTACGCGTCTCCCTTCCTTCTCTATATAGGCCTGGGCCCTAGCGCCACATTATTCTTCTTCTGCTTTCTCCACCTATTTTCCTAATATATCTTCCCTACTTTAGGGTTATTGGTTCCTTCTCCTATAGGGCACCCTAGGGTCCCTCTATAATTTGTTTAGGCATGTCTTGATATACTTTATAACGTTAAAGTTGCGTTCCTTTTACACCCTTTGCATTGCATCGGCTTTAATATATAGTTATAGGGGGGGAATATTAGCTTCCTTCTTAAGTAGTGCTGTGGCCGTTCGCTTATACCCGCCTGTTATACTCCTAAGGCAGGCTGTTTGGACCTTTTGGAGTGGTTTAAGGAGTAATTTAGGGGGGCCTTTTTTAGTTTCTCTAGTGGCCCAAATGCTAGATCTATACGTTATGGTTAGCCAGACAACTGCTGTATATAGTAGACGTAACCTCTAGAAGCATAGACCCTATATAGAATTAACGATCCTGGACATGGCGATATACTATACTTAGCCCTTATGGGCCGCTTGCGCCGTATATGCGCTCTATTAGAGCTTGCTATCTACCTATACTTCTAATACCCTTAGGCCTTAAACCGGTTGACCCCCAAAGCCTTAGATATGGATTATATGCTAAAGATCTACAGATTGGTTACGTTTTCTTATAAAATAGATTAGCTGGTATTTCTCTAGTGAGAATTGGACTCCATATTATCTTGCCCATTTTATATAGGTGTTATAGGCTTTCTCTAGTATCCTATAGTTCTCTACGGCTATTGGCCTATATATAATTAGGTTTATATTATTAACAAAGCCTATCCCCTAGGTTGCCCCTTTCTTAAAGGTGTTAAGCAGGTTGCTTATAAAGAAGAGGAAGAGTATAGGCGATAGAGGTAATCCTTATAGTATTCCTGTTATAACTGCGATAGGGGGGCTTTAGTATCCACTAAAAACCAATAACGTTTCTTTCTAGCCTATAAATCCTTAAATAAACTAAATAATCTATTCTAGGAAGCACTTTGCCCTAAGGATATATAGGAGACGCTTATAGGGTATATTGTCGTAGGCGCCGCTGATATCTAGGCTAAGTATTAACACTATAAAGTCCTTTTGTATAGCCTATGCAGTTTTAATGGTAGCAGCGAGTAGTATAAGTGCTAATAGCGTTAAGCGATTCTTTCTTGCCCCTATTTGGCTTTGTGGTAGTAGGGCGTGTTCCTCTGCCGTATCTGCTATATAGTCCGCTATAACCTTTTCTAAGATCTTGCTTAGGGTGTTTTCTAAGGCAATAGGGCAGTAGCTTTCTAGAATTAAGTAGTCTGCTTTGCCTTCTTTTTATAAAATGACCGTCGTTATAGATCTTCTGAGTTATGGGTAGTAGCCTATTACAAAGTATGCTCTGGCTACGTCTGCAAGCCAAGGTGCTATAAGTGGTCTATAGGTCTTTAGGGCTTTATTTAGGATCCTATCTAGTCCTAGTACTGTGTTATTTAAGAGGCGGCTAATAGTTCTAGCCATTTCTTTAGTTGTTATGTCGCTGTTAACCCTTAGGCGAGTTACCGGTATTTTACTAGTAATGTTGCTAAGGTCTGCTAGAGCTGGTTAAGGGAAAAATCCTTTTATAAGGATCTTTGCCTTCTTGTTATTGTTGCTTATAGCCTATAGTTCGCCTGCTCTTTGTAGGGGTAGTAGGTGTAGATCTTCTACTAAATATCCCGCCTTTTTCTTTGCCCATTTTGCTATGGTCTAAAGGCCCTTGTTATAGGGGAGACTTAGGTTAGTAGTGTGTTTATTTATAAACTATCTCTAGTTATTTCTTGCTTCTTTTTTTAGGGTATTCTTTAGCTGGTTTCTTGTGTCTTTATATTGTCTCTTATCCTTAGAATCGTGGCTGCTTATATATTTCCTCCTTGCTCGTCATTAGCCGGCTATAAGGGCCGCGCACTGTACGGACCATATATGTCGCGCGTAGGGGCCTGGTTTTAAAACTAGGTAGTGCTCTTTTAGCCCGCTTTTAACTGCTGCCTAGATCCTTTCTAGTCTTTAATTAATTTCCTTGGGGGTAGCTAATAAGCCTCGCTTATTTAGTATTGGGTGGATTTCTTCTAGGTCTTAAAGTTATTGTTTAATTATATTAAGGAAGCTATCTACGTTAAGCTTCCTTATTACGTATCTTTTACTATTTGGTTGCGCCTTAATGTCTAGATCTAGTTATATCTAGATAGGGATATGGTCTAAGGTAAGTGCCTATTTTTCTTTAGGGGAGCACCTTTTGAGTCTCTAGTATAGGTTTTCGTCTATAATTATAAAATTAATTGTACTTTTAGTGGTGCCCTATTACTATATAATTGCACCTGGGGGGGTAGCTAGCTTAAGGCCCCCATTATTTATAGCTCTTAGTAGGCACTCTGCCTGTTAATTAGCAGCAATATAAATGCCCCCCTACTATAGGTAGTAGAGGTTTATATCTTTTAGTAGGATAAACTCCGCGTGTTTAGTTTCTAGCAAGCTTATTATAGATATAATATTCTCTATCTATGCTACCCCTTCGACCCTAGGGTTATAGATATTAATGATTTATACTAGTCCCCTATATATCTAGATAGTTATAACTGCAATATCTAGGTTAACTGCCTGCTATAACTATAAGGCAAGGCTGATATTTTTACTAATTATAAAGTATACGCGTATAGCTGCTTTTGGTTTATATAGGAGCTAGAATCCTTAGGGGCAGTATATTAATTATATATAGGTATTATAATATAGCTCTTATATAGCAAGAATATAGTGTTTCTCTAGGTCTAGACTATCTAGTAGGGGCCTTACTAGACGGTGGTTTGTATTGCCGCAGTTATACTATATAATGGTTAAGTGGTAGACCCCCAGTAGGGGTCCTTCGCCTTTCTTTTACTCCTCGCTTCTTCTGTTTCCACTTTCTCTGAAATGTTTAGAACTTCTATCTTCTGTGTTTGCTCCCTAGCTACTACTTATTTTATATAGAGCTTTCTATTTCTGTGTCTTGTGTTCCTACTAGCCTTTCTAAATCTAAGTCTGTTATTGCCTCTGGTTCTTCCCCTGTTCTCGCCAGTTAGCTATGTGCCCCTTATAAGCTAGCTATGTGTGTTATATTTACTGCGTTAAATCTAATTCTTAATTATCCCAGCCTTGAACTTGCTATAGCTGTCTATAGGGGTCTTCCTACTGGGCGTTCTCTCCCTTATGTCCTATGTGTCCCTTATGTCCCTGTTCGGTCTAGTAATGTTACGCGGTATTACTTTTGGCCTATTAAGGCTTGGGATAGCTGGCTTAGCCCCCTAGTATTAAAGGTAGAAAACGCTAGGAAGATACCTACGTCCCCCTAGCTTATTGCCTATTGTTTCCATTTGTATAACCTAGCGTGCAGTTGTTCCCGTAGTTATTAAGCCCTTTCCTTCCGTCTCCTATATTTAATGCAGTCTTCTCTCTCCTACGCCTTATATATGCTTCGGTGACAGTTCGCGCATTTTATTTAGTCTTGATTTATATATTATCTTGTATTATAGGGGCCTGCACAGTAGCCGCAGCATACCTATGCTGCGTATATGGACTAGGTGTGTCCCTATTATATATAGCGATAACATCGTTCTAGGCGTAGTCTGTAGTTATAAAGCCTTGTGTTGTATATAAGGCTATTTATAATTATTCCTTTTTAGATAAGGAGTTTTTGCATTCCTAGTATATATACGCTGATAATAAGGGAGCTATGTATTTATCTGTTGTCTCCCTAGTAAGTCTCTAGCGCCCCTTATATCCTCTTATTATTCTTATTGTATGCTTAGTTTGTATTTTCCTATTAAAGCCATTGGATCTGGGTAATTACAAGTCCTAATATAAGGCGTTCCGTTTGTTTTACTATCTCCTATATAGTTGCTGTATTGTCCGCCTAGCGTCCCCTTTCTACCCTAAGGCTTATGGGAACCGACAGGAC
>Ga0307507_10002342_pt1 | contig 40194 bp, 11 predicted proteins | sample 7_EM_MG_FD_207223 | JGI IMG/M metagenome (GOLD analysis project Ga0307507, IMG submission 207223) | Populus trichocarpa ectomycorrhiza microbial communities from riparian zone in the Pacific Northwest, United States - 7_EM | ecosystem: Host-associated > Plants > Roots > Unclassified | place...
ATTAAGTATATAACACAGTTTTAAACACTAGCTATATAGGTTAAGTGGAATAATAGGGCGCTTATAGCACAGTATAAATAGGGACTTAAGGCTAAAGTCTAGGACGTAATTATCCTAATAGAAGATATGGATACTCTAAAAGAGTTAATAGATTAGTTAATAAAGATTAATAATAGAATCTATTAAAGGGAACAAGCTAAGAGAGGGCAAGACAGAGTTCCACAGTTATATAAGGCGTAAAGTACGCAACGACAGATATAGAGTTAAAAATTATAGAATGGCGTAGAGCTAATAGACCTAAGTGGTACTAAAGAGACCTAAAGGTAGGAAAAGAAACTATAGAAACCCAGAGGTTAAGGATTAAGTAATTAAAGAACCTAGGAGTAGAGGCCAAACTAGAAATCTTAGTAGTAGAAGACATTTAGGCGGACTCTATAGCAAGAAAAGTGGTTTAAAGATAAAGCTTATATAAATTATAAAAAATAAGGTCATTTCGCTAGAGACTATAAAAATAGTTAGAGTAACTATACGGTAAAGGGAACTAGGCCAGTAGACAGCACATATATATAGAGGGACGATAGTACACTATAAGGAACAAAAGAGTGTTTAATTAACAGTTTTGCGTATTATTATAACAACGTATGCTAAATTTATAAGGACGCTAAGTATAGCGTAAGCTATTGGCTATAGGAGCCATTATTATCTAAGTTTAAAGGAACTAGTAAACTAGCTTGCAGATTAGACATTAAAGATAATAAATTTAATAAAGGCGAAGTATTTACTAATAATAAGGTAATAAAGGCAGCTTACTAGGAGTATGCAGACCTTAGAGAAATTAAAATAGAAGTAGAGACTAAAACTATTACAGAATAAGGTTTAGTAATAGGTATTGTAACACCGTTAGATATAATTTCCATTGCTTTATAAGATAATAGGAGCAACGTTTAGAAGAAACTAAGTAAGTAGATAACTACTAGTACTAGCTTATTACTTAATAAAGGCAAAAGGCTATAGGCTTAAGATTCTTAAGCAGAGATAAAAGAAGCTTAAGATTCTTAAAGTAAGATAAGATACACCTAAAAACCCATAATGGACAAAAACTAATAGGAAAGGGTAGCAACTTAGTTTAGTAATAAATAAATAAGTATAGGACGTAAGTTTAAGAACTACAAGTTTGGGGAATAAGTAAGAACGTTAGTAATTCTAAGTAAATGTAGTATTTAGCCTAAAGATCGAATAGTTAATACTAGGATTAAAAAGTAAGACAACTACAAAGATCTAGCTACAAGACGCAGAAAATAAGAAACTATAAATAAGTTTAGGATAAGAATCATTATATAGCAAGAGCAAAAGCTAGACAAGAGGTTAGCTATACTAGGTTATATAAGGGATAGAGCACCCATATAAAGAGTTACTAATAGGCCAAGTGTAGGGATACCTAGGGTAAAGTAGTTAGATAAACTAGAATAAGAAGAGGATTTAGATATTCTAACTAGGTTTAAAGAAAGATATACTAAAGGATATTATAATATAGTAATAATAAGGTACTTTCTAACGGATAGACCATACACACTAAACTAGTTGTATGGAAAGTGGTATAGGCAGTAATATAATAATAAATAGGTAGAGTTTTATATATAGCTAGATAAAAAAGTTATCTAAGACTAACCTATTACAGAGAAACGTATAAGTTATATTAAGGGAGCATTAATTATAATATTAAGGAACCTAGAAGAAGGATCTAGGGACTAGAGAAGTAAGTAATAAATCTTAGTACCTATAGCAGAGATACCAGTGGTTAGGTTAACTAAGTATAGGTTTAAACTTAAGAATAAAGATAAACTAAGAGTTAACCTAAAATATATAGCATATTATACACTATCGTGGATAGCTTGTGTGGATAATATATATAATATATATAGAGCACCTAAAGATAAGAACCGGAAGTACCTAATAAGAATATATTAGGCACTAGAGAAAAAGCGGTTTAGGAATACTAAGTATATATATAGTTAGTACCTAGTAGAAGTATAAGGTTAAGGAGACTTAATACTTTAACTAAGAAGATTCCTTATGGAAAAATACCTAGATAGATAATAGTAGTAAAAGTGCCTAGAGAACACTTGTCTATAGTATATAGAGGAAAAGAAATAAACTAAGTATTAGCTAAAGTTAAACTAAGTATAGGTAGGATCTAGCAGCTAATAGTTAGGAAAAGGGGAGGCATATAGAACTAAAGGGAACTAGTATTAGAGCCTCAAACCCTTAAAGAAATTTAAGGATAATACCTAAATTTAAGAGCTAAGTAGCAAGATTAGCAGTTTAAAGCGTTAGTAGATAGTAGAGTAACTAGGAACCACATATTACTAAAGGTAGTAGAAAGAATAGGGTTACTATATAGACAAAAGGAATACCTATATCCACTTATAACAATTTTAGGAGATCAGATAGCCTATAGAGGAGGTATTATTAATCTTAAAATAGGACCTATTTAGATAACTATTAAAGGGAGACCAGTTAGAATATCTTTTAATATCCTACTATTAGAATAGGACGAGGCGATACTAGGAATACCTTAGTTACAGAAGTACAATTTAAAGATTAATTAGGTTATAGGTTAGGTTAATATTAAGGATACTTAATAGCGTAAAGTGCGACAGTAAATCAAGTTGGTATAGTACTAAGTTGGAGCGATATATAAAGAGACTAAGCGAAGCTTAAGCTATATACTAAAAAGATACCACAAGTATGGTAAAAAGTTATAGTCACTAGAAAGTGAAAAGCTATTAGAGCATATAGTATAGGACTATAAGATAGAATTAAAAGAAGGAATAAGTCTAAAGTTCTTTCTAATCTATAAGCTTACTAAAATAGAGTTAGTAGCGCTTAAGGAGTTTATTTAGGAGAACTTATAAAAGGGATATATTAGACCGTTATAGTTATTAATAGGATATCTAGTATTGTTTATCCTAAAGAAAAACGGAAAACTCAGGATATGTATAGACTATAGATAGTTAAACAGCATTACCAAAAAGGATAGGTATCCTTTACCCTTAATTAGCAAAATCCAAGACAGGATAGGCAACGTAAAGATCTTTACAAAGATAGATTTAAGATAGGTATACCATCAGATTAGAATCAAGAAAGGTAATAAATAAAAGGCAGCCTTTAGGTCAAAGGAAGGACTATATAAGCTATTAGTTATATAATTCGGGCTTATAAACGCACTAGCAATATTCCAGAAGCGAATTAATAGTGTATTAGGAGAACACCTAGATAAATTTATTATGGTATACCTTAACGACATTATTATCTACTTAGAGAGTAAGGAAGAGTATAGAGAACATATTAAATAGGTCTTAAAGAGACTATAAAAAGAACAGATGCTAGTAATAATTAAGAAATGCGAGTTCTTTACCCAGAAGACCAATTTCATTGGATTTATTATTAAACTAGGCTAACTTAGTATAGATCTAAAGAAAATTGAGGCTATAGTAAATTAGTAAGAACCAGAGAACGTTATATAGTTAAAATCGTTCCTAGGGTTTTGCAATTACTATAGAAGGTTTATAGCGCAATAGTTATAGGATATTAAGCCATTTACGTAATTAACAAAGAAAGAAGAACTATGGGCATAGGGAAAGAAGTAATAAGAACTATTTAAGAGAATTAAAGAGTTATTTACCTAGGAGCCAGTTCTTAAGATCTATTAACTAGGTCTAGAGATAGTTATAAAAATAGATATATTAGACTTTACATTAGGGGTATACTTTATACAGAAATATCAAGATGGATAGCACCCAGTGGTATACTATAGTAGGAAGATAATACCACCAGAGTTAAACTATAACATCTATAACAAGGAGTTGTTAGGTATAATTACAGCATTTAAGAAATAGAGAGCATTCTTATAAGGCATAGAGAAACCATTTATAGTTAGAACGGACTATAAGAACCTTATAGGATTCCTAATAACAAAGAAACTCAACCAAAGACAGGTTAGATAGACGGAAATGCTTATAGAATACTATTTTGAAATTTAGTATACTAAGGGTACAGACAATGCACGAGTAGACGCTCTAAGTAGAAAGGCTAAACTATAGAGTAATAAAAAGCTATTAGGAGCTTTATTATAAAAGAATTAAGACGGATTAATTAGGTATAATTATCCGAAGATTATAGCAACTAAAGAAAGTTAGATCTATAAATTACTAGAGAGTAATTAAATATAAAAAATCTAAGAAGTATAGGTAGAGGATCTAGACTTAAAGCAATATAAAAATAGAGAAGCAACATATATACCTAAGTCTATTATAGAAGAATTTATTAAGGAATTCCATAAGGGAATAATATAGGGACATAACAGAGCTATAGGCTTAGTGTTAAGACTTTAAAAGGAATATATTATTTAAGGAATCTAGGGACTAGCAAGACAAGTTATAAAAAAATGTTTAAATTGCTAAAGAAACAAACCGACAAGGTATAAGCCGTATGGAGGGCTACAACCTGTTAAAACACTAGGAAGACCATAGGAGGTTATATTATAGAACTTTATTATTAAATTACCAAAGTTAAGAGATCCTATTATAGGACAAGATTATAACGCGATTTTAGTAATAGTAGATAAGCTAATAAAGTAGGGATACTTTATAGCATACACTAAAGAGATATTAGTAGAAGATATCGCTAGAATCTATATAAAGGAAGTATTCGCAAGATATAGAGCACTAGATAAGATTATATTAGACAGAGATCCAAGATTTATAGTAGTATTTTAGAAAGTATTTCTAGCAGAATAAGGAGTTTGCGTAGTAACATCTATAGCGTATTATCCGTAGATGGACGGATAAACGGAAAGACTAAATTAGACACTAGAATAGTATCTAAGGCATTATATTAATTACGCATAGAATAATTAGGTATCGCTATTACCAGTTATATAGTTTGCATACAATATAACACTATAAGAAGGAATAGGGACATTACTATTTAAGGCAAATTACGGATATAAGCTAAGGATATCGTTATTACTACGTTAAGTAAAAAGGACGAGTAGCATAGCTAAATAAAGAATGGAGACGTTAATAAATCTTTATACAGACCTTAAAGAAACAGCTAAACTAATATAAAAACGAATAAAAAAGTACTACAACGCTAAGAGATCTAAGGGACCAGATCTTAAGGAGGGAGATAAAGTATAGCTACTATATAAAAATTTCAAGAGTTGACAACTAAGCAAGAAATTAGACTACGTTAGACTAGGACCTTTTAAAGTTAAGTAAAGAATTTTATTAGTTATATATAAGTTAAACCTACTAGCCAAAATGAAAATCTACCCTATATAATACGTTGTAATGCTAGAGCTAGCATACGGGAATATTAAGCCACTAGTCTATAAGGCAGACACATACAAAGGACAAGAGGAAGATAAATAGCAAGTTTTAAAGGTTATTAGTTATAAGGATATAGATAACAAAACATAGTATAAAGTAAAGTAGATAGGCTATAGTAAGACTACCTAGGAACCACTAAGCAATTTAAGGAATGCTATAGGAAAGGTATAGAAGTATTAAAAGAAAGCAAGTTAGGTAATATTAATAAAGAAGAATTACTAAAGAATAAGTCACCTAAGGGGGACCTAAGAGGAGCAATTGCCGAGCTACTTAGAGTTATTTCCCTTATAGGAGGAGAGCTAATCCTTTTATTACCTAACTTGTTAAGACCCTATTAAACAAGTTTCTACTCCTTAGAACGGACCTTCTTATAAATATATTTAAGACGTTAAAGACAAGTATAAGCTAAATATTAAGCTTTAAGGACGCATGCGGACTCTTTTAAGGTACGTTAAACTTTAAGTAGCGCGGAGGCCAGCTTACTATTAAGTTTTATAGTAATAGATTAAACACAAGACCCTATAACAAGTTACTTAGGGAACTTAAAGACTGTTAAGAGTTATAGGACGCGTATACTTAGCGTTAAAGACAGAGCAAACATTATAGGACGATTAAATATTTGCTTTAGTACACTTAGAGTAAAAGAAGGGTTATTAAAACGTAGGACTTGCTAGCGCAACGCATACCAACCCCTCTTTAGCGCAACAAGAGTAGGGGATTGCCATCACTTCACCTAGCAACAGTATGGAGGAAACTATACAAAGGCAACGCTTAACCCAGGAAAGAGAAGAAGAAGCTTTAGGTATAATAAGTACGGATATTAACTAGAGTAATTAAGTAGACATTACACCTCTAGTAGACAACTTAGAGATGTTAGGAATCTTTAAGGATAAAAATAAAGAGGAGGGAGATAGTATTACGGACGCTTTAAGTACAATGTTATAACTACTTAGAGAAGAGTTGGCGGAAGCTAGTTAGTTAATATAGGTATGGTCTAGGATAGATCTGGTAGAACTATATAATAAGGAATAGTAACCAAGGTCATATGGTGTTAAACATATTAACTATATTAAATAAAAGGGACGTTATGTTTAATACAGATAACACGTACCTTACGTATAAGAGAGAATTTCTTAGGAGTATGGTTATGTATTTAAAGGACCTTAGTCCCTACCGTAGATAGTTCTCTCCTTGTAGTAAATCTTAGAATACAATTAGAGTTAATCTGTTGGGCAACCACTCCACTAGTTATTGTTATGTTGTTGTTTTGTTCTTACCTATATACCTAGCCCAATAACAAAACCCACCGTAGTTCCTACTATAAGGTTCCGTTACATCTCCAGTGGTGGCGTTCTATAATGGTTAGTAAAGTAGGCCTACTTTGCTTAAGCCTAGGCCATTTCTCCCCTATAGTAGTTGAGTAGATTTTTTATCCGGTTTATATACTAGTTAGTAAGTAGCATTTTAAGGCGTTTTCTATATAGCAGTTTCTTATTAATAGGTTCTAGTAGCTCTATGCTAGATTAGGGGTAATAACCCTTGTTTATAAAGAATGGAGTAAGTCCTATAGTGGCTAAGATATAGTTATTAGCTATAAACTTGCCTAGTAGGAGGTAATCTACCCAGTTATCCTAGCCATAGGTAACAACCTATTGTAAGTACGCCTTTATACTGGCGTTGGCGTTTTCTAGCTATCCCGCAGTCTTATAGTAGAAGGATGTAGATATCTTAACGGAGATACTAAGACGTTAATAGATCCGTCTCTATAGGTTAGAGTCGAATTGCGTGCCCTAGTCGGACGTAATAGAGTTGGGTATCCTATGTAGTTAGTAAACTTCGCGAAGAAAAGCATCTGCGACGTTATTAACGGCTATACCTTTGGTTAGGACGTAGTAACGTTCCTTTATAAGTCAGCATATTATTATTAGGATGTTCTTATAGGTATAACTATACCGTTTATAGAGTAGCAGGTTAGTAATAAAGTCTATAGCTATATCTGCCTACCGCCGTATAGGGATTGGTAGTGGGTGTAGTAGTCCTTAGTACTTAGTACGAAAGGCCTTAGCGCGCTTATAACTATAGCAGGCGCTTATAAAGCGTTTAACTAAGTCTATTATCTTAGGCTAAAAGTAGTATTAGCTAAGGAGTTCGTAAGTTCCTCCTCTACCTAGGTAACCGCTTAACCGGAGGTTATAGGCCATCTAGATTAGTTACCGTTATAGGTCTTCTAAATTGGGGACAAATAGACGGCCTTTATAATAGAGTTTATTCTCCTTTACTTCTAAAGCTACTATATTAATTTGGCCTAAGTTTTGGAGGCTAGTAGGTAGCTTGCAGACGTTAGCAGTTTTCGCGGCAATAAGTTAGTGTAATAGCGGGTTAATAGAGATGTTATATACAGCAGTAATAAGCTTGTTGATTTTAGGGGGTAGCTTTAAGTCTGTAGCGTAAAGCTAAGGTGCGGATGGTTCTATTATAGGTAGTATACTAGGGGCCAGGTTCCTTGCTTTTAGGATTATCTGCTATTAGAACTAATTATAGGGGTTATTCTCTAACTAAGGAAGGTCTTGCAAGCGGCGTATTAGGCTATTAGGTTTTGTGCCTTATACTCCCAGCCTATATACAATTTTAAAGTTAAAACCGGAGAGGAACTCGTTCCAGCGTGCTTAGCGTTAGTTTAGTTACTTTGTAGTTATAAAGTACTCAAGGTTGTAATAATCCGTAAGGACTTTAGTTGGCTAGTTAGGTTCTGCTAAAAAGAGTTCTAATCGGAATTCTTTAAACGCTTATACAATTATAAGGAGTTCTTTGTTATAGATCTTATAGTTATACTCTTATAGTGTAAGCTTAGACGAGTAGAATGCGACTAGGTAAAGGAGACCGTTATTACCTATCTAGAAGAGGACGCCTGCGTTATGTCACGAAGTTCAGATAGAGGGGTTTATTAATGCAATAGGTTGGTTAATTGATTGATCTTAACTTGATTGTTAATTAATGTCAATGTCTTGACCTAGGGCCCCTAGGGCTCTAAAGAGATTTATAATACATGTGCCCTATACACATAACTCGTGCACATATCCCACGCCTTAGAGAATACAGATTATCTAACACACCCCCTTAGCTTTAAGCTCTTTGAGGTTAAAGCTAGCCACCTTTTTATATCCGTTAATGAGTTAATTGAACCGTAATCTTATTTGAATCCTTTTGTCTTGCTCTAATACTATCCCTTAGGTCCTCTAGTTGCTTCTCCTTATCTAGCTGCTCCTTAATATCCACTATCCCAATTATATTAACGAAACTTTAAAACCTCTACTTGGGCAGGGCCTTTATAAGTCCATTAGTAATTATCTCCTTTATTACTGTCTATTAAAATTATACTTGTCTTATTATGTATTCCTAACGTAGCCAGTATTAATGGATGTTAACGTATTAGAGCTTTATAATCAGCTTTACCGTATCTTCTATAATTAGTTAAAGCGTTTAGGTGTTGTTACATTTAATAATTAAGGGCTCATTTAGGCATAACGTTATTGCTTTAAATAGCCTACTGGTAAAGATAGCTTCCTTTACTATTTATAATAGGGCTAACAACTTAGCTTCTATGCTCAATGTTATAACTATACCCTACTTATTTGCTCTCCAGGTAATCAGCCCCCTAAATAGCTTTATAATATATCCTTACAAGCTCTTTCTATCAACAGAGTTGTCTGCAAATAATGCATCGCTAGTATAGATAAATAATTGCGCTTTACCTCTACTGTCTCTTCTGTCGTCTCGTCCTTTATCGCGTATTCCTTTATCTCTCCCTTTACTATTTATTCCTTCCTTATCTCCTCTATAGCAGATTGCTCTGCTTCTTATACTATATAGATATTAGATAACTCTATCTGCTGCTTAATAATGCTCTTAGCTTAGGTCCTAATTAAACCTTGCTAGCCTTAATACTACAAATATAATATCCGGACGCGTTATAGTGGCTACATAGAGTACTAAACCCAATTTTCTCTAATATAGCATTGTAGAGGCTGGTAGGGATATAGGGCGGACTAATAGGTCTATATTAGGGGACAGACGCGTCAGACAGATCAATTGGTGATTAGTAGAGAGGAGTTCCAATTCTGCTATAGGAGTGTCTAGAAGACGCCCTTTAAGATCTATCTTATACTGGTTAGCTATCTTCTCAATATAGGCTTTCTAGGATAGCTATAGAAGCCTCTAGCTATAATTGCGTAGCACGTAGATTCCTAGGAACCATTTTAGCTCGCCAAGGGTACTTATTTAGTATTCCTTGCTTAGCTCCTTAATTACTTCTTAAGCTTTCTTCTTATCTATCTTTCGGTAGTAGAAGACAATATCGTTAACATAGAAGAAGACGACTATTCCACCTTTTAGTATAACACACGGCTCTTAAGGTACCTCTTTAAAACCCAATTCGTTTAATAAGCTTGTAAGATTCTTCTACCATAACAGTAGTGATTATTGTAGTCCATATAGGGCTTTTCTTAAGCGCAGTACTTTATCTGTCTTTCCTTTGTTAAACCCTGGCGGTAGCTTTATATAGACGACCTTGTCAAGATTACAATGGACAAACGCATTAACTGCATCTATCTGTGTCATCTCCAGGTTAAATTTTGCGGTGATCGCCATAAGTGTTCAGAAGGTCGTACTAGCTAATATAGTAGCTCTTATAGGTAGGTCTCCTGGGGCCTATTAATTTCCGCAGACTACTAATCATGCCTTACATTTCTGGAGAAATCCATACTTATCCGTCTTATAGATGAATATCTACATTAAGCTAAAAACCTGCTGTCCCTTTGCGTGCTTCTTATCTATTTCTTAAAACGACCTTATTTAATAATGGGATTGGAGGTGAGCTTATTAAGCTTCTTAAAACTAATCTTAAAGAGGATATGTATTAAGGTCGCGGATTAACTAAGGTGGTGGAGGTAAGTTCTTCCTATATAATCTGACATCACATATTCTACCTAATTTTAGCTTACTGTCGTTAAGTTAACTGTTAAGGTTAAACTTCCTTCCTGCTAAGAAGGCGCCGTGATAGGCTAATGTGATCTTTTTAATAACAAAGTCTTCAAACCTATTATCGCAGGCTTCCTTAAATAAGTCCTTAATAGAGTTATTAAACACCCCCTAAGTGTAAAACCCGTCTCCTACTTAGCTAATAATGTCCTAATCAGTACCTTATACATCTAACTTTATAGGATACTTAATATAAAAGGCATATAGAGATTCTTCATCTTCTTCTATTAGAGGTGGCGTATAATACGCATCTTTAAGAGCTCTTACAAGCTTAAGATCTACTAACTTATTAAAGGTTTAAACTGGCTTATTAACATCATCATCTTCCTCTTATATTAACGGTTTAAATACTTCTTTATTATCTTCCAGAAGGACCTTATTCTTAGTTAGGGTATTAGGGAGTTAAATCTTCTTAATTAGTGTATCTAACTTAGCGTATAGGTCCTTTAAGATATCCGTTTACTTGCCGTTAAAAAACGTCTTCTTATTAAAGATAATGTCCCTAGTAGAGATAACAATACCTTTATATAGGATCCAGATCCTATAGATATTAGTAGAGTTATAGCCAATAAGGTAGTTAATATGGGCTCGCGGATCTAGCTTGCTTAGCCTTTTCTTCTTTAGCTGGGCGTCTAACGTTATCACATACGCCCTACAGCCGTAGGCTTTTAGGTGCGCTAGTTACGGCTTTCTTAACCTATTAGCTAGGAAGGTATAAAACCTCTTATAGGGTAATTTCCAACCATTACTTTCCCGTGGCGTTTGATCTCAAAGGTAAACTATATAGTTGACTATCTCTTTCTATAGATTGTGTGGTAGATTAGCAGCAATTCTTATTATATATGCTCTCTCAATAATCACACCCCCTAAGCGTTCGGCGGTACTATTTTAAGCTTGGGTATAAGGCGCTAAAGGCTTAAATATAATCCCTTAGGTCTGTAGCTATTTAAAGGTTCTCCTTCTCCCTAGCTTATTGTCTAATCTAATAGTGTTAACCTTAAGGTTATGCCTCAGATAAATCCATTAGATGAAATCTTTAAGCACTTATAGTGTCTCCTTCTCTTTGCTATGCATTATTATAAAATACAGAAAGGTTCTCCCTAAGAAGGTGTTATAGATAAATATAACTTATACAAATCTAGTATATGCTTCCTTAAGGTCAGTCTAGTCAATATAAAGGTTAAGATAAGGTTTATTAATATTCCATTTTAAGAACCTTCTTAAGACCTAACACTTAATTTTGGTAAGACTGCAATATTAATATTCTGTTGTCTTTGGGCCTTAAAGCTTAACTCCTAGGGCGTTAAGACCTAAATAATAAAGGTTTATAGGTCCTGGATGACCTAGACACAGATACCATAAATACGCATTACCTTTTAAATCTGGACAAGTATCTCTTAACAATACTCTGCGCTTCCATTAGCGGCGTAGCAGTTGGCTTATATTAAACGCTAATCGACTTCCTAGTTAGATGTATTTGATAGTCTATTATCTGTAATATTCTTCCATTTAACATAGGATCGTGTCATCCTTCCAAACTAGAAAATTGTTGTCTCCTTTATTGTCCTAGTAGAACCCTCGTTTTTAAAGCAGATAAAACAACACTAGATTTATATTGAAGTCCATACAAAAGGCAACGTCCTTAAGACATAGGGTTCCCTTACTCTTGTCTAGTTTTATAATTTAGATAGTAACATCGCCGTAGCCTAGTATAGGCACTTCTAAGCTGCCGGCGGTAACATATTTATATTTTAGAGCTTTCCTAAAATTATAAAAACAAGAGAGGTTATTAAAGATATAGAAAGTGGTTCCTAAGTCAAGAATAGTTAATAGCTTTAGTGGATAGGTTTAACCGGTGTAATATAATTCTAGAAATATTACATTAGCTTCTCCCTTAATCTTAACTTCTTGGCTCTTATCCTATTGTTATTAGGCCTCATCTTCTTGTTCTTTAAGTCTAATCTTTATAACTTAGTTAGCAAGATTCTTATTCTTTTCTACCTTCTTTAGTGCCCTATTAATGCATATATCTCCTATTATAACTCCTACAGGTCTCTTATCTTTAAATAAACACCAATAGTCCCATAGGGAGTGTCCTTGTATTCTGCACACTAAGCACTTAGGCGTTGGCTTCTTATAGGATGTCTCCTTATCCACTAGTGTCCCGGCTCTCTTTAAGCGTCTATTACGTGCTAAGGCCTTTCCTCTTTATAAACCTTTAGTAGTATTAGAGTGATCCTTAGTAGCTTGCTCTACAAAGTCTACATTAAAGGTACTGCCTTTTATAGTAGTATTAGCTTTCTTTAAGGGTATTCTAAGTCCTTCTTGCAGCTCCTTTACTACTCTACAGTATTTAGAAAATCTTAACTTCTAAGGGTTATTCAACTCAGTAGTGTACTTTATACAGTAGGCATCGCTAAAAGGTTAAATAACTTCTGCCAAATCTTAAAGCTAGATACCATTAGACATTTAAGGGATCTTATACTTCTCTCCTAGGGATATTGCGTATTCCTATTAATCTAGCCATTAGTTTAATTTTAACAACTATTTAAACCCCTTAAGGGCTTCTATGTACTGGTATTATACCTTCTTCCTAATAAATAATAAGGTAGGTTCTATGTTCTCCTTTAGCCAAGATAGCCATTCTTTAACTGTTAAGGAAGGGTTAAGCAGTAGCTTCTTCTAAATTAATACTATAGATGTAATCTAGGTACAGATCTGTTAAAGATAATCTTACTATCTTAGGAAATACTTTATGTCCTAGTTATAGTATCGTCTGCTGTTCTTATACGCTTTCTGTTAATTTGTCAAGAGCTACATATATAAGGTTACATTCTTATTAAAATCTATAACTTCTAGATAGGCTAGTTCTTGTAGTAGACCTCATTGAGGTGCTGTACTATCTGGGTTAACATGGGCCCAAATTCGCTGATCTATAAGGGCTCGGAGTTGCTATAGCCATTACTCCCAGTCTTCTAACTTATTAAGGATGATCGTTGTTAACAAGCTTAACATTAGTAGAGTTATTTAACTAATAGGCAAAGGAGGGATTAAGATGGTATTTTGTTGTCAGGATTGTCCTATTGTTAGGATCGTCCTTATCATTAGATTGAGGTGGAATCTTATAAAATCTCATGGAATCTCATCAAAGACTCATCTTGTGACAATTGAGGTAGGATTTCTGTCAGAGTCTGTGTCTTAACAATGAGGTGTCAGAGTTTGATAATAAGGTAGAATTTCTTTAAACAATTAAGTAATAGCTGAATAGCTTCTTAAGTCGGCGGACTAGGCTTATAACTGTCACGAAGTTCAGATAGAGGGGTTCATTGATGCAATGGGTTAATTAATTAATTGATCTTGACTTAATCGTTAATTGATGTTAATGTCTTAACCTAGGGCCCCTGGGGCTCTGAGGAGATTTATAATGTATGTGCCCCATACACGTGACTCGTGCACGTGTCCCACGCCTTAGAGAATATAGATTATCTGACACATTAACGTGGTCTAAGGAGTTGGTTTTAAGATAGAGTTATTGTCCTAGTGTAAAGTGAGCTAGGATAGGTGCTTTAGTAAAGGCATTTTTAAGGTCTTAGAACGCCTTCTTGTAATCAGGCGTCTAGGTAAAGTATAGGTACGCTTTTCTTCCTTTTGCAGAAAGGCCCTTCGTTCGCATTATTGCTATAAGTGGTGCTATTACGCCTAAGAAGTTGTATATAAATTTCTAATAGAAGTTAGCGAAATTAAGGAAGGCTTGTACGTCCTTAATGCAGCTAGGGGCTTGCTATTTGGTAATTATACGTACCTTCTTGGGGTCCATACGGACACCCTTAATAGTAATAATTAGTCTAAGGTATTTTACTTCTGTGACTGAGAATTCGTACTTCTTTAGATTAATATAGAGTCCTGCTTCCCTAAGGCGCTATAGGACCTTTCAAACGTGCTTAGTATGCTTAAAAGGGTCGTCGCTATAAATAAGTATGTCGTCTAGGTACGCTAAGCAGAAGTCATTAAAGTAGTCCCATAAGGCGTTATTAATATAGCTTTGGAAGGTGCCTGGGCCGTTGCATACGCTAAAGGGTATAACGGTATATTCGAATTGGCCAAAGCGCGATACGAATGCGGTTTTCCATTCGTTACCTTCCTATATTTAGAGATAGTTAAAGGCGGCGATGATATTAAGCTTAGTATAGATTTTGGCTTAACTAAGCCGCTTAAGGGTCTTACGTATAAGCAGTACTGGGTATTGGTTCTTAATTGTAATAGTATTAAGTCCTTTATAGTTAACACAGAATCGGATACCTCCTCCTAGCTTCTTAGCAAGAAAGATAGGGGCGGCTGCTGGTAATATACTAGGACAAATAAACCCTTTGTTAAGGTGCTTATTAATATACTTTTTTACAACTAGAAGTTCGTCTTTTGATATTAGGTAGGGTCTCTTATAAGGTAGTATTTTTCCTTATTCAATGTTAATGGCATAGTTATTAGGTTAATGTGAAGGGAGTATATCTACGCCCTTTTATAAGCACATATTGATAAAGTTATAGTACCTCTTAGGGAGGAGCTTGCGGAGTTTCTTATTAGTAAGTCCCTTTTTAAGCTTCATAAACTTCTTAAAGTCTAAGGTTAAGAGTTTATTAAGTTCTACAGGCGTGTCGTCCTCTAGGAGGTCCACCAGGTCTATCCTATTACTATAGAGGACGTAATCCTGTTCTTTATTAAGTTCGTATAGCCGTAAGCAGGAGGCTGCTGTAACAACCTAGCTCTTCCTTCGTGCTATGCGATAGAAGGCTGCGGCACTAACATAGTAACAGTTGGTTGTGGGTGGTGTAATCAGAGGTTCTTTAAGTTGATATCCTAGGGAGTAGGTAGAGGCGGCTAGGCTATGCCCTAGGCAGGTCTCTCTATAGTAGTTAGAGTTAAAGGTCACTTCTCTTTTCTTCTAGTTAATAATAGGGTTATGCTGCTCGAGCCAGTTTATTCCAAGGATAATAGGGTAATTAGTAAGTGGTATAACGTAGGCCCAAAGCTCTTCTTGGTGTCCATTTATATCTAGGTAGAGTTGTGCTATATAAGTAATCTTTTGTGTAGTACAACTACCGTTAGCGAGTTATAGGGCGCGGGCTTTAGTAAGGGGTAAGGTTAGTAGGTTATATTTATGCATAAATTAGGTATTTACAAATTTATTAGTAGCTCCGTAGTCAATTATAAAACGGTCTTTATATTGTTTTTTAGCAGTTGTTTCTTTTATAGGTAAAACTATCTATTTCCGTCTATCTATTCTTATTGAGTTATCTATTAAGCAGGCCAATATATAGATCCCTCCATTGTTAGGATATCCTAGCTCGCGACTTAGGGCTAGGACTAAGTATTTCCCACTACTACTACTGCTGCCGCTTCTTTATCTTGTACGGTAACGGTGCGTAGCGAGGTATTCGGTGTTTAAGGTATAAAGTTAGGTGTTAGGCGGCGATTACCAAACCTAGCCATTAGGCAGTTTAGGTTTTCGCAATAATAGCCTTCTTAACGGCATCTATAGCAGCGCCTTAGCTTCTAAAGTAGCTTACGCTCTCCGTCTAGGAGTTTACGTGGGAAGGTTGGTATAGAGAGGTTAATATTGGCTCCGGTAATAGTATTAGTAGTGGGCGTCGGTGACCTAGTGTATATAGGTATAGTTGGCCCAGAGGGCTTTTATATTAAAGCCTTTAGGCAAGGGTTAGCAGTAGAGATCTAATTCAGCCGTTATTTAATCTTCCGTAGGGCTGCCACTATGCTGTATACGTCATTGTAATTATAACTAGCGGCAGCGTGACTAAGGCGATAGGCAACTTTTTTAAGGAGATCTTCCTGGTCTTTAGTGTTATCTTAGGAGAGGACTCTAGTATATTTCTGGAACTTAACATAGAACTCGTCAAATAACTTAGTAAGACTTATCTTTAGGGCGCGTAGTTTGGCTTAACTGGTAGCCACTAGGTTATAGTCGCGATATATTAGGTTAAGGTCGTTAAGGACTTCTTAGTAGGACTACTACTTCTAGGGGCTATTGGTCTCCCATTAGGCAAAGAGTCTATTAAATAGGGTGCCCTTTATGCGCCTAATAATATAACCAATCTTAGTATCCTCCTTAGGAAAAAGGCAGGCGCTCTAGGTTAGTTTCTTGTAGATTTGCATTTTCTAGTAGCTATATTCCTTGCGGTCTCCCTAGAAGACTAGGGGGTTAGGGTATCATGTATTAGACCCCGCAATTATAGCTTAAGTTTGGTTGCCATTATAGGAGCCGTCTTTAGTGGGTAAAGCTACCGGGGGCGTAGAGACTTGGGTAGTATAGTGCGTAGTAGGGGGGTGCTCGGCATCGTTACGGATATGCTTATTAAGCTAAGACTGTAGGTATTTAATTATGCCCTCCTTCTTAGTAACTTTAGTAATAAGTATAATCTTAGCTTTCTTTAATTATTGGACATTATGCTTAGATATACAGAGGTCGTCTTTGGTCTCTTGGCGTGTGTTATTAGCAAGTGCCTCACTAGCTTATAAGTCTTGGATAATATTATAATCCTAGGCAGCACGCAATTTAGCTTATATAAGCTTTAGGTGGTAGTTCTATAGAAGGTAGTAGTATTTGTTAGGTTCTCGTGCTACTATTTATACAAATATTTTAGCGTCCCGTATTTTGATCTTAATAGGTAGCTGCCCTTCTAGCTGCTTTTCCGTGGCTATATAATTAATAAAGGATAAGACGTTGTTAGTGTTTATCTTATTAAGGTTGTCGCTGTGGCCACCTATATTAATAGGGGTGTTGTTATAGACGCTTTAAGTATAATGTTATAACTACTTGGGGAAGAGTCGGAGGAAGCTAGTTGGTTAATATAGGCACGATCTAGGATGGATCTAGTGAAACTATATAACGAGGAATGGTAAGTGAGTCACATAATGTTATACGCAGTGTACGGAGTATATATAGTGTACGTCCGCGTATAATACGTATAACACGTACCTTACGTATAAGAGAGGATTTCTTAGAAGTATAGTTGTATATTTAAAGGACCTTAGTTCCTACCGTAGATAGTTCTCTCCTTATAGTGAATCTTAGAATATAATTGGAGTTAATCTATTAGGCAACCACTCCACCAGTTATTATTATGTTGTTAATTTATTCTTACCTATATACCTAGCCCAATAACAGGACCCACTGTAGTTCCTGCTATAAGGTTCCGTTATACATTCACTATCAAGGTTACGGTATTAAATAAGATCGAGCAATATGCCACCTAAAGTACTAGTCACAACGACGTCAACAGTAGCCACAACCTTAGGGCTAGGAGATACCAGTATAGCGGATACGGATTCTTAAGTGGTTACGCAAGGTCAGTTACAGGAAATGGTTGATCACTTATAGGACAATAATAGGATACTTAAAGAACGCATTAATGGAATCAGAGTAGCGAAAATTAAACTACCTTCAATTAAACGGTTCTTAGGAAAGAAGTTAAGGCTTAAGGGATTTCTTACACAGATGCACTTTAAGGTAATACAGAAAGGAGCGAAGTTAGCAATATTGTTGGATTAAGTAGCCTACACAGGGTTATTCCTAATAGAAAGGGCACTTAAGTGGTTTAAACCATACCTCACGGAAATATAGGCCAATGGCATAACAACTACTAACTAGGACGTACGGTATATATTTGCTAGTTAGAACAGGATTATGGAACAACTAACGCAGATATTTAGAGACCTAGAGGCCACAACCATAGCAGAATAAAAGCTTCAGAACTTAGTATAACGCACTTCAGCAATTAAGTATATAATACAGTTTCAAACACTAGTTATATAGGTTGAGTGGAATAATAGGGCGCTTATGGCACAGTATAAATAGGGACTTAAGGCTAAAGTCTAGGACATAATTATCCTAATAGAAGATGCGGATACTCTAAGGGAGTTAATAGATTAGTTAATAAAGATTAATAATAGGATCTATTAAAGGGAACAAGCCAAGAAAGGGCAAGATAGAGTTCTATAGTTGTATAAGGCATAGAGTACGCAACGACAGACATAGAGTTAAAAACTATAGAATAGCGCAGAGCTAATGGACCTAAGTAGTACCAAAGAAACCTAAAGGTTAAGGATCTAGTAATTAAAGGACCTAGGAGTAAAGGCCAAACCAAAGATCTCAGCAGCAGAAGACGTTTAGGCGGACTCCATAACAAGAGAAATAGTTTAAAGATAGGGCTTATATAAATTATAAAAAACAAGGTTATTTTACCAGAGACTGTAGAGGTAGTTAAAGTAACTATATAGTAAAGGGAACTAGACTAGCAGGGGACACATACATATAGAGGGATAACGGTGCACTATAAGGAATAAAAGAATGTTTAATTAACAGTTTTGCGTTTTGTTATAATAACGCATACTAAATTTATAAGGATGCTAAGTATGGCGCAAGCTATTAGCCACAGGAGCTAGTATTATCTAAGTTTAGAGGAACTAATAAACCAGTTCATAGATCGGATATTAAAGATAATAAGTTTAATATAGGCGAAGCATTTACTAATAACAAGGTAATAAAGACAGCTTACTAAGAGCATATAGACCTTAGAGAAGTTAAAACAAAAGTAGAAACTAAGACCATTATAGAATAGGGTTTAGTAACAGATACTATAACACCATTAGATACAATTTCCATTACTTTATAAGACAATAGGAGTAATATTTAGAAGAAACTAAGTAAGTAAATAACTGCTAGTGCTAGCTTATTACTTAATAAAGGCAAAAGGCCACAGGCTTAAGATTCTTAAGAAGAGATATAAAAAGCTTAAGACTTTTAAGATGAGATAAGACATACCTAAGGACCTATAACAGACAAAAACTAATGGGAAAGGGCAGCTATTTAGTTTATAAACAAACGAATAAGTATAGGACGCAAGTTTAAGAACTACAAGTTTAGGGAACAAATAAGAACGTTAGCAATCCTAGGTAAACATAGTGTTTAGCCTAAAGATTAAACAGTTAATACTAGGATTAAAAAGCAAAACGACTATAAAGATCTAGCTATAAGACGCAGAAAACAAGAAACTATGGAGGAGTTTAGGACTAGAGTTATTATATAGCAAGAGTAAAAGCTAGATAAGAGATTAGCTATACTAGGTTATATAAGGGATAGAGCACCCATATAAAGAGTTACTAATAGGCCAAGTGCAGGGACACCTAGGGTAAAGTAGTTAGATAAACTAGAACAAGAAAAGGATCTAGATATCCTAACTAGGTTTAAGGAAAGACATACCAAAGGATATTATGATATAGCAATAACAAGGTACTTTCTAACAGATAAACTATATACACTAAACCAGTTATATGGAAAGTAGTATAGGCAACAACATAATGATAAATAGGAAGACTTTTATATATAGCTAGACAAAAAAGTTATCTAAAACTAACCTATTACGGAGAAACGCATAAGTTACATTAAAGGGGCATTAATTATAACATTAAGGAACCTAAAAGAGGGATCTAGGGACTGGAGAAGTAAACAACAAATCTTAGTACCCGCAGTAGAGATACTAGTGGTTAGGTTAACTAGGTATAAGTTTAAACTTAAGGACGAAGATAAACTAAGAGTTAACCTAAAACATATAGCGTATTATACACTATTATGGATAGCTTATATGGATAACATATATAATATATATAGAGCACTAAAAGATAAGAACTGGAAGTACCTAGTAAGGATATATTAGGCACCTAAGGAAAGGCGGTTTAGGAACGCTAAGTATATACATAGATGGCACCTAGTAGAAGTACAAGGTTAAGGGGACTTAATACTTTAACTAAAAAGATTTCTTATGGAAGAATACCTAGATAGATAATAGTGGTAGGAGTGCCTAGAAAACACTTGTCTATAGCACGTAAAGGGAAAAAAATGAACTAAGTATTAGCCTAAGTTAGACCAAGTATAAACAGAATCTAGCAGCCAACAGTTAGGAAAAGGGGAGGCATATAAAACTAGAGGGAACTAGTATTAGAGCCTTAGACCCTTAAAGGAATTTAAGGACAATATCTAAATTTATAAGTTAAATGGCAAGATTAGCAGTTTAAAGCGTTGGTAGATAGTAGAGCAATAAGGAACTATATATTACTAAAAGCAGTGGAAAGAATAGGGTTACTATACAGATAAAAGGAATACCTATATCTATTTATAACAATTTTAGGAGATCAGATAGCCTATAAAGAAAGCATTATTAATCTCAAAATAGGACCTATTTAGTTAACTATTAAAGGGAGACAAGTCAAGGTATCTTTTAATATCCTACCGTTAGGACAGGACAAGGTAATATTAGGAATACCTTAGTTACAGAAGTATAATCTAAAAATTAATTGGGTTACAGGTTAGGTCAATATTAGGGATACTTAATAACGCAAGATACAACAATAAACTAAGTTAGTATAGTACCAAGTCGGAGCAATATATAAAGAGACTAAGCAAGGCTTAAGTTATATACCAAAGAGATACTACAAGTATGGTAAAAAGTTATGGTCACTAGAAAGTGAAAAGCTATTAGAACATACAGCATGGGACCATAAGATAAAGTTAAAAGAGGGAATAAGTCTAAAGTTCTTTCTAATCTATAAGCTTACTAAAACAGAGTTAATAGCGCTTAAGGAGTTTGTCCAGGAGAACTTACGCAAGGGATACATTAAACCGTTATAGTTATTAGCAGAATATCCAGTACTGTTTATCCTAAAGAAAAACGGAAAACTTAGGATATATATAGACTATAGATAGTTAAACAGTATTACTAGAAAGGATAGGTATTCTTTACCCTTAATTAGCGAAATCTAAGACAGGATAGGCAACGCAAAGATCTTTATAAAGATAGATCTGAGGTAGGCATACCACTAGGTTAGGATTAAGGAAGGCAACAAGTAAAAGGCAGCCTTTAGGTCAAAGGAAGGACTATATAAACCATTAGTTATACAATTCGGGCTTATAAACGCACTAGTAACATTCCAGAAGCAAATTAATAGTGTATTAGGAGAACACCTAGATGAGTTTATTATAGCATATCTTAACAACATTATTATTTACTTAGAGAATAAGGGAGAACATGGAGAACACGTTAAATGGGTCTTAAAAAGACTATAGGAAGAATAGATGCTAGTAGTAATTAAGAAATGCGAGTTCTTTATAAGAAAAACCAATTTTGTAGGATTTATTATCAAACTAAGAAAGATTAGCATGGACCTAAAGAAAGTTAAAGCCATAGTAAGTTGGTATAAACTAGAGAACGTTACGCAGTTAAGATTGTTTCTAGGGTTTTGCAACTACTATAGGAGGTTTATAGCATAATAGTTAAAAAGCATTGAGCCGTTTATAAGGCTAACAAAGAAAGAGAAACCGTAGGTTTGGGGTAGTAAGTAGAAGAAGCTATTTTAGGAACTTAAAGAGTTATTCACCTAAGAACTAATCCTTAAGATCTATTAACCAAGGTTAGAAACGGTTGTTAAGACAAACGTATTAGATTTTGCACTAGGAGTATACTTACTATAGAAACACCAGGACGTATAGCACCCAGTAACATATTATAGTTAAAAAATAACACTACTAGAGTTAAACTATAACATCTACAACAAAGAGTTATTAGGTATAGTTACAGTACTTAAGAAATAGAGAGCATTCTTACAAGGCACAGAGAAACTATTTATAGTTAAGATAGACTATAAGAACCTTATAGGATTCCTAATAACAAAGGAACTTAACTAAAAACAGGTTAGATAGGCGGAAATGCTTATAGAATACCATTTCAAAATTTAGTATACCAAGGGTACAAATAATGCACAAGCAGATACTCTAAGCAGAAAGGCTAAACTATAAAATAATAAAAAGCTATTAGGAGCTTTATTGCAAAAGGATTAAGACGGATTAATTAGGTATAATTATTTAAAGATTATAGCAACTAAAGAAAGTTAGATCCATAAATTACTAGAGAGTGATTAGACATAGAAGATCTAAAAAGTATAGGTAAAAGATCTAAACTTAGAGCAATATAAAAACAGAGAAGCAATATATATACCTAAGTCTATTACAGAAGAATTTATTAAGGAATTCCACAAGGGAATAATATAAGGACATAACAGAGCTATAGGCTTAGTGTTAAGACTTTAAGAGGAGTATATTATTTAAGGAATCTAGGGACTAGTAAGATAAGTTATAAAGGAATATTTAAATTGCTAAAAAAACAAACTAACAAGGTATAAGCCGTATAGAGGGCTATAACCTATTAAAGTACTAGGAAGACTATAGGAGGTTATATTATAGGACTTCATTATTAAGTTACTAAAGTTAAGAGATCCTATTACGGGATAAGATTACAATATAATTTTAGTAATAGTGGACAAGCTAATAAAGTAGGGATACTTTATAGCATGCACTAAAGAGATATCAGTAGAAGACATCGCTAGAATCTATATAAAGGAAGTATTTATAAGATATAGAGCACTAGATAAAATTATATTGGACAGAGATCCAAGATTTATAGTAGCATTTTAGGAAGTATTTCTAGCAGAATAAAGAGTTTACGCAGCAACCTCTATAGCGTATTATCCGCAAACAGATGGATAAATGGAAAGACTAAACTAGACACTAGAACAGTATTTAAGGCGTTATATTAATTATACATAAAATAATTGGGTATTGTTATTACTAGTTACACAGTTTACGTATAACATAACACCACAAGAAGGAATAGGAATATTACCATTTAAGGTAAACTACGGGTACAAGCCAAGAACATTGTTATCGCCACATTAAGCAAAAAAAACGAGTAGCATAGCTAAATAAAGAATGGAGATGTTAATGAATCTTTATGCAGACCTTATGGAAACAGCTAAACTAGTATAGTAAAGGATAAAAAGGTACTATAATGCTAAGAGATCTAAGGAACTAGATCTTAAGGAGGGAGATAAAGTGTGGCTACTACATAAAAATTTTAAGAGTCGACAACTAAGCAAGAAGTTGGACTATGTTAGACTAGGACCTTTCAAAATCAAGCAAAAAATTTCATTGGTTATATATAAGTTAAACCTACTAGCTAAGATGAGGATCTACCCTATACAATATATCACAATGCTAGAACTAGCATACGGAGATGTTAAACCACCAGTCTATAAGGTAGACATATATAGAGGACAGGAAGAAGATAAATAGTAAGTTTTAAAGATTATTAGTTATAAGGATATAGATAACGAAATATAGTATAAAATAAAGTAGATAGGCTATAGTAAGACTACCTAGAAACTACTAAATAACCTAAAGAACGCTATAGGAAAGGTAAAGGAGTATTAAAAGAAAAAGGGTTAGGTAATATTAATAAAGGAGGATTGCTAAAGAATAAGTTACCTAAGGGGGACCTAAAAGGAGCACCTACTAAGCTACTTGGAGTTGTTTCCCTCTTAATGGGAAGAGGATCCGTTCTTTTATTACCAAGTTTCTAAAGGCCCTATTCTATAAGTTTCTACTCCTTAAAACAAACCTTCTTATGAACCTTCTTAAGATGGGTTAACTAAGTAAACGCAGTCTATTAAGACTTAAAGGAGTGACGCTAAGCCTTAAGGGCCCAAGCGGTTTCTTTAGAGGAACGATAGAGTTCGGCACGCATAGCGGCCAGCTTAGACTCTAGCTTTACAGCGGCAGATTAAACATAAAACCCTATAACAAGTTACTTAGGGAACTTAAAGACTACTAAGAGTTATAAGACGCGTATACTTAGCGTTAGATATAAAGCGAATGTCATAGGACAATTAAACATTTGCTTTGGTACACTTAGAATAAGATAAGGGTTGTTAAGATAAAGGACTTGCTATTATAACACATACTAACCCTACTTTTATATAATAAGAATATGGAGACAATATTATCTCACTAAGCAATAGTATGGAAGATATAGTGCGAGCACAGTATTGCGCTTATAAAGAAGAAGAGGCTTTAGGTATAATAAGTAAGGATATTAACTAGACTAATTAGACGGATATTATACCTCTAGTAGATAACTTAGAGATATTAGGAATCTTTAAGGACAAAGATAAAAAGGAGGGAGATAGTGTTACGGACGCTTTAAGTATAATATTATAACTACTTAGGGAAGAGTTAGAGGAAGCTAGTTGGTTAATATAGGTATAATCTAGGATGGATCTAGTGGAACCATATAACAAGAAATGGTAAGCGAGTTATATAATATTATACGCAGTATATAGAGTATACGCAGTGTACGCCTGTATATAATATATATAACACGTACCTTATGTATAAGAGAGGATTTCTTAGGAGTACGGTTATGTATTTAAAGGACCTTAGTCCCTACCGTAGATAGTTCTCTCCTTGTAGTGAATCTTAGAATATAATTAAAGTTAATCTGTTGGGCAACCACTCCACTAGTTATTATTATGTTATTAATTTATTCTTACCTATATACCTAGCCCAATAATAGGACCCACCGTAGTTCCTACTACAAGGTTCCGTTACAGGTGTACCTATCCTACTAGGCTAGTTAACTCTTATTATCTTTAAGGTGGTACTAGGTGCTTAGGGGTACTTATAGTTATAGCTCTTTTAAGCCACTAGGCTTGCCCTTAGGGGTTAAGGCTAGGATTAATAAATTAAATTCTCCTAGGATTAATTGGCGTTATAGGTTAAATTAGGGTACTGGGTTGCTCTTTAGGCTTAATATAGTGGCTAGTAAGGAATATCGTCTTACTATTATAGTGCGGAGGTTGTTCGTAGGCACGCTACTTCTGGCAGCGCTTGCAGTATTATAAGGACGTAGAATTGGTCGTAGGCTAGGTGTCGGTGGTAGAAAAAAGGCGCAACGTAATGTCACGGGGCGGAGGCAGTGGCTATAGAACGTATGTATTCAAGGAGTCTACAAGACATTACGTGATCGATCGTAAGGATCGAAGGCGTAGGAAGGTGATATACTACGCGTGGCTGACGTAAGCTGTACGCAAAGCGTACGCGAGGGCACGGGGTTCCGCTAGGGAGTCTCCTGTGGAGGCTCCTGCGGCGGCGTTCCGTGACATCTAAACAGTTAAACAGCTACACTATAGCGCTTAGTAGTAACCCGGTGCTTATAACCTAATGAACTAAATAATATTAAATAAATATATATCTCTATCTAACTATAATAAACATAGGCCTCTATATAGGCCTACGTCTATAGTGGCCAAAGTAATTGCTAAGGACACCGTCCAAAATGGAAACAAAGGGAATCTGCTTATATAAGCAGGAAACGCATATAGAGGACTCTTCTAGAACCATCGTCAATAACTAGGCTAAACTGCTACCCTTAATAGCCTATACCTAAGCAACCTTACTCTATAACTCTACTAAATTTGCCCCTATTTAACTAGGAATAGGCTACTTATCCTATATAAGCTTTAATTAGAAAAGACTAGAGGAACGCTAAACTATACGCGAAAAGCTATCTTATAAGAAAACCTAGTAGTATACTAAACGCTTAAAGAAAGCCTAGACAATAGCCCGTATAAATTTAGAAAAGCCTAAAAATTAATAAAATAGTAGGTAAATAAGTATAGGCGTAAGCCTAATTTTACTATAGGTAATATAGTCTAGATTATAATAAAGAACTAGAAAATAGAACGGCCAAGCCATAAGCTAGACTATTAGATAGTAGGACTGTATAAGGTCCTTAAAAAAATAGGCAACTTATATAAAGTAAAGCTTCTGGATTTAATTAAGGTCTACCCTATTTTCTTACTAGATAAGCTACAGAAAGTTATAAATAACCTATTACCTAGATAAAAGAATAAACCGCCCCTACTAATTTAAGTTAATAGTAACAATAAATAGGAAATTAAAAAAATATTAGCCTATAAACTTATAAGGGGAACGCTAAAGTATTGCGTTAGTTAGAAAGGATATAACCTAGACCCTACTTAGTACCCTATATAGAACTTTATAGGTAGTCCCTATAAGCTTTAGGAGTTTTATAACTAGTACCCTAACAAACCTATACTGCTAAAATACCTAGATAAATAGATAGAATGCTAGTATAATAAAGACGATAAGCTACCGGAAGAGTATAGAGATAAAAATACCCTATGGGTATAATACGGACTATAAAGCCTAAGGGCAGGCTTTTTTAGAAGGGGGGGTAATATTACGGTACTGGCAAATTGCCGCAGATTGCCGTTAGATTGCCGGCAATTGCCGTCACATGATGGCAAAGTGCGGTCACGTAACCGGAGGATTGTATCTGTTAGATAATCTGTATTCTCTAAAGGCGTGGGTCACGTGCACGGGTCACGTGCACGGAGCCCGTGCACTGTAAAGTCTCTTCGTAGCTCAAAGCCCTAGAGGCTTATTAGAACAATTAATTAACGATTAAGTCAAGATCATCAATCAATTAACCCATTTCATTAATGAACTGCTCTACACGAATTTCGTGACAGTATCCCTTGCATAGATAGATTCGTCCGTAAAAGGGTGGCCCGAGCTTAACCAATTAAACAGCTGCGTTCGTTGGCGGTAAGGCGTTCTGCCGTGCACCTGAAGTTGATGTTCTTTTTTGATGCGCACTGGCCACATCCGTACGTCACTTATCTATGCAAGGGATATAACTTTGAGCGGTGCTTCTGTTCTTCCCCTTTCCTTTCTCTAGCTTTGGATCCTCGTTTATAGACAATCCAATCGTATAGGCTTGCGCGTCCTTCTTACCGTGCTCGTGCCTCGATTGACTGAGTCGCTAACAACATTGGGGTCTAAGTTTGTCTCCGCAAACTTCTCTGTATTTAATTTGTTACCTAGTTGTCTTTATGCATAGATATGGAGAGGAAGGCGCAGAGGACGATACGCCTAGAAATACACAAGAAGATTGCACTAGGCCATTTGGTTGATCTATATATTTAAACAGGTAAGCTCCAAGCTAATAATTCTAAACTAGTATAATTGAACTTAGCGAAAGCTTCGGGCTGTGCAGTTATTGCTAAGAGTTACTGACTAGATCCTTAGCGGGGCTTATTTTTTATCTCAACTGAGATAGCTTTCAACTTAACGTAGCTTATGGGCTTTTGACGGTTGGGGGGGTTTTGATGGGTTTGAACATTAAAACTAATGCCTCAAAATGCTTAATTGCAGGCATTTTTGTAACAGTTTACTAGCACTACGCTGAGACACGAGACCGTCGCCTAAGAGGCTTTGAGACACAATTGACGCCACCCTTGTATGTCTCGGATACGGTTAAATATTGAGTCATAGACTATGGAGTTCCGGGTCTACTTTTATGTATTTAGTTCACTTGATTTCCATAGATTTAGAATTAAGTTGCTTATTCAATACCCACACTTGCACTGTTATAGTTATGAGTCCGGATTGTACTACCTGCTAAACCAATTAATCTACTACCTTATTTACGAAGTCACTACTTCTACTACCTTTGTAAGTGTCTTGAGCTTCTTTACCTACTAAATGAACGGACGGTTGTACCTGGCCGACGAATGTACCCAACTGATGAACGAACTGACGAATTAAAAAACGTCAAAATAAGGTTTCGCTAAGACGCTAACCTAGGACCCTGCTTGACCTGTTAAATTCTAAAAATGATAACTAATACAGACGGACCTTATTTAAAATTTAACCTTATCCTTAAAAAGCCATTTGATTGGATGCAATGGTTCTTTATTATTTAAGATACTGCTAAAACAAATAACGTATGGCAGTACATCGACCCATTAAAGAAGAAAGACAAGCTTCTGAAGCTAGAACCTCCGAATTGGCCTATACCAAGAGACGTGCTTCCTACTGCTATATTGATAGCTAAGCTAGATCTAAACCAACTTATTGCCTATAATCAACTATACGCGGAATACAAGGACGACCTCTACGTGCACTAGAAGCAAGAGCAAGCTATAAACGATATCAGTAATTATATCATCCGTATAATATTAGTAGCCTACCTCCCTCTTATTAAAGACCTTGGAATAGTATATAAACGCCTTTAAGAGTTGAAGACTGTACTTGCCCCTACCACTTTAGGTTAAAAGCGCAACGTCCTAAATTAATATATGGCTCTTAAAGCCTACAACAAAAAGCAGAGTATTGAAAAATGGTTGAATAACTAGAGGAGCGTCTATAAGCTGGTAGAGGAATTAGAGCTTCCAGACGTATAGGGATTTAGGCCCCACTATGATTTTGTATGAGCCATCAAAGCCATCTCTTCTAGTTTTATAGGAGCACTGGAAGTAGACCTAATTAGGAAAGAATAAAAAGATGAAAAAGCCCTATCTATTATCGACCTTATTAAGGAATTTAAGGAGCACTATTGTATATAGCAAGCATTGTCTACCTTGACTGCTAATAACTCTGCATTTACAACCCTTTAAAACAATTCTAATTTAGACTTTAACGGCAATTCTAATTCCAACAGCAATTTAAATTTAAGATGGAACAAGAAATGCATATACGGCATTATATATTGGTTTAACGACTGCTATTACATTGCTAAGCACAAGCGCCCTTAAGGATGGAGACCAAGGGCAGACGTTTAAAAGAAAGTAGATGAAGCTATCTTATCTATACCTTGGATTAAACGTATCGTTAATTAAATTTAAAAAAGAGAATAGGAAGCAAAGGAGAATAATCAGAATACAGAATTTATAATTAATTTTGATTCTAAAACCCCACCTTCTACTAAACTAACTAGCTATGCTGCTGTGTTTAGTACTGGTTAAATTCCTTTTAAACTCTAGAACACCTGGATACTTGACCCTAGTGCAGATACCCACATCTGCAATAATAAAGAAGACTTTACCTTCTTATACCTAGCAGTAGAAGACGACTACCTAATTGCTAGCGGAAATTTCGTGAAAATTCAAGCCTATGGAATAGTAACCATTACTGTTGATACACCTACTGGGAAGTCAAAAATGAAGCTATCCCATATAGCACTTGCACCTACCTTTTTTACAAATATTGTAGCACTCTTAAGAGCTACTAATAACGACATCCATTTTGACTTAGGACGAAATGTGCTATACTATCTAGCAACTGGCGAAACAGTCTACTATGCGAAACGACTAGGGGGTTACTAGGTACTAATGTATAAAGAGCCTAAAAATACCCTAGACTTAACAACTTAATTAACCTTCTTAATAGGAAGATTTTAACTAAGCTAAATGGCCCGTAAACCAATCGGAGCCACAACTATAAGATGGCATAAGATACTTGGCCATATAGGACCTAATGCTATTGTACAGCTTCCTAAGCACGTTATTAGCGTAGAGCTGACCGAATTTGAAACTAATAAACGAGCACCGCTTAAAATTGAATGTAAAGTTTGCTTATTAGTAAAGCACATGCAGCAGATCTCTTAAAGACAAGAACACGAATTTCCAGCCACTTAACTATTTGAACGGCTAGCATTTGATATTATCTACCTTGGAGTACCAGGGTATAATAGCAATAGATATGCTATGCACTTCTATTACACGTATTCTAAATTTAACTTTGTGTTTACTGTGACGGTTTGTCTACATAGCTACCATTAAGGCGTCGTCGGTTACGGATCAACGTTGCCCTAACGTTGCCCCGACAACCGAATATGTACATAGTTGTCTACCGCGCCCCTTTCTTCGAGCCCTTACCTTAGTCTATTTATAATATAGCCCCTTATTGTTGCTTGATCTATCGGATTGCTCCTATGGAAAGCTAGCTGTGATATTAGACTAAGGTCTACCCCAATTGGCCTATAGAGGCGACATAATACTAGGTCCAATGGTTAAACGCGTAGCCAGTTCTACTACCACGACTATAGACCAACTAACCCACTAAGCCCTGCTTAAGGCAGGTAATTGCGACAGCAGATTAAGCAGCTAAAAGAAGAAACTATAGTAATTAGATTAAAAGGATTACCCTAATTATAATTTTAGTGGCAAGAGTTGCCTGAGAAAGCAAAAGAGACACTATAGTAAAAAGGAGCGCGTTAAGGCCTAGCGCGCTAGAGATAGCTACCAACCCAACGCTAGTAGCATGTGAGGAACCCGTAGACGCGTCACTTGAGCCGCTGGAGCTCCAACTGTACTATGGCGAGACAGAGCTTTCAGACGATATAAAGAGCAAATGGGACCGCCTTATAATATAGTTAGAAGATGACGAGAACCCTATATACTTTAAAATAGAGACTAAGAGGGAGTTTATAGCCGCGACTACCTAGAGCCTGGCTGAGATACCTATAACTGAACTTATAGAGGAGCTGAGGCTCTAGGGAATACGAAGGAAGGCGTTGGAATAGTAGGTTGCTATGCTATAGCATCTCGCAAATAACCACGCGCACAAGGCCCTAGATGGAAAAGAGGAGGCTAAGGCAAAGATAGTAGAGCTTAAGAAGCACCTAGATAATAGGACAGACGAGCTCCACAAGGCCAATCAGAAGATATTAAGGATGGGCCACAAGGTCACTATATAAGCCCTAGATCGGGAAGACAGCGAGCAAAAAAGTATACTGTTACGGACAATATAAGAAGGGACACCACTCTCTTAGACGAGCAGTGTTATGGGTTTAGGACATATAGCAAAGTTTCTAGACCCACCTACACTAATAGATGGGAAAGAGCCTACCTATCATGCCTGGAGCGGCTATATATAAAACAAGCTTTGATCTAATACAGACTGGTTTTATTAAGACAACCCAGATTAGGAAGAGGATGCAAAAGTAGTGTATATTAAGATATATATAGGAGGTAAAGCTTATAACTACCTCTCACCCTACCTAGAGGCAGAGCGCGATACGGAACGCAACCCTACTAGTAAAGAAGTACTTAAGTTCCTAGAGAATGTCTTTAAGGACCCAGATCGCCGCATTAAGGCCTAGTAGGAGCTTAAAAGCTTTAAGATGCCGTACCTAGGAGACTTTAATGATTTCTAATCTAACTTTATACGGCTAGCAAATATCTTAAGGATGCCATAAGATTAGTGGAAAGAGGAGCTTTATAATAAGCTTTATAACAGCCTACGCGTCCAAATGGAAGTTAAGGTGGTAGACGAAGACTGTAGCTTTTAGGCCTATTGCAAGACTGCCTAATAGTACGCTTAAGGTCTAAAGTAGATAGGCAAGGAATGAAGTGACCGCAGAGCAGCCTAGGCTAGTAAGAGAGCTTTTACTAGGGGCGCTAAAGAGACTAAAGGTCCCCCCTCTTCCCGGCAGCCTTTGACTCTAGCACCAACCGCAAAAGCGCTAGTTACCTGCTTTAACTGTGGTAAGTAAGGGCACTACTCCAATAACTATACAGCGCCAAAGAAGACGGAAGCTAAAGTAATTGACCGAAGTAAAGAATACGAGATAGTTACTAACTCGGTAAAGTTGGAAAATGAGCAGCTTTAAAAGAAGTCTCCTGCCTAGAGCAGATTAGAGCAATTAACACAGCGCCTATACAGCTAAAGGAGATCTTAGGAGGCGCAGCCCTTATAATACTATATAGGATCGCGCTAAGTGGCGTAGCTCTCAATATAGTAAGCCTGCTCAACTCTAGCGCGGGCGGAGAAGCCTTTATACACCATAAGCTACGGCTGATTATTAAGTAATGACTATAACTAAAGTTCTACAGGATTAAGGGACGAGGAGTTGCTGTATCTGGCCATAACAATTAGCAGATAGATATAATTAGATAGCTCTTTAGGGCTAACCTAGTTATAGATGGCCGATAAATCCCTATATGGTTCCTATTCTGTGATATAGGCCGCTACGATCTTCTTATTAGTTATAGGTGGTTTAAGAAGACTAGGGCCTTTATTAATTGCAAGTACTGGGCCTTGGTATGGTGAACTAAGAGGAACTACCATAGCAGGCAGGACGTAATTATACTAAGAAAGGAGCTCCTACCCCTGTTGATTAATAAGGATTACCAGAGAGACGTAGATTAAAGAGACGTACTACTAGATTAAGAGTCTAAGTCTACCCCCTAACGCATCCTTAAATGTATAGTTGTGATTAGTGAACTTTAAGAGAAGAAGTCCTCTATTAAAATTAAGTTGGAGGGATAGGCTAAGCTAAAGCAAGCCAAGCGGACCTTATACGACTATAGGCATACTTGGAAGATTAATACCTAAGATACAATTAGGAAAATAGAAGACTAGCTCTACCTTAGGCTAGCTTCACCATTAAAGCTAAGAGTAAGAAGGCCTTTATCTGCTAGGGAGTTTAGAGCAGCAGATATCACGCTACTTAAGGTAAGGAACTTCCTATGAGGAGCAAAGTATAAGGATGTAGTAATTGGATATACCAGCCTCTATAAGATAGACTAACTAATGGAGGACAAAAAGGGACAGGACGCGCTACTAGATAATAAGGAAGAACTCCACTGGCTTATCTACGAAAAGCTACCACAGCCCTATTAAGAGTACGCTGACGGTTTCTCAAAAGCTACCTCCAATATGCTACTACCACATCGCGAGGGGGTGGACTATGATATTGTTCTTAAAAGCAGCAGTAGAGAACTAGCCCCTAGCCCGCTATATAATATGTCGTTAGAACAGCTAGAGCTAGTTAAGGCCTACCTACAGGAGCACCTATAGAAGGGGTTTATTGTACCAAGCGATATACCCTTTGTAGCTCTGGTCCTATTTGCTAAGAAGCTAGGAGGGGGGTGGCGATTCTGCGTTAACTTTTAAAAGCTTAATGCAATTACCAAGAAGGACCGCTACCCACTACTATTAATTAAGGAGACGTTGACTAGGCTATTAAGAGCTAAGATCTTCACTAAGCTAGACGTTTGGCAGGCCTTCTACTGTATACGGCTAAAGGAAGAGGTAGAGGAGTTAACTACCTTCTATATAAGGTATGGATTATATAAGTACCGTGTTATACCCTTTAGACTATATAACGGCCCTGCGTCCTTCTAGAGATTTATTAATAACGTCCTTTTTAACTACCTGGACGATTTCTATATAGCCTATATGGACGACATCCTAATCTACTTAGACGACCCGCTAGAGCACGAGGTCCATGTTAAGAAGGTCCTATAGAAGCTTTAAGAGGTAGGCTTATAAGCGGATATTAAGAAGAGTGAGTTTAACGTTACTAAGATAAAGTTCCTAGGCTTTGTTATTGGTATTAATGGGGTCGCTATAGACACCAACAAGCTATCTATGATTAAGGATTAGGAACCCCCTACCTTTATAAAAGGGGTATAATTCTTCCTAGGATTCTGTAACTTCTATTAGGCCTTCTTAAAGGATTACAGCCGAGTTACACAACCGCTTAGTAAGCTTATAAAGAAGGAAGCATGGCACCTGCTAGGGGAGGAAGAGCTTAAAGCCTTTAAGCGAGTTAAGGCCCTTATGCTATTTGGTAGCGTAATCAAGCACTACTTACCGTTCCAAGACACCCGTATAGAGACGGATGTGAGTGACGGAGTAGTAGCTAGGGTGCTAAACTAGCTGCAAGACGATGGGACCTAGAAGCCAGTAGCCTTCTTTTTAAAGATAATATCCCCTGTAGAGATGCGGTACGAGATTTACAATAAGGAGATGCTAGCGGTAATAAGAGGCCTATAGGAATGGCGAGGTTACCTTGTTGGCCTCCAATATACACCCTTTGTGGTAATTACAGATTATTGAGCCCTTGAGTACTTTATAACCAAAAGGCTGCTAAGTCTATGGTAAGCCTATTAGGCAGACCTACTAGCTGATTTCTATATGTAGATCACATATAGGCCAGGCACGGTAAATATAGTGGCTAATACCCTATTACAAAAGCAAGAGGACCTAAAGACGCAGAAAGAGAAGGATGTAGCTATACATACCATGTACCTAATTAACCCCGCCCTTATAATTGCTATACTAGAGTTGACCTCTAAGGACCCCCTAACTGTAGTAAATTATAAATGGGAACCATATAAGCTGGTTAACCAGATCCTCTAGGCCAATTAAACTAGCGAGTCGCTAGTAGGGCTATGTTAGCTAGCTAAGTAAGACCAGAAGAGCTAGAAACTCTAAGAAGGACTACTAACCTGCTTTGGCAAGCTAATGGTCCCTAATACTGACTACCTCCGTACCTACTTTATTGCAGAGGTATACTCCTACTAGGTAACTGCTTACCCAGGCAAGACAAAGACTAGGAAACTTATAGTAGACTAATACTATTGGCCAGGGCTACCCTTAGACTGCAATACCTATATAAGAAACTGCAGGACCTGTAGGAGGACCTATATACCCCGTAATAAAACCCCAGGCCTGCTGCACCCCCTACCAATTAGTGAACGCTGCTAGTAGCATATCTCTTTTGATTTTAAGTCCTTCCCAATAGATAAAAAGGGCTTCAATAATGTCTTTGTGGTTATTAATCAACTAGGCAAGAGAGCCTTCTTACTACCCTACTATAAAACTGCTATTGCAGCTGACGCAGCAAACCTGTACTACCAACACGTCTAGCGCGTGTACGGCCTTTTAGAGATAGTTACATCAGATTAAGGACCCTAATTCATTTTAGCCTTTACAGACGAGCTATATAAACTAACTGGCGTTAAGTAAAAGCTCTCTATATCTAGTTACCCGCAAACTAATAGTAATACGGAAGTACTAAACTAGTATATTGACCAACGCTTAAGGCCCTTTATTAACCACTATTAGGATAATTGGTCAGAGCTCCTCCCCTATATAGACTTCGCACAAGCAATCTTACCGTATAAGTCTACTGGCTTTGCACCATATGAGCTAGAGCTAGGATTTAAGCCAAGGCTCCACTTTAACTGGGAGGAACGTATACGAGCAGCCTTAACGCCTCGTAAGAAGCTGACACGATAAGAAGCTCAAGTTTTTACATATAGGACCTGGGACGCAGTCAAATAGGTAAGAGATAATCTGGCTAAGGCCTAAGAGCGGTAGATAAGGCAAGCTAATAGGCACCGTCGCGAACTAGACTTTGGAATAGGTAATTGAGTATACGTTACTAGGAAGGGCTGGGCTACCGACTAACCGAGTACCAAGCTAGATAGACAGCTTATAGGGTCCTATAAGATTCTAGGCATGAAAGGACACTTGTACATTATTAATCTACCCCCAAATATAAAGATGTCAAACGTCTTCCATGCTAATTGACTGTGAAAGGACCTAGATAACCCCCTATTGGGCTAGAATAGGGAGCCAGAGGAGCCAATCCTAATTAATGGCGAGCTGGAGTATGAGATTGATAAGATCCTTACTAGTAGAACCTACCACGGAAGGCTACAGTATAAGGTTAACTGGGTAGGCTATGACCTGGACGACACCTGGTATAACGCAGACGGCTTTATTGGCGCCCCCTATAAGATCAAGGCGTTCCACGACGAGAGACTTTATAATGCTGGACCACCCGTACGGCTAATGCAATGGCTAGAGGCATATTATAAGGACGTAGATCTAGAGCCCTTAGAGGAAGACAATAAAGCAGAGAAGGACGGAAGGGCAAGACAGATAAGGAGAGCCTGACTACGAGGATCGAGGGCGATCCTCCTGGCTTAAAGGGGGGTGATGTGACGGTTCGTCTACATAGCTACCATCGAGGCGTCGTTGGTTACGGATCAACGTTGCCTCAACGTTGCCCCGACGACCGAACATGTACATAGTCGTCTACCGCGCCCCTTTCTTCGAGCCCTTACCTTAGTCTATTCATAATATAGCCCCTTATTGTTGCTTGATCTATCGGATTGCTCCCACAGAAAGCTAGCCGTGACATTTACCTCTAAGAACAAGGATAAAGCTACTATCCTACCTACTATTTGCAAGACTTACCGCTTAATTAAGATATAATTCTATTAAGACGTTGTCTTCTTCTGGAGTGATAATAAACAAGCATTTAGACAAACGGAAGACACCCTAGATACGTGGTGTATAGACAAAGGCATTACCTTTAAATGCCGAGCACCGTATACTAAGGAATAAAATGGCGGAGCTAAAAGATCTGGAAGAACCCTTATGGAATGATTAAGGTCTATATAGCTGGAAGCATCCTTACCCCCATCTCTAGGACCAGAAGCTTTCCTTGCTGCTGGCTATGCACTTAATTGAACACCAAATAAGCAGCTAGGGTGGAAAACTCTGTATAAGGTCGCCTACGGCAAGCTGCCATTACTTACCCATATGCACGAATATGGTTGTAAGACCTATACGCTGAATAAATAAGTTAGAAAGGGAGACAAGCTAGCTCCTTGTGTATTAATAGGACACCTAGTCAGCTACAATTTAATAAATATCTATTGAATCTAGATTCCAAGCCTTTATAAAGTTATTTAAACTAGAGATGTTATATTTAATAAGACCTTGTTCTATGACCCTAAGGGTTAAAACATTGATTACCTACTTAGGGAAGCATTAAAAGACACTATTTAGGCAATTAGTCTACCAGAACCTCTCTATAAGGACAAATCTAAGGATGAATCTATCCTGTATAGACCTACCTTAAATGCAGATCAAATGACTATATTAAACAACTCGGCAGAGCTTCCTATAAAGGACATTAAACAGCTACTGATACCTAGCAGAACGGTATCTCCGGATCTGCTAGAAATAAACACCATACTGGGAGGACTTCAAGACGATATCTTGGATATAATTGAAACAGGTTCTACCTAGCTAAGTAGTTCACCAGAACCGTTAAATATAGCTCTATAAGCTAATGAGGTCTTGGCTGATCCTTCTGCCGACCTCGTCCTACTAGAAGGTTCCAAATGAATTTGATATTAAGTGTACGCAGTAGCACTAGCCAATATACCTACCCTATTTGGTTACTACGCTGGCTTTGCTATAGGACTAGTAAAGGATATTAACCGAACTAGATCCTCCCTGTATTGAGATAATCTTCCACCTGAACTAAGGAACCTTAAAGAGCTAAGAAAGCACCCTTTGACTACCGGCTTTTAAAAGGCTATGGAAAAAGAATACAACGACCTAAAACGCTGAGGGACATTTGAGACTGTCCTAAAGGAAGAAGCAACTAATGACTAGATTCTTCCGCTGAAATAGGTCTTTAAATACAAGTTTGATAGTGACGGCTACCTACAAAAGCTAAAAGCTTAACTGTGCGTCTGTGGAGACCTATAGATTACTAAGGAAGAGACCTATGCAGTAACCCTAGCTGCTCGAATATTCCGTGCCCTTATGGCTATAGCAGCTGCATTTGATTTGGAGATTTAATAGTATAACGCTGTGAACGCATTTATAAACGCAAGACTAGTTAAGCTAGTCTACTGCTATTGCCTAGAAGGCTTTGATTAAAACGGACATATCCTAAAGCTACTTATAGCGCTATATGGGTTGAAGGTCTCACTACTACTTTGGTACAAAGAGCTTATAAATACACTGGCTAAATTCGGATTAAAGCCTATTCTAGGTATGAACTGCCTTTACACTAATAGACGACTTATTGTCTTCTTCTATGTAGATGATATTGCCGTTCTATTTGCCAAAAAGGACCTTTAAAGATTAGAAGAATTTAAAGCTAAACTTCTATATTAATACAAGATCCGTGTACTAGGAGACCTATAATGGTTTCTAGGAATTTGAATTGAACGAGATTGTGTAAACAGAAAGCTCTGGCTCTACCAAGATTTATATATTGAAAAGATAGCCAGTTGATTTAATATTTAACCAGGAAGATTTCCTAAGTTATTACTTCCCGCTGAAGAACTGATTCCGTCCGACTAGCAGATAAACCCTTAAAGAACACTAGCCTATTAGCAATGGGTTGGTTCTCTTGCGCACCTTGCCGTATTTGGAAGACCTGATATTACGAAGACGTATTCTAAGCTGGCCGAATTTCTTACTAATCTAAATTAAAAGCACCTTAATGCATTAAACCAAGCTATTGCCTATTGCCTTGGAACAAAATCTACAGCTATTAAATACTTTGGCGAAGTATTTGGAGTATATGTCTACTTTAGAAACCCCGAAGGAGAAGACGTTACCTTTTATGGAGCATCTGATGCAGCATTTGCGGACCATAAAGAGACTAGACGGAGCTCTTAAGGATACCTTTTTATACTATTTGGAGGACTAATTAATTGGAAGGCAACCCTATAATGATTAGTGACTCGCTTGACTACTAAAGCGGAGCTTCTCTCCCTGTCTATGGCTGCTGTTGAAATTATCTGGTGGCAGCGTTTCTTTAAGGCAATTGGTCTCAATTTAGAACGTGATTTTACCCTGCTATGCGACAATATGTAGACTATACGACTCCTAAGACAGGATACACCAAAGCTTGACACTAAGCTATGACATATCGACGTCTATTAGCACTGGCTTAGATAGGAAGTCCAAGACAAAAAGATTGACGTATAATGGGTCCCTATAGACAAGATGCCTGCTGATGGTCTTACCAAGATCCTACCCCGTTAAAGGCACGAGGTATGGATAAAGCAATTAAATCTGGTGGACATTCGACATTAGATCACTGCTACAACTGATAAAGACTCTTAAGTATTACCCTATACTACTCCTAAAGTTGTATCTAAATTTCCTATTTTGGTATAGCTTCTATCTTTGTTTTATTTTCTATAGCTTTAACTACACCATTAAATCTGGGGGGGTGTGTAACAGTTTACTAGCACTACGCTGAGACACGAGACCGTTGCCTAAGAGGCTCTGAGACACAATTGACGCCACCCTCGTATGTCTCGGATATGGTTAAATATTGAGTTATAGACTATGGAGTTCCGGGTCTACTTTCATGTATTTAGTTCACTTGATTTCTATAGATTTAGAATTAAGTTGCTCATTTAATACCTACACTTGCACTGTTACAATTTTCTTAACAAAAGGTATTACGCAGCATTTTCCAAGATATATACACTGTTGCACAGCTGCAGATTCTGCAGGGGGTAGTAGTCGCTGCTGTTGAGTATGCACGACTTTGTGAGATTTATGTTTGCCACTAAGTCGCCTGCGCAATGTATTTTGGGTTAACGCCGTAAGACTTTGCAGCATCTTCCCGGCTTTTATAGAGGCCATTCTTAAAGCCAGTAATCGCTAACTTAATCCTTTGGTCCGTATTAGGTCGCGACTCTAGCGGGGCATAGTGGCGTTAATGGTAAATTCCTTAAATATGGATTAAGTATTGAATTCTTGAAGCGGCAGTATAAGTCGCTAAGCTTAAACAGGCAAGCGGTAGTAAAACCGTCAAAAACCCCCATAAGCTACGTTATCTGCCCTCCAACATCTCCACCGCCCTAAATCGCAACACTGCTGTAAATATCAGTGATAGTGGCTGCCTCAGAGAGACTGACAGTGCCTCAAAAAGGCTGACGCTTTCAGTCGTCCTCAGTGTGGCCAAAAATTACGCGTTTTAAAACGATTACGATATCGTAAAATTCGATAAAATAAGCGAATAAAATCCGATATCGATTTTTTTTTTTGGTATATAGGTACCTGTATAGAGGCTCTACACGAAGCTCTACGCAAAGCTCCGCGCAAAGCTTTACGTACGGAGGCTCCGCACGAAGCTCTGCACAAAGCCCTGCACGAAACTCTGCACGAAGCTTTGCGTTCGGAGGCTCTGCGCGAAGCTCTGCACGAAGCTCTACACGAAGCTCTGCACGAAGCTCTACACGAAGCTCTACACGAAGCTCTGCACGAAGCTCTGCACGAAGCTCTACACGAAGCTCTGCACGAAGCTCTGCACGAAGCTCTGCACGAAGCTCTGCACGAAGCTCTGCACGAAGCTCTGCACGAAGCTCTGCGTACGGAGGCTCTGCGCAAAGCTCTGCGGAGGCTCTGCACGAAGCTCTGCGCGAAGCT
>Ga0307507_10002343_pt1 | contig 40192 bp, 30 predicted proteins | sample 7_EM_MG_FD_207223 | JGI IMG/M metagenome (GOLD analysis project Ga0307507, IMG submission 207223) | Populus trichocarpa ectomycorrhiza microbial communities from riparian zone in the Pacific Northwest, United States - 7_EM | ecosystem: Host-associated > Plants > Roots > Unclassified | place...
GGTAGGTAGGTAGGTAGGTAGGTAGGTAGGTAGGTAGGTAGGTAGGTAGGCAGGTAGGCAGGCAGGTAGGAGACGACCGTCGCCAGAACCAGACGACCGTTACCAGAACCAGACGACCGTCGCCAGAGCTAGACGACCGTCGCCAGAACCAGACGACCGTCGCCAGAACTAGACCACCGTTACCAGAACCAGACGACCGTCGCCAGAGCCAGACGACCGTCGCCAGAACTAGACCACCGTCGCCAGAACTAGACCACCGTTACCAGAACCAGACGACCGTCGCCAGAGATAGACGACCGTCGCCAGAGCCAGACGACCGTCGCTAGAACCAGACGACCGTTACCAGAACCAGACGACCGTCACCAGAGCCAGACGACAACGACTAGCCAGCGAACACTATAAACGATTCGATCGATCGATCGAATTAAGGCAGCACAGACAGGTAGGCACAAATAGGGAGATGCTGACGGGTAGGCAGATGCAGACAGGTAGGCAGATACAGACAGGTAAGTAGATGCAGACAGGCAAGCAGATGCAGACAGGCAAGCAGATGCAGACAGGTAGGCAGATGCTGATGGGTAGGCAGATATAGACAGGTAGGCAGATGCAAATAGGTAGGCGATGCAGACAGGTAGGCGATGCAGACAGGTAGGCGATGTAGACAGGTAGGCAATGTAGACAGGTAGGCGATGCAGGTAGGTAGGTAGATAGGCAGGTAGGTAAGTCAATAGGTAGATAGGTAGAAGAGAACCATCGCTATATTATATTAAATTATCTAAAATAATAATATTTATTTTACTAGCCTTATAAATAGCCTTAAAGTAGCTTTTATTTATTTAAAATATGCTATTAGTATAAAAGAGGTAAATATAATTGTAGTTGCCAAATGCGTAGATTACTGGCAGGTTGCGCGCAGGTTGCGCGCAGGTTGCTCGCAGGCTGCGCGCAGGCTGCGTGTCAAAAAAACACGACATAGGCTAGTCGGTCGAGTTACCAAATGCCCTCAACTGCGCGCCAATTGCGTCAACCACCAACCATTGAGGCCATTGGTAGGGTACCATATTTTGCCAATGCGGTAGACTCGCTAATAGGCTAGGTATATAGATATTTAAATAAAGTTAATAATATAATAATAACTAGTGGAGTGGTTACCTAATTATACTCTAAGATTTACTATAAGGAAAGGAACTATCTAGGTAGGGACTATAGTCCTTTAAATACACATTTATACTTCTAAGAAATCCTCCTTATACGTAAGGTACGTGTTATACGTATTATATATATATTCCCCTTATATACCTTGTACACCATATACAACATTATATAACTTGCTTACTATTCCTTATTATATAGTTCCACTAGGTCCATCCTAGACCGTACTTATTAACCAACTAGCTTCTTCCAACTCTTCTCTAAGTAGTTATAACATTGTACTTAAAGCGTCTGTAATACCTACGCCAACATTATTAATGGCTTATATAATAACTTACTACGCCTTACCTTAAAATATATACCTTAATACTTTACCCCCTAACCGCCTAAGACCTATAAGGACTTAGACGCTATAGATATTAATACTAGGACCCTTTCCTATGCCCTAAAAGAATCTATTAAATAAGAGTAATATATTAAATATAGCCTCTATTTTAAGTGCGGAAGTAACGCTTATATCTTTAGCTACTGCTCTATCCCTTTCTAAAAGAATTTACAAATAGCTAATACTAGTAGCCGTTTACTACACTAATTCTCTAATTACCGTCCTTAATCTTTACCTAGTTCCAGCTCTATATCTAGTAAGCACCACTTATAAGGACAAAGTTATAACCTATATTCTATAGGAACCCCTTCCCACTTACTACTAAAAGGCATATCTTAGAGTTAAGTTGCTTTTTAGGATAGCTATATTATAGGATCTTATTAAATATATTAAATATTAAAAACCCTAACTTTTAGGATTATAGTATAACTATTAACTACTATTTTTAGCAGAAAGGTTAATAGGCTAACACTTAAGTCCTAATTAACATAGGAGCTAGCGGTAAAGGATTTATTAATAAGATCTCTATATAAGATAATAGGTTTACCCTAATACCCCTTAACTGGCATATTAATATATTTAGATTTAATAGCAAACATACTGTTTTAGGCTATATTACTTATATAGCGGCCCTAAGACTCCAATACCTAAACTATAAAGAATTAATTAAGCTTTTTATAACTACCTTAGGTTACCTAATAATCCTTAAATAACCCTAGATAAAGCTATATAAGGTAACCATTAATTAGAACAACCTTAAGCTTTTATTTACTGCCTCCTATTATAAGCAAAAGTGCCTTATAACTTGCTGCTTAAACTCTGAACTAAAATTTAAAAAATCTACCAGGATCTATTAGTCTAAATTTTTTACTAATATCCACCCTATACCTAAAAAGTCCACCTAATTTTACTAACCTAAGAATTCTACCAAATTCCACTAACAGGAGATTTTTACTAACGTCTACTAAGAACCTAAAAATTATACTAAACCGCATAAACTAACTCTAATTACCGCATCCCAAACTAAGTAGAAGCTTAAGCTTAACATATAAAAGTACTAAAAAAATTAGTATTTTACTATAAAAAGGATATTTAAAGAACCTAAACCTAAATCTAATATTAACTCTATACCTAATACTAAAGCTAAAGCTAAATAAGAAACCACATAAGAAACTAAGGATAATTTAAGCTTACTTAATACCTTAAACATCTATATAATTAGAGCTACTCTATTAGTATAACTTGCCAGGAAACCTAAATATACAATCTTTACCGTTATAATGGCTAATATTAAAAAGGCCCTAACACTAAAAAAGCATACTAAGCCTACCATAAAAGTACTAGTATGCCACTATAAGCATCTAAAAGTATTTTTATAAAAGGAAGCTAATAAGTTAGTAGAGTACTAACCATATAACTATAAAATTATACTCAAAGAAGGAAAACAGCTAGGATTTGGACCCCTATATAAAATGTCCTAAAATAAACTCTAAGTGCTGCGGAAGTACTTAAACAAATACCTTAGTAAAGGATTTATTAGAGCAAGCTCTTCGCCTATAGCTATATCTATAATCTTTATTAAGAAACCTAGCGGTAGTTTATACTTTTATATAGACTACTAAGCTCTTAACGCTATTACTATTAAGAATTAGTACCTAATCCCGTTAATTTAAAAGATATTAAACTAATTAAGTAAGGCTTGCTACTATATAAAACTTAACCTTATCTACGTATTTAACCGCCTCTATACTATAAAAGGAGATAAATAGCTTACTATATTCCGTACTAGATATGGACTATTTAAATACTTAGTAACGCCGTTTAGCCTTATAAATGCTCCAAGTTATTCTAATACTTTATAAATAATACCCTATAACTTTACCTAGACGTTTTCTGTACTGCTTATATTAATAACATCCTAGTATATAGTAATAACCTAATTAAATATAAGAAACACGTTAACTTTATCTTAGAAGCTATATATAAAGCTAGCCTATAATTAGATATAGATAAATACAAATTCTATAAAATAGAAGTCCTATACCTTAGACTTATTATCTCTATAAACGGCATATAAATAGACCTAAAGAAGATTAAAATAATTGTAAACTAGTAAGAACTTAAGAACGTTAAGGACGTAAGAGCCTTTATAGGATTTAGTAACTTTTACTAATAGTTTATTAACAACTTCTTCGCTCTAGTTTTGCCCCTTATAGCTCTAACCTAAAAGGATAAAGCCTTTATCTTTAATAAGGAATATAAAAAGGCCTTTACCTATTTAAAAGTTATATTTACTACTATATCTATACTCTAATACTTTAACCTAAACTAAAAAAGTGTTATAGAAGCTAATTTATCCAATTATATTACTAAAGGTATTCTGTCTAAGTATAATAAGGAAGGAGTACTATACCCTATAGTATATTTTTTTTTAAAAATAACTAAGTTTAGCTAAATATAACTACAAGATCTATAATAAGGAATTATTAGCTATTATTAGATATTTTAAACAATAGTAATCCAAATTAAAAGGCGCCGGATTTCTAATTAAGGTCCTTAGTGACCATAAGAATCTATATAGTACTTTACAACTATAAAATAACTAAGTTATTATTAAGCCCGCTAGTTAAAATATCTATCTTATTTTTAATTCTTAATTATATACCGCTTAGGCATTTAAGGTTAAAAACCTAATACCCTAACCTAATATTTATAAGACATGCTAGCATAAAAAGAAGAACGTACCTACTATAACCAAACCCTACTTCGCCCTAAGCTATTTAACCCTCCTATTAAAGACGTTATAATACATATCCTTAAAATAGCCAATTAATTAATTAAATAGATAATAGTTAATAAATACCCAAATAACAAGTTTATTTAAGAGACGCTTAGGCTAATCTAAGGTGGTATTAGACGCTTTAAAAGGATTTCTCTAAGTAAATATAAAGCTTATAGAGACCACTTATACTATAAGAGCCGCCTAGTTATATCTAACTATAATAAACTTAAGCTTAAGCTCCTTAAATATATATATAACCTACTAGTAGCTAGTTACCCAGGCCAAGGAAAAACCCTAGAACTACTTTAATAAGAGTATTATTAGTCAAATATATATAATATAATATAAAGGTACGTCTCTAGCTACTATACCTACTAATAAGCTAAAGCTTCGCATAAGATATATAACGGCTTTTTAAAGCCACTGCCGACTCCAGACTAGAGATAAAAGGATATCTTAATTAACTTTATTATTAAGCTCCATATAAGTAAAGGCTGTATAAACATTATAGTAGTTATAGACCGACTATCTAAGATAAAATACCTAATTGCCTGCCCTAATATATTAGCGCCTACTATTGCCTAACTGTTCCTAGATTATATATAGAAACTCTATAGACTTTCTAAAACAATTATCTCTAATAAAGGCAGCCAGTTTATCTCTATATTTTAGAAAGAACCAACTACCCAACTCCGCATTAAAGTACTATTATTTACGGCATACTACTTAAAAATAGATAGTTAAATGGAATGTGTAAATGCTATAATAAAATTATATATTTAGATATATATGTTATATTTACAGGATAACTAGATAAATTAGCTTATATTTACTAAGTTTACTACAAATAACTCTATCTTAGAAACTATAAAGGTCTCCCTGTTTTTAGCTAACTACAGCTAGTATTTACAAATAGGTTTTAAATCCTTTAGTAATATTCCTTGTCTAGCTTATTACGCATTATAAGTTATAGAAGTAAATAAGTTATAAAGAAGATAGAAAAACTATAAGAGTTCTTTACTAACAAAATAATATAGGCCTAATTTGTCTATAAAGCCGCAGTAAATAAGAACTAAACCCTAGCACCAGCTTACTAAATTTGTAACTTTATTTGGCTAAATATAAGAAATCTAAATATAAAATAACCTACTAAGAAACTTAATTAGAAGAACGCCGGCCCGTATAAGGTTAAAAAGGCTGTCTTTCCCTATGCCTACTAACTAAAGCTCCCTAATATGGGTTAAATCCACCCTATATTTTATACGTTAGTCCTCTACCCTATTGCCCCTATATTAAATACCCTGCCTAAATAGATCTAGAACCCTTTCCTGCTAGTTAAAGTAGATAGTAACGATAAATACTTTATTAAAAGAGTTAATAATATTAAGTATAATAAATAAAAACATAAATATATGTACCTTATAAAATGGAGAGGCTTTACTAAGCCTATATAGGAACCCGTTAACTTTATAGGACTTATATAAGCTATAGAAGGCTTTTATAAACTCTACTTAGAACTACTATAGCCCCATCTTACAGAAGCTCGAGTTTAAAGGGGGGGTACTATTATAGAACACCTCTATAATACCTTACACATATTTACCTATTTCTATTAATATAGTAAAAAAAGACTAACTGCGAAATAGTAATCTAATGGCAATCTAACGGCAGTCTACCACATTCTGCCATATTCTGTCAAGTCTACTAAATTCTGCTAAGTTCTGCCAGGACCGCTACTTAAATCCTATTCTGCTCCATATATATATTAACTACGCAACCAAATTTATAATATATACCCTTTCTCCCCGTTTCCTTACCTTTTCTCCTTATATAACGTTTTAACTTCATTATACAGTTTATATACATAGCTTAATAATATCTACTTTGCTATATATTATTATCGCTAGTACTTACTCCGTGACAGCGCAAGACATTTTAAATCATTAGTACCAGTAGATTCTCCTACCGTTATATAGTATGCTATACTATAAATAGGCATCTCGCCTATTCCCTTTAGATCTAGATACTCGTAAATAATACGCCGTTAAGTTAAAGGTATCGCGACACCCCTAGTATATTCTGTAGAATTCTCACTAATTCTAGGGTACGCTAACTTTATAATATCTGCCTAGTCTATAACCTAGTTTATAACTATATTCTACGGCTCTATTATTATAGTACTTTGCAGCTATATTGCTAGGACCTCTACCCTACTACGAAATTTAGTAATTCTAAAAAAAGAGTCTTTTTTTTTCCTAAGCAAATTTTACAATATAGGGATTGTTTCCCCTATACTATCCTAGATCCTCCTAGTTTTATAATCTAAACGTCTTAACAACCTATTAGTAGGATTTATATTTCCTAGGCGGTATATAATTTTAAAATCGTACTATAATAGTGCTTTTGCCTATCTAGCTTATTAACTACTTAACACCTTTATAGTTATCCCTTAACCCACTAGCGTCCTATATTATTGATAACAAAGTAGCACGTGCATAGAACACTATACCATTATACTTAGAACTGCCATAAAAACCAAGTAAAATTCAATGCCCTATTTACCTACTACTATGGCCTTAGTTAATCCATTTAAAGACTTAGATGTTGTTCAAAAGACCCAATATAAAGTTCCACCGACTTATATTGCAAAAAAAACCCTCTAGAGCCTTGGCCAATGCCAAACTTCCAACCTTTCCTTATTAACAATTAGCACAACTATAGCAAGCCAAATCTCCCACCCGGCATCGATTCCAGCGATCCCCTTACAATATTTAGTCTGTTTTTTATAGAGGATATAATAGATAAGCTTATAGAGTGGTTAAATACATTTGCAGAGCTCCACCAGCTATTAGATAAGGAAGCGCCATTAGGCAACCCTTAGCTATAGGAACTAATATCTAGGACAGAACTATACGCGTACTTTAGTATACTTATTTATATAGGAATTACTACAGAACCCTACGTAAAGGACTACTAGGGCAATTGCACGGAAGATAGAGACTCCTATATAGTCAAAAACTATATAGGGAAGAATCAATTCCAGTAACTTAATCGTTACTTTTAAGCCTTACAACCTCTACCAGATAATACCCTAGAGCCAAGAACTACATTTAACCGTGTTAACGACCTCTCTAAGCATATACGGCTACTCTATTAGAAGCTCTCCACCCCTAGAACTTACCTTGCCGTTAATAAGACAATCTAGCGCTTTACTAGCCGTGCTAAAGAAATTGTTAATATTCTATCTAAACCAACACTAAAAGGCTTTAAAATATGGGTTTTTAGCAACAAAAGCTACATACTAGATTATATGTGGCATACTAAAGGAGCTAACAAAGGCCCTATTAATCTAGATATGTCCTTTACCCAAGATAGGGGTTTTTTAAAGACACAAACAGTAGTCCTTAATCTCCTACTATAGGAAGACGTCTCTACCAGGCAGCAACTATATACTCCTTATAAACACGTCGTCTGGCTTAATAATCTCTTTATAAGCGTTAAGCTTCTTAAACGCCTTTAGGAGCTTAGAATTAGAGCAGTTAGAACAGTTAGAATAATAAGAACTAGGCATAAGGAGCTAGGGGATAAAGAAGGCAATTTTTAGGCTAAAAATACGCCTGCTGGCTATTAAAAACAAAAGGCTCCTATAGAGCAGATAGATCCTCAACTTATTAAGCTTAAACTTAAGCATATAGCCCAAATTCCATAGGGGAATTTGTACGGTTCGCTATCTAAGAACTCTACTATACTGGAGCTTGCTTAGAAGGACTCTAATATAGTGCTTTTTATAAGCACTGTTTACAACGGTAAGTTATTCTGCTTAATATTATAATGGAGTTATTAATAACGTTATATATTACCAGGTTAATCTTATATCTTCTCCATACAAAAGCGGCCAGCAAATACCTCTATAGGCGCCCAAATGGCTTATCTGGTCTTTGGCAATAATTTAGTAAAGAAACTCGATATTCCTAACCTTATAGACAACTATAATTGCTATATAGGCGGTGTGGATACTGCGGATTAATTAAGGTCTTATTATACCACGTTAAGGTTAAAACGGAAGACTTAGAAGACTCTATTTTACTTCCTATTTAACACAGTAATAGTTAATTACTATCTGCTGTCATTTTATAAGCCGTTTACTTACAGAGCTAACCGCAAGGAGCCTTATAAGCAATTTCAAAAGAATCTTCGCAAGGACTTATTCTAGCAATTAACCCAACCTCCTCAGATATACTCTCGACCCCCTTAACCCTCTATAAATAATATTATATACAAGCCGGCAAAGGAGCATAAGCTTGTTAAGCTTTGGGATAAGCAGCACAGCTACTCGGCTTATATTAAGGCTAGAAGGAAAACAACTAATCGCCCTTATAGAGACGAAGGAAGGCACTTAGTAAGCTCTTAAAAAATACAGTTAAGAAGCTACAAGGAAGCAAGGATTAAAAGAGGCCAGCTAGGGCACCACGGACTCTATAAGGCTGCAGTATTTACAGAATTCCGTTCTGCACGAAGGCGACGTGCTAGCAGCTTTATATTAATTAACTCACTACTAGGGATTGAATGTATATAGAGCTTTTACTAAAAAACGATCAAATATTAACAGCTTTGAATATCTCAGCACGACCAAAAATCTAAGCTACGTAATTGGCTACATCCTTATCAATAACGTAGTACGAACTTTGGCGGGTTAAGGGATAAAGTATTTTAGGTTGTTATGGTCTATAAGGACTTTAATAGGATAATTGATTCCTATATAATAATGTCACTAGTACTTTATTATTATAACTATCGCAAGTAGCTCCTAGTTATGCGTTATATAACGCTATTCTATAGGGGTTATTTTCCTTAACTAAAACGCCATAGGATGCCATTCTTTATCTTTTAATTAAGATATAATTGCTCTTAGGGCAAAGCCGGATATATCTATTTTAAGGTATATATATAGCTCCTAGTAGAAGTATATTAGAATTAGCGCCGATATAAATAAATCTTTTAACCAGTCTATAGCCTGCTTAGCAGCTTTCCTAAATATAAAGGGTTTTATCTTCTTACTGTTTTTAAATCCCTTTAGTAGATCAGTAATTGGGAATACCACTTATATATAGTAAATAATAAATATTTGGTAGAAGTTCGCCGTGCCTAAAAAAACCTATACTTCTCTAAATATTGTGGGGTAAGGCTATTCCCTAATAGCATTCACCCAGCTTTTCTTTATTAATACTTTATTAACGCTAATAATAAAGCCTAGAAAATTAATGCTAGTAGCATAAAATGTATTTTTTTAGGGTTATATAAAGCTTATATTCCCATAGTTTTTCTAATACTATTCGCACGTGGTGTGTATATACTTTATAGTTATTAAAGTAGACTATATATATTGTATATAATAGGCCTAAAATATCGCCGGTATGTTAGTGGGCCTAAATAGTATTACTAGGTACTTAAAGTGGCCGTACTATATTTGGAACGCCGTTTTCCACTTATTACTAGCTTTAATCCAGATTTATTAGTATACATCTTTTAGATCTAATTTTATAAATATCTTTGCGCCTAATAGTCTATTAATAAGCTCCCCTATTAAGGGTAGCAGGTAGTAATTCTTTATAGTAATCCTATTAAGCGCCTAATAGTTAATATAAAGATATAGAGTTCTATCCTTCTTGGGTATAAATATAATTAGTACCTTACTAGGCTTATAGAAGGCCAAATCCATCCTTTTTAAAGATTGTCTACTATATATTAACGTAATACCGCCAGCTTGTTTTTTAATAGGGTATATAGTGGTCTAAAAGGAGGTTGCTTATCCCCTATATCTATCTTATGCTTAACTAACATAGAATTAGGTAAGGTTTGTACAGCCTCTTTATTAAAAACATCCTCCAAGTCTATATATTTCTATAAAATCTCTAGTTCTTTAACTGTGTATAGCCGGACATCTAAAAAGGAATACCCTATATCCCTATTTTTGGTATTAAGAGTGGCATATAACGTGGGTGACAGGGTTTTGACGGTTTGATGGGTTTTGACGGTTTGATGGGTTTTGACGGTTTCCAACATCAAAACTCTAAGCGAGGGACACGGACAAAGTTTGTATGGGAAAACCTTAAAACCGTCAAAACCCATCAAACGTCAAAACCCTGTCACCCACGTTATGTATAATAGCCGAGAGAGACTTAGTGACACAATCAACAGGGCCAAACAATGCAGTGCTTTTCCATCTTCCCACTTTCCACGTGCGGAGCGGAATATCCTAACTGGAATCCGCTCTTATGGTCCGACTGACTCATCGCCCATCTTTTCAACCTTTATTCCAGCTCTAACTTCCAACGTTCAGCACGACTCGAAATGGCGAGCGTCACCATTCCAGTGCTGCCAGTACCGGGCGAACGCAACATACTTATCACATCGGCCTTGCCCTACTCTAACGCAACGCCACATCTTGGGAATCTAATTGGAAGTACGCTCTCCGGCGACACGGCTGCCCGCTTCTTCCGCGCTCGAGGCTTGCGTACACTATACGTCTGTGGAACTGTTAGTGTACATTCGCATGGCCCGCTATAATCCACTAACATCCAGATAGGATCAATATGGCACCGCAAGCGAAACAAAGGCTTTTGAAGAAGGCGTCGATCCTGCCACCCTGTGTGCGAAATACCACAAAATACACAAGGACATCTACGACTGGTTCAGGATAGACTTTGACATATTCGGCCAAACCCCAACGCCCCAGCATACACAGATCGTTCAGGATATATTTAGAAAGCTATGGGCCAACGGTTTCATCGAAGAGCGCGAGACTGTGCAACCGTACTGTCAAGTCCACTCTAGTTTCCTGGCTGATCGTTTTGTCGAGGGAGAATGCTCCCTGTGCCATGCTCCTGACGCACGCGGTGATCAATGTGATAGTTGCGGCCAACTAATGCACGAGCCCATTTTTCAGCATTAAAGTAGCGAGATGCTAACGTATCGCAGGGACCCATTCGAACCAAAATCAACCAATTCACCTGAAGCACCTGAAGATGGCGAGAATGCTGGTGCCAAAGCGACAGGATGGCTGTTGAACCCGCGCTGCAAGCTCGACGGGGCGAAACCGGAGAAACGAAATACAAAGCACCTTTTCCTTCGTTTGGATAGTCTAGCCGATAAGATTGTTACCTGGTTTAACAACGCTAGCCAGGGCTGGACCGCAAATGCTGTAACAATAACGCAATCATGGATTGACAAAGGCTTACATCCACGGGCCATCACACGCGACCTCCGATGGGGCGTGCCAATTCCTCATGTCGAAGGATTGAACTCCGAGGACTATGCTTCTAAGGTCTTTTACGTGTGGTTCGACGCCTGCATTGGTTACCCGAGTATTACCAAGAATTACACTGATGGAGGCAATCTTGATGGGCGCAATTGGGAACAGTGGTGGAAGAACCCCAAGGAAGTGGAGTTGTACCATTTTCTCGGGAAAGACAATGTATCATTTCACAGCATTGTTGGTCATCATTCACTGCAACTTCGTCCTCAAGCTCTTGACTGACTGTATTGCAGGTGTTTCCGGGATCTCAAATCGGCTCCGGTGACAATTGGACGCAAGTTCGGCACATTTCTGCAACAGAGTACCTCGGCTACGAAGGTGGCAAATTCAGCAAGTCGAAAGGTGTCGGTGTCTTTGGTAATAGCGCCAGAGATACTGGTATCGATGCGGATATCTGGCGATATTACCTTCTGTCCAGACGCCCGGAAAGCGGCACCGATACTGAGTTCAAGTGGGAAGAGTTTATCAGCGTCAACAACAACGATTTACTCAAAAACATTGGCAACTTGGTGAATCGAGTAATCAAGTTCTGTCACGCAAAGATGGAGGGTGTTGTACCTCACTACACGGTTTCGGAGGAGCACCAGTCAAATGTCAATATCCTACTTACAACCTATATCACCCGCCTTGAAACCATGAAGCTGCGTCTTGGACTGTCAACTATCCTCCAGATCTCAGCTCTTGGCAATAAATTCTTACAAGATAATAAACTTGACAACCGTCTCTTTGCCGAGAATCCTGAACTTTGCTTCAATGTTGTCGGTACAGCCCTGAACCATATACATCTACTTGCAAATCTTCTTTCTCCATTTATGCCTAAAACCGCCGAATCTATCTTGGAGCAGCTGGGAGTTGAGTCTGTACCGAAAATTCCTGACACCTGGGCTGCAGATACGTTGGCAGAAGGCCACGCGTTGGGCGAACCGCGACCGCTATTCTCGAAGATTCCCGCGGAAAAGCTAGAGGAGTGGCAAGAGGCATACAGCGGAGGCGCTGTAAGAAAGCAGAATGGTCCCGAGCCTGAGAAGGCTGCTGTGAAGAAAGCTGCTAAGAAGGAAAAGAGAGAAAAGAACCAACGGATAAAGGAGATTTCGATGCTAAAGGAGGCGAGTAAATAGCTGATCGCTGTAGTGCAGAAATAGATACCTTGCATTGGACATTTTTATCGTGATATCTAAGAGGAAAGTGTAAACGAGCTTGGAGTCCTGAATATAGGGCCACCGGTGTCAAGAACTGGGCCACGTATGTCAAGAATTAGGTCATTGAACAGGAAGTGCCCGTTTTTGGTTTAGCGAGGCTGTGGCTGCTATTTTCGGCATACTCCGCAATATGACCTAGTAATTTGCTAGAACAAGATAGCTCCTGCCTTTTTGAGTCTTTAATTGATAGTATGGAAGAGCGATGCGACGCTGTAATTGAGGCTAAGGGGTGGCACGCCAGATTTTGAATACTAAAAAAGTATTACGATTACTAGATTATGTATCTATAAGTAGCTTTAGATATTTTTTGAGGCTCTGGAATCAATTGTGTAACTTTCGCATAGCATTTTGGCAGGGGGTGTCATTTTTGGTGTGGCCTCGTCACGGACTACGTTCAACATTGTTTTTGGCGGGAAAACGGGGACTTTTTGTGCCAAGCATTGAAAGGATTAACGCATAACTACGCCAAATGCTTTCCTATCAAGAACCATTAGCCGAGCCTGTGAAACCCTAGTTATTTCCGTGCTGCGGGTTGTCCTCCGTGCCAGCATAATATTAATCCCACTTACACTATGGACCTTATTCCCGTCTTCAACGAAGCCTTGCGAAGTCATAATGCTGACCCAGTCGAGCCATACATATTCCGACTTCAGAACTTAGAAGAATTCTTGAAGGAGGCATACCGAATTGTAGGACACGTTGCGTATTCTACTACGTCAACACTCCAAACTAACCAAGCAGCCAGCGTGCGCATATTACAGAGCTCAATACCTATCTCCGTTCAATACGACAGTCTTATCTTTCAGTTGCCCATCCACCGCGGCGGAGACAGCTTGCGCGAACCAGCTCACTACCGGCCCCAGACAAAGACAAGAAGTACTTGACGGATGCCCAGCGGACGGAGATTGATGCGCAGACAAAGCAGCTGATACGAGAGCTCAATTTTGCAATTCGGAATCTAGCGCAAGCGGAACAGGTACGGCAGGATGCGCAGTCGACTATTGCGCTGAAAAAGCGGGCAAACCGGGGGTTTGGGCTTCTGACACGATGGGCAGAGGGTGGAGCGATTACGGCCAAAAGTCCGGAAGAGGAACTCGAAGAGGCCAGAGCAAAGACTATTAACGTGCACCGGGAGAGCATAATATGGTATCTGCAACAGAAGCTAGAAGAATGTGGCAGTTTCCAAAGCTCCATGATGGAGATCCGTTTAACGCGGGAGGTGGAGAAGAGCAAGAGCATGCTTTACAAGGCCCGAGGGTCTGTGGTACCATCTGATAGCTCTACTGGAATGAATGGAGGTTATACAGGAGGTTCAGCTACTGTATATAGAGGGCAACCATCTCACGCGGAGGAAATGGACAGGAAGGAGGCCGAGCAACAGCTGAGTCCCGAACAGCTGCAGCTTTTTGCGCAGGAGAATCAGGATATGTTAAAGCACTACGAGGATTCGTTGGATCAAGTCAGGTACGACCGTTTTATGATTCAATTTTGGTTAGAGTGTGCAAGACTAATCCCGAGGATATAGAACTGCTGAGCGGTCACTCCTCGAAATTTCAGAGCTGCAGACGACCCTGGCAAATAACCTCACAGTCCAAGCGGCTCATATTGACCAACTTGTGGAGGATTCATACCTTACAACAGAGAACGTGGGTGGTGGAAACAAAGAACTTAAACGGGCATCAGAGAGGAAAAGCACAGCTCGAATGTTGTTCTATGGGACGAGCATATTTTGTTTTACTTTGGTAGTGTGGGATTTGTTAATATGAGGGTTGGTCAGAAGTTAGTGGTGGCTGCAGCCATGTGAAAATGCATCATGCCTCTAGTATAATCACGTGCATAACCGGTGGAATAAAGCTCCACAAGTGGACAGCGTTAACTATCACCCACTCAAATAGAATGGAGATGTATGTGGCTTGAAGTTATTACGAAACGTTGGCAGCAAGCTATTACCCATAATCTCCGCACCCCCTCCGGATTCGTCCTACGAAGTCTCCTTTTCGACAACTTAACATCTCAACTTCAAATATAGTGCCTAGGAACACAGGGAGATTACACCCGCTCTTGACATCATACAAGAAGTGATGCCTCGGTCTCAGTGTACAAAGAGATGCACACGACTCCCGACCACAGCTCTTAAATAGCAACGGAAGCCAACTCTCTGCTAACCGCGATTATTTCTGAGTATCACCAGATCTTCCCCCAGACCCCCATACTTTCTTCTCCGCTCCCTAGCGTGCTCCATGCCATTCCGCCGACACGAACTTGACCTTAACTGCTCAGTTGCATGCTTAGTAGCGGCCGATCGGAAGCTCGGTACACCGTCAACGCGGAACACCTTGTCAGACCACAGGGAAGAAAGGACTTGGCGTTCACGGCGGTGAACAAAATACCTAAAAGAGTTTATAGATCATGCCAGTCTCATCTTTCTCAACATCTCCTCAAAGTCGCCTCCCACAGATTTCTGCACACATGGCTTCTACGGTACCTACTGCGTTCCATCCGAATGCTGTCCCGCAAGCTCCAGAAGACCCTCTGTTTGGGTTAATGGCAGCTTTCCGCAAGGATACTTACGAAAACAAGGTGGATTTGGGTATCGGAGCTTACAGAGATAACAATGCAAAGCCGTGGGTCCTGCCAGTGGTCAAGAAGGTATACCCGACCGTTTATGAGCTTGCAGAAGCTCAATTCAAGCAATGATCTCCATTGCCAATGCTGACGGAGATATTTTGACATAGGCGGATGAGATCCTCCGAAACGATCCAAACTTCAACCACGAATATCTCCCAATTGCCGGTCTTCCGGACTTCACAAGCGCATCTCAAAAGTTGATACTTGGCGCAGACAGCCCGGCCATCAAGGAAAAGTGGGTATGTACATTCCGAGAACCTTGAAAAAGAAAGAATACTTATACCCGATTTCCGACTAGGCTACAAGCTTGCAAACAATTTCAGGAACTGGTGCTGTCCACCTGGGCGCATTGTTCCTATCCAAGTTTTACCATCCCAACACCAAACGCGCTGTATACTTTTCGAATCCAACATGGGTCAACCATCACCAGATCTTCTCAAACGTGCACCTACCCTACCACACACACCCGTACTTCTCAACGAAGACGAAGGGCCTCGACTTCGAGGGAATGATAGAGGCGATAGAGAAGGCACCAGAAGGCAACATCATCCTGCTCCACGCATGCGCACACAACCCGACAGGTGTTGACCCAACGCAGGAGCAGTGGAAGGAGATTTGCAAGGTAATGCAGGCCAAGAAACAGTTCCCGTTTTTCGACTGCGCCTACCAAGGATTTGCCTCAGGCAATCTGAACAAGGATGCATGGGCAGTGCGATATTTCGTTGACCAAGGCTTCGAGCTTTGCATTGCTCAGAGTTATCCATCAGAATCGGTGGGTGCCGTTATCGGCGACACATCTAGAAGGAAGAGTGATGAAGATATATATGTAAGTTGTGGTTCACTTCAAACCAGGCTCGTTAAAGACTATTGCGTGGTAGATACATGAGGAAACCTCCACGGTTCTTCTCCACCTCAAAGACAGCTCTACAGCTAAGGCAGCAAGTTTCTCAAGAGCTTCATCCACACGCCAACAACATGGGTTCCATCAACATTGGTGACGGGCTAGGAATTTGCAATGACTGCCATCAACCGTGGCAAGTCTTAGGACAAGGTCTCGGATCCGCAAACCAAAAGCCCCTCTGGGATACTGGCACTGCCGCGCTCGGAAAGCCCATGATCAAAGCACGGTATCCAGTTTATCTGCGATGTCTTTACCTCTCCTTCCGCAAATTTATCCTCCCTTCACTCGATGGCAACTCCGATGGTCTGGCCTTATGGAAGACTCTCCTTACGCATGATGGTTTCCTCATAGGACCAAGCAGGTCTTACCGTTCGGTTCACTGTTGATCCCCGAGACTCATTTACCGGATTATCTTGGGATCGATTCAATCAGCTTGCCAGCAAGAAGCTCGTAAACGAACCGCAGGTGGCACCCATTATGGCCGGCTTAAATACCGAACTATTCAACCACTTCGAGAATGAGTTCTTTATACCAAGCCTCGAGGCCGCAGAAATTGACCTGGAAGAGTTACACCTGCCTCCCGGCAAAAGTATTCTGCAGTGCATACTCGCCTTTGACCTCAGCTACACCACGGAAGCGGTGACAATGAAAGCATACTTCTTTCCCATGCTGAGGGCTATTCACTTGGGCCTTGGCTCGCATAGAGTTCTCTTCGATGCCATCTTAAGAGCAGACCGCAAGTCACAGGTTGCGAAGCCGTTGGATCTTCTGGATAAGTTCGTTTGTGAACTGCCTAAAGAGCGCAAATGCGCGGCCCTATGATCGCTTTCGACTGGATTGATCCACGTTCGGCACGTATCAAAGTCTATACTCGAAGCTACCAGGTTAGCATAAACAATATCTGCGACATGTTCACGCTCGGCGGACAACTCACCGATCCGGCGATGCTGAAGGGTCTTGAAATCCTGAAAGATATCCTGCCCCACCTGCTTGCGTTGGAGGAGCATCATGCAAAGAACAGCATCCTGACGCCTCCAAATCGTCTCCATCCCCATGGCGGTTTTGTGGCCGCGTACGAGCTCACACCTGATCACCCGGTTCCGAAAGTGAAAGTGTACATCCCGGTGTGGCGACGGACAAGGCTATTGGAGAAGGCTTGGCTGCCTGCAGCGTATTGAGTGGGATGGAGAGGCGATGTCCTACTCACCGGATCTGAAGATGATATTGTAAGTTACATCCATTTACTCTGCAGAGGACGAGTGCTGACAGGTTACTAGTCCGAAACATGATGTAGAACAGAAGGCTAGCACACCAACTATGTCTCGTTCGCCTATTCGGAGAAGAAAGGTGTCTACTTGACGGTTTATTGCTCTCCAGCAGCTAGTGCTTGTGCTTGAATCGGTGTTCTTCGGAATGGTTTACTTGTAATGAAGTATTCGGCAGCCCTTGTGAGGGATGTTCTAACCTTATGAGGGATGCACTTCTTATTTTCTTCATAAAGTGCTCCACCATACATAATATAAGCACTTGTAGCAATCAGGTAGGCTTATTTTAGACTATGCCAAGATGTTGAAGCATGCTGGAACTCTGAATATACTAGTTATTGCAATACCTATGTGTAGACCGTGAAGATACCTGTACACTCACCAAAACCTCAACGCCAGCACCGGACACACTCCAAAGTACCCTTTAAAGTACCCAAATATCTTGGCTAGCCTTTCACCCCCAGTCACTTCAGTCACGCACCTCATCATTACCCTTACCCTTACGCTGGCCCTCGCCTTGGCCCCCCTTGCGCCCTCTACATTTGCCCTCCCGGCGCCTCAGAGGACAATACACAACTACCACGAATGCCTCTATCTGATGAACAGCGCGCGGGAGATGCTGCCACAGCCGGTACGGACTAAGCGGCCAATAGCCAGCATCCCCAGTAAGTATAATACCCACCCCATCTCATCCCATCCATCATTCCCCACAGCCTCAAACCAAGACAGACGGGCAAGCAGCAGCAGCACAAGAAACGGCCCAAGCGCTAACCCCACAGCGCCAACAGTCCGCGACACGACCGACAAGAAGGCGATCCACCCGTTCTGCTGCAAGTCGCCACGGGTCAAGCACGGCGACTTCGAGCTACCTGTGGGCGCGCCCGCAGGACCGCCTGGGGCTGGAGGTGCTCGGCCGCTTCGGCCGATCCGAGGGCTGGCCCATGGAGCCTGCGCTGCGCGACGGCGTGATGCGGAAGCCGGTGGTTGATGGTGTGGTGGCGTATGGGTTGGCGCCCATGTGGTGCTGGAGCATACGCCGATGGGGGAGGTGAGGGCGTGGAGGAAGGAGGCTGAGGTGTGGGGTGTTCGAGGACGTGGAAGCGGGGAGAAACGGGAGGAGGTGGAATATTATGAAATTAAGCTAGGCCGCGTGAGAGAGGCCGTGTGGGTGTATGCATATATCTACAGTTTGAAGCGAAATGGAATCGTGCTACTGCTACTGCTCCTGCTACCTCCGCTGCCTGCTTGCTACCGCGCTCTGCTCCGCTTCCGCTCCCCACCCACTTTCAGCGCCGCCTGCAGCTCCTCCACGCCCTGCAAGGGCAGGTCCCACGAACCGGGGGGCTTGGCGTCGATGGGCGGCGGGCGGCGGGAGGGCGATCGGGGCGATGTTGGCGACAGCGGCTCGTCGGGCGGTAGCGGGGGCAGCGGGCGGTTCTGCTGCATCATGCTGCTCCGGCTGCCCCTGCTGGCGCGCGACGGGTTCTTGGGTGGTGGCGGCCGCGACTCGACGAGGGCCTCGACGCTCGCGTGGACGATGATTTCTTCTTCGACGGGGCCGGTGTTGCTGTTGTTATCGTCGTCGCGCAGGTTCGCGCGGCTGGGGCGGATGGCCAGCGGGCGCACGATGAGCCAGGCGGGGGCTTCCTTCATCAGGTCGTCCAGCTTCGGCGGTGTTTTGGCGGCGTGCCATTCGCGGATGTGGTTGGCGACCCACGGGTTCTGGCAGCAGCGTAGCTTGGAGAAGTAGACGCTGCAGGCCTGGATGTTGTTCAGGGGGTGGCCGAAGTCTTCAATCTCCTGCAGCAGCGTGCGGAACTCGTCGTTGAACTCGTCGAGCATCACGAAGTCGTCCAGGTGCAGGTTGAGGAAGCGGCAGAACGTGTGGTGGTAGTCCTCGAAGTTGAAGGGAATGCGGCTGAATTGCCGGTCGAGCGCTTCCATCATCTCCTTGGCGGTCAGCGCGGATGGTGGCAGCGGTGGTCCAACGCCGAATACGTCCATCTTGATGTCGTCGTGGATTGAGAGGAATAGATCTAGTTTGACGGCTCTGTCCTTTTTCACCCATACCCGCCGCTCTTCTAGTAGTGATGGTTGAGGTTCATGCTTCAACGCGCACCGCTCCGATGGCATTGGCATAGGGCAGACGGACGTGCCATCACAATGCGGCCATGATTCGTCGGAAGTCATGGCTGTCCTGACTGATTGGCGCCATTTTTTATATTCCGACGGGGTGCAAGACGGATCCAGGATGTGGACGCCTTGAAGGCGAGGTGACATCAACTTGAACCTAGGGGCCATGATAGGCAGAATGCAAAAAAAACAACAACAGTAAAGAAAAGAGAAAAGAGGCAGGAGAGCAGGAAAAGTCCGGAGGTATATATCCCTCCATGGGACCTAGTTATCGGTATACCAGGGCGCCGTCTAGAGTAAGACGTCTAAATATGCGGGTTGGAGCATCGGGAAGGTATTCACGTCAATCGCCGACGATAGATGAAAGTGAGTGGCCGTACGGGGACTTAGAGTGGCTCTTGCATATAGCACTTACTCCGGGCTTTGATGGGCATGGGGAATGGACCATGTAGGCATGGTGGCATAGGTTGGCATGCTGCTTCGAAGTCCGAAGCTTCGCTGACCCCGGTCCACGATCACGACGGAGGGGCGTTTGGGTGTTACACTCAGCATTTATTCGTCAAAGCTCGCATTGGCATTGGGTGGCTAGCTCCACACAAATCACGAGAAAAGCGCTCAACTCTACGGATTTATTAAACCGCAATAACGCGGGTTTTTAATTTTCTAAATAGGTAAAGGTATTATGGTACCTTAAAAATATTATATCTATATTTTTATCTTTATTAGTTGTTATACCACTAAGCTATAACTTAAAGTAGTTATTTTCTCTATAGCTTAATATAACAACTATAAAAGATAAAAAATATAGATATAATATTTTAAGGCACCTTTATACCTTTGTCTATTTAGAATTTAAAAACCCCACGTTATTGCGGCTTAATAAATCCGTAGAGTTGAGCGACTTTTGATGTTCCCCGTGATTTGAGTGGTTTGCAGGGTCACTTTTTCTGTCACCCGCGTCCCTTGCAGCGGCAGAAGAACCACAGCCTGCCATGCCCATCCGTCCATTCCCATACCCTTTCCGCATAGGGGCGGATATATGCCATGTTCCGCGCCTCGTCGACCTAATCACCCAGGGATCACGGCACGGTCTTCACCCTAGAGTAGTATTCAATCGATTCTTGAGAAGAATTTTAACCGCAGAGGAGAGAATGATATACCACGCGAGATGGCCTGCCAAAGAGGACAACATCCCTAACTCCATGACGATACGAATCGCTCAACATCTTGCTGGGAGGTTCGTCAATTGATGCTGGTCGAGGCATAAAGAGCTGTGAAAGAGTGTAATAACCACTGACATTTTAAGCGAAGCATAGATGGGCTGCGAAAGAAGCGGTGATCAAGGCTGTCAAGCCGAGAAAGCTTACTCTACACCAGATAATCGTTTTCTCGGGAAACAGAAAGGTCATAGATAACGACAACGAAACATACGCCGTTATCCTTGATCGACCTCCCCTCCCAGAGCCGTCTCAAGAAACAAACGAGCAGGAATTGGAGGGTGGATACTCACCTATAAAAGACTTTGACGAGCTGGATGGTCAGATAGTGAGACTCAGTATCAGTCATGATGGCGACTACGCTTATGCTGTTTGTATGGCTCCCACTATGCCTGAACCGGGTGACGTGGAGGGAGAAGCCGCTGCCAGAGAAGATGAAAAATTATAAGAGGCAGCAAGGCCGTGATCATGCACCGGAATTGTAAAATATGTCATGTGTGCGAATCCGACTCGGTTTTTCTCCGGTTTATCTAAGCTTTGGCCGTGCCATACAGACCTATCTCGTATACTGATGGATTCATGACTTATCGCTTGTATTCTTGGAGCTTTACGAGCGTAGTAAATGGCATACTGTATTCTAGCCACGGAAAGAGGGAGATGGAAAACCCACGTTTTCTCTCGACAGGCTTTTTGAATATCACATAAGAAAACATTATGATAATTTCAGTTCGAACCAAGTCGCGAGAAGACATAGCATATTCTTGGCATTTTGCCAGACGTTCAGCATTTTCATCCCAACTCTAAGCCTTTCGTCTAAGCAGGACAATTCAAAGCACGAGACTACCCGCAGAAACTATTTAGAAGGTAATGGTTCGCCAAAATCGGTGCAACAAGACTTGGCATCTTTCAGGTGAGGCTTCCAAGACTACTATACGAAGCGTTCCCTTGGCAATCGACTCTTGGGATGCAATCGTGCCACAGTACAGTGAGCTCTCATGGCCGCCGGAGGGCTGAACCGACTCGATTTAATAGTCTGAATCACCACCAACAATCTCTTAGTCGCCCAAATTTAATTGGTCTCAAATACCATTGGCCAGTCTCTATCTTGCACCACGACGCGCAGCCGTCCCGATGCCTGCCAAGAAGGACTGAACCACGATAGAACTCATACTTAGTATATGCTCTCTCTCTTTCTAGTGGTGGGTTCAATCGTCACTTTGGTCCTTGTCATGGCGTTATCATTTTTCATATCTCTTCTAATACTGCTTCCGGCGCCACCCGAGCCCTCATGACTCCAGCTCCCGAGTTATTTCGAAAGCAGAATGATAATAGATTCGTGGGATATTTGGGCTATCATGGAATATGTGCGGTTTCCTTAATAAGTTGCAAATATCTGCGTTACTGACCAGACTGTGCTTGACGCATCTCTGAACTGCGATATTGGCGGGACATGGTATCAATCCGGGAACTACGCAGGTTGCTGCTCGACGACCGACGCTTCCCCAACACGGGCTTCATCTACGAAAATACCGACGACTCCAACCTCCACACCGGCATCTTCTGCGGCATTTCCTCTCTAAACCGGTCCTACTACCGCGTCATCCCACCCTCAACAACGACCCCGAGCTCGCCCCCAAGTACGTCTGCCCACCCTACCTCCTCCTCCCCCTTGAAGCCCAGCCCTCTAACGGTCCGCAGCACGCGCTCCCACCCCCACCGCAACTCCAGCTCCAACCTCCACCGACCCACCACCACCACCACCCTCCCATACCTCCGCTCCCGCCCAAAAAAGCACGTCCTAGATCGGCGGCGTCGTCGTCGGCCCGATCTTCCTGCTCAGTCTCGTTGGCCCCGGCATCTGGTCCGTCTGGACCATCCTACTCAGAAGGCGCCAGAACGAGGCTCAGGCTCTGGCTCAGGCCCCTTCAAGCCTGCCGCCGCCGCCTTAGTCGTATGTGTCGTGTCGCCGCTGTACGTGGGTGGAGTGATACCGTAGTGGCAGCAGGGCGGGCAGATGAAGGGCGTGGGGCTGGTTCCTGGGCCGCAGCCGTTTGCGGCGGAGTTGGAGGGCGGAAGGTGAGGTGGTGGGTGGGATGGGAGAAGGAAGATATGCGAGATGGGGTTTGGATGGGGATGTAAAAGTATGTAGGTAATGGTTAAACTGCAGATTACCGAGGACCGAGGACGTTACGATGCAGCAGGTGATTTATCACACATGCACGACGTAGATGATATTATAACGCAGCGTTTTAAGAACTCCGAACCGCATGAGAAGTCGTGATGAATCAGTCTAAACACCCCCTCTTTTTTTTTGGGGGGGGGGGCTCTATCCCTGTTCTTCTCCCCCGCAGCCCGCCTATCACATAATCAGTCGTCTCGCAGCAATCACCCCAGCAGTCCGCCAAACCCATTCCTATCTCCCAGCATATCCTCCGCCCTACCGGCCTCGAGCACCTTGCCCTTCCCTAGCACGATGCAGTAGTCCGCATTCCGCACCGCCTCCAGCCGGTGCGCGATGGTGATCACGGTGCTCTCTTTCATCTCCTCACGCAACGCCTGCTGGATCCGCATCGCCGTGTCCATGTCGATGGATGCCGTGGCCTAGAATGACTCGCTCATCAGCAAAGCCCGAGCCAAGATGACTTCTCGACAAGTAGGAGGGAGCAGAGGTAAACCGGTCAAAGTCCTGCGTAACAGAGCAGCGAGGAAACGCCACGGGAAAGAGGAAAGATAATAACGACAGGACCGTTAGCTCACCTCGTCCAATATCACCACAGCGCTGCGTCGCAGCATCGCCCTCGCGAGCCCCACCAGCTGTCGCTGTCCCTGGCTCAGGCCTCGCCCGCCCGCTTCAACAGTCGTGTCGAGCGTCCACCGATGGCGGCCTGCGATTTTGAGCAGGACGGATTCGCAGGCGGCGTCGCTGTATTCGGAGAGCGGGTCCAGGTTCTGGCGCATGGTGCCCGGGAAGAGGACGGGCTCCTGGGCTAGGAATGTCTGTGCGAGGATGATTAATTGGGGTTTGCAGGTTTGCGGGAGTGATGGGTGGGGGATGGAGAGGGGAGGCTTACGACGCGTTTGCGCAAATCTTGGCGGTCGACAGTCGAGATGTCTATGTTGTCGATGAGGATGCGGCCGGATTCTGGGACGACTGTGAGAGAAGTTAGTAAAGGGCTGTGCTGGGAGTATGACACGAGCAGGCTTCTTACTCGTGGCGAGTAGCGACAATACTAGGGTACTTTTGCCAGAACCTGGAATGGAGGTCAGATAAGACTTCGCTATCTGACATAATGAGGACCCTTCAGCATACCAGTCCGGCCGATGATGGCTGTGTTCGACCCTGCCGGAATCCTGAAAGAGACTCCGGAGAGAGATGGGTCGAGACGCGGTGCGTACCGCATTGTCACGTCTTCGAAAACAATATCGCCTGAAAATGATGGCCACCAAGCTGGTGGGCTTACAGTTCCAGGTGATTCTTTTTCCAGATGCATCAGCTCGACTACTCTTTCTACGGAGACGAAGTCCATTTGGAGTTGACCGTATTGTCTGCAGAGGGCATGTGTGGACGTGACGACTATTTCCATAATCAGTTCCTATTGCAAAAGTGATTCGCAGTGTATCTTAGTATCTTTGGGCGTACATTTTGATGCTGCAATTAACACAAATGCGGTAAGACCCGGTGAGACGCCCGAATAGAGTGCGAGCAAGGTCAAAACAAGAGTCGAGCAGGCCGAAAGAACATCAAATCGGTACATTAGCCATGCTTGTAGACTCCAGTAGAAATGATCCATCTTTTGAAAGGTATCCGTTACTTCAATGACCCGGTCCTGAAAGCGATGCTGTGCGCAAAACGCTTCGAGTTATATTAGTATAGGAACACTTTTTGTATTGGAGAAGCATACCTCTAACAGTCGTCAACCCGTCCAGTAAAGCACCGAAGTTGGACATAAGTGGGCTCAAAGAGACCATCTAGGTTTCTATTATTAATCTTACGCAGATTTTATTTCGGGAGTCGGATTTTACAAACCTCAAGTCTCCGCAAGCTTTGGGATGTGGGAAGGAAGCGCACAAAAATGAGCACAAAGGCAGTGGTTAAAGCAAATGAAAAGATCAGGAAGACCGGCGTGACCGATGCAATGACAACAACGGACGAGATCCATGTAATGAAGATGAAGGCTACGCGACAGAATAGGCCGCTGATGTTGCCATCAATTGTGTTGATGTCGGACGTCAAGCGATTCATTAGTCTGCCAACGGGAGTAATGTCGTAGAAGCGGAAGGTGGCATGGGCGACATGATCCATGACATCTTTGAACATTTGCTTTCCAGTAGAGTAAACAATGACGGCCATAAATCCATAAACCACGAGATACGCAATGGAAACAGCAGTGGCGAACAGGAAGAAACCTATGAGCCAGGGCCGTACATTAGTCTCCGGGGAAGGTAAGTCGTCAAAAAGACCAGAGGTCCTTCGTTCTGCAGGTTTGTTATATGCTTCTCCCCATTGCTTAATAAACCAAGTCTCGGCGATGTCGATGAGCCGATGTAGTACTATTATCCATATCAAGACAAACCACCATTTGAGCTTTCCGGCTTTGATGTACTCCCAGTAAATTGATGCCTTCACTCCTCCGTGCGCTCGATGCTCCTCTTCTATGAATTTCTCGGGAACAGCAGCCAACTGCTCTTCTTCACGTGTCTTAAGGTCAATTTCATCTCCGGGATCGGATGATCTGGTCTTATGCAGAACATTAGATAACTGGGCCTCGGGATCGAAAACGCGAGCTCTGCCTTCAGAAATCTCAATCAACTGTTTCGCTAATCCACGACATAGCTCAGTGCGATGAGTAACGAGAATGGTGGTTCTTCCCTCCAGTAATGGACCCGCAAGGCACCTCCGAACGATTGCCTCGGCAGTTTGATGGTCCAGTGCAGAGAGGGGGTCGTCAAGGAACAGAATCCGAGCTCTACTGTAGACTGCTCTCGCCAATGCCACACGAGCTTTCTGTCCACCAGATAAGCCAATGCCATTTTCCCCAATATTTGAGAGATCGCCATGCTTAAAGTTGGCCATGTCGGTGACCAGCGCGCAGGCTTCCAAGACTTGCTTATACCGGACATCTTCATATGAAGAAGAGAAAAGGATGTTTTCTCGTATGCTCATGCTTTGTAGCCAAGGGGTTTGCGCACAGTATCCAACCATTTCATCAGGTCGAATGAGTTCACCATCTCTTTTATCAAGTTCACCTAGTAGAGCCTGCAACAACGCTGTTTTGCCTGCAGCAACTTCCCCAAACACCACGGTTAAACCAACGGGAAATTTAAGAGTGATATCTTGCAAAACATTGCTATGGGCTCCTGGCCAAGCGAAAGAGGCACGCTTCAATTCGAGCTGAGTTGTTGTGCTCGATGGCATTTCGGTATGGTCTTTCTCCGGCTCGCTCATGAAATCCTCTATGCGCCCCACAGCAACTGAGGCGTTCAGCAAAACGGTTATCAATTCTGGTATCTCGCGGAGGTTTTCTTCCAGAAGTCTGAAGAGCTCTATAGCAGGGAAGGCGATGTCGATCCGCAAGGGCAAGCCAGCCAGTGACGTGTAGGCGTAAAACGCAGCAACCGGGAATAATCCACTCGCAAAAATATTTGTGAAGTTTATCATGATATTCAATAGACTGGTAATGATCCGTAGGTTCAGCTCGCGCTGTCGCGCACCCATAATACCTTTAAGCCAGGCATCTTGCCATCCATACCAGCGTAGATGGCGAATTGCTTCGACGAACTGAGAAATCTTCTGGAGTTTGCCGTCCGTTGCCGTTCTGCGCACTCCCTCCCAACGCAACAAAGCTCGAGCGATTAGGGCATTAATCGCTTGAGCGGCGAGTACGGTGAGGACGCCCAGAAGGCATGGCCAACCGATCAGCCTCCAAATTAGGACGACGGATAAAATAAGACCGAGTGGCTTGGTTACAAGTCTCTGGAATTCCCAGAATCTGGAGAGCCAAGCGTTAGTATTGCAACCCAACTGCAGAACGACACAACTCTATACCTCTGTGCAACCTCGTAAACGTCATTTCTATTGAGCAGAGTAAGCAGTAGGCTTCCAATAAAGCTGTGACGACTGACCGCATGAGATTTAAGATTTTCCCCATGGATGCGGGTTGTTTAAGATCCTCATGAACAACATTGCACTTCTTCGATCTGAATGGTGCTGTGAGGCAAACATGCACTTTTCGCCACAGTAGCGATGGGTAACTTTGCCAGCCTTCCTGATGCTTCAGGCTACCATTCATATTCTCTTCATCACTTTCTTCTGAGTCTGCTTCAGGAAGTTCTTCCGCAGGCATGTTTTTACCAACACTGAGGATTTTCCTATTCAATGTTTTCTCGTATAGCATTGTGATCATTTCCCCTCTGGATCTCTCATAAGCACGCCTGCTGAACCATAAAGAAAACACCGAGGATTGGGCTGCCACAAGGCGCACAGCCAATGACATGACAGCATACGTAACCGATGTGTCTTTGGAAGAATCTCGGTCCTCCATAGAGCGAAGTAGTTGCTGCAACAGAACTGGGGTTGAAAGATCTAACCTTGAACTTAGCAAGTGGCAATGTGTATGGTGAGTTGGCACCGTTCGTACTCGCCAATAGTTCTATAACGCCAAGAATGGAAGTGAGCATAAGATCAAACCAATTGGCTTGAAGTAGCCTTCTCACAACCGAGCCATACAGCTCTCGGAACGCATCATGCAGCCTCCTGTGCTGAAACTCATAGGCTAAACTCCATACATCTTCATCGTTGAGCTGCCTCTTAGCACCTATAGAGATTAGAGGTGCCATCCAGGAGACGGTCATGAACTGCCAGGGGGTCAAATTATCCTCTGGGCTACGTAGTTTAGGATTTGGCGGCTGGAAAGCCGAGCAGATCTCGTCACTTGGTAGCTCAGGGTCTCGCATAGGCATGCACAAGATAATAACAGATCCGCTGAATGCCGTGACCGGTCCAAGGAATGCTAGTACATCCACTGGATGCCAGGATGACCGAGTGTGAGCCAGTACTATTAGCTGTGAGACCAGAATACTGACATAAAGAATAAGCAGGGAGAAAGGGGCGGTGTTTGGGCGTTTAAAGGTAATTAAGACGCCCGACACAACCTTGATGTTAATAAGTATAAAATCATTACATTGCGAGGAGAACATACCCATGCTACAGCAGGATAGATACCAAGAAAATCGCGAGGCAGGAAAAAGACTATTAGAGCCTGTAACAAAAGCCCAATAAGTGGTACGGCGAGGAGAACAGCCGTTCGAAACCTTGGACGCCGAATAATTCCTTGGGTAGGCTCATCTCTAGGTGTCGTCGGCTCTGTGATAAAAGATTTTGCCCACGCTAGTCGATGGATATGCAACAAACTAATAACATATCCGAGGAGTATGCAAGCTGCTATGACAGCAGGGAGTGCCGAGATAACGGGCAGGAAGCAGTTGTTGAAACGAGCTTTTGCCGGGTCCTATCTTGAATAAGCAAATGACTTGCATGCTTGCTCGGCAATGTTGTCATTTAGTACCCATATAGAATGACATTGAGGGAACCCCATCATCCCTCGAAATTGGGCGGATGGGGCAAATACCATCTGAATTTTTTGCCCCATAATATTCATGTTAAGTGGAAGAGCTACTTTAACGGATAACGAACGGGTTCCCCCGCCACCAGACAGCAAGCAACAAATAGGAACTTCTTGAGTTATCGGCGAAGGTCATTGATTCAGACCGCACAATAATTGTCCGATGTGAAGGTAAAGGTTGCACTACCTATGCAGGCTCCAGCTTGTGGGCCGCGGGTGGCCGTTGATGAGAAAGGCACTAACCAAATACGACATACTAGCGAGATCTTCCTCCCCGGCCACCACTCAACAAGTCCACCAATTAAGCCCACCAATTAACTCAGGCGTTTCATAATCCGTTCGCCTTGAGCTTAGGCTTATGTATGCTTGTCGGAGGCTGCCATCTGACTACTCGACCTAGCGCTTAGTATAGCACAAGTAACAGTAGACCTCAGAAAATCTTACAATCTAGTTCATATTGATACCATTTACATGCTCATCAACTCTATATCATTTCATTAGAAACGAATTCCTATTTGCATGTTTTTTGTTCAACCTATTGCCAGAAACTCGAATTATCCAGCAGACCCTTGTCATCGGGGCGCAGGTAGAAATCACGCAATCTGCACATTCGTGGAACATAAGACCCACCGATCATGTGCGAAGGCGCATTTAGCTGTGGCATTTCCTATGAGTAGAAAGGCTTTTGTATGGAAATGGAGAGAGCCTCGTGGGTGTGGCTGATGTACCTGCATGATGTCCTGAAGCAGGGGTTTCACGCATTAACCGCGCGGTATGGCTAAGCCTCCTAAGTTCTCATGCGAACTTATTGCAACCTAGCCGTTCTTGAAACTCTTTTCTCTAAATTTCTATCAGTTTTAGGAAGGTAAAAATTCTGGCATGCGGCAATTACTATAAAAAGAACGACTACCAGCGAAGATCAAGTCGATGACCGCTCGCTGGCCAATTGCATCAAGCGACATATTGCGGCACAGCAAGCACGTTTTGAAAATCCATGAACCACTAGTGTGCCAACGCAATACGCAGTGGCTTGCACGGAAGATGGAAGTCAGGCTCAAGCTGAGAGGGTTGAGGTGCCACGGTGCACAGCCCGTGTGATTGCAGCCTTGTCTACCAGTATCATCCAGTCCCAGACGACCTAAATGCAACCACGAGGCTGCCTCTCAATATTTTCTCTAAGCCATTTTTGAGATGAAATTCCGTTCGCAGTCCACATAACTTGTATCTCTTCTATCGTTCAAAAAGTCTACAGAATGATTACCACCGCTGAAGTTATCAGCGCACTTACCTATCCGGAAGATGCGTTCACCTGCATCGCTTCAATCGCTAGCACTCGATGTATGGAAATTATCCAACTGAACAGGCACGAAAGATTTGAGAATATAAAGGCCCTTGCTTTGACGGACAATCTGAAGCTTCTCAGACGAAGATTGGATCAAGTTATCCGTCTCGTCTTATGCGATGCCCATCGGAAGGAGGATGTGGTCCAAGAGTACATAAGGGGGTGGAGCGAAGACGAAAACGTAGAAGACACTGAAGAAGTCTCGAGCTCAGAGACATCGGAACTCAGTGGCAGCAAAAATGACGACTCCTCTGACGAAGTCAACTCACCGCCGGCGACCGCTGGTCCTTCAACGTCTATTCGGATCCCGAATAGGACAGGCAGACCCAGCTTCCAACCTCAGCTTTTCCACAGATCAGCAGATGAAAATAGCATTCGTACTTCTCATAGCCCTACCTCCCAAGACACAGCAACTCGGCCGGCCCAAAGAACTCCAGGCTCAACACCAGAGAGAGCATCTCGGCCAGTGAACGCCACTTACGACCCAGAGCGGCCCTTGCAATTCAGACACGATCGTAGTTCTGCATCAAGATTCCTTGCTCCCCCATATGTGGTTCGAAAGAGAGCTGTAAGCGACCCAAATATAACGACCCCACAGAACCCAAGATCAAAGCGCCCAAAGACTCTACAAAAGGGAGGTAATAGTGCACCGATGCTACGGACAGGCAGAACTACATCTCTTCAACTGGAAACCCCAACCCGAACCCGTCCAAGGACCGGGCCCCGACGGATGCCAGGGCACTTGTCAGACGATGATGGAGAAGGAGAGACACGTATTGTATCAGATGATTCCGATACAACAGCTATATCGAACACAAGCAGTCAAAGGCCCATTCCTATAATCGATCTAACTAGAAACGAATACGTTGAAACCACGACCACTCCACCGGAACCTAAAACGCCACGAGCCATAGATGACAAGTTAAGAAAAATAATAAAAACGGATTTGCCAAGCATGGGTCAAGAACAAGGGACCGTGTACATCTTCCGTGATAAAGATCCTAGGCGTTCTAGCCTTCTAAAGATAGGTATGACGAGACAAGAGATGACTGACCGTCAGACCGGAGTTCAGCGAGAGTGCAATGTCGTCCTTGAGTACGTATATGATACGCTACCGTTAAGTAACTACGGAAGAGCGGAGAAATTAGCACAAGAAGAGCTCGCATATTTTAGGCGGCCTTATACGTGCTCTAAGCCAAACTGTGTTCGTAATCATAGGGAATGGTTCGAAGTTTCAGAGGATCTTGCGAAAAGGACCGTAAAGCGGTGGACGGATTTCATGCGCCAGAACCCGTACGGTGAGGACAGAAAACTCAAGAAAAAATGGATGGTTAAAATTAACAAGATGGGCCGTCCCAAGGAAAACGAAGGCATGAACGACCATGACCTTCGCTGGCAGCGCTGGAAATTCGTTGAGCCGCCATCACGTCTCGTCCGTTTGCTTACACATCCAATATGGAATTTTTTCTGGAGATTCTTTTTGCATCTGTCTTGTATTACAGCTTGGCTCGTTGTACTCATTGAATTTCCTAATCGATATACGGCCATTATTTTTGGTTCACATCTAGCTATAGTTATAGTTTCGATTTTTTTGTCTTTGTCGAATTGACGAGGGTACTAGAAGAGTCCTCCACACGGGTTTCCTGCTTACATAAGCAGACTTCCTTTGTTCCGATTTTGGTCGGTGTCCGTAGTAGTTACCCCGGACTCCGTGGCAGTCACTTCGGTTTCCGTACCGATATAGGCCTATATTAAGGCCTATATTCGTCGTAGTTAGATTTCATAGCTTCATTCATTCTTTTATCCTCAGATCCAGTTCATCACGAATTAGCGAACCAGTGGATATCAGTCCTGCCGCACCGTCTTTTTGTTACTTTAGCGCAAATGGAAAACATCTGATGACAACTTCACCCTGCATAAAGCCGTGAACATAGCACTCTCTAACAAGCAGGCATAATGCGTCTTCGCATCTCCGCAGCACGAATGGGCAGTGATCTTTTTGGACTGGGTTAATTCTGAAGCTCCGTGGCGGAGCCGTCTTTTGATTGGAGTGGATCCTGTCAATTTAATAGATTGAATGGAGTGGATCTGAAGCCGTGGAGCTCTTGGAGCTCCGAATCTAACCTAATATAGAAAGAGTTAGTCTTAATAAGGAAGGAGAGTATGTATATCGCGTGTGATTAGAAAAGATACCTAGAGCATATATATATATATATATATTCTGCTTGCCTTTTAGTATTATAGTGCCGGTTATAGATGAATCCCCTTATGCTTTTAATAAGCTCTAGGGGAGGATAGGGTATAAATAACGGTAGTCTATAGGGGATAGTATATAAGGGGGACGGTTAAAACACTGGAAACTACTAGTATACAGTAATTAACGCGGGTGTGACGGTGCTAGAGCGCGACCTGCCAAATCCTGCCATGCTGCTGCCATATTCTGCCAACCTACGATTGGCTCGCTTACTGCTAGCGCCTTGGCGGCTGCCCCTTCATATATGTTTACTATGGTCCTTGCGACCCCCTTCTTTTCTTCTCCTTAGCTTAGTATCTTTACTAGATAGCAATCCACAAGCTTCGGTTTAGAGGCATTTGTGCGAGCCGTTATATTATACTAAGCTCTCCCTATATTGCCTGGGAAGGCCTTAATAATATTCTACCCCAAAGAATATTTGTCTGCAACGACGCGTTAACGCGCTATACTTAGATACCAAAACAACTCTATACTGCCTGGGAAGGCTTTAATAATATCCCACTTTATAAGCTAGATAGGACTAGACCTATACCCCTAGAATTAAAACTAAAGCGTATAATACTAACAAACCCTAGGTAGCTAACGATGGCACCTAAAGCAAGCTTATCTAAAAGAGCTGCCCCAACCTAAGAAGAACACGAGATTCAATTGGGATTAGAAATTGAAGATAATAATAATATTATAGACGTATATAAACAGATTCGTGCCCTAACGGCTAATTAAGAAGCCGACCGTTTCTAAGCTTAAAGTATATAGGAGACCCTATAAGAGATCCTGGATAGCCTTACAGCCCTATAAAGCAGCTTAGCCCCCCCTTTTAGAAGTCCTAGTTGTCCTATTGACTTAACTAAATGTAATATACTAGGGAGTATGGATATAATAATAAAGCAATTAAAGTCCGTTAAGCTCCCTAACCCCTAACTATTATCCAATGGGATAGACCCTACCTTTAAAAATTGGAGGATTTAAGTATAAGGAAAGCTCTGTGTTAACCATAACTATTTCCTTTCTAAAGAAGCCAAAATGCTTTACCTCTTTGGTTGAACTATAGGGGACGCCTAATGGCACCTTTAAGCTAAGTTTGAGGACGATTTCCCTGTCCAATTTATATCTATTAATAAGATGATACGGCACCTAGCTACTATCTATATTAACCTAAACAAAGTATGGGATGCCTGGTATAACTATAATTGCCTAATAATAAAACCGAACTAACCCTTTACTGAGTTCTAGACTTAATTCCTATACCTTGTAGGAGAAGGCTAGGTTCCCCTTAAGAACTACTGTTTGGATCTATATAATAAGCTAATAATCTAGCTATAAAAAAAGATTGCTGTAACCTTAGATGACCTATTAACCTATAAAAGACTTGCAGCTTATTGCTTATTATTAGACTTAGAACTAAAGCGGATTAACGCCTGCCCTAATTAGCAGAAGCAACTATGTAGTAATTAGAACTCGTTAGCCACACCTATAGAAGCTAGAGTAGGAAGACAAGCCACGACTACTCTTATACTAAAAGCGGTCATAACTACGCACCAGCGAGCCTTATGTAAGGGGAACTTGTAGACAGGGGGCTATAAGGACACGATTGTGGAACAAGATAGATTAGTAAGAGAGACGAATCCTTAAGGAGGTAAGGCCTCAAGGATCGTGGAGACTATATACTACGGGCACGTGCCTCCGGCACATAACCGACGGACGTCCAAGGGGTGTCCAGGGGTTGTCCTAAGGGCAACCCAAGGTGACCGCAATAATATCCCTTACATTGCCCCCCCCCTTCTTGCGGTCGGCCCCCAATCGCCATTACCTTGCGGTAGGGAGATTATAGAGGGCTCGTCCCAGAAGGGGTTTGGAGAGATGTTGGTATGCCATTGTATATCATCTATCTATCTAACCCCTGCTTTAAACTCCTAAAAACCTTAATAAGGAAAAACAATAACTAGAGAAAAGACGTAAGGATTACCAGGAGACCCATTAGAAGCCTACTGGAAGCGTGCTAGTAACTACCTAGGCTAACCCAAGGATTTTCATACAACTCTACTTCTAAGCCTTTATGCCGGTCTGCAATCAATCACGAGTGTTATAGGCAATTTGGTGTTCTTAATATGGTTCCATAGAACCTTTTAGTATAGGATTTAACGTACAGGGCCTTAACTTACCGTCGTCTTTAACTATTAAGATATAATCTATAATCCTTTCTCCTAATCCCCTGCGTCACTAACATATTACTCCCATATTTGCCCTTAGGCTGCTATATACGGTTGGGTAATTAATCAGTTAATTAAAGAGACTTATCTCTTAAGATTTGGTGCATATAGTTTCAAATCTAGTAGTCCTATACTATATAATTGGCGTAGCTTTACTGCCTAGCAAACAGGAGACACTTTGCAATAGCGCCTATAGCTATTATACGATTATCAAAAACGTCTGTAACGTTATTCTTTTAATACTGTAGTATTGTTTAGGTATAATTTAACCTATATACGTCTTTAATTAACGTCTTAATTGCCTTCCCCTGGCTATATAATCAGTTTTTATAAGGAAGTAATGGCTAAATAGCTTATACTCATTTTTCCTTCTTTCTGAATTACGCTATTGTAACAGAGTTATATCGGCAAGGTTACGGCTATTCACTAAAAGGATATTAGGAGGTAAATTATAAAGACACCTTGCTTATTAAGCTTAATCCTTTTCCTTAATACCTCACTTCCTATTATCAGCCTTCGTCCAATTTTGGACGTATCTTTAATATATTATTAAGATTTTCTTCTTTTCCGTTATTAATTTAATATGCCTCTTTGTTCTCCTGCTAACTGCTCTTCTAAGCTGATTCCTTAGCATATCCTAGCCCTGCTGTTGCATATGGAACCCTAACCTCCGCTAACCCACAACTGGTGCTGGTCCTGCCTAAATGATTTTGCCTGCACGTCCTTAAAAGACCAGAAGTCTAATAAGAGGATTCTGGAGGCTTATAATAAGACGCACTACGTTAGATTTAATACCTTTAGTCCTTATAATTAATGCATGCGTACCAAGAGCGGCAGTTGCGTTAAGGTAAGCTTTTCTATTCTTAATAGATTTCCATTGCTAACTATAGCTTCAATAGCCTGGGCCTAAGTAGCAATATTCCTTTAATGTCCTTAACTACTATATCGCCCGGGCTCTCTCTCATTCCAGCGTAAATACTGAACAACTTGGTTGAATTTAAGATTACGCCACAGCTATCTACACTGCCCACAATTTCTAGTAAGCCAGCCAGTAACGCCTAATAAGGGAGCAAGGCTGGTATACTAAGGATAGGGTAAAGAATAGGGGTAATAAGAAGAAGGTTGCCGTCTACCATAAGAAGGAGTTCGCGCATACGCGTTAAGTTTTAAAAGAGCACAATATAATACGGTATTAGGTAGGTTACCCTTCAGGTACCTAGCAGATAGGTAACTAACAGTTACTATAGCAAGGTCTAGGTGGTTCTGGACTATACTAGCCAGCTAACGTCTCTGTTTATTCTAGGCTTAAGCGTGTCTTTATTAACTATAAGCTAACGCCGCAAGAGCTTCGTTGGTATTGGTTTGGATCTAATATTAGTATTAAGCGTTTAAGAATCTCTGCCCTAGCTATACCTTATCGTCCTACTCCTGTTTTTATACCTACTTATACACCTATAAAGGGATCTTATTCCCATTAGCTATCCCTTGGAGGGCCAATGGATACTAACCCTACTCCTAAGGATAAGGCATAGTAGCTTTTCAAATTAGGCATTTAGGATTTATTCTTGTACATAGTAGCAATTAAGTACCTTAATTAGGTGCTTAGGAAGGCCTTAAAAGGCTTTTAGAAAGGGCTTAGGAGCCCTAGAAACAATATTCCTAATATAGATTAATAAATGGGAATGTAATTCTAGCAAAATGCCCTATTAACTCTATACTATGTATATAAAAAGGCTGAGGACCTATTCTGCCTTGGGCCGTAGCCCTAATCCTTATGGTTTCCGGAGCCTGTCCATTCCATATCCGATTTAACCTATTTACTCTTTAGGGCCTTTTGCAGCCTACCACGAGCTTTCTTTATAGATTGCGATAACACCATAGTATTAGAGCGCTTTCTGCGATTTGCAGATTGTAGACCTTAGTCCTAATATTCTTTTAGAATATCTTCACAATAATTAAGGTGATCCTCTGGTTCCCATATAGAGTTCTCAGCGGGCCAGCCTAGCTATTTGACTTTATATTAAAGCTTATTCTTAACAGACTTATAGCGTAGTATAACTTCAACCTCGTACCGCTCGCCCACCACCTTAGGGTGTTTAATTGGGCCTAGACGGAAGTTCTTTTTTGGTGGTAGTCTATGCCATAGCTCTAGTAGGTTTACGTAAAACACTAAATATACACAGGCCATAGATAGGGGTAGCTAGAGATAGTAGGCTAGCTTGCCAATTCATTCCTTAACTTAGAAGGGACCTAGGTATCTTATATTAAGCTTCTTTAATAGTCGACGGGTCTTAATATTTGTTAAACATAATAAAACCTCATCGCCTACTCCAAAATACTTATCCTAGTGTTTGCGGTTGTACCAAAGTCTCTACTGCTCTTAGGCATCTTATAGGCTCTACTTCACATACTTCCATTACTCTTCCTATTCCTGGAGGTATCCTTGTACTCTCCAATAGATGTCCTTTAACTTCCCAGTAGGATCCCATAATTAATCATACGGCCTTAGCCAGTAATCGCTGGGTATACTATTAAACCCAAATAGTCAAACACCATAGGCAATCTGGATTGGTATATACTTATACAATACGTGTTGCTTTAAGTTATAGGCATACTCCGCATACAGAAGTAGTTCGCACTAATTGTCTTGCTAGTAGTTTAAATATATTTACAGATAAGACTCCAGTTCCTAGTTTTAGCGTTCCGTTTACCCGTCCGTTTATAGATAGAAAGCTATACTATAACAGTAGTCTATCTTTAAATAAAAGCATAGATCCGACCAGTACTAGCTTATAAAGACGCTGCCCCTGTTAGTAATAATAGAGTACAGCTAGTCTACTTTAAGAAAGCATTTCTCCTTAATCAGGCTAGCAAGCGCTTATACATTAATCGTCTTGTTAACGGGAAGGTATTAGACGTACTTTAAAAACCTATCAATAAGTACAAGAACCGAATTATATGTTCGTCCTTAGCCATCTTTGGATGGCGGGAGATCCGTAATAAAGTCCATAGCATAATATCGCCATAGCTTACTAGCGGGGGGAACTAATTCAAGTAGACCCTATAGCTTATACCTATAAATCTTGTATACTTAACACTTCTCGCAATAGCTAATATACTCCTTTACTTCCTGCTTAAGCTTTAGCCAATAGTATTTACGCTAAAGTAATTCCACTGTCTTGGCTTAACCATAGTGGCCGCCTAGAGGATCATTGTAATTCTTTATAAGAATCTTTTGCCGTAGATTTACTTCTGGTAGCACCCAAACCTTACCATTTCTACGCAGTAGGCCTATTGGGTCCAGTTCTCAATTTTAGCGCCTTACAGCTTCCTTTCTATCACGTTTCCAGTCTACTTCCGCATTGAAGATGGCATAGGAAGCGTCCCTCTATTGCACCTTATAGATGAGATCCGTTAACCTTTTAAATAGTTCCCATATAAAAGCTATTTCGTCCCATACTGCTCTAAGTACGAGACTAGATGGTACTATAGATCTTATAACTCTTCAATACGCATGCGTCAGGAAGGCCGCTATAAGGTTAAAGTCCTTTAGTTATTACAGGGCTCCAAGTTCCAATTGCTCTATGGCTTCACTATTGGTTTAAAAGGATAGCTCAGTAATTAGGGGTAATATATTACTAGGTTCTAAGAATATGTTAAGGACGTCCTGTCTAGGTATATTCGGACCCTCAACAGTAACGGACCAGGTACCAGCCGGAACGTCAGTAGAGACCAATAGGGTTTGCACCGCCTAAGACTTAGTACATAGAGCTATAGGTACTCGAGCATCCCACACCCGGAGCTTATTCTGCAATATAGGGAGTAAAATATCTATTATCTATTTTCCTTCTCCTGTTTTAAAGCCTTTGGCATAGTCTGGCCGTCATAACGGTCTATTAGTAGGGTTGTTCTCCCCTAGCTTATATTCAATCTTAAAATCAAATCACGTAAGCTCCTCTACCTATCTAGCTTATTAAGGTGTAAGCTCCTTTATAGTCATAAAGTAGCGTAGATTGTAATGATCTGAGAGTACACGAGTAGTATGGCTTGCGTGTTTAAGGTAATATCGCCACTGTTTAAAGCAGTCAACTATAGCCAGCAGTTCCTTATCGTGGGTATAATACCTAACTTTAGGCCCCTGGAATTTTCTGCTGTAGAATGCTACTAGTCTTTAATAGAGCTGGGTAGCGTCCGGATCCCTATTAGGTTATAGTAGGATACCTACAAGGGCAAAATTCAATATATTAGTAATTATTATCAATGGCTAATCTAGGTTAAAATGCCGTAGTAATAGAGCTTCCGTAAACTTTTCTTATAGTTTCTAGAAGGCCTCCTAAACCTTTCCAGGCTATAACCATAGTTTGTACCATTTAGTTAGTCCCTTCTTGGTTTTCTTTCTTTCTACCTTTAAGCTTTTTGCTTCTTGGGCCGGGTCTCGGGAAGCTTCTACAATATAGTTGGATAGGTATTAGGCGATGTCCAAGTAGTTATAGATAAAGCGCCTATAGAAATTGGCAAAGCCTAGGAACACTTAAATATCCCAGTAGCTCTCTAGCTCCGGCCACTCTTAGATCGTTTGTACCCGTACTAGGTCCATAACTACGCCTATAAGCATTATAATATAACCCAGGAACTCAACCTGCTTAGTATTAAAGGTATACTTTAACGCCTTAGCGTAGAGGCCCTAATTATCCAAACATTCTAGCACTTAGCGGACGTGTTGTTTATACTAATCCTTATCTTCTAAGTAGATTAGGATGTTATTTAAATAGATAATATATATATGGTTAACTAGTCCCCCTAAGGCTCTGTAAATATACAATTGGAATGTCACAGGCGCATTAGCTAGCCTAAAAGGCATTACCATATACTTAAAGTGGCCGTATTAGGTCTTAAAAGCAGTCTTCCACTTATCCCCTTCTTTAATACGGAGCCTATAATAGGCGTCTTGTAGGTCTAGCTTTATAAAGATCTTTACCCTAAATAGTTAATCTAGCATTTCACTAACTAGTGGTAGTGGGTAATAGTTCTTAATTGTAACTTTATTAAGACCGTGATAGTCTACACATAGCCTTATAGTTCCATCCGGTTTTAGAATAAAGAGGATTAGTGCGCCTACTAGTAATTTACTAGGCTAGATCCATCCCTTTTCCTATACACTATTAAGGTATTCCCGTAGGATCTTAAGCTCTTTACAAGAGAGGTTATAAATAGGAAGGTTTAGGGGTTATTTACCCTCTTCTAGATTAATTATATAATCGTATTCCGAGTTCTACGCTATAACTTTGGCTCGCCTGCCTAAGAATACCCTTAGTAAGTCCCTTAGGCCTAATGGAATATTTAATAGATTAGGGTCGCGTTCGTCCTCTATATTGTCGTCAGGTAGGTCCTGGAGCTCCCTTAAAATGCCCATGGGTAGCATTGCGCGCTGTGGTAGTTGCTTATACATAGTTGCTACCGTACATTAAACCGTTTTATGCGGTAGCCAATAGAGGGTAGGGAATTCTTTAACGCAGCGTTTAAGGTACCGTAGTATATTCTCTATATATTGCTTAAGCCAGAGTAACCCGTGGCAGTAGAAGTATCTTATAAGATCTTTAAAATCGCCGCCTCCCTATAGTATCTCCGCGACCTATCCGGCAGCTCCCCATGGGGTCTCCATTATAGAGGGGTTATTACCTATGCTAGGCTCTATACCCATCTTGCTATAGAATAGGGGTTTGATCCAATACTCCTTTAGGTATAAAGCGTATACTGTTTTACCTAGAGCTATATCTTCTAGGATAT
>Ga0307507_10002344_pt1 | contig 40176 bp, 15 predicted proteins | sample 7_EM_MG_FD_207223 | JGI IMG/M metagenome (GOLD analysis project Ga0307507, IMG submission 207223) | Populus trichocarpa ectomycorrhiza microbial communities from riparian zone in the Pacific Northwest, United States - 7_EM | ecosystem: Host-associated > Plants > Roots > Unclassified | place...
AAATGCGGCAGTATGCCGCACCTTAGTCGATACCATACGCTACACGTTGTAGTGCGCGAAATGCGCATTTGGCCGCCAAATGCTGCCAAATGCTGCAAAAATGCTGGTAAATTTTTTCCTGACGTAGACAGTCTAGACCCAGAGAAACACCATATTCTTGCCATATAAGAGCCGTATTACAATACCTATATATAATCGACATACTGCCCCCAAGGATTCTAGCTCCTGTATAAACCAAAAGCAGCCACATGTGTATGCTTTATGATCAGCAAAAATATCAGCCTTGCCTTATGGTCATGGCAGGCAGTTAACCCAGATATTGCAGTTATAACCATCCAGACATATAGGGGACCAGTACAAATCATTAATGTCTATAACCCTAGGGTCGAAGGGGTAGCACAGACAGAGAATATTATATCTGTAATAAGCTTGCTAGAAACTGAACACGCGGAGTCTATTCTACTAGGAGACATAAACCTCTACCACCTATAGTGGGGGGGCATCCATGTTGCTGCTAATTGACAGGCAGAGTGCCTACTAAGAGCTATAGACAATGGGGGCCTTAAGCTAGCTACCCCCCCAGGTGCAATTATATAATAATGGGGCACCGCCAAAAGTATAATTAACCTTATGATTATGGACGAAAACCTATACCAGAGACTTAAAAGGTGCTCCCCTAAAGAAGAATAGGTACTTACCTTAGACCATATCCCTATCCAGATACAACTAGATCTGGACATTAAGGCGCAACTAAATGGCAAAAGATACGCAATAAGGAAGCTTAATATAGATAGCTTCCTTAATATAATTAAATAACAACTTTAAGACCTAGAAGAAATCCACCTAATACCAAACAAGTAAGGCTTATTGGCTACCCCTAAGGAAATTGATTAAAGACTAGAAAGGATCTAGGTAGTAATTAAAAGTAGGTTAAAAGAGTACTGCCTAGTTTTAAAACCAGGCCCCTACACGCGACACGCATGGTCTGTATAGTGCGCGGCCCTTATAGCCGGCCAACAACAAGCAAGGAGGAAATATATAAGCAGCCACGATTCTAAGGACAAGAGATGATATAAAGACACAAGAAACCAGCTAAAGAATACCCTAAGAAAAGAAGTAAGGAATAACTAGAGATGGTTTATAAATAAACACACTACTAACCCAAGTCTCCCCTATAATAAGGGCCTTTGGACCATAGCGAAATAGGTAAAGAAAAAGGCGGGACGCCTAGTAAAAGATCCATACCTACTATCTTTATAAAGAGTAGGTAAACCACAGGCTACAAGTAATAATAATAAGAAGGTAAAGATCCTTATAAAAAGATTTTTCCCTTAACCGGCTCCAGCAGACCTTAGCGATATTACCAGTAAAATACTAGTAACTCGCCTAAGGGTTAACAGCGACATAACAACTAAAGAAATAGCCAGAACTATTAGCCGCCTCTTAAATAATATAGTACTAGAACCAGATGGGATCCTAAACAAAGCCCTAAAGACCTATAGACCACTTATAGCACCTTAGCTTGCAGACGTAGCCAAAGCATACTTTACAATAGGCTACTACCCACAACTTAGAAGATCCATGACGATGGTTATCTTATAAAAAGAAGGCAAAGTAGACTACTTAATCCCAGGAAGCTACCGCCCTATTACCTTAGAAAATACCCTAAGCAAGATCTTAAAAAAGGTTATAGCGGACCGTATAGCAGACACAGTAGAGGAATACGCCTTACTACTACAAAGCTAAATAGGGGCAAGAAAGAATCGCTTAACGCTATTAGCACTTACACTACTCACTACTACCATTAAAACTGCATAAGCTATACAAAAGGACTTTATAGTGTTAATACTTAGCTTAGATATCAGCGGCGCCTATAATAATATACCCCATAAGCGTCTCCTATACATCCTTAGGGCAAAGGGCTTCCCAGAATGGATTATTTAGTTTATTTAAGAATTTACAGGCCAGAAAGAAACGTCACTAGTCTTTAGCAGATACTAGAGCCCCCCTATTATAGTTATAATAGGAATACCACAAGGATCACCTCTATCACCTATACTCTTTCTCTTCTTTGTAAGCAACCTGCTTAACACCTTTAAGGAAGGGGCGACCTAGGGGATAGGCTTTATTAATAATACAAACCTAATTATATATAGGCCAACAGCCATAGAGAACTATAGGACACTAGAGAAAGCCTATAACACCTATATAGAATAGGCAAGACGACATGGAGTCCAATTCTTACTAAAGAAATACCAGCTAATCCATTTTATAAGAAAACGTAACCAATCTATAGATCTTTAGTATACAATCCATATCTAAGGCTTTGGGGGTTAACTAGTTTAAGGCCTAAGGGTATTGGGAGTATAGGTAGACAGTAAGCTCTAGTGGAGCGTATATACAGCGTAAGCGGCCCATAAGGGCTAAGCATAGTATATTGCCATATCTAGGATCGTTAATTCTACATGGGGTCTATACTTCTAGAGGTCACGCCTACTATATATAGCAGTTGTCCGGCTAACCATGACGTATAGATCTAGCATTTGGGCCACTAGAGAAACCAAAAAAGGCCTCCCTAAATCACTCCTTAAACCACTCCAAAAGGTCTAAACAGCCTGCCTTAGAAGTATAATAGGCGGGTATAAGCGAACGGCCACAGTACTGCTTAAGAAGGAAGCCAATATTCCCCTTCTATAACTATATATTAAAGCCGATGCAATATAAAGGGTGTAAAAGGAACACAACTCTAATGTTATAAAGTATATCAAGACATGCCTAAACAAACTATAGAGGGACCCTAGGGTGCCCTATAGGAGAAGGAACCAATAACCCCAAAGTAGGGAAGATATATTAGAAAAATAGGTAGAGAAAGTAAAAGAAGAATAGTGCGGCGCTAGGGCCCAGGCCTATATAGAGAAGGAAGGGAGACGCGTAAAAGGCCAGCAAAGACAACAGCAAGGGAGAGAAAGGAGCCAAAGTAGAGCATAAAAGAGTACTAGAAAACCATCTACCGCAACACAATACTAGTTAGACCGACGCTAAAGAGATAAATAGAAGTTAAAGGTACAGAGGTAGACTTAGGCAAGGGGAACCCAAGCTATAGCATAGGCAACGCTATGGGGGGTAAATACCTAAGGGCTCTAAAAGGGCCTAACAAAGGCAGAAAATACAATAGCAACACTCTTAAGGATAGAAATAATAGGACTAAAAGATTGGCTTCACTGGGTAGGTGTCCTAGTAGGTAGCCTAAGGTGCGAATATAGCTGGCTAAGACAGACACCAAAACATGTAATACTATTATGCCCCTTACGCACCGGCCAAGAAGCAATGCTCTCAGCAGCTGGTATAGAAAACTATAATATACTACTCTTAATACAGAAAGGCCTCAAGGCGGCTACCCGGTGGCTTATTAGCTAAAATGTGCTAGACTAGTTCTAGGTTGCAAAGGAAATAGCAATAGAAAGCAAAGGGGCGAGTAATAGGCGCCCCCTAATAACTCTACAGGAGTAGAGTACAGTGTGTAATACTAGCGCGTCCGTAGGTTTGTTACGGCAGCAGTGGTTCCCAAGGAGGTTAAAAAGTAAGGTAGTAGAGCACCACTAGTGACTTATAGGCGACTCGCAAGCGAGCCCCAAAAGGCGGGGAGACGGATTACGGGGTTTTCTCAAATAGAGTTTTCTCCCTATATGTATATAAGGAGTAGTCCGCGTGGGCCCAACAGGGATCCGAATCGGACGTTAAGCAATGAATAATAATATAAAAGAGGTTATAAATAGAAAGGTTTAGTAATTATTTACCTTCTTCTAAATTAATTATATAATTATATTCCAAGTCCTATAGAAGGACTTTAGCTTACCTACCCAAAAATATCCTTAGTAAGTTTTTTTAGGCCTACTGAAATATTTAACAGATTAGGGTTACGCTTATTCTATATATTATTATTAGGTAGATTATAGAGCTCCATTAAAATATTTATAGGCAGTATCGCGTACTATAGTAGTTATTTATATATAGTTACTACTATATATTAAACGGTTATATACAGTAGCCAATAGAGGGTAAGGAATTCTTTAATGCAGCGTTTAAGGTACTATGGTATATTCTTCGCGTATTGCTTAAGCTAGAGTAACTTATAGTAGTAGAAGTATCTTATAAGACCTTTAAAATCGCGGCCTCCCTATAGTATCTCTATAACCTATCTAGTAATTCCCTATAGGGTATTTATTATAGAAGGGTTATTACCTATACTAGGCTTTATATCTATCTTACTATAAAATAGGGGTATAATCTAATACTCCTTTAGGTATAAAGCGTATACTATTTCACCTAGAGCTATATTTCCTAGGATATCTTTTAAGCTTATTAGTAATATACATCCTTTTAATTCTTTATTATACCGAATTCTAATATAGGGGGAGCTCTTGCTGCACTGGGCCTAAAAGACTAAACTAACTAAAAGAACCATAAAAAACACCTAGAGGATCCCTTTAAGATATATATATTGCAGGAAAAGTATACTTTAAACAATACTAGTACGCAGTTACGTACGACTGCTAGAACTATACCTAATAATAGCTCCCCATAATAAGAAGAATAGGTAAATACTATATTATAAAGCGGAAAGACCTCTATTAAGAGGGCATTTAATAAAATATAAAGCCTATTAAACGCGTTTAGTATCTAGAACTATGGGGGAGTAAATGTTATCTATAACAAACTAATATAGCTAGTAGAATAGCTCCGCTAGTCTAGCGAACCTTAGGTACCTCTCTAGTAAACCTTTAATTAAATCCTCTAATAGCTAAATAATTTTAAAAATAAAACTAAAGATATAGAGTTTATCCTATTAGAAGATATATACCTCTACTACCTATAGTAGGGGGGTATCTATATTACTGCCAAATAATAGGTAGAGTATGTTACGGACCTTATATTAGCAGTAGTATGGCTACTAAGAGAGGATATAAATGGACTAGTGGTGGAAGCGCGGGAGACGCTGGAACTAGTTAAATAATAGGATAAGGGGTAACAAAGTTATATAACAAAGTTACGAGATATAATCTATATAATCTATAATAAAGTAAATAGAGCAAATAAAATAATAGAGTAATGACTTTTATAGGAGTTACATTGTGTATTTAAAGGACCACTATAATAAAGCCTTATGGGAAATACTATGGTAGACTTGCTAATGGGCTAAGTGTGTAAATAAACAAGAAGTTAACAATGTAACAATAACTAGTAGAGTGGTTGCCTAACAGATTAACTCTAATTATATTCTAAGATTCACTATAAAGAAAGGAATTATCTAGGTAGGGACTGTGGGTCCTTAAATACATATCCATACTCTTATGAAATCCTCCTTATATATAAGGTACGTGTTATACATATTATATATGCGTTCTCTCTATACCCTATATACACTACATATAACACTATATAACTTACTTACCACTTCTTATTACGTGGTTCTATAGGTTCTACCCTAGACTATGCCCTTATTAACTAACTAGCTTCCTCTAACTCTTCTCTAAGTAGTTATAGCATTATACTTAAAGCGTCCGTAACACTATCTACCTCCTCTTTATCTTTATACTTAAAGATTCCTAATATTACTAAGTTGTCTACTAGAGGTATAATGTCTGTTTAATTAACTTGGTTAATATCTTTGCTTATTATACCTAAAGCTACTTCTTCCTTATAAGCGCAACGCCGCGCTTATACTATTGCTACTATACTATCTCTATATTCTTGTTATGCGAAAGAGGGTTAGTTTACATTGCGTTAGTAAGCCCTTTATCTTAGCAACCCTCTTTATATTTAGAGTGCACTAAAGCAAATATTTAATCCTCTTATAACATTTGCTCGGTTTTTAATACTAAGTATACGTGTCCTATTACTCTTAATAGTCTTTAAGTACCTTTATTAATTGCTGTTAGGGTCCTAAGTTTAATTTACTACTATAAAGCTTAATAGTAAGCTAACTTAAGCTTTAGTAGATTTAGAATATTCTTATAATATAGAGCAGAGGACCCTAGAGGCTTATATTACGGCATCTACTTATCTACTTTATCTTAAGAAGGTGTATAAGAAGGTCTATTTTATAACAAAGCCTTATAGGAAATACCACGGTGGACTTATTATTGGGCTAGGTTATATAGGTAAACAGGAAGTCAACAATATAATAACTAGTAAAGTGGTTGCCGAACAGATTAACTCTAATTGTATTTTAAGATTTACTATAAAGAAAGAACTATCTAGGTAGGGACTGTAGTCCTTTAAATACACATCCTAACTCCTAAGAAAGTCCTTGCTCTATTTGCTCTGTCTGCTCTATCTACTCTGTTATAGATTATATAGATTATATAGATTATATTATGTGACCTTAGTTACTATTTCTTGTTATATAGTTCTACCGGATCTATCCTGGACCGTATCTATATTAACCAACTAGCTTCCTCTAACTCCTCTCTAAGTAGTTATAACACCGTACTTAAAGCGTCCGTAATACTATCTCCCTCCTCTTTATCTTTATCCTTAAAGATCTTTAACATCTCTAAGTTATCTACTAAAGGTATAATGTCTGTTTAATTAATTTAGTTAATATTATTGCTTATTATACCTAAAGCTCCTTCTTCTTCTTCTATAGCTTATTAGTTTTGCACCGTTACTGCAATACTGTCTCTTAGTAAGATAATGCCGTCTTTATATTCTTATTGTGCAAAAAAGGGGTTAGTTTGTGTTACATTGGCAAGTCCTTTATCTTGGCAACCCTCTTCCTATTTAGAGTGCACTAAAGCGAATATGCGGTTGTCCTGCGATATTTGCTTAGTTTCTAACGCTAAGTATACGCGTTCTATTACTCTTAATAGTCTTTAAGTACCCTTATTAATTGCTGCTAGGGTCCTAGGTTTAATCTACCGCTATAAAGCTCAATAATGAACTCTTAGTAGCGCTGGCTAAACTCTGTTATTTTTATAATACTAAGTAAGAGGCTGCTACTTAATAATAGGCTCTTAACTCTTGCCTGGCTACGTTTGCTTAGTTAATCTGTCTTAAGAAGGTATATAAGAAGGTGCGTTCTAAGGAGTGGAAACTTGTGGAATAAGGCCTTTAGGAACTTGGCAATAAAAGAATAGATTCTCTTCTAATAGAGAGGGAAATAACTCTAAATATATTAGTAGGTGCTCCTTTTAGGTCCCCCTTAGGTAACTTGTTCTTTGGTGATCCTTCTTTATTAATACTACCTAACCCTTTCTCTTTTAATACTCCTGTACCTTTCCTATAGCGTTTTTTAAGTTATTTAGTAGCTCCTAGGTAGTCTTATTATTGCCTATCCACTTAACTTTATACTATATTTTATTATTAATGTCCTTATAACTAATAATCTTTAAAACTTCCCATTTGTCCTTTTCTTGGCCTCTATATGTGTCTGCTTATAGACTGGTGGCTTAATATTCCTATGTGCTGGTTCTAGTATTGTAATATAATGTATAGGGTAGATCTTTATTTTCTTTGGTAAGTTAAGTCTATATATAACTTCTAAGATCTTTGCTTTAACTGTAAACGGTCCTAGTTTAATATGGTCTAACTTCTTGCTTAGTTGTTAACTCTTAAAATTTTTATGTAGTAGCTATACTTTATCTCCCTCCTTAAGATCTGGTCCCTTAGATCTCTTAGCATTATAGTACTTTTTTATTCTTTTTTATACTAGCTTGGCTGTTTCTTTAAGATATAAAGATTTATTAAGTTCTCCATTCTTTGCTTAGCTGTGCTACTTAATTTTCTTTACTTATTGTGGCAATAACGATATTCTTGGCTTGTAGCCGTAATTCGCCTTAAAAGGTAATATGCCTATCCCTTCCTGTGGTGTTGCGTTATATGCAAACTGTATAACTAGTAATAATAATACCCAATTATCCTGCGCGTGATTAATATAGTGTCTTAAGTACTATTCTAATATCTAGTTTAGTCTCTTCATTTGACTATCTATCTGTAGGTGATATACTGTTAATATTACTGCTTAAACCCCTTATTTGGCTAAGAACACTTCCCAGAATACTACTATAAATTTTAGATCTCTATCCAATATAACCTTTATTAGTGCTCTGTGTCTTATAAACACTTCTCTAATATAGATTTTAGCTATATCCTCCGCTAAGATTTCTTCTATATACGCTATAAAGTAACCCTACTTGGTTAGCTTATCTACTATTACTAAGATTGTATTATAATCTTATCTAGTAATAGGATCTTTTAACTTTAGTAACTTAATAATAAAGTTCTATAATATGACTTCCTATAGTCTTTCTGGTACTTTAATAGGTTATACCCTGTCGGGAATGAGGCAAGCTGCCATTACGCTAGGCATGTTGCCGTTACGTACTGACGTGGCCCTAGTGTGGTGAGGAACCTTAAGTTCCTTACCCCTTTCCTTATTCCTATCAAAAAGAAGAACAACTATCATACTATCTACGAACCGTAGCTACGTGATATCCCCTTGTGTAACCAACACTGATTAGTGGTTAACTTCACTGTTATACTATAGAACAGCTAGGTATTACTAAGAAGAGACAAGCTACTGTACCAGTGCTACTCATGCTAGAGGAAGCTGTCTTTTAAGGTTAGAACTGGTTCTAAACCTTAAATAGAACTCTTTTACAAATCTAAGGATTTAAAAGGCTAGAACTGGTCCTAAGCCTTTCTAAGATTATGGATTCTTGCGTCCATCACGCAGAATAATACGCTTTATGAGTCTTCGCGATTTAAGGCCAGAACTGGTCCTGAGCCCCATAATCGCAAATTCTCGTCACGAACACGTACCAAACCACGAACGCGTACCAAACGATAAATATATATTACGAACGCGTACCAAATGATAATCCCTATACTAATAACACTTCCCTCCCTCCGAAAACATGGCTACGCCTACTTTAAATAACTGGAAAGACTCCTTACTACCAGGGGTAGCTAAGCACGCGAAACTTATTGATAAAGATTGGGACAAATTCGCCTTTAATACAATAACTTATACCGCAAAACAAGTTAACGGCTTTCTCCTACACCATATTATATTCTACCGAAATAGATGCTACACCAATTCACAACTATGGGAGTATTTTAGGGAGGATTTTGTGGGATGGACTGCTGATACCTGGGCACTTGGCAATGTTAATATTGTTTAGGATTTTTAAGACTTCCTCTGTAGGAATAGGGTATATATTGCTAAGAACAGTAACCCAATTGCTAGTAATATTTAGGCCGTTATTACTAGTACAGAAGAACTAATATGGACGGAAGCTGAGATTATACGTTAACTACGGAAACCTAAAAACAACCTATATTCTTCGGAAGGCAACTTTAATTCGTATTAAAACCCCTAGAACGCTGACCCCCTACCTAGAGCTGCTCTCCTACCTAAAGGTGCCCTCCTACTTAGAGTTGCTCCGCCTCTACCTCCTCCACTTTAGCCAACCGGTGAGCCTTTACTATGAGAAGTTATGAATCTGATGAAGGTATATTCGGACAAAGAGAAGAAGTTTGGAGGAGAACTGTATGACATGCTTAAAGCAAAACTATAGGTCTTTTATAACTGTTGCAATAAGGTTAGAATTTAACGCTATTAGTACCATTACGCTTTCTCTATTATATTAAAGGGACGGGTAGCAATATTCTATTACAACTATATTGCGGGTAAAAACTATAGCTTTAATATAATGCTTCAGCTTACTAGAGCCTACTTTAAGACTAATAAGAATCGCTAACTTTATATATCCGAATGGCGAGAGACTATATTCTAGAGAGTTATTGCTTCCAACCTAATAAAGACTTGTTTAGAGTGCCTTTAACTACTCTTTAATAAACTCCAGAAAATCTAATATGGCCTTACTAAAACCTACCAAAACAAGAATAGCCTAAGGGACTAGGTTATCTTAGCATGCCATAGCGTTCCTAAGTGCAACTTAGCGCTATATAAACCTACGGATACGTTTAAAGGAGTATATGCTGAGCTACGCTTTGCTGTAGGTACTGCGATATAAACACAAAAATCTTAATAGCTCTATACCGAAAACCCTACCTAAACAAGTATTCCCAACTAATATGATTATAACTGGACTGATCAAATATATAGTAGCCGTAGTAGGGAATACGGAAGAGGGTATAATTAACGTCGACTATAAGGCAACCGTGGAGGTCCTCGTAGAGGTTCATTTTAAAGTAATCACTAGAAGAAGTGCTACGTTTGTAAGAAGCCAAAGTGCTAGTTAACTAGACACTCCCTTAATAAGTGAAAAGAGGCATATAATAAGTTCCGTTAAAGTGCAAGAAATGTTAGAAATTGTAAGGTCACTGCGGCCTACTTCTAAAGCTTCCTGGTTTAATATGAAGGCGTAGAAGACCTTAAGGGTAAGGTTAATAAGGTTAAACAGCTCCTTATGGATATGGAAATTGAGGACTACTCTCCTAACCAATACTTTACTAAGTATGGTGAGGTAAATGGTATATAAACTGTCACTATTCTTAATAACTAATCTATGCTCCATTTTATCACGAAGTTAGATATCTTTAACGAGCTAAAGGAGAGCTCCGCGTTTTCCTTTAATAATAGATACTCAGCGAATGTCTTCTATGGTATTATACCGGATACTGGAGCCGTAGGAGTATCTATAGTAGGAGAACCTCAAGTTCGAGCCCTTCAGCAGCTTAATAGCTCTGTTTAGATTGACTAATTAACGGCAGGCCAATATACGATTCGCTTTGGTAAAGGTACTACGATCTCTCTTGGCACAATTAGGGTCTAAACCCCCTTAGGATATATCACTTTCCATATTATTTCTACGAACACTCCGTTTCTATTTTATATTAAAGATATGGATAAGTTAGGCGTTAGGCTTAATAACCTTAAGAATATACTTGTTTAGGGAGATAATTAGGTGCCTATTATGCGTAAGTAGGGTCACCCCTAGTTGCTCCTTTATTAACTAGAAAAGAGTGTTGCTTAGAGCCACTTGACTAAGTCGGAATTACGCCAACTATACCATCGTTTTGGCCACCTATCCGTTTATCAATTGCTTAGGGTTCTTTAGTGAGCAGGCCATGAAGTTAAGGTTAAGGCAATTAAGCATCTTATAAAGTACTGCTATTACTGCTAAATGAACCAGAAGTCCCCTGGCCGATTTAAGTTTACCCTTAAAGATGACTACGACTTTAACTTCTATATTATCGTCGACGTTATGTATCTTAGCGGTAAGCTAGTACTCTAAATTGTTGACTTTTTAACCTCCTTCTAAGCCGCACGATTCTTGAAGGATATATTAGCTAGGAACGTATAGGATACCCTTTAGTTATGCTAGATTAATGTCTACCTAGGACCCCCTAATTAAATCGTCTATAATGTAGGAAAGAACTTCTTATCTACAGAGTTTCGATAATAGATAAAGGCAATGGTAATTAAGGTTAAGGAAGTCCCTGTTAAGGCATATAATAGTGTCGGAAAAGTGGAGCGATATTATACGCTATTACGCCGTGTATATGAGATTATCTCTTTAGAACTAGAGGACGCTAGCGAAGAACTTACCTTGTAAATAGCTATTAAAGCTGTTAACGATTCTGCTAGCCCGGATGGACTTGTACCTATGTTGCTAGTCTTTGGCGCCTACCTTTAAATGACTAACGATTCTCTACTATCTCCCTCCATTATGCAACGAGCTGAGGCTATTCGCAAGGCAATGAAGGAGGTATAATGTCTCTACGCTATATGCTAAGTTAACGACGCATTAGGAATGAGAAATGGCCTAAATACCTTAACTACGCTTGATCTGCCACTCCAGTTTAAGATACGCGTATGGCGTAAAAAGGGAGGATGGTTAGGCCCACATTAACTTATTGTAATTAATGGCCAGACTTGTACTATTTAGATGCCTTATGGACCTACTTAATTCCGTTTAACTGTTATTAAGCCTTACTATAAAGATAACAGTTCCAAGCCTTTGTAGGATGCCCTAGAAGATGCCCTAGAGGAGAACCACAATTAATATGCTCTAGAAGGCGACTACAATCCCAATACAATATTAGTAGATGCGCCATAACTATAACACGGTAGAGGTCGCCCGAAGGGATTACGAAATCGCCAATATCTTGTTAATTTTAAAGAGCAATTTATTGCCGCTATTGAAAATGGAGTTGAGTTATTAATAGCCTTTATAATAGCTAAGGAGAAGGATGACTTCAAACTTGTAAAACAGCTCTAAAAGGAAGGTTATATTATAACTCCAGGAGCTCCTTTTTAAGTATCTAATAAGTAGGAGATTGAGGGTCTTATTACAAGAGGAGTCTTTAAATTTGAGAAGTATGACCCTACTAAGTTTGATGGAGTTCGTATCTTTAAGTTAAGAATAGTTAATGAAATTAAGGGTAAAGTTACTAACGCCCTATTTGAGAAATCAAGGCTTGTTATCTAAGGCTACAACGATGATAGTAAGGAGGTGATTTTTATGCAGTCTCCTATGATTTAACGAGCTAGTTAGCGAGTTATTGTTGCGCTAGCTCCCTCCTTGATAAAGAATGGAATGGCGGTTTATTTACGAGATATTACTCAAGCCTACACCTAATTAGAGACGCACCTTTAGCGCTTAATATTGGCATACCTTCTAGAGCAAATTCGCTACCAGTATCCTAAAGATACGATTATGGTTGTGCTTAAGCCATTATATAGGATTGCAGAGGTAGGAACTTACTAGTGGGCTACCTACAGCAAGTACCATAAAGAGAAGCTTTTAATAACTACTTTTATATTTAATCCCTGCTTCCTTATCACAACTATGGGAACTCTATTTGGAATTGTTGGCATGCAAACTGATGATATAATTATCTTAGGAGACGACCAATTCTTAGCTCTTAAAGAAGACGAGCTAGTAAAGGCAAATTTTATAGTAAAGCCAAAGGAAAAGCTTAGTTTAATAATACTATTACTCTTTAACGGATGCATCCTCTCCCTAAACGAGGATTCTATTGCTCTGCGCCAGAAGGGTTAAGGTAAGAAGATTGACGTTATTAACGCTAATTCTCTAAAGCAAGGATATATAGAGTAACGCGCTTGCGGAGCTTATATTGCTTCTATCTATTAACCTAAGGCTTTATTCGATCTCTCTATTGCTGCCTAACACTAGGAATTAACTAAGGACGACGTTCTTGCCCTAAATAAACGCCTTTCCTGGTAAATAAACTATCTCAACTAGGGCCTACACTACGTGCCTATTAATCTTCCCACCGCTAAGCTCTTTATATTTGTTGATGGATTGTTTATAAATAATAAAGATTTTAGCTCCTAGCTAGGATATAAGATTATTATTACAAACAAGTTTATTGGAGAGAATGATTTTATAATCCATAGTAATCTTATCTATTAGAGCTTAACTAAGAGCAAGCGTATTACCCGAAGTGTTTTAGCGTCAGAGATATATAGAATGGTTAGCGGAGTTGATATGGCAATTGTAATTAGAACTACCCTAAAGATAATTATAGATTAACTCGAACTTCCTATTATCCCTATGATTGTATACACCGATTTATACTCCCTCTATAAGTGCTTAGTTAAGCTTAGTACTATAAAGGAGAAGCGCCTTATAATTAATATTATAGCACTTCGTCAATCCTATAAACGGTAAAAACTCTTTGAGATTTGATAAATTAATGGTTAAGATAACCTAGTAGATGTAATAATAAAGGCAAACCCAAACAAGGCTTTAGAAACGTTTGTTAACACAAACACTCTATATATACGAGTTGAAGGTTGGGTTAAAAGGGAGTAGGAGTATAACATTCTATAGACCCTAACTTAAACCAGCCAATTAGGATTTTCCATCCCCAGGATAAAAAATCGCTATTGGCTCGCTTACTACTAGCGCCTTGGCGGCCTACCCGTCTTTGCGTTATCTGCTAACTGCCATATTGTCGCATATTATCGCATATTGTTTGGTATTGCTGCATATTGTTTGGTATTGCCGCATATTGTTTGGTATTGTCGCATATTATTTAGTATTGTCGCATCCTGTCTGTTTGTCTATATATAGATGGCAACTACAAAAAAGAAGAGTTGCTAGTGTCGGGAATAAGGCAAGCTGCCGTCACGCCAGGCATGTTACCGTCACGTACTGACATGGCCCTAGCGTGGTGAGGAACCTTAAGTTCCTCACCCCTTTCCTCATTCCTATTAAAAAGAAGAACAACTATCATACTATCTACGAACCGTAGCTACGTGATATCCCCTTGTGTAACCAATATACCCCTCCATATGGCTTATGCCTTATTAGTTTATTCCTTTAATAATCTAAACACTCCTTTATAACTTGCCTTGCTAGTTCTTAGATTCCTTAAATAATATATTGCTTTTAAAGTCTTAATACTAAGCCTATAGCTCCATTGTGTCCTTACGTTATTCCCTTATAAAAGTCTTCCACAAACTTTTTAGTAACTGTTTTTGGCATATACGTAGCTTCTTAGTGCTTATACTGCTCTAACTCTAGATCCTTATTCTGTGCTTCTTAAATCCTTTATAACTACTTGCTTTCTGGCGTCTTATAGACTTATTTAGGTCCTTTTTGACTATAGCCGCTAGTTTGGGATGGTTGTACCTAATTAACCTATCCTTGTCTTTTCTTAATATAGCTCCTAACGGTTTTTTGTTATTCTGTAGTTCTACCTTCCTACTAAGTGCGTCCACTCTTGTATTTTCAGTTCCCTTAGTGTGCTGAATTTTAAAGTAATACTCTGTAAGCATTTCTGCCTATCTAACCTATCTTTAGTTTAGTTTCTTTGTTGTTAGGAACCCTGTTAGGTTCTTATAATCCATCTTAACTATAAACAGTTTCTCTGTGCCTTATAAGAATGCTCTTTACTCTCTAAGTGCTGTAACTATACCTAGCAACTCCTTGTTATAGATATTATAGTTTAGTTCTAGTAGTGTTATCTTTTAACTATAGTACGCTACTAGATGCTATCTATCTGGATGCTTCTGTAATAGGCATGCTCCTAATGCAAAGTTTAATATATTTATTTCTATAACTGTGTCTAGCTTTAGTTAGTAAACCTTAAAAACTATATCTTGGGTAAACAACTCCTTAAGTTCTTAAAACAGTTTCTTTTGTTCCCTGCCCTATGTCTATAGTTCCTCTTTTTTAGTATACCTTATAAACGGCTTAATATTCTTTAACTACTGTGCTATAAACCTTCTATGGTAGTTGCAAAATCCTAGGAATAATCTTAACTGCGTAACGTTCTTTGGTTCTTACTAACTTACTATAGCTTTAACTTTCTTTAGGTCTATGCTAATCTTACCTAGCTTAATAATAAACCTAATAAAATTAGTCTTCTTAGTGAAGAACTTGCATTTCTTAATTGCTACTAGCATCTTCTTTTCTTGTAGTCTCTTTAAGACCCACTTAATATATTCTTTATATTCTTCCTCGCTTACTAAGTAGATAATAATGTTATTAAGGTATGCCATAATAAACTTATTGAGGTATTCTCCTAATACACTATTAATTTTTTTCTAAAATGTTACTAGTGCGTTTATAAGCCTAAACTGTATTACTAATAGCTTATATAGTCCTTCCTTTAACCTAAAGGCTGCCTTCTATTTATTACCTTCCTTAATTCTAATCTAATAGTATGCCCATCTTAGATCTATCTTTATAAAGATTTATATATTGCCTATCCTATCTTGGATTTTGCTAATTAAGGGTAAAGGATACCTATCCTTTCTTGTAATGCTGTTTAACTATCTGTAGTTAATATATATCCTAAGTTTTCCGTTTTTCTTTAGGATGAATAACACTAAATATCTCGCTAATAACTGTGATAGTCTAATATATCCCTTTTATAGGGTTTCTTGGATAAACTCTTTAAGCGCTACTAACTCAGTTTTAGTAAGCTTATAGATTAGAAAGAACTTTAGACTTATTCCTAGTTCTAACTCTATCTTATAGTCCCACGCTGCATATTCTAACAGCTTTTTACTTTTTAGGCTCTATAGCCTTTTGCCATACTTATAGTATTTCTTTAGTATATAACTTAAGCCTTACTTAGTCTCCTTATAAGTTGCTCTCACTTAGTACTATACTATCTTAGTCTGTTATCGCATCTCGCGTTATTATATATCCTTAATATTAACTTAACCTATAACCTAATTAATCTTTAGATTGTATTCCTGTAACTAAGGTGTTCCTAATATCGCCTTATCCTTTAATGGTTAACTAAATTAGTCCTATTTTAAGATTAATAATGCCTCCTCTATAGGCTATTAGATTTTCTAAAATCGTTATTAATAGGTATAGGTGTTTTTTCTGTCTGTGTGGTAACCCTATCCTTTTAACTACTGCTAGTAATATACGGTTTCTTATTGCCCCACTATCCATTAGTGTTTTAAACTTTTAACCTTACTAACTAATTTGTAAATTTAGGTACTAACCTATAATTCCTTTAAGGGTCTAAGGCTTTACTACTAGCTCCCTCTAGTCCTATAGGCCTCCGCTTTTCCTAACTATTAGCTGTTACTTTTTAACTGTACTTAGTCCTTCTATAGCCAATACTTAGTTCTTTTCTTTTCCTCTACGTACTATAAATAAGTGTTCTCTAGGCACTTCCACTACTATTATCTATCTAGGTATTCTTCTATAAGGAATCTTCCTAGTTAAAGTATTAAGTCTCCTGGTTTTTAAACTTCTACTAGGTGCCAACTATGTATATACTTAGCGTCTCTATACCGCTTTTTGTCTATTATCCAATATATCCTTATTAGATACTTATAATGCTTGTCCTTAGGTGTCCTATATATGTTGCATATATTATCTATACATGATATTTACGCCAATGTGTAATATACTAGGTACTTTAGATTAACTCTTAGCTCGTCTTCTTCCTTAAGTTTAAACCTCTCCCATATTAACCTAAATATTACTATTTTGTTTACTAGTACTAATACTTATATTATTTCTTTCTAGTCTACGGCCTATTCCTCTAGGCTCTTTAACGTTATAACTAACGCCCCTTTTATATAGCTTATCTGCTTCTTAAACATTGCTTAATTTAGTATAACTTTTTTATCCAGCTATATATAAAAATCTTCCTATTTATTGTTTCCTCTTTACTTATACTACTTTTAGTATAGCTTAGTAAGTGTATATAACCTGTTTATAAGGAAGTATCTCTTTATTGCTATATTATTGCAACCCTTTATATATTATTCTGCAAATCTAGTTAGAATCCCTAGATCCTCTTCTTGTTCCAGTTTATCTAACTACTTAGCTCTTAGCATTCCTACCTTTGGCCTATTTATGACTTTTTATATAAGTGCTCTATCCCTTATATATCCTAGTATAGCTAATCTCTAGTCTAGCTTTTGTTCTTGCTATACAGTAATTTGTTATCTAAATTTATCTATACTTTCTTTTCGTTTTTATTTTCTAAAAGGATCTTTAAAGTCGTTTTGCTTCTTAACCGCTATGTTAACTTTTTAACCTTTAGGCTAAACACTGTGTTTACCTAGAACTGTTATGGACCTTATTTGTTCTTTAAAATCTTAGCTCCCTAGGAATCTTCGTCCTAAGCTTATTTATTTATTACTAAATTAAGCTACTGCCCTTTCCTATTGGTTCTCGTCTATTATGGGTTCTTAGGTGTATTTTATCTTACTTTAAGAATCTTAAGTGTTATATATCTTTTCCTAAGAATCTTAAGCCTGTGGCCTTTTTCCTTTATTAAGTGGTAAGCTAGTCCTAGTAGTTGTCTACTTGCTTAATTGCTTGTGGATATTACTCTTTCCATCTTATAAAGTAATGGATTCCGTATTTAATAGTGTTATAATACTTGTTACTAAACTACATTTTATGGTGGTCTTAGTCTCTACTTCTATTGCGTTATTAAAGTTTAGGTACTCCTAGTTAGTCCCTTTTTCTTCCTTATCGCTATTAATTAATAAGTACTCTAACTCTATTATTATTGTTGCTAATCTTTATCCATATATTGCTGTGATGTCTTAATCTAGCTTATAGAGTCAACCTTATTTTTTATCTAACTCTATAGTTTCCTTAAGTCCTCTTAACTCTAGCTCTTATAGCTAATAGCTTGCGCTATACTTAGCGTCCTTATAAATTTGGTATGCGTTATTGTAATAAAACATAAAGTATTTAACCAAATACTCCTTAGTCCCACGTAATATCCTTATATCTATATTATTATACTCTAATAACCTAGTGCCTTTTACCGCGTAGCTACTCTAACTACCTTTATAGTCTCTAGCGAAATAACCCTGTTTTTTATAATTTATGCAAGCTCCTAACTTAAACCATTTTTTTTATTATAAAGTTTACCTAAACATCTTTTGCTACTAAGATCCCTAGTTTAGCCTCTGCTCCTTAGTCCTATAATTACTTAATCCTTACCCCCAAGGTTTCTATAGTTTTTTACTCTATCCTTTAGATTCTTTAGTACTGCCTAAGTCTATTAGTTCTAGCCTACCATTCTATGGTTTTTAACTCTAACTCTATTAATATGTATTCTGCGCCTTATATAACTATAGAACTCTATCTTGCCCTTTCTTAGCTTGTTCCCTCTAATAGATCCTATTATTAATCTTTATTAATTAATCTATTAAGTCCCTTAGACTTTCCGCATCTTCTATTAGAATAATTATATCCTAGACTTTAGCCTTAAGTCCCTATTTATACTGTACTATAAGCGCCTTATTATTCCACTTAACCTATATTATAAGTGTCTAAAACTATATTATATACTTAATTACTAAAGTATATTATACCAGGTTCTAAAGCTTTTTTTTTACTATAGTTGTCACTTTTAGGTCTTTAAATATCTATATTAGTCTCTCCATAAACCTATTCTAGTTAGTAAATATAAACTATACTTTTTAGTTAGTAGTTAACATTCTATTCATCTAGATTTTAGTAAGGTAAGGCTTAAACTACTTAAGTGCTCTTCCTATTAAGAACAACCCTATATATACTACTTAGTCTATAAATATTACTAACTTTGCTCCCTTCTGTATAACCTTAAAGTGCATTTATATAAGAAACCCCTTAAGTTTTAACTTCTTCCCTAAGAATCACTTAATAGATAATAACTTAACCTTAGCCGCTCCAATTCCATTAATTTAGTTTTTAAGTATTTAATTATTATCTATTAATTAATTAACTATTTTTTATAATTGACCTGCTATAACTAGCTGTAAATTAGTATCTCTTATACTAGTGTCCCCACTAGTGCCTAAAGTTATAGCTACTATAGACAGTGTTATAACTAGTGCTTTTAGTAGCATATTATTTAACTTTATTAATACTATAATTAGGTAGTAAATATGTAATAAAGCCTTATAGGAAATACCATGGTAAACTTACTAATAGGCTAGGTATATAGGTAAATAAGAAGTTAACAATATAATAATAACTAGTGGAGTGATTGCCTAATAGATTAACTCTAATTATATTTTAAGATTTATTATAAAGAAAGGAACTATCTAGGTAGGGACTGTAGGTCCTTAAATACACATCTATACTTCTAAGAAATCCTCCTTATATATAAGGTATATGTTATATATATTATATATACGTTCCCTCTATACCCTATATATACTATATATAATACTATATAAGAAGGAGTAGTGAACGATTCGACTTTACAGACTTTTGGAGCTCTTGCTGCACCCGGCCCAAAAAGACCAAACCAACTAAAAGAACCCTGAAAAACACCCTAATAATCCCCTGAGATGCATGCATCACAGGGGAGGCACAGGTAGAACGACGGTAGTACGCAGTCGCGCGCGACCGCCAGACCCATACCCAACAATGGCCCCCTATAATAACAACAAGGACGGGCGAATACCACACTAGAAAGCGGAAATACCCCAATTAAAAAGGCATCTGATAAAATATAAAGTCTATTAGACGCGTCTAATATCCAGAACTGTAGGGGAGTATCTATTAGCTATTACGAACTAATGCAGCTAGCAGAATGGCTCTAGTCTAGCGAACCTTAGGCGCCCCTCTAGTAAACCCTTAATTAAATCCTCTAATAGCTAAACAAAATTAAAGATAAATAAAACCCCCCCTAACAGGCGAACCGCACCTAGGCCACCGTAGCTGCGCTCCTATAGTACAGGGAACCTACCCCCCTAAAGACAACAACTAGGTATATAATTACAATATAACCAAATACAGAAAAGGCAGAGGAACTTAGGGGATAATTAGAAACAGAAGTTTTTATAGAGATTTATAAGGAGGTCCACAACACCGTCGCAGTCCAACACCTTAGGAGTGGAGACATTAGAGTTACCCTAAAGGACCAACAGGTAAAGGAACGGGCCGTAAGGGCAAGGGACAGGCTAGGAGAGCGTATTAGCATAAAAGTGCTTTATAAAGATTACCTAGTTAAAGTCCTGTTGGTTCCTATAAGCCTTAGGGTAGAAAGGGGACGCTAGGCAGATAATACAGCAACTATATAGGAGATAGTAAAATAAACGGAACGCCTTATATTAGGACTCATAATTACCTGGATCTAATAGCTTTAATAGGAAAATACAAACCAAGTATATAATAAGAACAATAAGAGGATATAAGGGGCGCTAGAGACTTGCTAGGGAAATAATAGATAAACGTATAGCTCCCTTATTATTAGCATATATACACTAGGAATACAAAAACTTCTTATCTAAAAAGGAATAATTATAAATGGCCTTATATACAACACAAGGCTCTATAACTACAGACTATACCTGGAATGATATTATTGCTATGTATAATAGGGACACACCCAATCCACATGCGCAGCATAGGTGTGCTGTGGCTACTATACAGGCCCCCACAATACAAGATAATGTATAAATTAAGACCAAATAAAATGCGCAAACTGTCACCAAAGCATATATAAGGCGTGGGAGAGAGAAGACTGCATTAAATATAGGAGATGGAAGAAAAGGGCTTAACAGCTACAGAAACAACTATACGCTAGGTTATACGAATGGAAACAACAGGCAATAAGCTAGGGGGACGTAGGTGTCTTTCTAGCGTTTCCTACCTTTAACACTAGGGGGCTAAGCCAGCCATCCCAAGCCTTAACGGGCTAAAAGCGACGCCGTATAATATCACCAGACCAAACAGGGACACAAGGGACACATAGGACACAAGGGAGAGGACGCCCAGTAGAAAGACCCCTATAGATGGCTACAGCAAGTTCAAGGCTAGGATAATTAAGAATTAGATTTAACGCGGTAAATACAACATATATAGCTGGCTTATAAGGGGCATATAGCCAACCGGCGAGAATAGGGGAAGAACCAAAGGCAATAACAGACTCAGATTTAGAAAGGCTAGTAGGAGCACAAGATATAGAAATAGAAAGCTCTATATAAAATAAGTAGTGGCCAGGGAGTAAATATAGGAGACGGAAGTTCTGAATATTTTAGAGAAAGTGGAAACGGAAGAAGCGAGGAGCGAAGGAGAGGCAAAGGACCCCTACTAGGGGTCCGCTACTTAACCATTATATAGTATAACTGCGGCAATACAAACCACCGTCTAGTAAGGCCCCTACTAGACAGTCTAGACCCAGAGAAACACCATATTCTTGCTATATAAGAGCCGTATTATAATACCTATATATAATTAACATACTGCCCCTAAGGATTCTAGCTCCTATATGAACCAAAAGCAGCCATACGCGTATGCTTTATAATTAGTAAAAATATCAGTCTTGCCTTATAGTTATAGCAGGTAGTTAACTTAGATATTGCAGTTATAACCATCTAGATATATAGGGGACTAGTATAAATTATTAATGTCTATAACCCTAGGGTCAAAGGGGTAGTATAAACAGAGAATATTATATCTATAATAAGCTTGCTAGAAACTAAACACGCGGAGTCTATTCTACTAGGAGATATAAACCTCCACCATCTATGGTAGGGGGGCATCCATATTGCTGCCGATTGATAGGTAGAGTGCCTACTAAGAGCTATAAATAACGGGGGCTTTAAGCTAGCTACCCCCCCAGGTGTAATTATATGGCAATAGGGTACTGCTAAAAGTACAATTAACCTTATAATTATGGACAAAAACCTATACTAGAGACTTAAAAGGTGCTCCCCTAAAGAAGAATAGGCACTTACTTTAGACCATATCCCTATCTAAATACAACTAGATCTGGATATTAAGGCGTAACTAAATAGTAAAAGATACGCAATAAGGAAGCTTAACATAGATAGCTTCCTTAATATAATTAAATAACAACTCTAAGACCTAGAAGAAATCCACCCAATACCAAACAAGTAAGGCTTATTGGCTACCCCTAAGGAAATTAATTAAAGACTAGAAAGGATCCAGGCAGTAATTAAAAGCGGGCTAAAAAAGCACTGCCCGGTTTTAAAACTAGGCCCCTATACACAACACACATGGTCCGTATAGTACGCGGCCCTTATAGCCGGCCAATAACAAGTAAGGAGGAAATATACAAGCAGCTATAATTCTATGGACGAGAGATAATATAAAGACATAAGAAACCAGCTAAAGAATACCCTAAGAAAAGAAGTAAGGAATAACTGGAGATGGTTTATAAACAAACACACTACTAACCTAAGTCTCCCCTATAATAAGGGCCTTTAGACCATAGCAAAATAGGTAAAGAAAAAGGTAGGACGCCTAGTAGAAGATCTATACCTACTACCCCTATAAAGAGCAGGCAAACCATAGGCCACAAGTAATAATAATAAGAAGGCAAAGATCCTTATAGAAAGATTTTTCCCTTAACTAGCTCTAGCAGACCTTAGCGACATTACTAATAAAATACCGGTAACTCGCCTAAGGGTTAACAGCGATATAATAACTAAAGAAATGGCTAGAACTATTAGCCGCCTCTTAAACAACATAGCACTAGGACTAAATGGGATTCTAAACAAAGCCCTAAAGACCTATAGACCACTTATAGCACCTTGGCTTGCAGACATAGCTAGAGCATACTTTATAATAGGCTACTATCCGTGACTTGGAAGATCTATAACGACAGTTGTTTTATAAAAAGAAGGCAAAGTAGACTACTTAATCCCAGGAAGCTACCGCCCTATTGCCTTAGAAAACACCCTAAGCAAGATCTTAGAAAAGGTTATAGCAGACCATATAGTAGATACGGTAGAGGAACACGCCCTACTACCATAAAGCTAAATAGGGGCAAGAAAGAATCGCTTAACGCTATTAGCACTTATACTACTCGCTACTACTATTAAAACTGCATGGGCTATGCGAAAGGACTTTATAGTATTAATACTTAGCCTAGATATTAGCGGCGCCTATAACAATATACCCTATAAGCGTCTCCTATACATCCTTAGGGTAAAGGGCTTCCTAGAATAGATTATTTAATTTATTCAAGGATTTATAGGCCAGAAAGAAATATTACTTATCTTTAGCAAATATCAGAGCCCCCCTATCACAGTTATAATAGGAATACTATAAGGATCACCTCTATTACCTATACTCTTCCTCTTCTTTATAAGCAACCTGCTTAATACCTTTAAGAAAGGGGCGACCTAGGGGATAGGCTTTATTAATAACACAAACCTAATTATATATGGGCCAATAGCCGCAGAGAACTACAGGACACTAGAGAAAGCCCACAACACCTATATAGAATAGGTAAGACGACATAGAGTCCAATTCTTACTAGAGAAATACCAGCTAATCCATTTTATAAGAAAACGTAACCAATCTACAGATCTTTAGCATATAATCCATATCCAAGGCTTTAGGGGTTAACTGGTTTAAGGCCTAAGGGTATTAAGAGTATAGATAGACAGTAAGCTCTAGTAGAGCGTATATACGGCGTAAGCGGCCCATAAGGGCCAAGCACAGTATATCACTATATCTAGGATCGTTAATTCTATATAGGGTCCATGCTTCCAGAGGTCACGCCTACTATATATAGTAGTTGTCTGGCTAACTATGACGTATAGATCTAGCATTTAGGCCACTAGAGAAACCGAGAAAGGCCCCCCTAAATCACTCCTTAAACTACTCTAAAAGGTCCAAACAGCCTGCCTTAGGAGTATAACAGGCGGGTATAAGCGAACGGCCACAGCACTGCTTAAGAAGGAAGCCAATATTCCCCCCCTATAACTATATATTAAAGCCAATGTAATATAAAGGGTATAAAAGGAATGCAACTTTAATATTATAAAGTATATCAAGACACGCCTAAATAAACTATAGAGGGACCCTAGGGTGCCCTATAGGAGAAGGAACCAATAACCCCAAAGTAGGGAAGATATATTAGGAAAACAGGTGAAGAAAGTAGAAGAAGAATAATGCGGCGCTAGGGCCCAGGCCTATATAGAGAAGGAAGGGAGACGCGTAAGAGGCTAGTAAAGATAATAGTAAGGGAGAGAAAGGAGCCAAAGTAGAGCATAAAAGAGTACTGGAAAACCATCTACCGTAATATAATACTGGTTGGACTAACGCTGGAGAGACAAATAGGAGTTAAAGGTATAGAGGTAGACTTAGGTAAGGGGAACCTAAGCTATAGTATAGGTAATACTATAGGGGGTAAATACCTAAAGGCTTTAAAAGGGCCTAATAAAGGCGGAAAATACAATGGCAATACTCTTAAGGATAGGAATAATAGGACTAAAAGATTGGCTTTACTAGGTGGGTATCCTAGTAGGTAGCCTAAGGTGCGAATATGGCTGGCTAAGACAGACACTAAAACACGTAATACTGTTATGCCCCTTACGCACTAGCCGAGAAGCAATGCTCTTAGCAGCTAGCACAGAAAACTATAATACACTGCTCTTAATATAGAAAGGCCTTAAGGCGGCTACCCAGTGGCTTATTGGCCAAAATATGCTAGACCAGTTCTGGGTTGCAAAGGAAATAGCAATAAAAGGCAAAGGGGCGAGTAATAGGCGCCCCCTAATAACTCTATAGGAGTAGAGTATAGTGTGTAATACTAGCGCGTCCGTAGGTTTGTTACGGCAGCAGTGGTTCCCAAGAAGGTTAAAAAGTAAAGTAGTAGAGCACCACTGGTGACTTACAGGCGACTTGTAAGCGAGCCCTAAAAGGTAGGGAGACGGATTACAGGGTTTTCTTAAATAGAGTTTTCTCCTTATATGTATATAAGGAGTAGTCCGCGTGGGCCCAACAGGGATCCGAATCGGACGTTAAGCAATGAATAATATATAATACTATATAACTTACTTACCACTTCTCGTTACATAGTTTTATGGGCTCTACCCTAGACCATGCCCTTATTAACTAACTAGCTTCCTCTAACTCTTCTCTACGTAATTATAGCATTATACTTAAAGCGTCTATAATAACTATAGTCCCTACCTAGATAGTTCCTTTCTTTATAGTAAATCTTAAAATATAATTAGAGTTAATCTATTAGGCAACTACTCTACTAGTTATTATTATATTATTAACTTCTTATTTATCTATATACCTAGCCTATTAGTAAGTCTACTATAGTATTTCTTATAAGGCTTTGTTATATATTTACTACTTAGTTACAGTATTAATAAAGTTAAATAATATGCTACTAAAAGCACTAGTTACAACGCCATTAGCGGCGGTAACTACTTTAGGTATTAGTAGGAATACTAGTATAAGGAACACTAACTTATAACTAGTTACAGTTAAATAGTTATAGGAAATAGTTAACTAACTATAAAATAATAATAAGGCACTTAAAGATAGAATTAATAGCATTAGCGTAGTAAAGGTTAAGTTATCCTTAATTAAGCGATTTATAGGGGAGAAGTTAAAACTTAAGGGATTTCTTACGTAAATACACTTTAAGGTTATATAAGAAGAAGCAAAACTAGTAATAGTTATAGACTAAGTAGTATACGCAGAACTATTTCTATTAGGAAGAGCACTTAAGTGGTTTAAATCTTACCTTATAGAAGTAGAGGTAAATAGTATATTAACTACTAACTAAGAAGTATGGTATATATTCTTAAGTTAAAACGGATTTGTGGAATAGTTAATATAGATATTTAGAGACCCTAAGGTAACAACTATAGTAAAAAGAAAACTCTAGAATCTAGTATAATATACTTTAGTAATTAAGTATACTATATAGTTTTAAGTATTAGTAATATAGGTTAAATAAAATAATTAGGCGCTTATAGTATAGTATAAATAGGGACTTAAGGCTAAAGTCTAGGATGTAATAATTTTTATAGAAGACGTGATAACTATATAAGAATTAATTAACTAGTTAATAAAGATTAATAATATAATCTATTAAAGGGAATAAGCTAAGAAAGGGCAAGATAAAGTTCTATAGTTATATAAGGTATAGAGTATATAATAATAGATATAGAGTTATAAACTATAAAATAATAGACTAGAGCTAATGGACCTAAGTAGTACTAAAGAATCTAAAAAATAAAATAAGAAACTATAGAACCCTAGGGGTTAAGGATTAAGTAATTATAGGACTAAGGAGCAAAGGCTAAATTAGGGATTTTAGCAGTAGAAGATATTTAGGTAGACTTTATAATAAAAAATAGGTTAAAAAGGAGGCTTATATAAATTATAGGAAATAAAGTTATTTTGCTAAAGACTATAGAGGTAGTTAAAGTAATTATGTAGTAAAAAGTATAAGGTTATTAGAGTATAATAATATAGGTATAAGTATATTACGCGGGACCAAGAAGTATTTAATTAAATACTTCGCGTTTTATTATAATAACGCATACTAAATTTATAAGGACGCTAAGTACGGCGTAAGCTATTAGCTATAAAAGCTAGAGTTATAAGGACTTAAAGGAATTAAAGAGTTAAATAAAGAATAAAATTAACTTTATAAGCTAAATTAAGATATTATAGTAACGTGCAGATAAAGATTAGCGGAAATAATAAAAAAGTTAAAGTATTTATTAATTAATAGCAATAAAGAAGAAAAAGTGGTTAACTAGAAATACGCAAGCCTTAATAATATAATAGAAGTAGAGATTAAAAACACTATAGAACGCGGTTTAGTAATGGGTATTATAATAGTATTAAATACAGCATCTATTACTGTTGGTATCACCTAAGTGCACTTAATTGGCCTATTAACTAATGGTTTAATTCTTGTCTAATAGGTTAAGAAAGCAGAGGATTATAAGGATTGCGGTGCCTAAGTAGGGGGCTGATAAGTTATCATAAGGATGACTAATCAGAGATATAAACAATGACACATAACCACGTAACTTCTGTCCATATATTCCGACACTGGCAGTTCTTTCTTTGTGCGTTAAACTGCTTATGGCGCTACAGGAAGGCAGCAAGGTATTGGTTAGCTGCAGGCTGAGCAGTTAAAGTTGGTAGCGGTGCTGTAGGCAGAGCAGCAAAGGTCTGTTGTAGTGCCGCAAGCAAGGCAGCAGAAGATAGTTCGCTGCAGGTAGGGCAGTAGAAGTTGGTAGTAATGCTACGGGCAAAGCAGCAGAAGGTCGATTGGGTTACTACAGGCAGAGTAGTAGATAGCAGTACGGTGCAAGCGTTAAGTGGTGATAGTAGGTTAAACGTTTAGAGCTTGGTCTATTAGCTGGTTGTTAGATTGTAGGTATAACGGCGCAATCGTTGTCGTAGTAGTACGTAATAGTAGGCATATCGGCGCTATCATTTAGTTGGTAGATTGTAGGCGTAACGGCGCGATCAGTATCATAATAGCAGGCATAGCGGCGCTATCAGTTTGTTGATGGTATATAGCAGTACAGTACTAGCGTTAGATGGATTGCAGGCGTAATGGCATAATTATTTAGTTAGTAGACCTCTATCCTAACAAAGCTTAATACCCGAATTCCCGTTTATATCTTTTAGACGACGACATCCCCAAATATGCTTATAGAGAGTAGTATTTAAGGGGAATATAGATCCGCACTTAGTATACTTAAAGGGTTGACAATCTGGCAAATATCTAAAGAGCACTTGACCTAAAGGGAATATAGTAGAGCACTTTTCGCAGGTTTGAGATTGCGGAGGTTTATACGAGCTTAGCTGCTGTGGCTCCTTAGCTTTGGTTAACGAAGAGGGTAAAGCTAGCGGAGCTTGCGCTAATGGAGCTTACTTAGTTTATAGCTCTTAGATCTCTTTTTGCTGTTTTTTAAGAAGAGCTTGTAGCTTATGGATCTCTTTTTATTACCTAGTTTGCATCTCTAAGTCTCTACTCTATACTTAACGAATCTTATCTTGTTGTCGCTTAACCATATTTTATATATCCTAAATTTGTGTCTAATAAGCGGTTGTAGTTGGAAACTCCCATTGGGCTTTATTGTTATAGATGTTAATATAACAAGGCCGCCCGGTGGTTATATAGCTCCCGCTTTTATATCCTTTAGGAAGTTGAGGTAGTGCCATTAAGGGTTTATAGCTGCCATAGGCGCCAGCAGATTTGAGAGGGAAGAGGATAGGGAGCGCGTAGCAGGTCTTAATTCCGTGGCTTATAAAGGGCCGTAGAAGAGAAAGGGGCACGCTAGCGTTTAGGGCGTGCTATTAACGTAATTTTCGACGTGGTAGAGCCGCTAGGATCGTAGTAGAGTGTTAAGCTTATAGGAATAGCGTGCTGGCAGAACTTTAAGAGTCTGGCAAAGCTGAAATTGTTATAAGATAAGGGCGCGCTAGTAACTGCTACAAATGCTAACGGAGGAGCAGGGGGGCTGGAGAGCGCGTTATTAACATAATTTCGACGTGGTAGGGTGTTGAGCTTATATAGGGTGCTCTTCTGGAGCTAATTGCTTGCCCGGTAGAAAGCTAGGTATTTAGATGCTGCTAATACTGTTAGGTTACTGGGTTGCTGCTAGAGCTGCTAGGTATTTGGGTACTAGGTACTGCTAACGCTGCTAGGTTACTATGACGCTGGATTACTATACAAGGCTATTGGGTATTGGTTTGTATGCTAAGACACGTACTGGGTATTGGTTTGCTGCTAAGTTGCGTCGCTACGTACTGAGGCGCGTTGCTACGCTGGGGTACTGCATAAAGCTGCTAGGTAATTGGATGTTGGGTACTGTCAAAGCTGGTATACTATATACGGCTAGAGCGCTGCCGTAGTACTACTGAGGTAGCTGCTGAGGTAGCTACTAAGGTACTGCCCAAGGGCTATTAGATGTTTGTTGCTGTTGAGCTAGGGGTACGGCACTTAGTGAAGAGGTCGTACTAGGGGTTGATGCTGTTGAGCTAGGGGTACGGCGCTCCGTAAAGAGGTCGTACTGGGGGTTAATTTGCTGCTGTAGAATGTCTTGTGCGTTGCGTATTTGTCGTATATTCTAAGCTACTGGGGTTAGGTGCTGCCGGAGCTGCTAGGTATTGGTTTTGCTGCTAGGTACTAAAATGCTGCTTACGATTAAACAAAGCTGCTGGGGCGGCAGTGAACCTTATTGCTCTATAGCCAACTAGTGAGGTTGACTATTAATCAATGTCGGTATCACCCAAGTGCACTTAATTGGCCTATTAACTAATGGTTTAATTCTTGTCTAATAGGTCAAGAAAGCAGAGGATCGTAAGGATCGCGGTGCCTAAGTAGGGGGCTGATAAGTCATCATAAGGATGACTAATCAGAGACACGAACAACGACACATAACCACGTAACTTCTGTCCATATATTCCGACAATTACTTTATAAGATAAAAGGAGTAATATCTAAAGATAAATAAGTAAGTAGACGACTGCTAGTGCTAGCTTACCACTTAATAAAGGCAAAAGGCTATAGGCTTAAAATTCTTAGAATAAGATAAGAGATGCTTAAGATTTTTAAGACAAGATAAGATATACTTAAGAACCTATAATGGACGAAAACCAATAGGAAAGGGTAATAGCTTAGTTTAAGAATAAATAAATAAGCATGGGATAATAATTCCTAGGAAGTTAAGATTTTAAAGAACAAATAAGGTCTATAGCAATCCTAGGTAAATATAGTGTTTAGCCTAAAGGTTAAAAAATTAACACTAAGATTATGAAGTTTAATAATATTAAAAACCTATTTATAAGGCATAATAAAACGGAAAGTATAGATAAGTTTAGGCAATAAATTATTATAGAGTAGGAATAAAAGTTAGATTAGAGATTAATTATACTAGGATATATAAGGGATAGAGCACCTATATAGAGGGTTACTAATAGGCTAAAGGTAGGTATACTAAGAGCTAAGTAGCTAAATAACCTAAAACAAGAAAAGAATCTAGGGATTCTAACTAGGTTTATAAAGCAATATATAAAAGGTTATAATAATGCAGTAATAAAGAGATAATTCCTTATAGATAGATTATATACACTTACAGAGCTATACTAGAAGTGGTTTAGGTAACGCAAAAACAATAAGTAGGAAGATTTCTATATATGGCTAGATAAGAAAGCTATATTAGAGAAATAGATAAGTTATATTAAAGGAGCATTAATTATAATATTAAAGAATCTAAAAGAATAGGCCAGTAACTAAAGAGAGATAATATAGATATTAGTACCAGCAAACGATATAGTAGCATTTAAATTAATAAGGGAAAGGTTTAAACTTAAAGATAAGAATAAGCTATAAGTTAACTTAAAGCACCTAGTATATTACACATTGATATAGATCGCATGTATGGATAATACGTGCAATATATATAGAGTACTAAAAGATAAGCATTGTAAGCATTTAATAAGAATATATTAAATAACAGAAAAAAGGTAATTTAGAAATGCTAAATATATATATTAATAGCACCTAGTAGAAGTTTAGGAGTTAGGTAACTTAATACTTTAACTAAAAAGATTCCTTATAGAAGAATGCTTAGATAGATAATAGTAGTAAGAGTGCCTAGAAAATACGTATCTATAGTATATTAAAGAAAAAAAGCGAACTAAGTATTAGCCTAAGGATGACTAAGTATAGCTAAGATCTAATAGTTAATAGTTAGGAAAAGGCGAGACCTATAGAACTAGAGGGAGCTAGTAATAGAGCCTTAGACCCTTAAAGAAATTATAGAATAATACTTAAATTTATAAGTAAAGTGGTAAAATTAAAAGTTTAAAGCGCTAGTAGATAGTGGAGTAATAAGAAACTATATATTGCTAGTAGCAGTTAAAAAAAAATAGGGTTACCATACAGACAAAAAGAACACCCATATCTATTAATAATGATTTTAGAAGATCCAATAGCCTATAGAGAAGGCATTATTAATCTTAAAATAGGACATATTTAGATAACCATTAAAGGAAAATAAATTAAAATATCTTTTAATATCCTACTATTGGGAAAGGATAAGGCAATACTAAAAATACCTTAGTTATAGGAATATAATCTAAAGATTAATTAAGTTATAGGTTAGGTTAATATTAAGAATACTTAATAATATAAAACGTAATAATAAACCAAGATAGTATGGTACTAAGTTAGAGCAATATACAAGGAGACTAAGCGAGGCTTAAGTTATATACTAAAGAGATACTATAAGTATGGGAAAGCTATAGAGCCTAGAAAGTAAAAAGTTATTGGAGTATATAGTATAGGACTATAAGATAGAATTGAAACTAGGAATAAGTTTAAAGTTCTTTCTAATTTATAAGTTAACTAAAGATAAGTTAAAAGCACTTAAAGAGTTTATCTAAGAGAACCTATAAAAGGGATATATTAGACTATTATAGTTATTAGCAGGATATCTAGTACTGTTCGTACTAAAGAAGAACGGAAAACTTAGACTATATATTAACTATAAATAGTTAAACAGCATTATATAGAAGGATAAGTATCCTTTACCCTTAATTAGCGAAATCTAGAATAGGATTAGTAATACGCAAATCTTTATAAAGATAGATCCAAGATAGGCGTACTATTAGACTAGGATTAAGAAAGGCAACAAATAGAAGGCAGCCTTTAGGTTAAAGAAAGGACTATATAAGCTATTAGTTATACAATTTAGGCTTATAAACGCACTAGCGACATTTTAAAAGTAAATTAACAGTATACTAAGAGAACACCTTAATAAGTTTATTATAGTATACTTTAACAATATTATTGTCTACTTAATAAGCGAGGAGAAACATAGAGAATATATTAAGTAGTTCTTAAGAAGACTATAAGAAGAAAAGATACTAATAGTAATTAAGAAATACGAGTTCTTTACTAGGAAGACCGATTTTATTAAATTTATTATTAAACTAGGCAAGAACTAAATAGATCTAAAGAAAGTAGAAGCTATAGTAAGTTAGTAGGAACTAGAGAACGTTATATAGTTAAAATTATTCCTAGGGCTTTATAACTACTATAGAAGGTTTATTATATAGTGGGTAAAGAATATTAAACCCTTTATAAGGCTTATAAAGAAAAAGGAACTATAGATATAGGGTAGCAAATAAAGGAAGTTGTTTAAGGAACTTAAGGAACTATTTACCCAAAATCTAACCCTTAAGATCTATTAACCAAAGTTAGATATGGTTGTAGAAACGGACGTATTAGACTTTACACTAGGAGTATATTTACTATAAAAGCACTAGGACGCATAGCACCTAATAGTATACTATAGTTAAAAGATAACACTACTAGAACTAAACTACAATATCTATAATAAGGAGTTGCTAGGTATAGTTATAGCACTTAAGGAGTGGAGAGCATTCTTATAAGGTATAAAGAAACTATTTATAGTTAAAATAGACTATAAGAATTTAATAGAATTCCTAATAATAAAAGAGCTTAATTATAGATAGGTTAGATAGGTAGAGATACTTATAGAATATTATTTTAAAATTTAGTATACTAAGGGTACTAAAAACGCAAGAGTAGATGCACTTAGTAGAAAGGCAGAACTGTAAAACAATAAAAAACTATTAGGCGCTATATTACGAAAAGATAAGGATAGGCTAATTAGGTACAATTATCCAAAACTAGTAGCTATAATTAAAAAAGGACTAGAATAAGTCTATAAAATACTAGAGAGTAAATAGTTATAAAATATCTAAAAAGCGTAGAATAAGGATCTAGACTTAGAGTAGTATAAGTACTAAAAAGCTATATATGTGTAAGGACAATTACAGAAGAGTTTATTAAGGAATTCTATAAGGGAATAACTTAAGGACATAATAGGGCTATAGGCTAAGTATTAAGACTTTAAGAAGAGTATATTATTTAAGAAATCTAGGGACTAGCAAGACAAATTATAAAAGAATATTTAGATTGCTAAAGAAATAAACTAATAAGGCATAAGCCGTATAGAGAGCTATAACCTATTAAGATACTAGAAAGACTATAGGAGGTTCTAGTAATATCCTTAGGGTCCTATTCTATATTCCTATCCTATTTTTAGTCTATAGATATATTTAAGTTCCTTCTTAGGAAAAAAGAGTAGACGAGCTTTAGATAATATTAGCGACTTAGTTAATTAAGGCATGGGCATAGTAGGAGGGTCAAGCAAGCCTATATAATTGGATTGTCTATAAACGAGGATCTAAAGCTAGAGAAAGGAAAGGGGAAGAACGGAAACACCGCTTAAAGTTGTATACAATTTACTAGTTATGTAATGGTAACTTGCTATTACATAATGGCAATTTGCGGCAATCTAATAGCAATTTGCTAGTATTGTAACAATCTTCTCTGTTAATCCAGGCTTTTATATAGGCTTAGTTTTCCTTAATCTAGAGGCTCTAGGTATTCGCTATACGGTTATACTATTAACTTCTCCAACTTCTACACAATATAATCGCATATCTTTTCTCTGCTATATTTATTACGACGGACCTTCTCTAGTATTAAGTTTTTAGTATCTTTAGTCTATTTAGATAGACGGCTAAGGCAAGAAGCATCGTCTATATAGGTATTAAGGACGAGAGGAGAAGACCTTAAATCAAAGCCTTAATTAATTGCACGGCGATATATATCTCGTATAGTTTGTTTAGAAATTTGTGTTATATTTGCAATTTTAGTAGCTAGAATTCCATAAGCTCTAAGAGCTACAATTTAAGCCCTCGTGGCTAAATCGTAGCCCCCTATAGAACGTTTAGCAGTAGATCTTTTAGTAGCCATTTAGAATATTAAAAGAGACTTAAGAGCTGCGGATTTAGGTTGCTAGCGAGCAAGACTTAGTAGGACGCTTAGTGACGTAGCAGGATTCTACTAGCAGAATCCTGTTTTTCTGCCTTAGCGGTAAGCAGTCAAATTTTCTTAGCGGCAAAAACTTTTAAAATGCACCTCCGTATTAGGGGGTGCATTATAAGTGTAAGCATATTAGGGGTTTTTGCCAAGACTATCCAGAGACTATCCAGATAGTCTCCGGATACTATTAGCTAATAGGTCTATTATCTAAGAGAGCTATCCAGCCTCTGCAGGTCTTAAGTATTTCCCTAAAACGTTCTTATTATAATTAGGCTAGTCCCATTACTAGGATAAAGCTTAAAAAGTGGATAATACTCATATATTTATAGCTATTTTAAAATATAATATTATCTTATCTTATTTATATTAAAAATATTATTAAATATTATATTATAAGAGATTGTGTAAATAATTTTAAAATAATTTAAAGTTTAAAACGTAATTAATATAGGTACTAACGTATGTAATAGGGTTATAAAGGTGTCCCTAGTTATAACCAATTTACATTACTGCCTTCTTATTTAGGCTAACTTATTGCCTAAAATATACTGCCGCTTTGAACATTAACTTTTCTCCTAACTTCCCTTATATAGAACTCCATATTACCAAAGCCATGCGTTACTGGCCGCGTGCTCTAAATGCAGAAGATTGTCTATAAGCAGCTTTAATAGCCTAGCCAATAACAAGTCTCTATAAAAGCTTTAAATCTTATATAAAAGTATAATAAAGCCTTATAGGAAACACCACGGTGGACTTGTTATTGGGCTAGGTTATATAGGTAAATAGGAAGTTAATAATATAACAAGTACAAATAATAACTAGTAGAGTGGTTGCCTAACAGATTAACTTTAATTGTATTCTGAGATTCACTATAAAGAAAAGAACTATCTAGGTAGGGACTGTGGGTCCTTAAATACATATCCATACTCCTAAGAAATCCTCCTTATATATAAGGTATATAAGGTATATAAGACATTCCTTATAGACCTCCTAAAGCTTATAGAGCTCGTTATATAACCTTAGCTACTATTCCTCATCACATAGTTCTACTAGTTCTATTCTGGACCGTGCCCTTATTAACCAACTAGCTTCTTCTAACTCCTCTCCTAGTAGTTATAGTGTGGTAGGGTAAAATGTCCCATGCTTAGTGTCTTGGCATTTTCCTATATATATTAAGCCTTCGGCTTCCCTCCTTCTTGGATATCACGAACCTACCGGAATATATTCTTTTCTTTCCTTTTTTACAGACTGCTTTACTAATTACTTTTGACTGATTATAACCGACCGACCGACCGACCGACCGACCGACAGATAGACTGACTGACTGACTAACAGCATTGTGACTTCCTATCTGAGGGACACCGTACCCTTCTACATTTTGGCATTCCACGAGGGGACGACGGCAAGCTCTTTAGATTAGAAGTCTAGTGCTACATACATATAAGACACACAAAGAATATATTATGACTACAGAAGGACGACCAGCTACAGAAGAACGACCAGCCAGGTAGACGAGACAGCAGCAGAGAAGCAAACAGTATCGGACAGTAAGGGGAACCAGGCAGTCCCTAAACAGAAAGACCGGAAAAGGCAGGACAGCCAGACTTAACGCATAGGCCAAGGAGTGGCAAAGGTCTCGGAAAGTTATGTATAAGGACGTTAAGTAAACCAGTGAGCTAATTAGACAACTTTAACCTGCGGCTGGAGGTACCCAATATTTCTACTACCTACGCACGGACATGGCCAGAGCTTTATTGAGGATGTAGAGACGACAAGCCAAGGACTAGTTAATTAAATGGAAACGAGACTTAAGGGATCTAGCGGCAGAGGAAGTCAGTACTGCCCTTTAAGAATAGAGACAGTACCGAGCAAGGCCGTAAGCATGTGAGATAGGGTCTCTCCTTGAAAGCTTTATATTTTGGCTTGGCTTTATCTTCTTTCGAATTATCTGGATTGTGTTAGTAGCGGCTCTAGAGGCGTTCCGTGAAGAAGTAGATATAAGCGGAAGCATAAGGCTTAGTGGCACCCTACCGCGCGGAACGACGGCAGGCTAAAACAGACGGACGTATCGAGACCCGGCAGTGGTAGAAGATGGAGGTTCCGTGCTCTCTTAGGGAGACCCCCCCTCAGACGTTAAGAAGCAGGTGCCTTCCGTTACGGATATGGCCGTACAAGTAGACCTACCGCAGCGTTTACCCGTTAAGGTCCCGCTAGGATAGTTATCTAGGACATCCTCTATTAAGACCACGGCTATGCAAGCAGACCAGCCGCAGTATATACCCGATTAGGCAGCAAGGGAAGTACACCACGTGTTTGTTCTAATAGTAGCAATACTAGATCCTTTTGGGCAAGGAGTTCCATGGTTTAACGGAAAGAATATCTTAAGGTTTATTAAGGACTACAAGGGTATGTATTAAAGGTATTTTATAGGCAAAGAATATAGGCTTGCGTGTCTCCCTAACTATTGCGAGGATATATACGCGGAAGCTATCTAGGTAATACCAGAGTTTAACTAAGGAGAATGGAAAGGACTAGTAAACCGCCTTAGAGCTAAGTACTAAGCAGACAACTTCTACCAATGCATGGAGATACAAGACTTTGTGGAAGCTTTTGTTTAAAAATCTGCGGAACAACTAGGCGAATTGCGTTACTATATACAGGACTTTACTACTATCTCAGATAAAGCGGTAGCCGCAGGAAACCTTACTAAGCAAGATAAGGGGTGGTTATTTATACAAGGACTTCCTATTAAATACCACAGGCACGCAATAGAAAAGATAGGAGCTGTAGCAGACGAGCCTAGCACCCTTGTATTTAAAAGACTAAAGGAGGCCGTAGAGTTAAGGATAGTGACTGTAGAGGGCGCTAAGTGAATAGATGTCCTTCCAGAAGAAGACGCCCTAAATGTCCAGCTTATACAGGAGCTACGGCAGCAAAGGGATAAGCTCGACCGTAGGAGAGAAGAAAGGCTTCTGGACCTAGGTATACACGGAGGAGCCCCAACGCAGCAGCAGTCACCCCCTACCATAGATCAGGAGATGGACGAAATGGTAAGCCAGTTAAAGAGACTAAGGTTGAGCAAGACAGAGCTTGCAGTAGCCGTATAGTCGATGCCGTTCTTTAACCGAATTCGAAAGGACCTAGAAAGGTTTATAACACTACTAAATTAGGCTGCAGTTTAAAGCTTAGCATAAGGATATGGCCTAGCACTAGGATATAAAGACTGGCAGAATAGCACCTAAGCTCCCTTTGCTCCGCAAGACTTTTAATATCCGCACGATTTTTAATATCCGCAAGGCTCTCAATGTCCGCAAGATTCTACTGCCTTTGGACGGCCGTAGTGGGACGTACGGGGTCAGCAAGGTATGCAAGGACAAAGCCTATAGACCTGTTTTGGATGCAGAGGAGGTTACCATTTTACCCAGTACAAATGCCAAGGGTTTAAGAATCTTATTTAGTAAGGATTTGTGCATCTGTCTAATCGAAGAAGACTAGTAGCTAGGACGCGCAAACGACCTGGACCAGTACTTCCGTGGCTCGGCAATAAAGGACGGCTAGAAGGTATTAAGAACTGGCTCCGTACGTACTAGGGAACAGACCTAGGCAGGCCAAAGGAAGAATAGACGCGGTAATAGGCCTCTATAGGACGAACGGATTTTACTGCTTTCCATGACGGAGTAGTACTTAAGAATAGTGACGAAATACGCACGAGCTAGGAGGACTACTGTTAAGTATGGCCTATGGACTCTGTAACGCTCAGCTAGCAACGTCCACAGACTTGCCTAACCCCTAGAGACATTTGTATAACCAGGACAACCGTTAAGCCGCAGGCTCTGCCACAGGAGAATGTTCGACCAGGAGATTACGTCTAGATTAGGTCACGGCCTGTAGATAAGACAGCTGAAACTAGGAAAAAGAATAAACCGTCTAATCCTTAGAGACGGTTATAGAGATAGACGCTTAAGGCCAGCCATTAACCGCAGTAGGCTCCGCAGCAGGCTCCGCCGCAGGCATAGAATGTTCGACTAGGGGACAGTCAAGTTCTAAGGTGGGGGAGGGGATGTAGGTAACGGCCGTATAAAAGATTTCTATTTGTCTGCTTAATTATAGTATTTCCTAAAGCTCCTTTTGTTATTTACTTTCTTAATGGTAACGCGTTAAGACGCGTTAGTTGCGACGACCTACTGCAAAGATGTTAGTTCAGCTTACCGCCTATTACCGAGCCAATAGCGATTTTCTATACCCGGTACGGAAAATCCTAATTGGTCTATTTAGTAATAGAGCCGGCAGAACTCTACACCGCCCCTAGAATTTAATGATGCACTAGATATACTAGCTATATAATAAAAATAGCACCAAGAGCCTTAATTAATTGCACGGATACAGAGCCAGATGCAGAGCTAGATGTAGAGCTGTACGCAGAACCTTGACTAAACGACTACATGGAAGCCTTGATTAAATGACTATATAAAAGCTACAAACCAAATCAAGCCAGAGCCTTGATGTTAGCACGTCGCCGTTACTAAATCAAGTCTGTTGAATGTTGTTAAGTTAGAGCTTTTGACCGGGCCGACCTTGTTCCTTATTTAAACGACAGCTGATCGCAGCTCCGTAACCGCCATCCGAATTCAGCACTGCACTAGCTACACAACGAGAACAGACACTACGGCAAGAAAGGGACCTACATAAGGGCAGCAGCATGACATTAGAAATTAAGTACTGCGGAAACGGTAAAGTAGTATACGACGAGGCACTGATAAAGATGCTCTGTAAGAGATTATACAGAGGGCATAGCTGACTACGTTAAGCCTGAACTATCCTTATATAACTGAAGACGGAACTAAGCCGTATCTGGCCAAGCTAGTAAAGGACCTTGCCAAGGATTACAAGGGGAACAGAAATTGGATGTATAGGAGCCGGCACTTCTTAGAGATTGTCTTGATGAAAGGACTGTATTGTGGATACAAGGGCAAGGGATATGCGATGGAGGTAGTTACAATAGCTAAGAAGCTGCCACTGGATGGCCTTAAAGATATTAAGGACGACTTAGGCGAAGTATAGAACCAGTAGGACAATGATAAAGAGACTAAAAGCAGAAGATAATCCTAAGAAGGCTCTTAAGCTGGAAGAAGATTAAGGATATGCGAGCGTACTGCCAACAGCTGGGGTAAAGAAGTAGCTGTAAAAGCCTAAGGATGCGCCAAAGAAGCCAAGAGCAAAGGCGACTCTAAAAGGAAAGAAAGTAGCTATTAAGGACGTCTTATAAAAGTACCGGGCCCGCGGAAATGGTCTACTGGAAACTGCCGTTTATGCTTACGAGGAAGGAAGTCTTAAGACAGGTCTCTGGATTGGACATCTGGTGGACACTAAGAGCCTTAATTGACTATGGATGCAGAGCTTTGACTAAACGACTGCATAGCCAGAGTCTTGATTGACTGTCCGCAGATACAGAGCCTACGGATATAGAGCCTTAATGGAACGTCAGCGGATTTAAAAGCTTTGATTAAGTATGCGACGATGCAGAGCCTAGGTCTTGGACGCCGCCTCTATAGTTAAGTTGGATTAACTAGAGCTTTTAGTCGGGCCGACCTGATACCCTATTTAAACGTTAGTTGATCATATGTTGTCACGGTCAAATTGAATCAGCCACTGTCGCCGTTAGACGTCTTCGATTAGCGGTTAAAGATTCTATAATGGCAGACAGACAGACACTAGGCCCAACGAGGAAATTAGTATACGACCGTAGAATATTAGAAATACGGTTAATTAACGTCTTGGAGCCTCTTTAACCAGAACGATCTTTCCTGCAGACGTAGATACGGAGCTTTATACAAAGTCTTACACGGAGTTGTATACGGAGTCTACGGATATGGAGCATATGGGTGTAGAGCCTTGATTGGACAACAGTACGGCAGCTTAACTGGACGCCTATATATACGAAGCCTTGATCGAACGGCCGAACAATTAGTTGCAGCACGTCGTCGCCGACCAATTAGACAGTCTTCGGCCAGCAGTCAAAGCACGCACGCAGACACGGACGCAGACACGGACGCAGAATATGCAATGCAGAGC
>Ga0307507_10002345_pt1 | contig 40161 bp, 26 predicted proteins | sample 7_EM_MG_FD_207223 | JGI IMG/M metagenome (GOLD analysis project Ga0307507, IMG submission 207223) | Populus trichocarpa ectomycorrhiza microbial communities from riparian zone in the Pacific Northwest, United States - 7_EM | ecosystem: Host-associated > Plants > Roots > Unclassified | place...
TTCGTGCAGAGCTTCGTGCAGAGCTTCGTGCAGAGCTTCGTGCAGAGCTTCGTGCAGAGCTTCGTGCAGAGCTTCGTGCAGAGCTTCGTGCAGAGCTTCGTGCAGAGCTTCGTGCAGAGCTCCGTGCAAAGCTCCGTGCAGAGTTCCGTGCAAGGCTCCGTGCAGAGCTCCGTGCAAAGCTTAATGCAGAGCTTCGTGCAGGCGTGCAGATGTGCAGACGTTTGTACGGGCGATCAATTGCAAAGACGTTTGTAGAGACGATCGTATGGGCGTTCGCACGGGCGTCGGGCGATTGTAGAACCTTCCTAGTATATTAGTGCCGCATGTTAGTAGAGCTTTAGAGCTCTATATAGGGCTTCGAGCAGAGCTTCAGCAGAGCTTCGAGCAAAGCTTCGTGCGGAGCTCTGTGCGGAGCTTCGTCCAGAGCTTTGGTAGAGCTCCGTGCAGGGCTCCGCGTAGTCTCCCCCTAAGCTTCGTTTCGCAGAGCTCTTGTAAAGCTCCATAGCTCTACGCAGAGGGCTGGCGGCGTGGGCGTAAGCGTTCAGCGTTAGTATTTACTGCGCGGCTTGGCGGTATAAAGGTAAAATTAAGGCCTCTACTATAATAAATTTCTTTAAACATCGCGCGCGTATAAGGAGCTAAAAATCTTATAGCTTTATAAATTAGGCTTTTCTCTATAATTTAGTGTAATTTTTATGTTAATAGGGATCGCGGGCAAATAAATTAATTTCGTTAAAGTTAATAAGGTCTTTTTATATAAATAGTATTTAGGTTTTTTTATAAATCTCGCCAAAGTCTCTTAGACTAAGAAAACGATTACCGTCCTAAATTAGCTTAGCGGATGGTGCGGATATTTCTATATCCGCAATTAAATTTCCTAGTCTAAGTTTCTAAGGTAATAAGTAGACTTACCTTAGCGTGTTATAAATACTTATACTAAGGCTTCTAAGTGTTTAATAAATTGGGCTAAGTGTATAGGTAAAATAACAAGATAAGATTTTAATAACTAGTGGAGTAATTACCTAATAAATTAACTCTAATTATATTCTAAAAATTATTATAAAGAAAGAACTATCTAGGTAGGGACTATGGTCCTTTAAATATATATCTATATTCCTAAGAAATCCTCTTAATACGTTAATCTGTTAGTATATTAGTATATTCTAATCCTTTTAATATTCCTAGATTCCTACATTCCTATATACTAAATTTCGTTTTATAACTTCGCTTACTATTCTTTATCATATAGTTTAATAGGTTTTATTTTGGTCTATGCCTTATTAACTAACTCTTTAAGTTTCGCTCTTAGTAATTATAATATATATTCTATAAGGTCCGTAATACTTGTTTTCTCCTCTTTATCTTTAAGTCGCTTATTAGAGGGGTAGTGCTTTTTTAATTAATTAATTTTATTATTGTTAAATAACTTATAATGCCTTTTATTAAGTCTTTTGTATTTAAGTATTATACTTATATTATTTTAGTTATTCTATTATTTAGTGAAATTATGCCGTTATGTTCTTATTATATTAAAAAAGGGTTAGTATATATTATAATTATGTCCTTATTTAGTCGCTAATTATCTTTTTATACTAAATATATAAAATTAAATATTATTATTTATTGCTTAACGTCTGATTTAGATCCCTATTGGGCCTACGCGGACTACTCCTTATATATATATAGGGAGAAAGCTCTATTTAAGAAAACCCTATAATCTATCTCCCCGCCTTTAGGGACTTACTTATAGGTTGCCTGTAAGTCGCCTATAGTACTTTTCTACCTTACTTTTTAACCTCCTTAGGAACTACTATTGCCGTAATAAGCCTACGGACGCGCTAGTATTATATACTTTGCTCTACTACTATAGAGCTATTAGGGGGCGCCTATTACTTACCCCTTTGCCTTCTATTTCTATTTCCTTTGCAATTTAGAACTAGTTTAGTATACTTTAGCTAATAAGCTACTAGGTAGCCGCCTTTAGGCCTTTTTATATTAAGAGTAGTATGTTATAGTTCTCTATGCTAGCTGCTAAAAGTATTACTTCTTAGCTAGTGCGTAAGGGGCATAACAGTATTACGTATTTTAGTATCTGTTTTAGCTAGCTATATTTACACCTTAGGCTACCTACTAGGATACCTACCTAGTAGAGCCAATCTTTTAGTCCTATTATTCCTATCCTTAAGAGTATTGCTATTATATTTTCTACCTTTATTAGGCCTTCTTAGAGCCCTTAGGCATTTATCCCCTATAGTATTAACTATACTATAGCTTAGGTTCCTCTTGCCTAAGTTAGCTTCTAGACCTTTAACTCCTATATATCTCTCTAGCGCTAGTCTAGCTAGTATTATATTACAGTAGATAGTTTCCTAGTATTCTTTTATACTCTACTTTAGCTCCTTTCTCTCCCTTACTATTATTTTTACTAGCCTCTTATACGTCTTCCTTTCTTTTTTATCTAGGCCTAGGCCCTAATACCACACTATTCTTCTTCTATGTTAGCGACTTGGTTAATTAAGGCATAAGTACAGCAAGAGGGTCGCGCAAGCCTGTATAATTGGATTGTCTATAAACGAGGATCTAAAGCTATATACAATCCTCTGGTTATATAATAGCAACTTACTATTATATAACGGCAAGTTGCGGCAATCTAACGGCAATTTGCTAGTACTGTAACATTACCTCCCCCTCTAAAAAAGCCTGCCCTTAGGCTTTATATATCTGTATTATACCTATAGGGCGTTTTTATCTTTATACTCTATAGGTAACCTATTATCCTTACTATACTAGCATTCCATCCACTTATCTAGGTATTTTGGCAGTTTAGGTTTGTTAGGGTACCGGTTATAAAACTTCTAAAGCTTATAAGGACTACCTATAAAGTTCTATATAGGGTACTAAGTAGGGTCTAGGTTATAGCCTTTCTAACTAATACAATACTTTAGTGTTCCCCTTACAAGTTTACCGGCTAGTATTTCTTTAATTTTCTATTTATTGTCACTATTAACTTAAATTAGTAGGGGCGGTTTATTCTTTTGTCTAGGTAATAGGTTATTTATAGCTTTCTATAGCTTATTTAGTGAGAAGATAAGGTAGACCTTAATTAAATCTAGGAGCTTTACCTTATACAAGTTGCCTCTCTTCTTAAGGACCTTATACGGTCCTGCTATTTAATAGTCTAGCTTATAGCTAGGCCGTTTTGTTTTTTAGTTCTTTGTTATAACCTAGGCCTTATTACCTATAGTAAAGTCAGGCTCTTGTCTATACTTATTTACCTACTATTATATTAATTTCTGGGCCTTTTTTAGATTTGTATAGGCTACTATCTAAGCTTTTTTTAAGCTCTTGGTATACTACTAGGCTTCCTTATAAGATAGTTTTTTGTATATAGTCTAGGGTCCTTTTAGTCTTTTTTAGTTAAAGCTTATATAGGGTAAGTAGCCTATTTTTAGCTAAATAGGTGCAAACCCTGTAGAGTTATAGGGTAGGGTTGCCTAAGTATAGTCTATTAGGGGTAGCAGTTTAGCCTAGTTATCTTAAAAGTAGTTAATAAAGGGCTAAAGTCTTTGGTTTAAATATTAATTTATAATCTTCGTTTAACCGTCTATCTAGGGGTAGTATACTATAAAAAGCTTTAGCTTAATACCTAAGATCTAGGTAAACTTATTCTAGAAAGCCGATATAGATTAGGGCCTATAATTGGATATGATAGTATCTAGTAGTCCGTAAATTTAGTAGACATAATAGATATACAGTTAGGCCGCCTCTTTAGCATTAATATTCTTATAATAAGGGATTAAGAATAGGCGCTTGCTAAAGCGGTCGACTATAACTATAGCTATATTATATCTGCTATAGTCTATAGATAGCTTATAAAAATCTATACAGATGTACTGCTAGGGGCGCTCTAGTATTAGGAGTGATTTTAATAGTCCTAGGGTTTTATCTTATAGGATTATAGATCTATAGTAGCTGTTGCAGTTCTATATATAATGGCTAATATCTATAACTATTCCGGGCTAGTAGTAGCGGTCACCAATAATCCTATAGGTTTTAATTTTTCTAGGATAGGCCGTAGAGACCTAGGTATATGCTTTAGCAATAAGCCAAGTCTATAAGTTCTATTCCTCTACTACTACTAGCCGTTCCTAATACTTAAATAATCCATTTTTAAGGGACCATAGGCTAGTAGCGTCCTCTGCCTTTTTACGGTACTCCTATAAAGAAGGGGCCGTATAATTTGCTTGCAGTAGCTTATTAATAAGGTTAAGTTCTATAGTGTTAATAGGGTATATCTTAGCCTTTATAGGGTCCGTATTTAGTTCTACCTATATTTAGGGGTTAAGGTGCTCTAGTTATAGTAGTATCTAGGTCTGTATTATAATATTTATAGCTATCTAGTTATCTAGGTCTTATTTGCGCCTTATAAGGGCATCTGCATAGTTAGTTATGCCTAGCCTATATATAATTAAGAAGTGGAACTAAGATAGTATATTTGCCTAGCGTGCCTACTAGGCTATAAGGGCCTTTATTGTTATAAAGTATTCTAAGGCCTTATAATCTAAAACCACCTTAATAGGCTTAGAGTCCCTTTTAGCTATATACGCTAGTGCTAAAAGCTAGAGATAATAGCTAGCATTTCTTTATTATAGATGTGGTATTTTAGCTAAGTATCTATTATAGTCTTTAAATAGTATACAATAGGGTGCTATTCTCTGTCTAATTGCTTCTAAGAAAAGACACTAGCTATTGCGCTATTTAAGGCATTAGTTTCTAGTATTAAGGGCTATTTTAGGTCGAAGTAAATAAATAGGGGAGCCAATACTAGCCGTTTTTTAAGCTTATTAAAGGCCTACCTATATATAGTGTCAAAGTAGAAGGGCTGGTCTTTCTTAGTAAAACAGTTAAGGAGTTATGTAATTCTGCTATAGTTCTTAATAAAGCGTTAATAGAAGTTATAGAAACTTAGAAATAATTATACCCCCTTTATGGTCTATAGGGGTATCTACTAGTTAATTACAGCCGTTTTTTCCAGGTCTGCCTTAATTCCGTTTATACTAATAATAAACCCTAGGTATTTAGTACGCTTAATACTAAACTCTAACTTCCTAATATTGGCCTAGAGACTAGCTTTATAAAGCCATTATAGGACTTTATAGACATGTTCCTTATATTCTAGTTTATTCTTAGAGTAAATTATAATATTATTTAGGTAGGCTGTGTAGAAGTTATTAAGGTAGTTAAAGAGTACGTTATTTATATACCGTTGGTATATAGCTAGCCCATTAGTCAGTCTAAAAGGTAGTACTTTATATTTATATAATCTATAGCGGGTCTAAAATATAGTAAAATCCTTAGATTTGGGGTCCATTTTAATTTAGTAAAAGGCCTAGCGAATATCAAGCTTTATAAAAATTTTAGCCTTACTTATATAGGCTAGTATTTCTTTAAGTAAGGGCAGCGGATATTAGTCTTTATAGATTATATAGATTAGTTTATAGTAGTTAATACAAAAACGGAGTCCACTATTTAACTTTTTTATAAAGAGAATAGATAAGGTAAAGGGGACTTAGCTAGGCTTAATAAAGCCCTTATTAAGGTTATTAATAATATACTACTTAGTGGCCTATAGCTTGTTAGTAGATTGCTAGCAAAGGAGGCTATAACTAAGGGTATTTTCTTTATTGGGCTTAATCTTAATCTTATAGTTATATAATTAGTAAGGCGGGATTATATTAGATACTACCTTAGAGAATATATCCTTAAATTCCTAGTATTAGCAGAGTAGTTTCTATTCTACTAGCTCCTTATCTATAAGCTTACTTTTCCTACTAAGCTAGTTATAGGCTAGGGCTTCCTTATCTTTAATTATCTAGTTAATTTTATATAAGCTAGTTATAAAGGTAACAGTATTAGGCCTTTTTAAGTTCTAGTAGAACCCTATAGCACTAATATAGTAGATATTAATTAGTGTGAGGTTTATAGGTTTCTTTATAGATATTCTATAGACTATATTTTATAGTAGAGGGTTTATAACCCCCCTTAGCTTCTATTCTATTTTCTATAAGTTATCCTTTTAGTTTATATATTTAGTACAGTATCTAATATTTCTTGCAGTTCTTTATAGCTATATAGGGCCTAAGCTAGCTAGCCTATTACTAACTTTCTAGGTTTTTAGTGCTGGTAATGCAATATTAGTAGTTTAGGGGCGGCGTAGTATATAGACCTGTTGCAAATTAAGCTACATATCTTTCTTAAAGGCCTAGTCTCTATATATAGCATTAGCCTAGTAAATAGTGTCTATCTATAGCCGCATAAGATTTTCTATTCTAATACTGATTTCCTTTATAAAAAAGGTATTAGGGGTAGGGTTTTAGGCTAAATAAGCCATCTACTCTATATATTAAGCTATAAGCCTAAATAGGTTAGCCATTTTTTTTTAAATTATATTATAGCTTCCTAGGTCTATAATAAGAAAGGGGATATTATACTACCTTTATCTGTCTACATAGAGGTAAATCTATAAGATAGTTATAATAGGTAGTCCTATCTATCCGTTATACCTATAAATAGGAATTAGTTTAGGTAGTTCCTTAAGGGGTATATTTAAAAGGTTAGCCAGCTTTATAGTATACTATATATCTATTAAAGCAAAGGTATTTGCTCTAGAGTTAGCCAAAGTAGAGGTTAAAACTTAATATCTATTATTGTTTGTATCAACTTAATAATACAGGTGAGTCATATCCAGGGGCACGAAATACGTATAGTATTGTATGCTCATTTGGATGGTGGTGACTTTCTTTCTTCTAATTGTACATAAACAGGTGGAATTTAAGGGGTTTCCTGAGCTCGCTTAGCTCACGTGATTGCGTCCAAAAATTCCTGTTTGAACTCGTTCAGATACTGGCGGTACTTGAAAAATGAAACCACCTGTATATAGCCTCTATAATTGCTTTAATAGAACCGTAAAATATAAAAGAAATATATAAGAAATAAAACTATAAAACATAAAAGAAATATATAAGAAATAAAACTATAAAACATAAAAGAAATATATAGGAAATTCCTCCGTATAATAGGTGCTATAATTATATACTAGCGGTACTTAAAAATAGACCCACTTGTATATAGCCCCCGTAATTGCTTTAGTAAAACCATAAAATATAAAAAAATATAAGAAATAGAACTATAAAATATAAAAGAAATATATAGGAAATCCCTCCTAAGTTGCCTTCTAGGCTGCCTTCTAAACGGTGCCTTAAGCTGGCCGTAAGTCCTGCTTATAGTCCGTAAAATAAACTATACGGCCTTCTGATGGGCCGTAAATAAACTATAGAGCATTTAAGGACTCTATATAGCTATTTGGTTGATAGGTGGCCGAAACGGCGGTATAGGCGGTGGATTTTGGTACTGCTGGCGGTAGCGGTGGTCCGTAAAGGAGGTAGTATATATTCCTTAACTAGGGTGTTCCTTCTCCTATATAACGGCTGAAGACTGGGCAGCAAAAGGTAGATTAAATAAGGCCTTTGGTTAGTAAATAGACGTAATATACGCCCCTAGGGGTAGTGTATTAACTATAGGTTGCTTACGCTCCTTAGCTATAGGCTTTACTTTGTGTAGCTCGTTTTGCTTTGCCTTTATAGAGGTCTTATTTTAGGGATGGTAGGGGTTATACGTGGGTTGGTCTATATGCAGCTGCATATTAGGGTTGGTGTTGGCAGTACTAGGGTGAAGGTACTGGGCGGAAGGAAAACTAGGTAGGGTAGGAGCAGTTACTAGGGGGAGGGTAAAAGCAGTTGCCGTAGGCAGTGATTACTGGGTAGGTTGTGGAGGTTTGTATAAGCTTAGCTGCCATAGCTTCTTAGCTTTGGTTAATAAAGTAGGTAAAGCTAGCAGAGCTTGCGCGGGCGGAGCTTGTGTGGGCGGAGCTTGTGCGGGCGAAGCTTGTGTGGATAGAGCTTGCGCAGACAGAGCTTAAGCAGACGGAGCTTGCGCGGACGGAGCTTATATGGACAGAGTAATTATAATATTTGGTTAAGGCTCTGGTGACTAAATTGAGGTAGGAAGGCTAGGTAGAGGATTATCCTTTAGGGCTTATGGGCCTATTATATTATTGTCTTAAGGGTTAAGCTCCTCATAATTAGTCGCTTAATCTTAATTTTTGCTGGAGTCCACCTATTAATTTTTACTGGAGTCTACCTATATCTTGTCCTTATCTAACGTTTTAATAGTCCCTTCCTTAAACGTCTTGTCCAGCTCTTCCTTTAACGTCTTATCTAGCTCTTCCTTTAACGTCTTATCTAGCTCTTCCTTTAGCATGACTACCCCCATAGAACGTTCTGTAGAGCCGTTCTGCTGTAGGGTATACTGCTGTTAGCTAGGTTGCCGAGGGTTGTACTGCTACTAGGCAGGCTGCTAGGTAAATTAAGAATGTGACATTGTATATAGCAAAAGTCCTACTAGTGTTCCTCTAGGTAATAGTGGATTTGTATATATTAAAGGTCCTATAAGACCAGAAATCCTATTAAGTTTAAATAAGGCAAAGAATCCATTGGTGTTAATATGGTCTAGGATTTCCTCTTTAGTCTATTCCGTTTGGTCCTCGTGTATCATACAAAGACCGTGCAATGGTAACTCGCTTGTTAACCCATACACCTTGGTTACGTAGGAGGGTTTATAGGTTATAGATAGCTATAAGGTTATAAGCCTTAAAAATAGCTTCTATAAAGTCCGCAAAGTCTTCCTTATATTGTTCCCACATGTCGTTATTTGTAAAATTGTAATGTCCGTATTTAAAGACTTTGAACTTAATGTAGTCATTAACGTCGTTTATAGACATAAGGTCGACTCCCTGACTCTACTTCTCTTAACCTTTACTAATTTGCTTGCTTATGTCTGCCATACTGTATAGTGTAGTACGTAGTAGGTAGAAGAGGTCTTGTAGTGGTCCGTAAAGGCGGTTAATGGGTCCGTAACGGTTTGCAGGAGGGTAAGGGGTTTCCGTAAGGGGTCTGAGGGAGGTGTAGTAAGGATAGGGGTTTGAGGTTCGAGGGTAGGGGGTTCCGTAAAGGTCTGTATTCGCGTCTATAAACTTCCAGTAAACCGTACTAAGACTTAAATAAGTATACAGAGATAGTGATATAGTCCGTAATCCCTAACTTCCGACCTTCTAGCAGGTCGTACTAGGATATAAACGGGTGGTCGCTGTCGTGTATCGCTCAGGGGGAGGTGTCGAGTGATTGCTAATCTGTGCGCGCTCACTAATCAGTGTTTGTATCAACTTAATGATATAGGTAAGTTATATCCAGGGGCACGAAATACGTATAGTATTGTATGCTTATTTGGATGGTGGTGACTTTCTTTCTTTTAATTGTACATGAACAGGTGGAATTTAAGGGGTTTCCCGAGCTCGCTTAGCTCACGTGATTGCGTCCAAAAATTCCTATTCGAACTCGTTCAGACAATTATAAAATAAAGTATAAGGGATAGTATAGCTTCTTTTACTAACTAGCCGACTCAGATTAATATATAATATATTAATTCCTTTTAACCCTAGAGAGGAGTTTTACTCTAGGGTTCCTCTTTTTCTAACTCTATACTATCCTTCTAAATTAATAGGACCTTATTTATCTTTACTGCTATTAGGCAGTCTTTTATAAAGTGGTCTTTTTAGCCATATAAGAAGTAAACTTCTTAATTGTTAAGGGCCTATCTATAGGGGTTACTATATATAGGTTAAGTATTTACTGGACCTATAGTAGGGCTAGCTGCACAGCTAGCCGCTAGGTTAATAGTAGGTAGTATAGTTAGTGCTATAGGGGTTATAGATCTTACTAGGGCGCTATAGCCCGTTTTTATAGTACTTATATTCTAGTTAGCAGAGCTTCTAGTCTTATACTACTTAGCACATACCTTAATTTAGTAGAGGCCCTAGTTAATAGCTAAGCACTAGTCTATAAGTTCCTTTAGTGTCTATATAATAGTATAAACTAGTAGCATAGCGCGCTATAAGTCTAGGGTAAGCTTATTAAAGAGGTCTAGTATTAAATCTTCCTAGGGGATTTAAGCCTATTTAGCTATATATAGAAAGTAGGTTTAGAAAACTAAGAAGGTCTCTATTATTTTTATATTAAGGGCTTTATAATTAAGGCGGGCGTTCTATATCTTAAAGGGGTCCTTATAAATAGAAGACAGGTAGTTAATTATCTCTTTTCTAAAGAGGATGGGGTCTGCTAAGTCCTAGGCATATTACGGACATAGATACGTCTATATATCCCTACCAATACGGCTAAAGATATAGGCCATTTTAGCTTAGGTAGTAGGGAAGTTGTTACAGACAGCTTAAGTACGATGTTACGACTACTTAGAGAAGAGTCAGAGGAAGCTAGTTAGTTAATACAGGCACGGTCCAGAATGGATCCAGTGGAACTATATAACAAGAAATAGTAGCTAAGGTTATATAGTGTGATCTATATAATCTATGTAATCTATGTAATCTATAATAGAGTAGATAGAGCATACATACCTTATAGAGTGAAGGGATTTCTTAGGAGTATGGTTATGTATTTAAAGGACCACAGTCCCTACCTAGATAGTTCTCTCTTTATAGTAAATCTTAGAATATAGTTGGAGTTAATCTATTAGGCAACTACTCCACCAATTATTGTTATATTGTTAAACTATTTATACCTATATACCTAGCCTAATAATAGGACCCACTATAGTTCCTACTATAAGGTTCCGTTACACATTCACTACTAAGGTTATAGTATTAAATAAGGTTAAACAACATGCCACCCAAAGTACCAGTTATAATAATATCAACGGCAGCCATAACCTTAGGGTTAGGAGACACTAGTATAGCGGATACAGATTCTTAAGTAGTTACGTAAGGTTAATTATAAGAAATAGTTAATTATTTATAGGATAATAGTAGAATACTTAAAGAACGCATTAGTGGAATTAGAGCAGTAAAGATTAAGTTACCTTTAATTAAATAGTTCTTAGGAGAGAAGTTAAAGCTTAAAGGGTTTCTTACGCAAATGCATTTTAAGGTTATACAGAAAGGAGCGAAGTTAGCAACACCTATAGATCAGGTAGCGTACGCAGGATTATTCTTAATAGGAAGAGCTTTAGAGTGGTTTAAGCCTTATCTTACAGAGATATAAGCAAACGGTATAACGACTACTAACCCAGACATACGGTATGTGTTTGCAAGTTGGAACGGGTTTATAGAACGGTTAACGCAAATGTTTAAAGACCCTAAAGCAACCACAATAATAGAACGGAAGCTTTAGAACTTAATACAACGCACTTTAGCAATTAAGTATACAACGCAGTTTTAAACACTAGCTATATAGGTTAAGTGGAACAACAGGGCGCTTATAGTATAGTATAAGCAAGGACTTAAGGCTAAAGTCCAGGACGCAATTATCCTAATAGAAGATGTGGATACTCTAAAGGAGTTAATAAACTAGTTAATAAAGATTAATAATAGGATCTATTAGAGGAAATAAGCTAAGAAAGGGCAAAACAGAGTTCTATAGTTATATAAGGCGTAGAGTACGCAACGACTAACATAGAGTTAAAAACTATAGAATGGCGTAGAGCTAATAGACCTAAGCGGTACCAAAGAGTCTAAGAGCATTACAAAGCGGGGTTTAGTAACGGGCATTATAATACTATTAGATACAATTTCCATCGCTTTATAAGATAAAAGAAGTAACGTTTAGAAGAAACTAAGCAAGCAGATAACTGCTAGTGCTAGCTTATTACTTAATAAAGGCAAAAGGCCATAGGTCTAAGATTCTTAGGATAAGATAAGGAAGGCTCCAGACTTATAAGGTGCAATAAGGACAGCTTAAGAGCCCACAACGAATAAAAGCCGGTGGGAAAGAGTAGTAACTCAGTTTAGTGACAAACAAATAAGTATAGGACGCAAGTTTATAAACCAAGAGTTTGGAGAATAAGTAAGAACGTTATTAGGCAACTAAGATTTTAAAAAACAAATAAGGGCCATAGCAATTCTAGGTAAATATAGTGTTCAGCCTAAAGATTAAAAAGTTAATACTGTAATTAAAAAGCAAGACGACTTTAAAAATCCAGCTATAGGACACAGAGTATAAGAAACTATGGATAAGTTCAGACAAAGAATCATTATATAGTAAGAGTAAAAGCTAGATAAGAGGTCAGCTATACCAAGTTATATAAGGGACAGAGTACTTATATAAAGAATTACTAATAGGCCTAGTGCAGGGACGCCTAGAGCAAAGTGGTTAAATAAACTAGAATAAGAAGAGGATCTAGAAATTCTAACTAGGTTTAAAGAAAGACATACTAAAGGATGTTATAATATAGCAATAACAAAGTACTTTCTAATAGATAAACCATACACACTAAACCAGTTATATAGAAAGTAGTATAGGTAATAAAGTAATAACGAATAGGCAGATTTCTTTATATGGCTAGACAAAAAAGTTATCCAAGACCAACCCATTACGGAAAAACGCATAAATTACATTAAAGGAGCATTAATTATAATGCTAAGGAACCTAGAAGAAGGATCTAGGGACTAAAGAAGTAAATAACAAATTTTAGTACCTATAGAAGAAAGACCAATAGTTAGATTGGCTAGATAAAGGTTTAAACTTAAGAGTGAAGATAAGCTAAGAGTAGACCTAAGTTACTTAGCGCATTATATACTATTATAAATAGCTTATGTGGATGACATATGCAATATATATAGAGCACTAAAAGACAAAAACCGGAAGTACCTAGTAAGGATATATTAGGTACCAGAAGAGAAGCAGTTTAGGGACGTTAAGTATATACATAAATAGCACCTAGTAGAAGTATAAAGTTAAGGAGACCTAATACTTCAGCTAAGAAGATTCCTTACGGAAGAATGCCTAGATCAATAATAGTAGTAAAAGTACCCAGAGAACACTTATCTATAGTATATAGAGGAAAAAAAATAAACTAAGTATTAGCCTAAGTTGGACTAAGTATAAACAGGATCTAGCAGCCAACAGTTAGGAAAAGGGGAGACGTATAGAACCAGAGGGAACTAGTATTAGAGCCTTAGACCCTTAAAGGAATTTAAGGATAATACCTAAATTTAAGAATTAAGTGGCAAGATCAGCAGTTCGAGGCATTAATAAATAGTAGAGCAATAAGGAACCACATATTACCAGTAACAGTAGAAAGGATAGGGTTACTATATAGATAGAAGAAACACCCGTATCCACTTATAACAATTTTAGGAGATTAGATAGCCTATAGAAAAGGCATTATTAATTTTAAAACAGGACCTATTTAGCTAACTATTAAAGAAAGACAGGTTAGAATGTCTTTTAATATCCTACTATTAGGACAGGATAAGGCGATACTAGGAATACCTTAGTTACAGAAATATAATCTAAAGATTGATTGGGTTATAGGTTAGGTTAATATTAGAGATACTTAATAACGTAAGATACGACAGTAAACTAAGTTGGTATAGTACCAAGTTAAAGCAACGTATAAAGAGACTAAGCGAGGCTTAAGTTATATACTAAAAAGATACCACAAGTATAGCAAAAAGTTATAGTCGCTAGAAAGTGAGAAGCTATTAGAATATATAACGTGGGACCATAAGATAGAACTAGAAGAAGGAACAAGTCTAAAGTTTTTTTTAATCTATAAGCTTACTAAAACTGAGTTAGTGGCACTTAAAGAGTTTGTCTAGGAGAACTTATAAAAGGGATATATTAGACCGTTGCAGTTATTAGTAGAATATCCAGTATTGTTCATCCTAAAGAAAAACGGAAAACTTAGGATGTGTATAGACTATAGATAGTTAAACAGCATTACTAGGAAGGATAGGTATTCTTTACCCTTAATTAGCAAAATCCAAGACAGGATAGGCAACGCGTAAATCTTTATAAAGATAGATCTAAGATAGGCGTACTATTAAATTAGGATTAAGGAAGGCGACAAATAGAAGGCAGCCTTTAGGTTAAAGGAAGGACTATATAAGCCATTAGTTATGCAATTTAGGCTTATAAACGTACTAGCAACGTTCCAGAAGCGAATTAATAGTATGTTAGAAGAACACCTAGATAAGTTTGTTATAGTATACCTTAACAACATTATTATCTACTTAGAAAATAAGGAAGAATATAGAAAACATATTAAATGGGTTTTAAAGAGACTATAGAAAGAATAGATGCTAGTAGTAATTAAGAAGTATAAGTTCTTTATAAAGAAAACCAATTTTATAGGATTTATTATCAAACTAAGGAAAATTAGTATAGACCTAAAGAAAGTCAAAGCTATAGTAAGTTAGCAAGAACCAGAGAATATTACGTAGTTAAGGTCGTTTCTAGGGTTTTATAACTACTATAGGAGGTTTATAGCATAATAGTTAAAAAGCATTAAGCTATTCACAAGGTTAACAAAGAAGGAGAAACTATAGGTTTAGGGTAATAAGTAGAAGAAGCTATTCTAAGAACTTAAAGGAATATTTACCTAGGAACTAGTCCTTAAGATCTATTAACCAAGGTTAGACACGGTTGTTAAGATAGATGCATTAAACTTCGCACTAGAAGTATATTTAGTATAGAAGCACTAGAACGCATGGCATCTAGTAACATACTATAGTTGGAAAATAATACCACTAGAGTTAAACTACGACATCTATAACAAGGAGTTGTTAGGCATAGTTACAGCACTTAAGGAATAGAGAGCATTCTTATAAGGCACAAAGAAACCATTTATAGTTAAGATAGATTATAAGAACCTTACAGGATTCCTAATAACAAAGGAACTTAACTAAAGATAGGTTAGATAGGCGGAAATACTTACAGAATACCATTTCAAAATTTAGTATACTAAAGGTATAGATAATGCACGAGCAGACGCTCTAAGTAGAAAGGCTAAACTATAGAACAACGACAAGCCATTAGGAGCGTTATTGTGAAAAGATATAGACAGATTAATTAGGTATAATTATCCTAAGATTACAGCAACCAAAGAAAGTTAAGTCCACGAGTTACTAAAGAGTAATTAGGCATAAAAGATCTAAAAGGCGCAGGCAGAGGATCTAGACTCAGAGTAATACAAGAATAGAGAAGCTACTTATATTCCAAGGTTAATTACAGAAGAGTTTATAAAAGAGTTTTATAAAGAAATAACACAAGGACATAGTAGAGCTACAGGCTTAGTGTTAAGACTTTAAAAGGAGTATATTATTTAAGGAATCTGGGGATTAGCGAGATAAGTTATAAGAGAGTGTCTAGATTACTAAAGAAATAAACCAACAAGGTATAAACCGTATGGAGGGCTATAACCTATTAAAACACTAGGAAGACCATAGGAGGTTATATTATAGGACTTTATTATTAAGTTACCAAAGTTAAAAGATCCTATTATAGGACAAGATTATAACACGATTTTAGTAATAGTAGATAAGCTTACAAAGTGGGGATACTTTATAGCATGCACTAAAGAAATATTAGCAGAAGATGTCGCTAGAATCTATATAAAGAAAGTATTTATAAGATATAGAGTACCTAACAAGATTATATTAGACAGAGATTTAAGGTTTATAGTAGCATTTTAGGAAGTATTTCTAGTAGAATAAGGGGTTTACGCAGTAACCTCTATAGCGTATCATCCGCAAATGGACGGATAGACAGAAAGACTAAACTAGACACTAGAATAGTATCTAAGGCATTATATTAATTATGCACAGAATAATTAGGTATTATTATTACCAGTTATACAGTTTGTGTATAATGCAACACTATAAGAAGAAATAGGGACATTACTATTTAAGGCAAACTACGGGTATAAGCTAAGAACGTTATTATTACTACGTTAAGTAAAGAAAACAAGTAGCACAGCTAAATAAAGAATAAAGACGTTAATGAATCTTTATATAGACCTTACGGAAATAGCCAAACTAGTATAGTAAAGGATAAAAAGGTATTATAATGCTAAAAGATCTAAGGGACCAGATCTTAAGAAGGGAGATAAAGTATAGCTATTATACAAAAATTTTAAGAGTTAACGACTAAGTAAAAAGTTAGACCATATTAGACTAGGACCTTTTAAAGTTAAGCAGAGGATTTTATTAGTTACGTATAAGTTAAACCTACTAGCCAAAATAAAAATCTACCCTATATAGCATATAGCAATGCTAGAGCCAGCACGCGGAAATGTTAAGCCACCAGTCTACAAGGCAGATATATATAGAGGGCAAGAAGAAGATAAGTAGCAAGTTTTAAAAATCATTAGTTATAAGGATATAGATAACAAAATATAGTACAAAGTAAAGTAGATAGGCTATAGTAAGACTACCTAGAAACCACTAAGCAACCTAAAGAACGCTATAGGAAAGGTATAGGAGTATTAAAAGAAAGTAGGTTAGGCAGCATTAACAAAGAAGAATTACCAAAAAATAAGTTACCTAAGGGGGACCCAAGAGGAGCAATTACTAAGCTACTTGGAGTTATTTCCCTTATAGGAGGAGAGCCAGTCCTTTTATTACCTAGCTTAGATAGACCCTATTAAACTAGTTTCCACTCCTTAGAACAAACCTTCTCGCGTATATATTTAAGACGTTAGAGACAAGTATAAGCCAGACATTAAGCTTTAAGGACACGTGCAAACTCTTCTAAGACACGTTAAACCTTAAGTAGTATAGAGGCCAGTTTACTATTAAGCTTCTTAGTGGTAGATTAAATATAAGACCCTATAATAGGTTACTTAGGGAACCAAAAGACTATTAAGAGTTATAGGACGCGTATACTTAGCGTTAGAGATAGAGCAAACGTCGCAGGACAATTAAACGTTTGCTTTAGTACACTCTAAATAAGAGGAAGGTTATTAAGACAAAAGGCTTACTAACGCAACATAAACCAGCCCCTCTTTTATATAACGAGAATACGGAGACGGCATTATCTTACCTAGAGACAAGATTGCAGCAACAGTGTAAGACCGGCGAGCTATAGAAGAAGAAGAAGAAGCTTTAGGCATAATAAGTAAAGATATTAACTAGACTAATTAAACGGACATTATACCTCTAGTAGACAACTTAGAGATGTTGGGAATCTTTAAGGACAAAGATAAAAAGGAGGGAGATAATATTACGGACAGCTTAAGTACAATGTTACAACTACTTAGAGAAGAGTTGGAGGAAGCTAGTTAGTTAATATAAGCACGGTCTAGAATAGATCTAGTAGAACCATATAACAAGGAATAGTAGCCGAGGTTATGTGATGTAATCTATATAATCTGTATAATCTGTGTAATCTGTAACAGAGTAGACAGAGCACACATACCTTACGGAGCGAAGGGATTTCTTAGGAGTATGGTTATATATTTAAAGGACCACAGTCCCTACCTAAATAGTTCTCTCTTTGTAGTAAATCTTAGAATACAGTTAGAGTTAATCTGTTAGGCAACCACTCCACCAGTTATTGTTATATTGTTAAACTATTTATACCTACATACTTAGCCCAATAATAGGACCCACCGTAGTTCCTGCTACAAGGTTCCATTACAGAAGTAATCTATATTAACTTTAAGCTTATTTTACAGTTAAAGCTTCCAATTATTAAATATAGGGTTAGTTCCGTCTATAAGCAATAGGGGGTCTATAACCTTTGCGGACCGCGATAATACTAATACTATATATTAGGCTAGGGCCTTAAGGACTATAGTAAGTCTCTAGGTGTCTAATAACTCCTTACTAGGTATAGGGGTGTCTCTAGTTTTAAGCAGCTCTTAAAGCCGTTTAATTTCGGTATTAGCTACTATAAGCTCTTCCTAAGGGGTTAAGACGGCAACTATTTTACTATTAGAGGTATTTATAGGTCCTATAGCGGCTTTGCCAGCTACTATATTTCTTAGTATAGTAGTAGGGTATTAGGTAATTTCTAATATTTATTTATTTTTTAGGGGTTCTAGTCTATATATATCCTATTCTTAGGTTTTTTGTTCTATTTATATTCTTTTAGTTCTTAGGGGTTTGTCCTGTCCTTATAGTCCTAGTAATATTCTTAGGGTCCTATTCTATATCCTTATCCTATTTATAGCCTTATAGATATATTTAAGTTCCTTCTTAGGAAAAAAGAGTAGTAATAAGCTTTGGATAATATTAGTGACTTAGTTAATTAAGGCATAAGCACGGTAAGAGGGTCGCGCAAGCCTATATAATTGGATTGTCTATAAACGAGGATCTAAAGCTAGAGAAAGGAAAGGGGAAGAACGGAAGCACCGCTCGAAGCTATATACAATCCTCTGGTCACGTAATAGCTACTTGCCATTATGTAACGGCAAGTTGCGGCAATCTGACGGTAATTTGCCAGTACCGTAATATTCTACTTTCTCTACCTATTTTTCTAATATATCTTCCCTACTTTAGGGTTATTAGTTTATTCTCCTATAGGGCACCTTAGGGTCCCTCTATAGTTTGCTTAAGTGTGTCTTAATATACTTTATAATATTTAAGTTACGTTCCTTTTGCACCCTTTATATTATAGTAACTTCAATATATAGATATAGGGAAGGGATGCCAATTTCCTTCTTAAGTAGTGCTATGGCTATTTGCTTATACCCGCCTATTATACTCCAGAGATAGGCTGTTTAGACCTTTTAGAGTGGTTTAAGGAGTAATTTAGGGGGGCCCTTTTTAGTTTCTCCAATGGCCCAGATGCTAGATCTATATATTATAGTTAGCCGAACAACTGCTGTATATAGTAGGCGTAACTTCTAGAAGCATAGACCCTATATAGAATTAACAATCCTAGATATAGCGGTATACTATACTTAGCCCTTATGGGCCGCTTGTGCTATATATACGCTCCACTAGAGCTTGCTATCTACCTATACTTCTAATACCCTTAAGCCTTAAACTGGTTAACCCCTAAAGCCTTAAATATAGATTATATACTAAAGGTCTATAGATTGGTTGCGTTTTCTTATAAAATAGATTAGCTAGTATTTCTCTAGTAAGAATTAAACTCTATGTCATCTTGCCTATTCTATATAGGTATTATAAGCTTTCTCTAGTGTCCTATAATTCTCTGCGGCTATTAGCCTATATATAATTAAGTTTATATCGTTGACAAAGCCTATTCCCTAGGTTGCCCCTTCCTTAAAGGTCTTAAATAGGTTGCTTATAAAGAATAGAAAGAGTATAGGTGAAAGAGGTAATCCTTATAGTATTCCTATTATAACTGTAATAGGGGGGCTCTGGTATCCGCTAAAGACTAATAATATTTCTTTCTGGCCTATAAACCCTTAAATAAATTATATAATCTATTTTGGGAAGCCCTTTGCCCTAAGGATATATAGGAGACGCTTATGGGGTATATTGTTATAGGCGCCGCTAATATCTAGGCTAAGCATTAATACTATAAAGTCCCTTCGCATAGCCCATGCGGTTTTAATGGTAGCAGCAAGTAGTATAAGTGCTGATAGCGTTAAGCGGTTCTTTCTTACCCCTATCTGGCTTTATAGCAGTAGAGCGTGTTCCTCTGCCGTGTCTGCTATGTAGTCCGCTATAACCCTCTCTAGAATCTTGCTAAGGGTATTTTCTAGGGCAATAGGGCAGTAGCTTCCTGGGATTAAGTAGTCTGCTTTGCCTTCTTTTTGTAAGACTACTATTGTTATAGATCTTCTAAGTCGCGGGTAGTAGCCTATTGCAAAGTATGCTCTGGCTACGTCTGCAAGCTAGGGTATAAAAATAAATATACGTTCCTCTTATAATGTTCGTTCTGCGACGTGTTGACTTGAAATAGCACTGAGTTCTATATCATATCAAGAAGATCAGCTCTCGAAAACCAAAAACGTGTGGAAGGGGCCAATCCGGCATCTGCTAAAGAAACTAGCGAGAGAGCTATTAAACATACCTTGAAAAGGGAGGACAGTCTCTGCAAGATTCAGCATCTACCAACGTAGATTAGGAAATCGTGTTATTCTGGTGGAAATTGGTGGCGGATTGATACTCACCCAGGCAGCGAAGCAAGTCCAGTCATCTAGGCCAGCGCTGCGGAACAGAAATATCCGAACAGCAAGATGTAAACTAACAAGAATTGCGGACATTGAGAAGAGGGTCATCACTGCGCCGATCATGATATGGTTTGGTATAGTTTGAAGCATCTTGATAAGGGTTAAAGCTCCAAGAGCAGACAGTTAAACCTAGGGAAAAGAATGAGAGGTTATTTAATAGATTTAGTGACAATTTGTGAGAATATCCAAAGAGGGACCTTAACAAACTCCAGTATAAGCTGACACAAAAGTAGAGTGAATTAATATTAATTCACGAATTAAAGGTCTAGACATAGCCACCCGCACCAAGTCATTCACTTGGTTTCTTGGACTGCCAGTGAAGATGAGATATGCAGAAAAAGCAGGGAGTTACGTTCAGAGGTTGGTAGATTTTGGTATCTCAAACCATCCATAGATACGGATAGAGGGTGAGGCTCTTGTGATGAGAGACCGCTTATTTGAGCAGCCCGATTAATGCATAAGAATCCCAATACGAATTTGGCATACTTAGAGGGTCATACTTAGAGAGTAAAACTAAGCGGAAGACGGTGATGATACTATTTTTATCTCCTTACTGCTGAATATGGAGAGCATCAAGGTTAGTGGTGCAAACCGTAAAATCAAACACGCTGCTTGTTTGCCTAAGCTCCAGTCAACCTATCGTGGACGGCCCGCGATACCATTTCAATTTTTCAGATGATCATTATTGTGAAGAGGTTGTTGTGAAAGCGGGGTCTCCGTATCAATTCGCCGTTGGCGATAGAAGCTTGGCATTGATAGCTTAGGTACATCTCCGTGAAGTCGCCGCAACAACGTCCAACGAAACCGCGTTCGACTCTGCGGCTTGTCTGAATATTTAAGTTGGAAACTATGGCTGAATACTGGAAATCGACAGTAGGTGTTCCTCCTTCCCGTGTCTTACGTCCCACCGCTAACTTGGATCACTAGCCCAAGTACTGGTGCAAGTTCTGCAAAACATTTGTCCGTGATACGAAATTTGAGAAGCAACAGCACGAGGCCACACCGAAGCATCAGAATAGTATCCAACGATCGCTCCGCGAACTGCACAAAGGCCATGAGCGTGAGGAACGGGAAAAGCAACGGGCCAAGGATGAGGTCGCGAGGTTGAATGGCGTTGTGTCTGGCTCTGGTGCCTCAAGCGCCTCTAAAGATCCGCCTTGGAAGAAAAATACGCCTGTATCAGCGGCCCCAAAGCAAGCAACCCCAGAAGAACGGAAGCGGCAGCTGGCACAGCTTGCTGAATTGGGCGTTGCGGTTCCGGAAGAGTTTCGACGGGAGATGGCAATGGCTGGAGATTGGCAGGTCTTGCCAGATAATCCAGCGGGTTCGGGCCTAAGCCAAAAGGCCCAGGATGAGACACAGCCTCTCAATATTGGTGTGAAAAAACGGAAGCTGGAAGGGGAGGATGATGAGGAAGATGCGGCGCAAACGATCACAAAGAAAAAAGGCTGGGGCCAGACCTTTAAAGCCTTTCCAGGCTCGAAAGCTGGTGAAGAGGATTTGGATGCGCTTCTAAACATATCTAAGCCAGATCAAATGCCAGCGATCAAAGACGAAGCGGAAGTAAAGGACGAGCCTAATATGAAGGAAGAGACCGGAGAACGAACGCTCGACGACGTCCCTTCTTCGAATGCAGACGTCTCTGATCAGACTATCAAAGCTGATCTAGATACGCCTCCGGCTGCCATTGTCTTCAAAAAGCGTAAAAACAAGGCCATACGATAGAAATGAGACTAAAAATGGGCATAACATTTGAGCTAAGCGGGTAGTCTCATTACCATGTCTACACTATCCAGCCACTGAACGCAAACCAATAGTAGAGGCCCAATCGGCCAGATCGATTATATATATCCCAAGATCAAATTCGACATGACGAGCATTTGGGCTCTGTCGAGTGGGCGGTATTAATAAGACATATGACAGAGATAATGGCAAGTCAATCGGCTGTATAACGTGAGGCAGCCGGGTGCTCGCATGCCCACAACTATGTGGAACTTGGGTTAATCACCTCCATAGGCAGTATGGAACTAAAGAGGATTTGATTAAATATATGTACCTCTGCGCATCAGTAGATACTATTTTTATAAGGCTCTTAATTATGTATAGATGTAACTCTGCGCAGCTAATGTTCAAATAGCTCTCGCATTTCAGCCCTGTCTCTTGGCAGGCGGTCAACCGCCAAGCCGAGAAACGTGAAACGCGTCTCGCAAACCAAACCAGGACCGCATTAGGGCCACGACAATTCACCACCACGCAGAGCGCCACAGCTCTATTTAGATTATCGCTCTTTCATCTTTGTATCTCGAGCATGACGAGGCAGTGCGGCAATCATTCGCGACAATGCATCTCGTCAAGCCTCTGTGGTTGACCCATCCAGGTAGCACCTCCTGCGACTCACAACTCTTCTACTGGGCATCTAGGACTAGGTGCATTTACTAATTCACTGGTCCTGTTAATAGGAGAACTTAAAGATTTCGAAGTGTATAGCTGCCATGTCTCACCAGATGGAACTCGACTGGTCACAGCTGCTGGAGGTCAGTATACGCATATGCGCCCAAGCCTTACCAAAGCGCGCAGCTTGAAGAATCGTTCTAACAGTTCGCAATAGACGGACATGTTCGAATTTGGTCGACTGAGGCTATTTTCAATTCCACAAACGCCGATTATACCAAACCGAAGCAACTCGCCGCAATAAGTCACCATTCTGGCACAATTCATACTGTTCGGTTCTCTGGAAATAACAAGTATCTTGCCTCCGGCGCAGATGATAAAATCGTGTGTGTCTATGTTTTGGACCCAAATCCACCTACCCACGCGTCTACATTTGGTCTGTTAAATTATGATCAGTTTAGGGAGTGAATACTGATATTCTCTTCAAGGGTCCAACGAACCTCCGCCGGTAGAGAATTGGAGAGTATTGCGCCGTCTTATAGGCCATGACAATGATGTACAGGATCTAGGCTGGTCTTACGATTCGTCAGTTCTAATTTCAGTGGGCCTTGATTCAAAAGTTGTTGTTTGGTCGGGACATACGTTTGAGAAGCTAAAGACTCTATCAAACCACCAAAGCCATGTCAAAGGCATCACCTTCGACCCGGCGAATAAATACTTTGCTACTGCTAGCGATGATCGAACTATCAAGGTCTTCCGTTTTAGCTCCCCTCCCCCGAATGCGACTGCGCAGGACCAAGTCAACAATTTTATGCTTGAAACCACCATTGCTGGTCCCTTCATCGCTTCGCCACTTACCACATATTTCCGCCGATGTTCCTGGTCTCCGGATGGGAATCATATTGCCGCGGCAAATGCAGTGAATGGGCCTGTCAGTTCTGTGGCAATCATAAGTCGAGGGACTTGGGACAGTGACATCAACCTGATTGGCCATGAAGGGCCTGTGGAAGTATGCGCGTTTTCTCCGAGGATGTTCTACAGAGAGCCACTCACTCAGGAACATATGGATAGCAACGGGAATCCCACTTTGCCGTCGGTCACAGTGGTGGCATGCGCTGGTCAAGACAAAACTTTGAGCATTTGGAATACGAGTTTTGCCAGGCCCTTCACAATTACACAGGAACTCGCGATGAAGTCTATCTCAGATCTTGCCTGGGCGCCAAATGGGGAGACCTTGTTTGTCACAAGTCTTGATGGGAGCATTATGGCAGTGGTCTTCGAAACTGGGGAACTGGGCTACCCTGCTTCAATGCAAGAGAACGAGAGGTCTCTTTCCAAATTTGGGGCAGGCAGGAGAGCTGGCGTAGTGGAAGGTACAGACGCCCTATTGCTCGAGGAAAGTAGTAAAGCTGGCGAGTTGAAAGGAGTCCAGGGAAGGATGGGGGCTTTAATGGGTGATAGTGGAGCTCATGCAGCTCCGATAACAAACGGTACAAACGGATCAACACCAGCGCTTACAAATGGATCCGCTCCAACAGCAAGCCAAGCACCTGCAGAACCGGCCCCTGACAGCAGGGTCGACAAACTGAAGCAGCGTGTGACTGTAACAAAGGATGGGAAGAAGCGAATTCAGCCAATGCTAGTCTCTGCATCTTCCGGACTCGCGGAATCATCTTTGCCGCAAACACATTTAATATCGGCTGCTACTACAGGCGTCCGGAGCGATAATCCGCACAACATCCTTGATCTATCAAAACCCTTTGATGGATTTCCAAAAGGTGGCTTAGCATCCTTGCTAATTGGGAACAAACGAAAATTTGCTGAAATCGAAGGCGATGAAGACCGCAAAGTAGAGAAACGATTAACTGGCGCTGCCCGCAACGGCGGTGCTGCTATCGTCCTCAATGGCGCGGATGGTCTAGTACCGCCTGCATCTGCATCGAGGGCTATCGACAATGAGCCTCCAAGGGCTCTACGACCTGCAATTCTCAACCCTGCTTTAACCGTTAGTCAGGTTAGACTTGCTGTACCGAAGGTCAGGAGCGTTATTGTGCGAACTATGGACGGTAGCGAACCGCCTCACGCAAACGGAGTAGACGCGGCTCCTGGGGGCCGAACAGAGCCCGCTAATGAAGATGCTGTCATGCTAGAAGCTCGAAATGCGTCTGGACCTTCGCGTACTGGAAGACCACAAGATAATGATCCTACTCGGATGAACTGCACTAAACGAGGCCAATCGCTTTGGCAGGACTACCTACCGAAAGCTGTGCTCCTTTTGACTGGCAATGCCAATTTCTGGGCAGCAGCATCTGAAGATGGTTCAATATATGTCTGGACTCCCGCCGGTCGCCGTATCCTTAACCCGCTTGTTCTTGAAGCCCAACCTGTCATCATGGACTGCAGGGGATGGTGGCTTCTATGTATATCAGCTATAGGCATGTGTCATGTCTGGAATCTCAACACGACGTCTTCGCCTCACCCTCCTGTTTCTCTCGCTCCAGTCCTAGACATTGCTGCGCATGCCCAAGGACCTCATCTAACACGATCACCCGGGATTATATTCGCTCGTCTCAATTCAGTAGGACGAATAATTGTAGCTATGTCAAATGGCGACGGCTACACATATTCACCTACTATGTACGTGTGGCAACGGATATCCGAGTCATGGTGGGCTGTTGGAAGTCAGTACTGGAACACTACAGATTCGTCCGTCGGGAATCTGAAATCTTCAAGCGACCAAGCCAAGGCTACGGAAGACAACGATGAGGTGTCGCTGGAAAACATATCCGCTGGTATCATCCCACTTCTGGAACGTAACACAACAAACCATACACTTGTTCAAGGGCGAGCGTACTACTTACAGCGTCTAATCAAAGCTCTAATTTCTGCTGAAGGCTATGAGAGCTTCGAGGCAAGTGTTTCTGTAGCACATCTTGAGAATCGTGTAGCGGCCGCGGCGGCTCTGGGTGCCCGAGAAGAATTCCGAATATACCTTTTCATGTACGCAAAGAGGCTTGGCGCAGAGGGTCTGAAGGGGAAGATCGAGGAGCTTCTGAGGAGCTTACTTGGTGACATTTTCGTCGATGTTAGAGACCCGAACCGAGAATTAGAGAATTCAGAGGAAGAGCTGTGCGGTTGGAAACGGGAGGAGCTGCTGAAAGAGGTTGTACTTATACTTGGTAAGTCCCCTACGCAGAGGCTATTTGGATATAAAATTGCTAACAACTAATAGGAAAGCATCGAGACTTACAACGGATCACTGTACCTTATGCTCGGCTGCTTGGAGTTATTAATGAGCGTCCAGATGATCAAGGTATGATTACAGACATGTAAAATTATTCCTCGGGCATGCAGTGGGCGTTTGGGTGTAGGATCGAACTTGGCAAGCATGTACATGATATCGGGGTCCGGAATAAGTCATTGATAAACATTGTAATTTCAATATTTCGAGGCTGGACGACTGGCCAAGCGTAATGGGTTTTACATACGCCTGAAATAAAAAATGAATTCTCTGAGATTGCTTTGATTGCCTGTGTGCGCTCATTTTCTGTGCTCTTCCAGACCTCGACTGTCGCAGTTGAGAAGAAATCCACATCCCTGTTTGATTCCGCCAAATGACTCTTTGAATAAAGTAAAGATACGGTTATCGATCAAATGTGATAAGAATGGATAACCAGAGAGGGGTTTTCGGTTTGGTAGTGCAGAGTAACAATTCATGGAAGTGGTTGAGAGTCTTCACCCAAGTTGCGATTCTCTAGGGTGTACTCTTAATCTCAGTTTCGACAGACGTCATTCTTTGCTGACGGACAATTATTGAAGCCCATCTTCGGCAAAAGGAAAGTAATATCTTAAAAGAAGCTAAAGATTGCTGTTGCGGTCGGGGTTTCCAGCCCGTAAGATATGCACAGCCTCCACCAAGCGACACTTTCCTCATCGGTAAGCCACCGCACTAACGCACGTCACTGTCGGCGCTCCAGCACTGTGCCACACTACCTGCAGCTTTACAGCTCTCACGGTTCCGACGAATACCAAATCGGGATGGAGTCGCGCAAATGCAGCTATCAATCTTGTTAGAGAGCCATGACGTATTGGCCCATCTCTGCTCCCTCCGTCTACGCCGCCAGCAAGCAGAAGCTGCCCGAAGCATGCATTGCAACTTCAGACGACGGCGTCAGGCACCCAGGGCAATTGCAGACGCACCCTGGTGCTAGCTATGGAGACGCCCAAGATGAAGATCCGGAATCGACTGAGAGCTCAGTGGATCCCGTTACAGAGGATGAGGATGAGGATGCAAGACAAAGACAAAGACGGATGGACGATGACGAGAAGAAATCAACAGCAACCGGGGATGTTCCTCCGAAGGAAGCTTCTGAAGAAGACATATCTGGTGAAATTATTGGAATACGCGTCACGCGGAGTGGGCATATGTTCGCGACAATTACACACTCTACCCTAACGATATGGCAGACAAAGGTAGCGTTTTGAAACCCCTTTAAGGCCAATTTCAATGTCTCTGACCGGATTGTTAGCCCACGGCAATTCTTGCATCGGTACTACGCTCAGATCAGTCTTTGAAAACTTATGGACCTAACATCACTCTCCTCCTACGCCCCGATTCGGCCATCTTTGTCGTGCAGACTGCCCTAGGTTATCTTATTACCTATTCCCTCGCCACCGACCCTACCTCCCGCGTGTACAGAACACAATTTGCAAATACTACTGGTGGGCATCCACGACGGCATAGTGTAGGAGGCTACAAGACACATCACAGCACGGAGGCAAATGCGGGACCGGGAGAAGGCAGCGGAGTGCGGGAACTCAGTCTGCGCTTCCGCATGGTTATTAGGGTTGACGCCGGGATCGCTAGAGCATTGGCATTGGACGACGAATTAATAGTCGCCACGGAGAAACCTGTGGCGATTCAATGCATACGATGGGCACCGGACAGCACGGGAAGCCAGACAAGCACAGAACTGCTCAGCCGAATGTCGTGGCTGGGGAAGAAAGCAACAATTGTTGAGATGGTTTATGACAGGCCTATGAATCTTTCCACTTGGATCACAGGAGACGGGAAAGCATTCGCTGTCCAAAGACTGGCACCGACTGCCTCTCAGGATTCAAAATCACAGCAGAATCTATTTCGAGGTTATGCTTTCCACTCGCCCGAAAGTGGAGGAGATCATGGAATCAAAGCCGCTATCAATGCCCGGTTCTCATTAATTGCTGTTGGCTGTTCAAACGGAGATATATGCGTGTATACAGCACGAGACTATACTGGGAATATACCTCTATCTCATAAGCTTCGACCTAGTACTACGACTACTTCAGCGGGAGGCCTGAGCTTCCTTAGTTACTCTCCTGACGGATACTGCCTGTTTGCTGGGTACGAAAATGGGTGGATGATGTGGAGCGTATATGGGAAGCCAGGTGCAAGCAGCTTCACTACGGATCGTTCTCTATCGAATCTTAACGGAGAAGGTTGGCTGCTAGGCATCCGTGACGGGTTCTGGATCGGAGGTGGCACGGAGATTCTTTTGCTTGGAAAGGGAGACAATCGGTTATGGATGCTGGAGATGGCTCGTAGCGCCATCAATGGTTGCTTCTCCTCTGCCAACGTGTCACGACCTTTGATGCAAACAAACTCCGGTTTCATGATGTACCGTGGGTACGATTTGCCTGACCTCACCACGATATCTGCAGAGGTATCTCTCTGGCATCATGTCCAAGTACCGGCTCACTACCTAGTCGACCAATGGCCTATTCGGAGCGCTGTGATCTCAGCTGACGGCAGATATGTGGCTGTGGCAGGCAGGCGTGGGCTTGCACACTACAGCGTAAACAGTGGAAGATGGAAAACATTCGAGGATCCGCTGATGGAGAACGAATTCACGGTTCGAGGCGGTATGTGTTGGTATCAACACGTTCTGATAGCAGCCATCGAGTCAAGCGAATCCCATGAGGTAAGCCTTCTCTTATCTGCGTCTCGTTCTTTATTTGGTATAATCTTATTTTAGAGTCAGATCCGGATTTACTCACGCGAATTGGCTCTTGATAATTCCCACGTAATGCACGTGGAGCAGCTCCCCGCACCTATAGTGCTGATCGCTCCTTCTGGAGACGACTCGCTCTTAGTGTATACATACGAGAACATACTCTATCACTTTATCATCAGCGTTGCCAATGCATCAGTAAAACTGGTGCAGGTTGGCCAAATAGCCCTCCATGGAATAATCCGTGCGCCGCCTCGGGTACGGGCCTTGAGTTGGATCCTACCTGAAGACCAGCTACGTAAGTGTCGCGTGGAACTTCCTAATGAGGGGCCTGCTGACAGCTACAGATCATGGTGATCCATCTCAAGATGTCGCGGTTGCTGCCATTCTTTTTCTCGTAGACGGTAAACTGGTTCTTCTCCAACCAACCACTACCGAGGGCGGAGAGTTGAAGTATGAAATGCGCATCATAGCTCAGAATGTGGAGTATTATGTGCTCATGCGAGACAACCCGTCATTCAACCTTGACAGTCAGGAAGACTCGTTACCGCCGAGCCCGTCTGCTGGATTGGTAATGAACGGCGTGCACGGCCATGACCTCAAGGATTCGTTATGGTTCTTTGATGGGTGTGATGTCCGGGTTTGGGTTGACATGCAGGATGTTCTATCCTCAGCAACGATTGAGCTGGGCAGGGATCTTCCCACGGCAGTTAAAATCGAGGTCGATTTCTATCCCCTGTCGGCATTGATTAATAAAGGCATATTGTTTGGTGTTGAATCGGAGCTGGTTCAACGACGAGACACCAGCTTTGGCTATCTTCGCGTTGGAACTCGGGTGAGTTGGGGGCCGACTCCGACCAAATGGTCCTGCCGCTCACTTCGCTGACACACGTAGACGCATCTCTTCCTCCCCGCGTTACTTCGCCACCATCTCTCGCAATATAATTCCCCTGCAGCCTTACACTTGTCACACCACTACCAGCAGCTGCTATACTTCCCACATGCATTGGAGGTCTTACTGCATGATGTGCTAGATGACGAGGTAGACTCTTCGCCGCCGCCTGAGCAAGCACTATTACCCAGCGTGCTCTCGTTCCTTTCTTCGTTTCCCCAATATCTGGATATTGTGGTGCAGTGCACGCGCAAGACCGAGGTGCGGTTGTGGCGTACGCTGTTCTCTTACCTTCCACCGCCACAGGAGCTGTTTGAGGAGTCGCTGCAGAAGGGCTCGCTGAAGACAGCCGGCGGATACCTGCTGGTGCTGCACACGTTCGAGGAGCTAAGCTCGAGCTCGCATCAACTGGTGCGGCTGCTGCAGCGCGCCAAAGAGGAGCGGGATTGGGATCTGTGCAAGGAACTGGCGCGGTTCCTCATGGCTCTGGACGAGTCCGGAGTGACGCTTCGGGAAGCTTTGGAGATGGTCGAGCTGGGGTCGCCTGCGGATAAGCGGAGCGCGGAGGCGAGCTTCATGTTCAATCGGTCGCGGCTGCGGGTGCCACGACAAAAGTGGAACGGGATCGGGATTGATTTTTCCGCAGACGAGTCGAGCAGCCGCAGCCCGACCAGCGCCAACTCGGTGGGCGACGGCGGCAGCGGCAGCGGCAGCAGCAGCAGAGGCCAGCTCGACAGGTTTGGTGGAGACATTGAGTCGGCATAGCTAGCGTTCGAAAAGGCATAGGGCTTGCTGCATTTGTTGCGTTTTGCTGCGGGTGCCTGTCAAGGCTGCCGGTTGCCGTGCCGGAAGACCTGCCTTGAAAGCTTGGTTCAGCCGGCATCGAACTCGCTTGGTCCCAGCGGGAGTGACGCGAAAGAGCGAAAAGCGTTTGGTGTGGGAGATTTGTGGGGCAGGTGCGGGCGCAAGTGGGGCGTGTGCGGGCGCAGGTTTGCTTGATCCAAACATGCACACCGGAGCTGGTGTTGGGAGCTTGAGCTTTAGGGGAGTGTGGGTCCTGTTCAGACTATTGCCAAGGCAGGCCAAGGTAGGCCAGGTTAGGCCAAGGTGGACAGGCGGTCTGTTCCGGCACGCAATTTGATTCCCTCATGTGCAAGAGTAAGCCTGGCACGTGAAGCCGTGTTGCGGGCTTGTTACTGGCCTGTCTCCCCGCCTGTCAGTGCGCGCGCGCTCTCGCCCATCCTCCAGAGTTCGTTGCACACGCACCCTTGACCGGCATTGCATGGCGCCCTCTCGAGCCCTCCAAGCCCTCGCGCGCCTTCTCGAGACCGGTGGGGCGCAGTCCTGCCTGTCGCTTGCCCATCACTGTGTCAACCCCCCGGCCCACTGCGTCAACCCTCTGCCCGTTGCCTGCCTCGAGCGCCCTCAAGAGCTGGTCAGCATCCACCGCGACTGCACCGCCTCTCCACAGCCAATGCGCCATCATTATTGCGCTGGGCATCGTGATAGACGTACCGTCAACGATAAAACCCCTCGACGACCTTTCCGAAAACCCTTGTCGTTGTCCCATCAGTTCGCCCACTTCCTCTGTTTGCCCGGCACTTGCGCACACCCGTGCCTTTTGTCTCACTCCTCATTCAGTCCCTGAGTATGAAAGCCTTCCACATTGAATCGCAAACACCACTTCCAGCCCGCCACTAGGATCATGTCTGTGCCAACCGCAACGACCACGCTCTGCCTCTCAACTGGAGACTCTCGGTTGTCTCCCGCATCTACTGATTCAGCTCAATCATGGCGTCCATACGGTGCGGGATCCAGCTATTCCAGAGACGCTCGGGCTAAGCCGCTAATCGCTGCAACCCTTACAGCCGCCGAAGGCACAGTCGGCCAACCAGGAAATTCTAGAAATCCTGGGACCACCAGAAGCCGACGGAATTCTGTGAATAATAATAATAATGGTGGGGATTTTCACTGGGTTACCTCTAACGATCTGGATGGCTTTAAAGATAGAAAAGTGATGAGAAAGGTCCGCAAGGTGGTCATGGACAACCATTTAAAAAAAAATCCAAAGCATTCTACCCATCCACACGAAAATAGAGACCATGAACAGATGGTAGAAAATAGGATTCGCAGCGTAGGCTCTGGCATCTCAGACGGCCAAGAGTCCTCATTGACATCGAATGAGCGCGCGCTACGAGTTATTAACGGGGAGAGGAGTCGAAGGCTCTCATCGCAGTCAGACTTGACACAATCAACAACCCATGTGGAAGATGAGGATCCGCCTTCAGATTCACTGGCTGTTCGGCCCCCAAACTCACCTCAATTGGGGATGGAAAATATGATATCTATTCCTATATCTATCCCTGTGCAAACACCGGTCGTCGTACTCCCACGCCTTGGACGGCTCCCTTACGACAGAGTTGTAGTCGGACCTTTTCAATCTCTTGGAGCACCTTTAGATCCGTTTCGCACTATGCCCCAGGTATCACATCCTAGGGTTTCTATTGAGGAGCTGAAGACTCATTGTGAGACATACCGATTCCGTACACCCTCTGCTTTCTGGAGACCTGGGGCGATATTTAGACCTGCTCCATTGTATCAATGCAGTACTAACACGAACCAGGCAGTAGGGTCTTCGGGACAAAGGCAATGGGATTGAGTTGGGTACCGGCACTCATCCGAAGCCGCCATGCCTTTCTCAGTACTTTGTGTATCGCTTCCACCCACCTAGATGCCATCAACAACCGCCCCACTGAAAGCATTGAAACAATTGCATTACGGCAAGAGGTTATGCATCTCATCTCCCAGAGTCTTTTGAACCCGAACCCGCTTACCCGCATCGATGACTTTACCATCATTGCTCTTGTGCAACTCATCTGCAGTGAGATCGTTGCTGGCAGTGAGACCGCGCTCCACTATCACGAAGACGGCATGGAAAAGATGGTAAAACAGCGCGGAGGTTTAGAGCAACTAGGTGTCAGCGGAGAGCTGGCTTCAGTCCTAACTTCCGTTTCCTTTCAGTCCGCCATCTTCCGGGGAACCCAACCCAAGCCTATTTACCTAAACTACTGTAAAACGCTTCCGCACCGCACGGCCTCACGCTCAGAACCTATCCCCGAATCCCCACTCTTCTGCCCGCGCCTCGACTTCGAGACCATCAAAAACCCAACGCGTTGCGCAAGACACACGCTGGACCTCCTAACCACCATCCGCGACATGACGGACCTCTTCCTGGACAACGGCAGCACCATCTCGACTGCGCAAAAAGACCAGCAGCTGAACATCCTCTGCCACCGCATCCTCTCGCTACCCTCATCCACCCACTACTCGCGAGCCAGCAACCCCGTCTACGGCGACTGGACCTACGAAGCCTGCCGCATCGCGGCCGTCATCCAGGCCATCGCAATCACCAAGCGCATCCCGCTCTCCCAAGCCTGCGTCGTCGCCGCGGAATTGCGAGCCCCACCCCCGGCATCCTCCGCCTACTCCTACTCCGCATCCTCTTACTCTTCTTCTTACCTCCACCCCGCTCCACCCCGCCCCTACCGCGCCGACTCCGTCTTCCACACCCCATCCCCTCCCGCCGACCCGCCCCTGCTGCCATCATCCCCGCTTCACGCCCTCCGCGCCGCCCTCGACCGCTCTGACCTCTCCAACTGCTGGGACGACATGGCCGGCGTGCTGTTCTGGGTCGCGCTGGTCGGCGGCGCCGCGGCGCGTCCCGGCGAGGCTGCGCGCCTCAGCGACTGGCTGCTGCGGAAGTGGCTCGTGGCCATGTCGGTGCGCTGCTCAGTTGTGTTGGCGTTTGGGCATGGCGCTGCGGTTGTTGCTGCGCTGCGGAGGCTGCTGAGGGTTACGGAGAGGATTGCGTTGGAGGCTGGGGGGGAGGTTAAGGTGGGGAGGAAGAGGCGGATTGATGAGGGGGTTGCGGGGTTGGGGGTGGCGGGGGGGATGGGGACAGGGTGAGGGGTTAGAGATAGGGGTAGGGGAGGGAAGTGAGTGGTAGGTGGGTGGGATTGGGGTGGACGACTTTAGTGGGTTCTATGGCGGAGTTTCTAGGCGGAGTTTCTAGGCGGAGTTTAATGAGCGTGTGGCCCGATTCCTTTGGTTGTTGGGTGGTAGGGCGGAGTAAGAGTTGGGATATCTTTGGATTACGGATTTGGATTTGGATTTGGATTTGGGATTTTTTTCCTTCTTCCCTTTTTTCGTACCTCCTTTCTTTTTTTCTTGGATATGATTATTGTAACTACCACTTTCCGAGTGGTAGTGGGGTATCACCATACCCTACCCCTCCTCCCCTATTTTCAACATTTTTATCTCATCCAACAGTAACTATCCCTTCTCACCTCTCACTGCGGTTTCAATAGTAACGGCGAAGTTGAGAGCTCAGAACATGGTTCGTCGCGCAAGCACAAAATTTTCACATTCTTCGGGAAACTTTTTTCCACTCTTGTTTTCATTCGGATGATTCGATCTTCTATTCCATTGGCACTGGTGCCATTTAGGGGTTTTGAGAAGGGGGTGATAGGTAGCGTAGTCCTACAAAATCCGGCGCAGGAAAACCTCCCCGTGCCCCGTGAGTGCCAGTTACCCCATTACGCAGCCAATGTACCTAGATGAACGCGCCCCATGCCCACCCCAATGCCGTGTCCACCGTGATATCGTTAACGCCCCACCACCACCGCTAACAACCCCTCGGCCAGCCCAGCCCAGCCCGATCCTACCCTGCCACCACGCGGGGCCTATCCGTGCGTGACGTTCGTGACGGTGCCGTCGTCGGCGACGTGGACGTTGAGTCTAGCGGCGCTCCGTGTCAGCACTGCGCCATTTGCTCCCGCGCGAGCTGTCTCATTGGACGGGGCGTACGGCTTGGACGTACCTGTCCGGCCTGTGGTCCATGGTCATCGCATCGCCCTCCTTCACCACGCGGGTTTCCTTGGGGAGGTCCGACTTCGCGAAGGTCTGGTGCGTTGCCGGCCATGTTAGCTCGACTGCTCTGGGCTACGAAAACCGGGTTGAGATTGCAAAAGGGGGGGAAATGTATATGGGGATCTTTGGGGTTGGCAGACGGGCTTGCAGCACTGCTGGGTGGTCTGGTGGACGGCAAAGGCGAGAGGAAAGAGGGTGGACGAACCATGTTGTCGCTGGTATCCCCGAGCTTCTTGCCCATGAGCTGGTTCTGCCAGTCGGCTGTCTTGTCCTTGCTGCCGTCTTTGGACATGAGGCCTGGGACTACGAGAGGCATGGCTGCTGATATATAATTCCTTTTTCCTTCGGTTCGGGGGGGTTTGTTTAGTTTATAATATAGAGGCTGCAAATTCTTATTATGTTTAGGAGAGTGATTGTTCTCAGGAATTTAATTAAGTTGGGAATTGTAGTGCTTTTAAAGTATCCTTTTGTTTCTTGGTGCAGGGAAGACCAGCGTCACGAGCTGGGTGACGTCACGGCATGCGAATACAGTCCGTAGGCGATAGGTCAGGCCATCTATAGCCAGCGTTCTGGAACAAAAACAGAAAAGCAGTCCCGCTTGTCGTTTAATTAGTCTGCTAACTCTATGTCGGTCTGGTAGAGGATATATTCCAGCATATCAAACACTAGCTACCATACCCACTCAATCTCACCCGTTTCTCGCTGTTTCACCTACTCAAACTGGTCGTATAGTCGTTAACATTAATAACTCCAAGCATCACTACCGTGCTATTCAGCTCGAGACTCCATCGAGGCCTACTCCAAACTAATCCCAAAGGAAGAAGAAATTAAGCATTAGCTCCATCAATCTTCACAGCATTGCTACCCCACCCATTGAAACGCATTCTTCATAAGAGCTCCGACCTGAAGGCTGAGAAACCCCACTGTCCTTAAGTCAAGATATAAGCAGGATGAGAAAAGTACTTTGATTCCTGGCATGTCTTTGCAGAGAACTTGCTCCCACGGCTTCAAGTCAGACTCAAAAACCCCTAAACAGTGTGGGTCCAATGATCTCACGGCAACCCACGGCCCGAGTTGACCGCATTAGCCAGCTGGGACGTGTTCGGACGATTCTCTGCCCATCCACATTAGCCACTGTTGCTGACCCTAATATAATGCATAAACTCTAGCTCTGGGCAATACTTACCAGCATATCTCTCATAGCTATCCAAATAAAGTTCATCTGTGCTCGTCGTTGCCTGCACGTGCTCATCCATCTCAATCGCCTCCACCCATCTCGCCCAGCGGCTATTGGGCTCCGGCTCCGGCCAGCCACGATAGGGCTTTAGCACGCGGTTGAGACGGATAACCCAAGGCGCGATTTGCACATCCACAAACGACATATTCCGGCCCAGGAAGAAGGGCCCGGTAGGGTCGGTGGCGTCGACTAGCTTATCGATTTCAGTCTTGAGCTCTTCGGCGTGCGAGGTCTGCTTCGAGGAGTCCTGCTCTTGCAGGAAGCGGTAGAAGCTGGGAATTATATGGCGGTTTATCTGGACGAATATGTATTAGAAACTGTAATTTACAGTGGCTGAAGATGTATCGATGGTTGCGCTCACATGATCGCTCCAGAGGCGACAAGTAGCTCGACTTTGTGCGTCCGTAGGTAACAAAGGCTGTCCGATATTGAGATCCTCGAGCTGCCGAGATGTCAATGTTGATGTTCAGAAAAATACACAGTTCACAAGCGTACATATTCCATCAACACTGAGGATTCATGGCAAGACCAAGTGGGACCATGGCGCAGCGCAGGCACCAATCCCCGGGGATTGACATCTAGCAAAGATTGCGGCTTCTTGTACGGATCGACTTCAATATACTGATATGTGGCCTGCTTCATCTCCAGCGATATCCAAACACGCTGAACGAAGGGACTAAAACGACAGGATTAGCCGAGAAACGGGGCTGACGTCACCGAGCTGGAATGGGATTTGACGATGACTGCATGAACCTTTAATGAGACTCACCAGAAACAACTGCCATATAACTTGAGGTCTTCTTCTTTACTGTGTTTCTTGACAGTGTTTGAAGCATTGCCAGTGGCCTTCTTGTGGTACGTCTTCTTTTCAGATTGATTGTTCTGGTTAGCGTCTGTCATTTTGGAGGACAATTTCAACGTCGTATGAACTTAAGAGTTAAATGAAAAAGATGAATAAGACAGAGTCTCTTGACGTAAGTGGCTTGGCACTTGACACAGCTTGCAAAGGTGATGGAGGCACAAATGACTTGGAACAGCGCGATATCTCGACTGAGCACAGAAATAGTGTACGTGATGTAGAGAGCATCTGTGGTGGAAGAGGTGATGATTTATGTCCATATTTCACAGTGACCGAGCCTCCAAATAAGAAAATGCAAGGAGCCCCGCAAATCTCCGTGATCTCCCTAGGTTCTCCGCACCTGGAATGACGTGACAGAGATGATGTCTTTCCAGGGCCCAAATATATGCACAACATCCTATAAATTTTATTCGGGTTTAAGAAACATTCCAAGCTCACCTGAGTCTTTTTCTTGTCCTTCTCGTTCTTTGCCATCCACCGAATAACACTGTTCTTCTTAACACGGTCGCTCTCTTCCAATGTGTGCTTATGGGGCCCAGCAACTCCATCGCTCTTTCCATTTCCCCCATTGCCATTGACCCGCTGTATTGTATAGTATTTGCCCCCAGAGGGCGACTGATTCAGCGAAACTGCCGGGCCAACTGTGGGCATAGACCAGGGCGAGACCTGGCTTGGGGATGCCAAAGCTGACTGAGGCTGAGGAAAGAAGCTATTCGCGTTCAGCGTGTCCAGCGGAGACTGTTGGTTTGATAACGCATAGAGCTCTGGAGGCACCGTTCCATCCATGTACTCCGTAATCTTGATCTTCACATCGCAGAGATCTCGCTCGCGGGCAGTGCGCTTGCGCTTCTTCTTCTCAGGATCGGTCGACTTCTTCGTGCCCGGAGGACGCCCTTTCAGACGACAGTCCCAGTAATGTGATATGAAAGGCTTGCGCTTGTATTTCTGAGTTGAGCGATGCGAGTAGACATTGTCAATATGAGGGAAGTAAGTGTGGAATCTATATAGACGCTAGCTATCAGTATCACTGCTTGAGTCATGCGGGCTTGAAATACCCACTGGTCCTCAGTCAAGACAATGGTATCATCCACATTGAATAACCTCCCCCGCCAGGCCTGTAGATCCGGTGGATGTGGGATAATTTTCAGGCCTTCAAACTGACCATCACTCTTGAAAATGGTGTCCTCTTGATCTGGAATCTGCACAAATTCATTATCCGGACTCAAATGCGAAACGTGGCTTGGCTGTGGCCTAGGAGTATTGCCAGCGCCTCCGAGATGGCTCTGCTGCGCCGCCAAAATGCCGAATTGACATCCATTATCTTGATGTTGCGGATAAGCTTGAGGAGCAAGGCTTTGTTGCAGATGGTGGAGGTGAGGTAGAGCGCCATGATTGAAAGGATTTGGTCCTTGTAGAGCATGGGGGTGAGGAGCATCACTTAGCTCATGGTGGAATCGCTGCTGGTGGAAGAGGGTTGGATCTGCTGCATCTAAGCCTTGCAAATTAGGTGCGAGAGATTGAAGTGCATGATGGTGCAGCTGAGCATCTTGCGGTTGGTGGAGCGCCTGCAAAGTGGCTGGTTGTAGCGTTCTTAGAGCAGGTGGCAGACCATGGTGCTGCAGAGTTACTTCGCCTTGATCCATGATCAAATTTTCGTCGCTGCTTTAAGCGTCTTCTCACGATGCCCGATGCCAAGGCTGGAGATCGAGGGAATCGGACGTGAGAGGCTAAGCTTTCTCACCCGGCTCTTTATTTCCAGTCTTGGAGGTTATGTCCAACTTGTACCTTTTCTCTCAACCTGGCTTCTATAGAACCCCATCGCATATTTTATTGCCGATATTAATGAGATGGCCTCATCCAATATTGTAGAAATTGCTTATTTCACCATCATAGTAATAATATAGTCTTAAGAAGAGGCTTGAATTTTTATTCTACTAAGCTAAATGCCCGTTTCTCGTGCTCGCGTTGATAGCATCCCGCCAGAATCTGAATTCCACCATCATGCCATCATAACGCCGTGCCCATGCCAAACAGAGGGTAGCACGCGCATTCAGATTAAAGGAAAAGAAAAGCCGGCCGATTCATAATCTACTCTCCAGGAAGTAAATTGCTCTTTACCGCAAACATTTTTGCGCTCACACTAGCGGTAAATCCATCTACTTGCCTAGCATATTGCTCAACTTGCCTCGAATTAAGCAGCACCTCCAGCCGGCTTGGCTCCTGTGGAAGCTTGAAAAGCCTCTGCCACTCATCTTCTGGGAGTGGCGCCTGTTTTGCAGCCGCTCTGGCGGCATTCTCCGCTTTTCGCTTTTGCTGCCATGCGGTAATCTTCGCTTGTTCGCGACCAAGCGATCGCTGGTAGTATTGGTGGTTGTTGAGTTCCGTGTGATGGTTCTCGATGCTTTCAAGGAGAAGGTCACAAGTTTTCTCAAGGAAGGGATCGATTGATAGGTCAAGCGAATCGAAGTTGGGGTATAGAGGTGGTTGCGGAGTGTTGGGATCTTGCTGGAGTGCAGCGAGATTTGGAGGGAACGACAGCTCCTCTGGCGCGTTCGACGGAAGTTGGTGAAGGAGGGAAGTAAGAAGGAGTGAGTTGTGGATAGTCAGAGGAAGTTCGACTAGAATATCTTGGTACCGAAGACCGCTCTTCTGAAGGCTGCGATACGGTCAATACACCTTCATACCTCTTTTCAAGCCATTAAAGACGGAGTATTCCTACCTTTCCGTTGTGAACTTGCCCTCCTTATATGCAGCCATGAAGCTAGGAGAAAGTCTGAAAGCTCTTAGGCTCAAGCTTCCCTGTGAACTCCTGCTAACATCATGCACTAGTGCCACTGTCCTCTCGTTCATTTCCTTCTGATAAAAGTACTGATTCTCGATTGTGTTCGCGTTGACGAAATTGCCCATGCTCGTGCTTGTATACCATCCCACATTGTTCGCATCCACATTCACTTCCCGAAGAAACTTGATCATCTCGTTCTGATATGCGGCGTTTGCCTTTGCGCGGGGAGCAGCTGCGGCCAAGTTCGATGTTGAATCCTGGTGTCCGTCTGTCGCAGGGATATCGACGGTGGGAAAAGGGAAGGAGTTGGTAATTTGAAGAGTGCCGTTCACATCCATTCCTACGAGAGAGCCCGTCGCTGTGGTGGGAAACGTTTGTGAAGAATGCTTTATGATTTTCATAACCACCTATTGTTGTTAGTGGGGAACTGTGCCTTTTGCGGGAAGGGTCTTACCAGCGCCTCGACTTGCACCGCACGAAATGGCGAGTCTTTCAGAGTGTCTGCCATAGTGGTGGATACCGAGAAGCCGTGTGGAAGAGAGGGGTTCGTAGAATGTTGCCGCAAGTTCACCAGAATTTCCAAGCTCAGACCTCGCTTACGCTTATTGCTCAGCAAAAAGTTAGTCAGCTTGCGGGCCGATTGAAAATCCACCCACGGAATTTATCTCGGTCCCAGACGATAATCCAATCATAAGCTGCTTATATAACATATTAATCAGCTTATATTATTATCGTCTGGTATTATCTCGGTCCCAGACGATCAGCCAATTATAAGCTGCTTACATAACAGATTAATCATCTTATGTTGTTGTCGTCTGTTATTGTCCCGTTCCCAGACCTTCTTGCCAAGGCTTACCTTGCCAAGACGATAACCGCTTTTGGCAAGACCTTCGTTAGTTACCTCAGCAAGCTCAGACGTGATTCTGTTGGTGCGGATTTTCAATCGGTCCGCAAGCTGACTAACTACGTTTGTGATGCACCACCAGTATCACGTCTGAGCGTGTTCCGCGACGGTTCTTAGTA
>Ga0307507_10002346_pt1 | contig 40138 bp, 37 predicted proteins | sample 7_EM_MG_FD_207223 | JGI IMG/M metagenome (GOLD analysis project Ga0307507, IMG submission 207223) | Populus trichocarpa ectomycorrhiza microbial communities from riparian zone in the Pacific Northwest, United States - 7_EM | ecosystem: Host-associated > Plants > Roots > Unclassified | place...
ATTTATTGCTTATTCGTCATCAGATGACGACCCTACATCTCCAGTTGATGACCCTGCGCCAGCACCACCCCCTCCTCATCCACCTGAGAACAACCAAGCGCAGCCACCACCCACACCTCCCTGACCAGTTGCTGCCCCTGCTCGACTTGGTCTAGCTCTGCCTCGGAACATTCTAGCCCGGGGACTAATAGTACCTCCCCAACAAGTTCCTGGCCCTGCCACCCTAGTTGATGACCCTGCGCCTGGAGCAGTTGACGAGCCTGGGCCGGCAGCAATTGACGACCCTGGGCCGGTACCAGTGGACGCTCCTGCGCCGGCACAGGTTGACTATCCTTCACCGGGACCAGTTGACAACCCTGGGCCAACACCAAACATACTTCTCCCAGGAAATCGCCCGATGGCCTACGTGTTAGGCACAGCGCTCCCGCATGAATAAGAGGGTCAAGTTACCCTACCTTTGCGCACCAACCTCTAAAAAGGACTTAGCAACACCCCCCTCCACCCCCGACGTTGAGACTGTAGGTGGCCATACATCGCCGGGGAAGTTGCGTCCCTTCACCAAAGACCTGAGTAAAGGAGACCCGACTTACAACACCAGATACGTCGCGGCCGTCCGTCCGGCCGGTTCCTGTTCGCAGGATATATGAGGAGACCTCAGAGCACCTCATCCAAGTGAAAGCATCTCGATCGGACAACACCGCGCAGAGTTACAACCACCACAAGATTGTGTATCGGAAAGTGGGTACCAACTCACGGGACGTATCTACCTTAGTTAGGCATCCTCAGTCTGGAAAGAAGCCCAGTAACCAGTAGGAATGCACTATACTCGGAAAGGGAGTCGGGGAACTCCCAAAGGAGTTGTTGGCAAGAGACGGATACCCATTGTCATAAGGATTGGTTCGATTGATAGGAAAGAGTCGTGAGATCTCGGTTAAGACAAAGGAATGCCTCATGCAGACCAAGTCGGAAGGTAGCCAACAATATGAGGATTGGCCATCTTCCATCGCAGCGAATAATTGTCTGAAATGCGAACACATGGAGACTATTCGTAAATCTATTTAGCAAGAGATACATGTTCGTATAGCCATCTAGGAGGAAGGGCACCACACCCCCCCCATGAGAGGGGGATACGTGGCAATAAGTTGCGCAAACAAGAGTAGCAAGATGCCGGATGTTCAGGGTCAAGTCTGGCTCCCACTTCAAAAAGGTCGAGCTAGGTGAAAGAAACATACTTCGTTATAGGAGGAGATTATTTAGACCGCGAACACCCAGACGCGGAATATAAATATCGAGGTGTCTTCGTAGCTGCTATCATAATCAAGCAACGGAGAAGAGACCTTAACAATATATACACGTTAAACAAATATTTATCGTTCTACCTACCTTAGACTTCTATTTTTAAGTTTCGTCTCCCTAGACCTATTCTCCCAATTACCAACGATCGGGCCTAGTACATTCGCTTGTCCTTAGAACATTACTACCCCCATAACACCGACATTGTGTATATTGGTCCCCAGGGCAGGGTGGCCCCATCCTTGAGGTCGATTGCAACGTTCAAAGTTCGCCTCATAGGCAGCATTTTTGCTTTTTCATTTTCAAACAGTTCCTTGTACTGCTAATACGGCTTTCGTAATCCTTCTAGTGGTACTTTCTCCTGCCTGGTGGAGCCGATCCTTTCTATCATTCTGACTTCTTCCTCGAAGGCCACCGTTTGTCCCATTCAAACATGTCGGCGATAGCTTCATCTCGTACATGCTCTACACATTTGGTGTGTTCGAAAGACCATTTTTCAGGTGTTTCCATATTTTTTATCAAATGGTCATGTTGCCAGAACCCTAACGGTATGGTAATATCATATTTGCCCGGAACCTCAATTTCATTGGAGACCATGGTGGTATTGCCATTTGTTCCGATTTCTAGTTGGATCAGGTGTGAATAGTATTTTCCTCTAGTGGAGGATTCTTCACCTTTGAATGCGGTTATTTTACGTGGTTTTTCACCTTTTTCGTAAGGTACTTTAAGGGTTTGGGCGGTGTTTTGGTGTAGAAGAAATATGTTTGAGCCAGAGTCTAGTACGACTTTGATTTTGTGCCGTTTGTCCGATATTACAAGGAATGCATCTCCTTCAGGGCATTCGTAGTGCTGTGGACTTGGTTTGTGTTTTGTTCATTTGGGGCCTGGGCCTCGTGTCTCATAAACTCTTTTCATTTTGGTAATTTTTGGTGTTTGTTACCACCCCTGTACAGTTTCGGCTCCTAATGCCTGCTCAGACAAACTGTTTTATCTTTTCACCAAATATTTTTGAAAACGTAAGATGGTCTTACAATTATGGGGAATTTGCCTGTAGGATCACTCCTTTCATGCAAGATTAAATTCTCTGTATTTGTATATCGGGCAGCCCACTACTAGCAGTCTTTAATCCCTGCCGAGGGATTCCCATATACCAGAGTAGTTGGTCTGATGATTGGTGTTTTGCATCTCGGATGCGCCTTCCGTTTGGACCGTCTACTCCACACTTATTACTAGATACGAGGAGTATACCGTACCTGTCCCCTAATCCCGTCAGCCCAAGCTGAAGTTTCTTCATGTGGTGGGCAGCCGTTGGGTGTGTGCAATGAACGTGCCCAACTACTACGAGGGAAATCTTGAGGTCACGCGCTTTGTCCCACATGACAACCAAATGGGGTATCTTGTTATCGTGTAGTGCGACCCATAGCACTCGTGGGTTATTTTTCCTGGTGAGACGCTCTTCTTCTAATCGTTTTCGATTGTGTACTTTAAGGCCTTCCTCTAGGGACGATTACGCTGGTGTCACTCTTGTCTGATACCATTTCCTCACTCATCACCTTGGCTCGAGTTCCGTACTTGCCTCTTTTCTTGCTGTCTTTGTGTCCTCTTAGATTTTCTACTAAGCGTCGTTAGTCCGAGGGGTCCCCCCAGCAAGTGAAGCCGTTTTGAGGTATTGTTGCTCAAGATGGGTTCCTTCACTGCTGTCGCCATTTTATCTGGGATATAGGCTTCTGAACTTCTTCGCCGTACAAACCCATGTGCTACCAGTTTCCTAGTCGGAACTTATCACGCTTTTAGGATCGATGCACTCAAAGGGTATTAGCCGAAGAGTTCTCTTCAGAGAATTTCGTTTCCCCTCTCGATGCCCGGACTACCCACATGACGTCGCCAGTCGTGCCAGTGACCTTTATAGCACCTCATCTTCCATAAGGGGCCAGGCTAGTGGCCTTTAGGTCGCTTGTCACGAGGTTTATCCACGACAATCTTCAGCCACGGCGGCTACTCTTGGCTATCTAGGCTTTCCATGATTCGATCTTCCTCCTGGTAACTTCAACGATTTCCTGTGGATGGTGCTGACTTGGACTTATTTCTGACAGTGCTTCCATCAGTGGTTTGTTAGGGTACAGCTAGTGGACTGCCCCTTTGCTTTTCGTTCGTCGACTGCTTTCAGGTCGATCGGGGTGCGGGCGTCGGCCCAAATCTTGTGCAGAATTTTCGACCAGGGTGCCGCCCTCCCTTTTTCTACCTTCTCCTCCTTTTTCTTTGCCTGGTATACCCTTTTCTCTTTAGCGGTAGACTTCTGTTTTTTCGTTGTCTTTGCCGTAGTTGGCTCATCACATTGCCTTTTCCCACTTGAATTTGACCGTGAGAAATTATTGTTCTTAAGCTTTTTTCCTTCCTGAATATCTTCCTGATCATGGACCGCTTGTCGGAGAGCTTCTATCAAATCTCTGTTGTCAGCATATTCTTGATACATTGACATGCGTCATAAAGCCTCGTCCTGCAGTTGGTCTCAGATCCATTGTGGGAATGCGATTCCAGTAACCTTTGCTTTAACATTCCATTTTTCGAATTCCTGTAGGAATTGATTAATGTAATTCTTATATCGGACTTTTAGCATTTCTCAGAGGGCTTTTTCTTCTTCGTGAGTGGGACTAAAGCAACGTATAGCTTGTTCGGCGGAGACATCCAATAGTTCTTAACCGTTCTGTCGTGTATATCCTAATTTTCGGGTCATTTGGTTCCGGTAGGCCATAGCGAAGGATGCTAGTTGTGATCCTTTGCGTTTGGACAAGGCATATTTAATGTGGTCTGCCTCGTCTTGCCACTGGTATGGGTTTCGATCGAAAAGGTCCTTACAGGTGGTTAGCCAAAACCGGATATCTTGGTATTCGCTATGTTCCTCTTCAATTAGGGGTTGAGCTGGACGTTTGGTGGTTTCTCCAATCGCCTTTCCCAATGCCCTGGAGAACCGTATTTCATTCTCTGTAGCCTCTCTTTATTCTTCCTCATGGGTTTTTTCCTTTTCTGCACACTTCTTATTTCATTTGTCAGGTCTCTCGTCCTGTCTTCCTCATCTCTCATCGTCACTTCCTTCTCCTTCACTATCCACAGGACCAGGGGTGGCTCCTGCAGCCCAGTGCATTCTGGGGGGTGGTCGTCCTCCACCTCCCCATCCTCCTCCGGCACGTCATTCCGGTGTCAGGTTTGCCCGCTTGCCTTTCACTTAGCCCATCAAGTCAGGAACCGCTTCACTCAGCTCGGCTATTCTGCTTTGTTGTCTTTCTCTGGCTTCTCTATTTGCCTCTATTTCAGCAATCATAGCGTTGAGTATCCTTTCATGGTTCTCTAGTTCTCGTTGATATTGGGCTTTCGTGTCTAGGGGTTCCTGTCCTAACTGTTTGTCTCTGCCCATTGGCGCCGCTCCTGCTGCTTGTATGGTTTGGTGGAGGTGGGATGTGACCTGTTTGTGTTGGGTTTGACGGTTGTCTTGTCCGTCCATCCTACCACTGACCTTTTCGAGCGTGTCTTGCAATCCCTTTGTTGCTGGTCCCACCTGTTCCATGCTGATATCTATTTGTCCCAGCTCCGTTCGAATAGATTTTGCGCCTCTCATTATTTCTCTTTTTACTTTCCGCAGTTCCCGTACCGAGTATTGGCTCTGGGGTGGAACGGATTGGAACACTAGGTGTTCCTGCTCGATGCTGTAAGCTAGATCGTCCAAATATAGGTGTAAGCTACGGTTGATACGGTTAAGTCGTCTGGACATTTAGTGGTTTATTATGGGTTCCCTTGGAGTGTGAAACTGTTTGGACTGGGACCTTCTCATGACGGCCCGATGCAAGTGTCCGGGTGGCAGAGCGGGAGAGAGTCTAGTATCGGTAGATCTAGCGATTCTTGTGTCTTGCGATGTCACCGTTGGAGCTTGGGACTGGGACAGTTCATCTGTCTCCATGGGATCTGGTCCTGCTCCCTCGGGGTCAGACCTCAACATTTTTGAAGTGGGTAAGTGATTCTTATCATTTTACTCATAGAAGCTGTTTGATTGTTGGTGAAGGGATATCAGTGTGAGGTTTAATGAGTTGAGAAAATTGCCGTTCCTATGCGTGATCTATATCACCCGTGTGTCTCAGTAACCAAGTGATTAACAATATACTGTCATGGGGGACTTATATTCTAAGAATAAGCGAATATACTAGGCCCAATTGTTGGTAATTGGGAGAACATGTCTCGGGAGACGAAGGTCAATATGCAATTATAACACAGGTAAAACGATAAATATTTGTTTAACGTGTATATATTATTAAGATCTGTTCTCCGTTGCTTCATGATTGATAGCAGCTGCGAAAAGACCTCGATAATTATATTCCGGGTCTGCCTATTCGCAGGCTATCTATTTTCTTCCTATAAGTCGTATCTCTCTTTCACCTAGCTGGCCTTCTTTGCAGTGGGAGCCCTACTTGACCCGGAACATCCATTATCTTTCTACTCTTGTTTGTGCAACTTATTGCCACGTATGCCTCTCTCGGAGGGAGGGCATAGCGCCTGTCCGCCTAGATGGCTATACAGACATGTATCCGTTGCTAAATAGATTTACAAATAATCTCCATGTGTTCACCTATCAGATAATTATTCACCGAGATAGAAGATGGCCAGTCCTCAAATTGTTGGCTCCCTTTTGATTTGGTCTGCAGGAAGCATTCCGTGGCCTTAACCCGCATTTCACGACTCTTTCCTATCTATCCAACCAATGGTTACGACTATAGTTATCGGTCTCTTGCCAACAACCCTTGTGGGAGTTCCCCAACTCCCTTTCCGAGCATATTGTATTCCTTCTGCTTACTGGGCCTCTTTCCAGACCGAGGAAGCCCAACTAAGGTCGATACATCCCGTGAGTTTGAATCCTCTCTTTGATACCCACTCTTGTAGTCGCTGTAACTCTGTCCGATGTCGTCCGATCGAGATGCTTTCACCTGCATCAGGTGCACTGAGGTCCTCTCTCATATATCCTGCGAACAGGAACTGGTCCAACGGACGGCCACCCCTTATACGGTGTTGCAAGCAGGGTATTCTTTACTCATCTCATTAGTGAGAGGACGCAACTTTCCAGGTGACCTGTGGTGCCCTATTGTCCCAACGTTGGGGCTGGTGGGGGGTGTTGCTAGGTCCTTTTCTAGAGGTTTTTGCCCGGAGGTAGGGTAACTTGACCCCCTTATCCATCTGGGAGCTCTGTGCCAAACACGAGCCGCACAGCATGGATGATGAAATGAACTACCCTTAGCATATGGGAATCTCTCGGCGGTGAACAAAGACCAGTTGTAGTCGGCTCCTCAATATACAAAGATAAGTTTCATTTTACGGAAGGTCCACTGTTCAAATCACATTTATTACGAAACTAGTTTCTCTTTTCAAAAACATTTGGTGACAAGGAAGACAGGTATTTTAACATGATACAGAAAGTACTCTGATTTATCATGTCTGAGGAAACCTTCTGTGATGCGGCTTCAACAGCCGAAACTGTGCAGACGGGGTAACAAACCCTAGCAGTTAACATAATGAAACGTGTTTATAAGACATGGGGCCCAGCCCCCAAGCGAACCAAGACCAAACCAAGCCCAAGCCAGTATGAGTCCCTGGAAGGAAACGCATCTCTATTCATATCAGAGAAACAACCCAAGATTAGAGTCTTATTAGACTTCGTATAAAACATTTTTCTCCTTAATCAAAACACCGCACCAAGACTAAGACTTCCTTATGGAAAAAGGGAAATTCCACTCAAGATAACGGCATTCAATAGTGAAATATCCTCCACTGGAGGAAAATACTATTTGGATGTGATCAAATTGCAAAATAGTACAACTGGTCTATCAACCATCGTCTCCTGGCAAATTACCGACGCAGGCAAACATGATATGATCATACTATTTGGATGGTAGCACCAAGAACCCCCGATAAAACAAAAGTCAAACATCCCTAGACATGGTGTTTTGACAACTCTAAATGGTTGGAACATTTTCAAGGTGAACGCATCGCTGACATGTTTGAAAGGGACCAAAAACAGGTATTTGATGAAGAACATCGAATGCTGGCAAGAATCTGGTCAACAAGGCAGCAAGAAGTACAGCTCAAGCGATTGCCGAAACCTTATTGGCCATATCAGGAACTATTCAAGAACGATAAAGTAGCAATGTTAGCCCCTAGACGGACCTTCGATCATGCAAGAAAATCTAAAACAAGGGGCTACTCCTCCATCGTGACTGATATACCCAAGGTCAGCATACCAGTCGGCATAATGAAACAAATATCTTCACCAATGCTGGCGGGAGGAAAGATAGTGCATAGTAAATCCCCTACAGGCTCCCCTATCCTCCTTGTCCCCACGCCTGACGGAAGAGTACGAATATGTGTTGACTACCATCAGCTTAATACATTGACAATACTCAACAAATACCCCCTGCCTCTCATGACCGAACTAAGGCAAAGAGTAGCTGGTGGGACAATCTTCACTAAACTAGGCCCAAGAGACGGTTACCACCAAATCCAAATTACAAAGGGAGATGAAAGGAAACGGCTTTTTGCATACTATATGGACACTACGAATACAAAGTAATACTATTTGGTCAAGTAAATGCATCAGCCACATTCCAGGCCATGATGAACGCTATCCTATGAGACTTTCTGAATCATGAAGTTGTAGTATACTTAGATCATATTGTAATATACTCAAAAACAGGGAAAGAATACGAGGCACTAGATAAAGCAAGTACTAACAAGACTAGAAAGCTGTAACCGCCTCCTGGGTGGTGGCGAGAATCGATAGGGTAACAATACTATCTCCATACCAAAGTGCTGTATCTAACGAGACTAAGTACCGGAGGCTTTAGACTAAGTTGTTGTAACCAAACTTCTTACTATATCACAAGTACCAAGTAGTTCCTAATACCTAAGTATGTTTGGTCTTGATGGCTTCTCGAAGCGAACTGAAGAAGTAATTGTTCAACCATGTATATTGAAAACTCTATCTGTCGAAGACTGGTTTCTCTAAGTCCAGAGAATAGCAAGTCCTAAATACCCTTGTTAGGCTAACCAGGGCCTTGTAAACAATAACCATAAGGACTCCAGAAAAGATAGCCTCCAAACGTTACATCAAACATATCAAGTATCAAACAATATTTTGAGACAATAAATAAAACATGCTGAGTATCAAGCGGTGCTCGAAAACCAAACCTAAACATCATGAGTATCAAACTCAATCATAAAACATACCGAGTATGAAACGATACTCGAAAACCAAACCAGTAACCGATACCGGTTACAAAGGCCATGACCTCGCTGTATCGTTAACAGAATTGATATTCGATGTCGAGACAGTTGAATTCCTAGGATACATTGTGGGAAATAGTGGGGTCACCATAAGTGAAACGAATGTTGACTTTATCCTGATTTGGAAAGCCCCCCAATCGGTAAAAGACGTCCAACTCTGTATTGGCTTTGCAAATTTCTATTGATAATTTATAGAAAACTTCTCAAAGATGTGCAAGCAAATCACAGACACGGTGACAACCAAAGGAGGAAAACAGTTGTGGTTTTGGGGGAAGGAGCAAGCTAAAGCTTTTGCAGAAGTTAAAGGAAGATTCATCTCAGCCCCCATTTGTGCACATTTCAATCAAGATTGGAAAACAGTGGTCCAAAAAATGCCAGCGACTTCGCCTTACGTTGTATGCTATCCCAATACAAGGGAAAGTAGCTACACCTGCTTGCATTGCACTTGTGAAAGCTAAATGATGCTAAATGGCATTATCAAATTAAGGATAAGGAACTAGTGGCATTAGTGGAAGCTTTCGGCAATGAAAGCAGAACGTTTTGGGCCCAGACGAACCGGTCACGGTATACACCAATCAGGAGAATTCTCACTACTGACTAACCAGGAAAGGCTGGAACCCCATCCAAATTCGATGGGCCTAGTGGTTAGCTAATTTTAATATTAAAATTGTATACCGACCTGGAAGGCCAGAGAGCAAGCGAGTTGGTTTAAGCAGGCGGCTCTTGTACCGCTGTGAGGAAGGAGCTACGCATCGCGAACACTCTATGTGAAAGCCAGAACATTTCAAAGTCTTGCTTTGCTACAGGAAGGACCCAATTCAGATCAGCCTTGTGGAAAGGAAAAAGTGAATGACAGACAATCTTAGAATGAAGAGGCTATAACAAAAGGTGATAATCCCAACCAAGAGCTCAAGAATGGAAGCAGGCCACGACATGTACACTCTGAGGGATGGCATGATACTAGCCCAAAGACAGATTTAGTAGATACCAGAATTCCGATAGGATTACCCGGAGCGACATACAGCAGACTAGCGGCAAGAAGTGGCATGGCAAGCAAACATGGGATAGCAGTAGGTGGTGGTGTGATAGACACGGACTATACAGGTGAAGTAAAGGTGAGAGTAGGAAACCATGAGAATACTGGCTACCAATTCATGGCAGGGGATTGTATCACACAACCTGTTATTGAACGGATACATATGCAAGATGCCAGGGAAATTGCTGAACTAGACAAGACGGAAAGAGGAACGGAAGGATTTGGCTCGAGCGACATTGGTCCCAAACGATTAATCACCAGTGAAGAATTTAAAGTCACGATGTGGATCCTGAACCCAAAGCCCGCAAGATAACGGATACTCATACGAGGAAGACATCCAGACAAAACGTAGCCTACAAAACTAAATAATATCGCTGTCCAGGGAGGGGAGGGTGTTTTGCATTTTTAGAGGGAGGGCCAGTAGAGGCGACTTCCTGAGGGGAGGGGGCTCTATTCTTGCCCTTGTTTCTTCTAAGGGGGGGGCCAGCGGCAGCTACTGCGCACAGGGAGCAAGGAGGGACTGTGGCCCATTCAGGGTTGAGATGGCCTGGAGTCAAGAAAATCGCGGTGGACCCACCTTCCGGAAAGGTTATCGTTTCCAAGGAGTTGGGGTTGTGAGCAGCCAACATGGCGGGGTTGTAGAGGATTGATTTAGAAATGGAGTCATAGCGGGACTGGTCTAGGTTAGGCTCCTTCTGGACTGGACGGGAAAGGAGATCGAGATCTGGAGGGGGGCACTGAGTGGACTCGGTTCGAGGGGGGGATGGGGCCAAAGGCAAGAAGTGGTGGGGAGGGGCAGAGTGGGTAGTGGCAACGCGATGTGATAGGTCACTGTTAGGCACAGCGCTCCCAGAAGGATAAGGGGGTCAAGTGACCCTACCTCCGTGCAAGAACCTCTAAAAAACACTTAGCAACACCCCCCTCCAGCCCCGACTTGGGACAATAGGGCACAATAGGTCGTCGGGGAAGTTGCGTCCCCTCACCAAAACAAGAGTTAAGATGACCCTCCTTGCAACACGGGATACCTCGCGGCGGTCCGTCGGACCGGTTCCTCTTCGCAGGATATATCAGAGGAGACCTAAGAGCACCTGATGCACGAGAAAGCATCTCGATCAGAGAACACCATACAGACTTACAACCACTTCAAGAGTGGGTATCATAATCAGGATACAAACTCACGGGACGTATCTACCTTAGGTAGGCTTCCTCGGTCTGGAAAGACGCCCAGTAACCACTAGGAATGCACTATGCTCAGAAAGGGAGTTGGGGAACTCCCAAAGGGGTTGTTCGCAAGAGACCGATAATAATTGTCGTAACCATAGGTTTGATCAATAGGAAAGAGTCGTGAGATGCCGGTTAAGACAAAGGAATGCCTCCTGCAGACCAACTCAAAACTGAGCGAGCAATATAAGGACAGGCCATCTTCTTTCCCAGAGAATAATGGTTTAAGATGCGAACACATGGAGATTATTCGTAAATCTATTTAGCAACGGATACATGTTCGTATAGCCATCTAGCTGGACGGGCACTATACCCTCCCCATGCGAGAGGCATACGTGGCAATAAGTTGCGCAAACGAGGGTAGAAAGATAACTGAGGTTCGGGGTCAAGTCGGGCTCCCACTTCGAAGAAGTCGAGCTAGGTGAAAGAAAGACACCTAGTTATAGGAAGAGATTATGTAGCCCGCGAACACCCAGACGGGGAATATCAATATCGAGGTGTCTTCGTAGCAGGAATCAATCATCAAGCAACGGAGAAAAGACCTTAACAATATATACCCGGTAAAAACTATTTATCGCTCTACCAATTCTATGATCCTATTTCTAATCTTTGTCTCCCGAGACGTATTCTCCAAATGACGAACGACCGGGCTTAGTATATTCGGTTGTTCTTAGAATATTACAACCCCCATAACAGTATATTGTTATTCTCTACGTTATCGAGACACATGAGTGATATTGATCACGAATACCACTCCCAAGTCTATCAACTCATTGAACCTCAACCCGACATACCAATACCAACTTTCAAACTCATTATATCAGGAGAAAGATAAGAAACACTTTCCTACTTCAACAATGTCGAGGTCTAACCCCGAGGGAGCAGGACCAGAGCCCATGGAGACAGATGAACACTCCAAGTCACATGCTCCGACAGTGACATGACGAGAAACATGAATCGCTAGACACACCGATACAAGACTATCTCGCACTCTGCCATCCGGGCTCTTCTATCGGACCGCGATGAGATGCTCCCAGTCCCAACCGTCTCACACCCCCGGGGAAGTATATTAAACGCCGAGATGTCCTCACGATTTGACCGCATCAAGCGAAGTCTACACCTGTACAATGATGATCTATCCCCAAGCATCCACCAGGAACACTTAGGATTCCAATCCCTTCCACCCCAAATCCAACATTTGGTTCGGGAACAGCACATGGTAAAATGGGAAATTACTACAGGTGCAAAATATATCGGAACTGAGCTGGAACAAATAGATACCAGCATGGTACAGGTGGGAGCAGCGAAAAAGGGGCTGCAAGACGCACGCAAAAGGGTCAGTGGTAGGATGGACGGACGAGATAACCCTCAGGCCCTACACGAACAGGTCACATCACACTTCCACCAAACCATACAAGCAGAAGGAGTGGCGGCAATGGGCAGAGACGAACAGCTAGGACAGGAACTCCTAGACACGAAAGCCCAACATCAACGTCAACTACGGAACCGCGAAAGAATACTCAACGCTTTGATGGCGGAATTGGAGGCAAACAAAGCAGCCTGAGAAAGACTGGAAAGCCACATAGCCAAGTTAACCGAAGGGGTTACCTACTTGATGGGACAGGTGAAAGGCAAGGGCTCAAACCCAACCCGGGAACTGAGCGCTGGAGCAGGAGGTGGAGGAGGTGGACGACCGCTCCCCACAATGCATGGGGCAGTGGGTGGCACTCCTGATCCTAGAGATGGCGAAGGAGAAGGAAGTGACGATGAAAGACAAGGAAGGTGGGCCGAAGGACCGGCCAAACAAAATCAGAAGCCGGCAGAAAAGACATAAACTGATGAGGAGAAATATGGAGAGGCTACTGAGGACGAAATACGGTTCTCCAGGGCCTTGGGAAAGGCCATTTGAGAAACCACAAAAGGTCCAGCTCAACCTCCATCAGAATACGGATATTAAAAACACCTGGATATCTGGTTGTGCCTAACCAGATGTGCGGAATCTTTCGACCACCACTCATACCAATGGCAGGACGAAGGGGACCGTATCAATTACACCTTTTTTAAACTAAAAGGATTACAAGTAGCATCTTTCAGTATGGCCTATCAGAATCAAATGACCGGTGAAGTAGGGGATACACGGCAGGCAGGTTAGGAATCATCGAATATCTTCGCTGAACAAGCTCTACGACGTTTTAGTCCCACTCATGAAGAAGAAAAAGCCTTACGAGAAATGGTGAAAGTCTGATATAAGAATGACATTGACCAAATTCTACTGGAATTCGAGAATTGGAAGGTTAAAGCAAAAGTTACGGGAATTGCGTTCCGACAATAGATTAGAGACCAAATCCCGGATGAAGCTGTAGGGGGTATATCAATGCATCAAGGAGGTGGTGAAGACAGGGATTGGATAGAAGGTGTGCGACAAGCAGGCCGCTCTGAGGAAGATTTCCAGGAAAGAAAACGGCTTCAGGACAATAATTACTCCGGGTCAAACTCAAGTGGGAAAAGGAAATGGGATGAGTCAATAACGGTAAAGATAACGAAAAAAGCCTAAGTATACCGCTGTTAGGCACAGAACTCCCAGAAGGATAAGATGGTCAAGTTACCCTACCTTCGGGCACCAACCTCTGCAAAAGAGTTAGCAACACTGTACATCGCGGCCTATCGGAACATTTTTGGACTTTTTTACCGCAGGTCAGGTGTTTGACCCACACAGCCGCCATAGTTATTATTAGTATACTCGGATTGCAAATCAGTCTCGAGGCATCGGCACGAGCACCGCAACCAAGGGGTTTCTGGTGACCCCTATAGAAGAAATCAATCTCTATAAGTAGCAAGTCATACGGCAGAGTTTGGACGGTTGGATAAGAAGTAATGGCGCTTCAAAGTTAAGCCGACCGACATATGTAGTCTGATATGTAAGACGCTCGGATATGATTACCCGGCAGGGGAAATGGTGATCACAACATGACCGGAAGGAACGACTGGAATAATAGTGAGCCAGGCAACATATACAGACTAAGTTCATATGAGTTAAAGATTGAAAGCAAGTAGTTGGACGCAATTAACTTAGCTATGATTAAAGTTGAAGTGGTTTGCGAATTGTCAGGGTCAAACGGTGTTCGCACATTCATGAGAGTTCAGTAAAGTACAAGAAGTACTTAAGAACAATAGGTGTATGAAGTACCCCGGAAAAGGGTATAAGTAGCGGGCAAGAGCCTGGGTAGTTAGAAGGTCATCAAGCACCGGAGAAGAGACCTTAACAATATATACACGTTAAACGAGTATGTATTGTTCCACTTACCTTGTCATTCTATCTTAAGACTTGCGTCTGGCTAGACGGATTGTCCAAATTACTAACAATCGGGCCTAGTATATTCGCTTGTTCTTAGAATATTACTACCCCCATAACAGTATATTGTTATTCTCTACGTTACCGAGACACCCGAGCGATATCAATCACGAATACTAATCACAACTCAATTAAAATAAAATAAAAAAAACATGTTTCCACCAGAAGGATAAGAAACACTTTCCTACTTGAAAAATGTCCAGGTCTAACCCCGAGGGAGCAGGACCAGACCCCATGGAGACAGATGAACTCTCCCAGTCCCTAGCTCAAAGGGTGACATCGCAAGACACAAGGATCGCTAGATCCACCTACACTAGAATATCCCCCGGTCTACCAGCCAGGCTCTTCCAGCGAACCGCGATGAGACGGTCCCAGTCCTAACAGTCTCAGACACAAGCAGAACCAATATTATCACCAGAGATGTCCCGACGACTTGACCGCATCAACTGTAGTCTACACCTGTACGAAGACAATCTAGCTGAAAGCAGCGATCAGGAACACCTAGCGTTCCAGTCCCTTCCACCCCATATCCAACATTTGGTACGAGAACTGCGCAAAGTCAAACTAGACATAATGACGGGCGCCAGATACATAGTGAGAGAACTGGAACAAATAGACACCAGCATGGTACAGGTGGAAGCAGCGACAATAGGGCTGCAAGACACGGTCAAAAGGGTCGGTGGAAGGATGGACGGACAAGATAACCATCAAACCTGACACGAACAGGTTACAACACAAATCCACCAAACTCTACAAGCAGAGGACCGGCGGCAATGGGCAGGGATGTAGAGTTAGGACAAGAGCTGCGGGACCCGAAAGCCCAACATCAACGAGAACTACAGAACCATGAAAGAATACTCAACACTATGATAGCCGAGTTGGAGGCAAACAAAGAAGCCAGAGAAAGACAAGAAAGCCACATAGCTGAGTTAACTGCAGCGGTTACCTCCTTGATGGGCCAAGTGAAAGGCAATCTTTCAAACCCAACCCCGGAACAAAATGCCGGAGCAATAGGAGGAGGAGGTGGAGGACGACCCTCCCCTACAATGCATGGGGCAGCGGGAGGCACCCCTGATCCTGGAGATAGTGAAGGTGGAGGAAGTAACGGTGAGACACTAGGAAGGCAGGATGAGAGACCCGACAAACGAAATAAGAAGCCAGCAGAGAAGGAAATAACTGATGAGGCAAAATAGGGAGAAGCTACAGAGGACGAAATAAGGTTTTCCAGAGTCTTAGGAACGGCCATAGGAGAAACCACAAAACGTCCAGCACAACCCCCATCAGAATACGAACATGCGAAACACCAGGATATCTGGTTTTGGCTAACAATCTGCAAGGACTTTTGCGATCGCAACCCATACCAATGGCAGGACGAGGCGGACCGTATCAAATACGCCTTGTTGAAACCAAAAGAATCACAAGTAGCATCCTTCGCTATGACCTACGGGAACCAAATGACCAGCGAGTTAGGCCATATACGACAGGATGGTTACGAATTATGCGATGTCTATGCCGAACAAGCGATACATCGATTCGGTCCCACTCAAGAGGAAGAAAAGGCCCTAGGAGAAATGTTGAAAGTCCGATACAAGAATGACGTTAACCAATTTGTATTGGAATTTGAAAATTGGAATGTCAAAGCAAAAGTTACTGGAATCGCCTTCAGAAAGTTAATCAGAGACCAAATACCGCAGGAGGCCGTATGGCGAATGACAATGCAGGAAGAATACCCCGATGACAGCGATTGGATAGAAGCCCTGCGACAGGCGGTCCGCGATGAAGAAGACTTCCAGGGAGGGAAAAGGCTTAAGGACAATAACTTCTCAGGATCAAATTCAAGTGGGAAAAGGAAACGTGACGAGCTAACGACGGCAAAGACGACGACATAAGCAAGGTATACCGCTAAGGAGAAAAGGGTATACCTGGCGAAGAAAAAAAAGGAGAAGGTAGACAAAGGGAACGCGGCGCCACGGCAAAAAAGGTATGCATCGAGTTTGGGCCGACGCACACACCGGTATCGACCAAAAAACAGACGACGAAAGAAAGGCGAAAGGGCAATGCACTAGATGTACCCTAACAAACCACGGATGTAAGCATTGTCAGAAAGAAATTCGAGTCAGTACCATCCAAAGGCAATCGTTCAAATTACCAGGTGGAAGATCCAACCACCCAAAGCCTAGAAAGCCAAGGGTAGCCGCCGTGGCTGAGGATAGCCGTGGGGCAAACGGGCGGCAAGCGAGCTAAAGGCGACTAGCATGGACCTTTATGGAGGATGAGAAGCTCTGAGCTCAGTGGCATCACGGGCGACGGCATGTGGGTAGTCTGCCCATGGAACCGGGAATCGAAATAATATGAAGGGAACTCTGCAGCTCATACCAGTGGAGTGCATCGGTCCCAAAAGCGTGATAAGTGCAGAGTGGGAGTGAGGTAGCACCTGGGTGTTGTACGGCGAAGATGTTCAAAAATCTATATCCCAGATAAACTCGAGAGAGCAGCGATAGAACCCGCATTGAGCAACAAGACCCGAAAACGGCTCCACTTGTTGGGGGGACCCCTAGGACTAAGGTCGCTTAATAGAAAACCTAACAGGACACAAGGACAGCAAGAAATGAGCCAAGTACAGAACTCGAGCCAAGGTGATGAGTGAGAAGGTGGTATCAGACGAGAGTCACACCAGCGTCATTGTCCCCAGAGGCAGGTCTTAAAGTACACGATCGAAAACGATTAAAAGAACCGAGTGTCACCAGGAAAAATAACCGATGAGTGCTATGGGTCGGACTACTCGATAACAAGACACCCTATTTGGTTGTCATGTTGGACGAAGCGCGCGACCTCAAGATTTCTCTCATAGTAGTTGGGCACGTTCATTGCACACACAGGACCGCTACGCACCTCATGAAGAAACTTCAGCTCGGGCTGGAGGAATTAGGCGATAGGTACGGTAGACTCCTCGTAACTACCGATGAGTGTGGATAAGTCGGTCAGAAATCGAGGCGCATCCGAGCCACAAAGCACGAATTATCAGAGGAAGTACCCCTGGTGTATGGGAATCCCTTGGTAGGGAAGAAAGACCGCTAGTAGTGGGCTGCCCGATATACAAAGAGATAGGATTTTACCGTTCACAAAAAATCCTCATCAGGAAAATGTCGTAGGGTGGTTCATGGTGGTTCTGAACGCTCCTGGTCCACCAAGGGGGGTCATGGTCCCCTTGGTCCACCTGGTCTAGACCGATCCGCTCTGATCCACACTTTTTGAAAATTCACCGAAAATGTGGACCAGGGTGTATCAGGGTGTACCAGGAGGACCAGGGTGACCATAACCCCCCTTGGTGGACCAGGACTGGTTTTTACATTTTGCTGATGCTACCCTCGAAGATCCCGAACCATCATCAGGCTATTATCTATTTTCGAAAATATTTGGTGAAATGGAAAAAGCAGTTTGGCTGAGGAGGCTTCATGAGCCGAAACTGCGCAGGTGCAGTAACAAAGCCAAAAAAGTTACCACAATAAAGAGAGCTTATGAGACACGAGGCCCCAGCCCTAAGCGAACATAATATAAACCAATTCCACAGCACTACGACTGCCCTGAAGGAAATGACTTCCTAGTCATATCAGACAAACGGCATAAGATTCGAGTCTTACTAGACTCTGGCTCGACAGATTCCGCCTAAAACAAAAAACTCCACGCACACTCAAAGTACCATATGATATAAGAGAAAACCCACTTAAAATAACCACATTCAATGGCGAACTATTCACCACGGGAGCAAAATACTAATCACATCCGATTCAACTCGAAATCAGTACCAATGGCCATACAACTATGGTCTCCTGCGAGATTGCGGACGCAGGCACATATGATATGATAATACCATTCGGGTGGTGGCACCACCAACATCCAATAAAAAATAGCGAAATCCCGGAGAAATGGTGTTTCGAACACACCAAGTGTGTAGAACATGTACAAGGTGAAGGCATCGCCAACATGTTTGAATGGCACACAACTGTAGCTTTCGATGAACAAGCTAGAATGATAGGAAGGATCCGATCCACAAGGCAGGAGAAAGTACAGCTAGAGGGATTGCCAAAGCCGTAGGGGCAGTATAAAGAATTGTTTGAGAATGAAAAAGGAGTTACGCTGGCTCCAAGGCGAACCTTCGACCATGCGATTGACCTCAAGGACGGAGCCACTCCACCCTGGGGACCTATATACCCGATGTCGGCTTACCAATTCGAAGAACTAACCAAATATCTGCACACAATGTTAGCCGAACGGAAAATAGTTCATAGCAAATGTCTGCCGGGCGCAACGATCCTTTTTGTCGCCAAACCTGCTGGAAGACTACGATTATGCGTAGACTAGCGTCAACTAAATAACTCAACCATACTCAACAAATACCCTTTACCCCTCATGACTGAACTAAGGGCAAGAGTGGCCAGTGAAAACATCCTTAAGAAGTTAGACCTAAAAGACAGTTATCATCTAATTCGAATCAAAAAAGGAGATGAATGGAAAACCGCCTTTGGTACCCGATATTGACATTATGATTATAAAGTAATGCCTTTCGGGCTGGTCCACGCACCCGGCACGTTCCAGGCCAGGATGAACACTATCCTCAGAGAATTCCTGGATCACGGAGTTGTAGTATATTTGGATGACATCCTAATTTACTCAAAGACAATGGAAGAACACGAGGCTCTGGTCAAACAAGTAGTAGCCTGGCTCGAACGCCATGACCTGGCGGTATCTTTAACGAAATCTATCTTTCATGTCCATAAAGTTGAATTCCTCGGATACATCGTTGGAAAATGCGGCCTCACTATGAGCGCAAAAATGGTTGAAAGTATCCTGAATTGGAGAGCCCCACTGTCGGTAAAAGATGTACAAATCTTTATTGGTTTTGCAAATTTCTACCGACACTTCATAGCAAAGTTCTCAAAAGTGTGGAAACCGATTACCGACTCTTTGAAAACCCAGGGAGGAAAACAGGCATGGTTTTAGGGGGAGGAACAGGACAAAGCGTTTGAGGAACTTAAGCGAAGATTTACGGCAGCCCCTATTCTAGCACATTTTTACCCGGAGCGACAAACCGGGATCGAGAGAGATGCTAGTGACTTCGCACTAGGCTTTATCCCCTCCCCGTACTTGGGAAACAAACTACACCCAGTTGCGTTCCACTCCCGAAAGCCAAACGATGCTGAAGGGAATTACGAAATTCATGATAAAGAATTATTGGCAATCCTGGAAGCATTCGGCGCATGGAAACACTACCTATTATGAGTTGATAACCCGGTGACAGTATACACCGATCACCAGGACCTGCAATTCTTCCTCACTACTAACGTCTGGAACCCCCAACAGATCCGATGGGCTCAATGGCTCGCGAATTTCAATTTTAAAATAGTATACGGCCCCAGCAGCAGAGGGGGCTAATCTGATGCATTAAGCGGGCCGCTGGAGTACCGCCTTGAAGAGGGACCTACGCATCGCGAACAGACCATTTTGAAACCGGAACATTGCGAAGTTTCACTTTGCCACAGAAAGGACCGAATTGCGGTCAGCCTCCTGGAGGGAAAAAAGCGGACAACGAACGGGCTCATAATAAAAGGAATGCAACAAAAAGCGATATTCCCAACAAAAGGTTCCAGGATGGCAGCAGGACATCACATTTATGCCATACAGGATGGCACCATACCAGCCCAAAGACAGATGTTAGTGGAGACCGTAATCGCAATAGGACTACCAAGAGGAACATAGGGCAGGCTGGCGGCAAGAAGTGGCATGGCGAGTAAACATGGAATAGCAGTGGGCGGTGGTGTCATGGATGCGGATTACACCGGGGAAATAAAAGTAATATTACGGAACCATGGGAATGCCAGTGAGAAATTCAAGGCAGGCGATCGTATCGCACAACTAATCGTGGTAAACATACAAACACACGATGCCATCGAAATCGATAATCTGGAAGACAGAGAAAGGGGAACTCGGGAATTCGGCTCAAGCGATATCGGTCCCAAATGGATAATTACTTGTGAAGAACTGAAAGTCAAAATGTGTTTCCTAAATCCAGACCCTTAGGACAACTCATACTTTGACGAAGAAGACATTCACACACGCGCTAGCCTACGAGACAAGGTGACAATGCTGTCCAGTACCATGATTGCAGCAATACAAATGCAAACGATGGACAAATCATTCCTGGACAGAATATGAGCTGCAGGAAAAGAAGATGACACTTGGACAGCACGCAAAGGGGAGTTAAGTCAGTTAAAGGAGAAGCGGGAAACACTACCAAAGCACTGGGAACTGGACGATCGACTCCTGTATTACAACGGTAGACTATGAAATCCGTTAAAGGAAGAACTCTTAACCGAGATCGCGAAAGGATGTCACAACTCCAAGGTACCTGGACACTTCGGGCAACAACAAACCATAGAATTGGTTAAAAGAAACCTCAATTGGGAAAAACTCAGCGAGTGGATAAACGACTATGTCCGATCGTACAACGAATGTCAATATAACAAATCTCCACGACACGCACGGTATGGCTTAATCCAACCTTTAGAAGTACACTACGCAGCATGGACCTCCATCTCAGTAGATTTCATTACCAAATTACCTGAGTCCCACAGACAGACCCAAATCATAGTACTAGTGGATCGTTTTACAAAAATGGCCCACTTTATTGGCTTAGCGACAAATGGGACTGGAAAAAATGTCGCGGATACCTTCCTGAAGGACATTTAGACACTTCACGGATTCCCCTCCGAAATGGTCTCGACATAGACGCAAAGTTTTTGGGCGAATTTTGGCAATCATTGTGAGGAGCATTAGGACTTTAACGGCGAATGTCAGCGGCGTATGACCCACAAACTGACGGACAAACAGAGAGAACTAACCAAGTGCTTAAAGGTTACCTAGGAAACTTCGTCAACTATGACCAAAACGACTGGTATCAGATGGTACCCTTGGCCGAATACGCCTACAATAATTCCAAAACAAGGGCACCTAATCTAACCCCCTTTTCGCCAACTACGGGTTCCATCCACGGACGAAATGGATGAAGGGAAGAGAGGGTCAAAACCCAGGAGCCACAATGTATACGCACTGGGTGAAAACAGTGCAGGAAAACGCGAGGAGAACCCTCGAGCAAAAAAGAGAGAGCAGGAAGAAATACTACGACCGGAAAGGGACACCCCCGCCCGACATCGAGAAAGCTGACTTGGTAATGTTGAATGCAAAATACATCAAGAGCAAACGACCGACAAGGAAGTTCACCCCACGATTGTAGCGCCCGTTTAAAGTCTTTGAGAAAAAAGGCAATAGGGCGTTCAAACTCGATATCCCGGCTAGCTGGAAAGTCCACCCAGTATTTCACGTCTCGCTGCTCGAACCCTATAAAGTCTCTGACCGACCCAACCGAGAACAACCGCCACGAGAACCAGAGTACTTCGAAGGTGATCTGGAATGGGAGGTTGAAAGAATCGTTAAAAGGGAGATAATCACCTACACGAGAAAGGTCACAAGGGTAAACAAGGAGTTCAAAGAACTCCGATACTTTGTAAAATGGGCAGGATGCTCAGTGGATGAAAATACCTGGGAACCACCAGAGGGGTTGGAAAACGCCTGGGAAGAGGCAGAAAAGTTTCATAGGGAAAACCCTGAAATGCCGGGGCCGAACTTGGATGAGTAGTATGAGAAAGGTTTTCCACAAGTGGACACGCAAACGCTTGTTGTTTTTACCCCTACCATACGGAGCTCATAAAGGACAAAAGAATGTCTTATAGTTAGACAAATAGTATTCAGGACGAAACTTAAGAGGAAGGAGCTCGTGTTAGGCACACAACTCCCTGAAGGATAAGGGGGTCAAGTTACCCTACCTTGGCGCACGTACCTCTGCAAAAGAGTTAGCAACACCGTACATCGCGGGCTATTGGAACAGTCTTGGACATTTTGCCCAGAGGTCACGTGCTCGACCCAGACACCGGTCATAGTTATTATTACTATACTCGGATTGCAAATCAGTCTCCAAGCATCGGCACGAGCACTGCGACCGAGTGGTTTCTGCTGACCCCTATAGAAGAAATCAATCTCTATAAGTAGGAAGTCATACGGCGGAGTTTGAACACTTGGATAAGAAGTAATGGCGCTTCAAAGTTAAGCCGACCGACATATGTAGTCTGATATGTAAGACGCACGGATATGATTACCTGGCATGAGAGATGTTGATCACAACATGACCGGAAGGAACGACTGGAATGATAGCGAGCCAGGCTACATATACAGACTAAGTTCATATGACTTAAAGATCGAAAGCAAGCAATTGGACGCAATTAACTTATCTATGATTAAAGTCGAAGTGGTGTGCGAATTGTCAGGGTCAAAAGGTGTTCGCACATTCATGAGAGTTCAGTAAAGTACAAGAAGTACTTAAGAACTATAGGTGTATGAAGTACCCCGTAAAAGGGTATAAGTAGCGGGCAAGAGCCCGCGTAGTTAGGAGGTAATCAAGCAACGGAGAAAAGACCTTCACAATAGATACATGTTAAACAAGTATTTATCGTTCCTCTTCCCTTATGATTCTATCTTTAGACTTTCGTCTCCCAAGACATATTCCTCAAATTACGAACGCTCGGGGCTAGTATCTTCGCTTGTTCTTGGAATATTACAACCCCCATAACAACCGCTAATGAAAAACGAGTATACCAGGCGAAGAACAAGGAGGAGATGGTAGAGACAGGGAAGGCGTCGCCCCGGCAGATAACATGCATAGGGTTTGGGCCGAAGCACATATATGTATCAACGAGAAAAGGGTTGACGAACGAAACGCAAAGCGGCAATGCACAAGATGTACCCTATCAAACCATGGATGGAAGCACTGTTAGAAAGAAATTTGAGTCAACACCATCAACAGGAAATCGTTCAAAATAGTGGGATGAAGATCCAACCACCCAAAGCCTAGAAAGCCAAGTGTAGCCACTGTGGCTAAAGATAGCCGTGGGGAGAGCTCGCGACAAGCGAGCCAAAGGCCATTGGCATTTACCTTTATGGAAGACGAGGAGTTATCAGAAGGTCGCTGGCACCACTGGGGACAGCATGTGCGTAGTCTGGTCATCGAACCGGGAACCCAAATAATCTGAAGTGAACTCTCCAGCTCATACCCTTTGAGTGCATCGACTCCCAAAGCCAAATGAATTCCAACAGGGAAACTGGTATCACCTGGGTGTTGTACGGCGAAGAACTTGAAAAGTCTCTATCCCAGAAACAGTCGAGAGAGCAGCGAAGGAACCCACCTTGAGCGACCCGGCCTCAAAATGGCTCCACTGGCTAGGGGGACCCCTAGGACTAACGACGCTTAGTAGAAAAGGTAAGAGGAGACGAAGACATCAAGAAAAGAGCAAAATACGGAACTCAAGACAAGGTGATGAGTGAGACACTGGCATCAGACGAGAGTGACACCAGCCTAATCGTCCTGCGAGGTAGGTCTTCAAGGACACAATTGAAAACGATTAAAAGAACCGCCTCTGCCGAGGGAAACAACCCACAAGTGCTATGGGTCGCACAATACGATAACAAGACACCCCATCTGGTTGTCATGTTGGACGAAGCGCGCAACCTAGGATTTCTCTAATAGTAGTTGGGCACATTCCTTGCTGTTAGGGGGGTAGTAATATTTTAAGAACAATTGAATATACTAGGCCCGATCGTCGGTAAAACGAAGAATACCTCTAGGCAGAGGAAAGTCAAGATAGAATGGTAAGGTTGGTAGAACGATAAAATTGGTTAACATTGATATATTGTTAAGGGCTCTTCTCCGTTGCGTCATTAACGATAGTGTTAGGCACAGAGCTCCCAGAAGGATAAGGGGGTCAAGTTACCCTACCGCAGCGCATGAACCTCTGAAAAAGAGTTGGCAACACCCCCCTCCAGCTCCGACGTTGGGGCAGTAGGTCGCCATAGGTCAGCTGGGCAAGGTGCGTCCCCTCACCAACGACATCAGTAAAGAAGACCCTACTTGCAACACCGTATACCTCGTGGCCGTCCGTCCGACCGGTTCCTGTTCGCAGGATATATGAGGGGAGACCTCAGAACACCTGATGCAAGTGAAAGGATCTCAATCGGAGGACATCGCACAGATTTACAACCAGTACAAGATTGCGTATCGAAAAGTGGCTACAAACTCGCGGGACGTATCTACCTTACTTAGGCTTCATCGGTCTGGAAAGGCGCCCAGTAACCAGTAGGAATGCACTTTGCTCAGAAAGGCAGGGGGGGAACTCCCAAAGGGAGTGTTGGCAAGAGACCGGTAACTATAGTTGTAACCATTGCTTCGATCGATAGGAAAGAGTCGTGTAATGCCGGATAACACTAGTGAATGCTTCCTGCAGGCAAGGTCTAAATGGAGCCAACAATATGAGGATTGGCCATCTTCTATTCCAGCGAATAATTGTCTGACATGCAAACACATGGAGATTATTCGTAAATCTATTTAGCAACGGATACATGTTCCTATAGCCATCTAGGTGGACGGACACTACACGCTCCCCATGAGAGAGGCATAAGTGGCAATAAGTTGCGCAAACGAGAGTAGAAAGATGACGGATGTTAAGGGTCAAGTCCGGCTCCCACTTCAAAGAAGTCGAGCCAGGTGAAAGAAAGATACTTAGTTACAGTAAGAGATTATGTAGCCCGCGAACCCCCAGACGCAGAATATAAATATCGAGGTGCCTTCGTAGCTGCTATCATCAGCAAGCAACAAAGAAGAGACTTTAACAATATATACACGTTAAACAAATATTGATCGTTTGACCTACCTTATTATTGTATCTTAACTTTCGTCTCCCAAGACATATTCTCCGACTTAGGAATAATCGGGCATAGTATATTCCCTTGTTCTTAGAATATTACTACCCTGATAGCAGTATAGTGTTATTCTCTAGGTTACCGAGACACAAGACCGATATCAATGACAAAACCAATCGCAACTCAATCAAACTCATTTTTATCACCAGAAGGATAAGAACCACTTTCCTACTTCAAAAATGTCAAGGTCTAATCCCGAGTGAGCAGGACCAGATCCTATGGAGACAGACAAACTCTCTCAGTCGCAAGCTCCAACGGTGACATCGCAAGACAGAAGAAGACCTAGATCCACCGATACTAGAATATCCCCCGGCCTACCGCCCAGACTCTTCCATCGAGCCCCTATGAGACAGTCCCAGTCTCAACAGTGTCAGACAGCAGCAGATCCACAATTATCTCCTGAGATGTCCCGACAACTGGAGCGCAGCAACCGAAGTTTACACCTGTACGTGGACAACCTAGCCCAGAGCATCGACCAGGAAGACCTAGGGTTCCAGTCCTTTTCACCCCAAATCCAACATTTGGTACAGGAACTGCCTCAAGTCTAAAAAGAGATAATGACGGGCGCCTGAGAAATAGGAACGGAGCTGGAAAGAATAGATACCAGGATGGTACAGGTAGAACCAGCAACGCAGGGGCTGCAGGAAGCGCTCACAAGGGTCAGTGGCAGGATGGATGGACAAGACACCCGTCAGACCGAGCACAAGCAGGTCACATCACGCCTCCACCAGATGATACAGATGGAAGGAGCTGCCGCAATCGGCAGGGACGCACAGTTGGGACAGGTACTCCTAGACACAAAACCCCAACATCAACGCGAACTACAAAACCACGAAAGGATACTCAACGCTATGATGGCCGAAGTAGAAGCCAATAAAGAAGCCAGAGAAAGGCAGGAAAGTCACATAGCTGAGTTGACACAAGCAGTTACTTCCTTGATGGGCCAGGTCGAAGGCAAGCGTTCAAACCCAACTCCGGAACGAAGTGCCGGAGCGACAGGAGGAGGAGGTGGAGGACGACCACCCAGAACAATGCACGGGGCTGCGGGAGGCACACCTGATCCTGGAGATAGTCAAGGAGGGGGCAGTGATGATGAGAGACGCTGAAGGCGGGATGAGAGACCTGACAAACGAAATAAGAAGCCTGCAGAGAAGGAAAACACTGATGAGGAAACATACGGAGAAGCTGCAGCGGATGAAATGAGGTTTCCCAGAGCCTCAGGAAAGGCCATAGGAGAAACCACAAAACATCCAGCTCAACCCCCATCAGAATACGAACAATCCTAACACTAGGATATCAGGGTTTGGCTAACCCCCTGCAAGGATTTTTTGGATCGCAACCCATAACAATGGCAGGACGTGGTGGACGGTATCACGTACGACTTGTCGATACTAAACGGATCACAAGTAGCATCCTCCGCTATAACCTACTGGACCCAAATGACCGCCTAGTTAGGCCATATACGACAGGATGGTTACGAATTATGAGATGTCTTTGCCGAACAAGCTATATGTCGATTTTGTCTAACCCATGAAGAAGAACCGGCCCTACGCGAAATGTTGAAAGTCGGACAGAAAAATGACGCTGACCAATTTTTATTGGAATTCGACTATTGGAATGTCAAAGCAAAAGTTCCTGGAATCGCGTTCCGAAAATTAATGAGAGACTAAATCCCAGATGAGGCTGTGTTATGGGGGTAGTAATATTCTAAGAACAAGCGAATATACTAGGCCCGATCGTTCATGATTTCGGAGAATACGTTTAAGGAGTCACAAGTGGTAAAATAAAATAATAGGTAGGTGAAACGATTAATATTTGTTTTACGTGTATATATTGTTAAGATCTCTTCTCCGTTGCTTGATGATGGATAGCAGCCACGAAGACACCTCGATATTTATATTCCGCGTCTGGGTGTTCGCGGGCTACGTAATCTTTCCCTATAACTAAGTATCTCTCGCCCGCCGAGCTCGACTTCTTTGAAGTGGGAGCCCGACTTGACCCTTAACATCCGTTATCTTTCTACTCTCGTTTGCGCAACTTATTTCCACGTATGCCTCTCTCATGGGGAGCGTGTAGTGCCCGTCCGCCTAAATTACTATACGAACATGTATCCGTTGCTAAAATAGATTTACGAATAATCTCCATGTGTTCACATGTCAGATGATTATTCGCTAGGATAGAAGATGGCCAATCCTCATATTGTTGGCTCCGTTTTGACCTGGTCTGCAGGAGGCATCCCTTAGTCTTATCGGACATTACACGACTCTTTCCTATCGATCGAACCAATGGTTGTGACTATAGTTATCGGTCTCGTGCCAACAATTCTTTTGGGAGTTCCCCGAATCCCTTGCGGAGCATAGTGCATTCCTTCTGGTTACTGGGCGTCTTTCCAGACCAAGGAAGCCTAACTAAGGTAGATACATCCCGTGAGTTTGTAGCCACTTTTCGATACCCAATCTTGTAGTGGCTGTAACTCTATGCGATGCCGGCCGATTTGGATGCTTTCACCTGCATCAGGTGCTCTGAGGTCTCCTCTCATATATCCTGCGAAGAGGAACCGGTCGGACGGACGGCAGCGACGTATACAGTGTTGCAAGTACGGTCTTCTTTACTGATGTCTTTGGTGAGGGGACGCAACTTCCCAGACAGCGTATGGTGACCTACTGTCCCAACGTCGGGGCCGTAGGGGGGTGTTGCTAAGCCTTTTTTAGAGGTTGGTGCGCGAAGGTAGGGTAACTTGACCCCCTTATCCTTGTGGGAGCTCTGTGCCTAGCACGAGTTCCCTTCTCTTAAGTTTCGTCCCGAATCCTTTTTGTCTTATTATAATACATTCTTTGTCCTTTATAAGCTCCGTATGGTAGGGGTAAAAACCAGAAGCGTTTGCTTGTCCACTTGTGGAAAACCTTTCTCATACTACTCATCCAAGTTCGGCCCCGGCATCTGGGGGTTTTCCCTGTGAAATTTTTCCACCTCTTCCCTGGCGTTTCCTAACCCCTCCGGTGGTTCCCAGGTATTCTCATCCTCTGAGCATCCTGCCCATTTTACAAAGTATCAGAGTTCCTTGAACTCCTTGTTTACCCTTCTGACCTTTCTCTTGTAGGTGATTATCCCACTTTTGATGATTTTTTCAAATTCATTCCAGATTACCTTCGACGTCCTCTGGTTCTCGCGGGGGTTGTTCGCGGTTGGGTCGGTCAGAGACTTTATAGGGTTCGAGTAGCGAAACGTGAAATACTGGGTGGATTTTCCAACGAGCCAGGATGTCAAGTTTGAACGCCCTATTCCCTTTTTTCTCTAAGAGTTTAAAAGGGCCATACAATCGTGGGGTGAACTTGCTTGTCGGTCGTTTCCTTTTAATCTTTTTGGCGTTCAACATTACCAAGTCACCTGTTTCGATATCGGGTTGTGGCGTTGCTTTCCGGTCGTAGTATTTCTTCATGGCTTCTCTTGTCTGTTCCAGGGTTGTCCCTGCGTTTTCCTGCACTGATTTCATCCAGTGCATATACATGGTGGCTCCTGGGCTTTGAGCCTCTCTGTCCTTCATCCACTGGGTTTGTGGATGGAACCCGTAGTTGGCGAAACAGGGGTTAATTTATGTGCCCTTGCTTTCGAATTTATGTAGGCGTATTCGGCCAATGGTAGCATCTGATACCAGTCTTCTTGGTCATAGTTGACGATGTTCCGAAGGTAACTTTCCAGCACTTGGTTGGTTCTTTCGGTTTGTCCGTCTGTCTGTGGGTGATATGCAGTTGACATTCGCCGCTTAATTCCTGATGCTTTGCACAATGACTCCCAAAATTGGCCAGAAAACTTTGCGTCCATATCCGAGACGATTTCAGAGGGGATTCCGTGAAGTTTCCAAACTTCCTTAAGGAAGGTGTCCGCCACATCCATTGCGGTCGCATTTGTCGCTAAGCCGATACTGTCTGCCATTTTTGTAAAACGATCCACCACTACCATGATCTGAGTTTGTCCTTGGGACTCGGGTAACTGGGTAATGAAATCGACCGAGATGGAGGTCCATGCTGCATATTGTACTTCTAATGGTTGGAGTAACCCATACTTCGTGTGTCATGGAGATTTGTTATGTTGGCATTCGTCGCACGACCGGACATGGTCGTTTATCCATTCGCTCAGTTTTTCCCAATGGAAATTCCTTGTGACTAACTCACTTGTCTTTTCTTGTCCGAAGTGTCCGGCTACCTTTGATTCTTGGCACCCTTTCGCGATTTCGGTCAAGAGTTCTTCCTTTGAAGGAACAAATAGTCTACCCTTATAATAGAGTAGTCTATCTTCTAGTTCCCAGTGCTTTGGTAGTGCTTCCCGTCTTTCCTTTAACCGGTGTAACTCCCCCTTCCACGCCATCCAAGTGTCATCCTCTTTTCCTGCCGCTCTTATTCTGTCCAGGAATGAGTCGTCCATGGTTTGCATTTGTATTGCTGCAATCATGGCACTGGACAGCATCGTTATTTCGTCTCGTAGGCTGCTGTGTGTGTGAATGTCTTCTTCGTCGAAATATGAGTTGTCCTGTGGGTCTGGGTTTAGGAAATACATTTTGACTTGGAGTTCTTCGCAAGCAATTAGCCGTTTGGGGCTGAGGTCACTAAAGCCAAATCCCTGAGTTCCCCTTTCCGTATCATCCAGATTATCGATCTCCATGGCATCGTGCGTTTGTATTTTTTCCACGATTAGCTGTGCGATTCAATCACCTGCTTTGAATTCGTAACTGGTGTCCCAATGGGTCCGGAGTATTACTTTTATTTCCCCGGTGTAATCCGCATCTATAACTCCGCCGCCTACTGCTATTCCATGTTTGCCTGCCATGCCACTTCTTGCTGCCAGCCTGCCGTAAGTTCCTCTGGGTAGTCCTATTGCGATCCCGGTGTCCACTAACATCTGTCTTTGGGCTGGTATGGTGTCATCCCTTACGGCGTAGAAGTCATGTCCTGCTGCCATCCTGGAACCTTTGGTTGGCACTATCGCATTTCGTTGCAGTCTTTTTATTCTGAGCCGGTTTGTCATTCGCTTTTTTTCTTCCACAAGGCTGAATTGAATTCTGTCTTTCCTGTGGCCAAGCGAAACTTGGAAGTGTTCAGGTTTCAAAATTATCTGTTCGCGATGCGTAGCTCCCTCCTCAAGGCGGTACTCCGGCCGCCGGCTTGATGCGTCAGGCTTTCCACCTCTACTTCCGGGGCGGTATACGAGTTTAAAATTGAAGTTGGGTAGCCATTGAGCCCATCGGATTCGTCGGGGGTTCCAAACTTGTGTCGTGAGGAAGTATTGTAGGTTCTGGTGGTCGGTGTATACCGTCACTGGTTCGTCTGCGCCCAACAAGTAGTGTTTCCATTCGCAGAAGGCTTCTACGATTGCCAATAATTCATTATCATGGATTTCGTAATTTCGTTCGGCATCGTTCAGTTTTCGTGAGTGGAAAGCGACTGGGTGTACCCGTTTTCCCCAGTACTGGGAAAGGATACAGCCTCTTGCAAAATCGCTAGCATCCGTCTCGATCACGGTTTTTCGGTCTGGGTAGAAGTGTGCGATGATAGGGCCTGAGGTAAATCTTCCTTTAAGTTCCTCAAAGGCTTTATCCTGTTCTTTCCCCCAGAACCACTAATGTTTTCCTCCCTTGGTCTTCAATGTGTCGGTAATCGGTTTGGAAATTTTCGAGAAATTTTTGATGAAGCGTTGGTAAAAATTTGCAAAACCAATAAAGATTTGTACGTCTTTTACCGACCGGGGGGCTCTCCAATTGAAGATACTTTCAAGCTTTTTCTCACTCATTGTGACGCCAGCTTTTCCAACAATGTATCGGAGGAATTCAACTGTATCGACATGGAACACCGATTTCTTTAAGGATACTCCGAGCTCATGGCGTTCTAGCCTAGTTAGTACTTGCTTGACCAGAGCCTCGTGTTCTTCCATTGTCTTTGAGTAAATTAGGATATCAGCCAGATAGACGACGACCCCGTGATCCAACAATTCTCGTAGGATAGTATTCATCATGGCCTGGAAAGTGGCTGGTGCGTCGACCAACCCAAATGGCATTACTTTATATTTGTAATATCCGTATCGGGTGTGGAAGGCGGTTTTCCATTCGTCGCCTTTTTTGATTCTAATCTGATGGTAACCGTCTTTTAGGTCTGGTTTGGTCAAAATGGTCGCACCGGCTACTCTCTCCCTTAGTTCAGTCATGAGCGGTAAACGGTATTTGTTAAGTATGGTTAACTTGTTCAGCTGTCGGTAGTCGACGCACAGTCGTAGTCTTCCGTCAGGCTTGGGAACAAAATGGATTGGTGCTCCCGCCGGAGATTTGCTATGAACTATTTTCCCTTCGGCTAACATTTTGTGAAGGTATTTGTTCAGTTCCTCCAATTGGTAAGCCGACATTGGGTATATAGGTCCCCAAGGTGAAGTGGCCCCGTCCTTAAAGTCGATCGCATGGTCGAAGGTTCGCCTAGGAGCCAGCCTTTCTGCTTTCTCATTCACAAACAATTCCTTGTACTGCCAATATGGCTTTGGTAATCCCTCTAGTTGTACCTCCTCATGTCTCGTGGATCGGATCCTCCGTATCATTGTTGCCTCTTCATCAAAAGCCACAGTCTCGTCCCATTCAAACATGTCAGCGATGCCTTCGTCTTGTCCATGTTCTACACATTTAGTGTGCTCGAAACACCATTTTTCAGGGGTTTCAATATTTTTTATTGGATGTTCGTGGTGCCACCACCCGAACGGTATGATCATAGCATATTTGCCTGCGTCTGCAATCTCGCAGGAGACCATCGTGGTATGGCCATTGGTACCGATCTCCAGTTGAATCGGATGTGAATAGTATTTTCCTCCAGTGGAGGAGACTTCGCCATTAAATGCTGTTATTTTAAGCGGGTTTTCTCTTATCTCGTAAAGGACTTTGAGGGGGCGTGCGGTATTTGGGTTAAGAGGTATATGTTGGAGCCAGAGTCTAGTAAGACTCTAATCTTATGCCGTTTTTCAGATATAACTAGGATGGCATTTCCTTCAGGGCAGCCGTAGTGCTGTGGATTTGGTTTGATCTTTGTTCGTTTGGGACCGGGGCCTCGTGTCTCATAAACTCTCTTCATTGTGGTAACTTTTTGGGTTTGTTACCGCGCCTGCGCAGTTTCGGCTCATCAAGCCTCCTCAGACAAACTGCTTTTCCCTTCTACCAAATATTTTTGAAAATATCTAAAATAGTTTTGTGATGGTTGGGGATCTCCGAGAATAGTATTTTTCGTGAAAGGTAAAATCCTGTCTGTTTGTATATCAGGCAGCCCACTACTAGCGGTCTTTATTCCCTGCCGAGGGATTCCCATAGACCAGGGGTAGTTCGTCTGATGATTTGTGCTTTGCGGCTCGGATGGGCCTTCTGTTCTGACCGACTTATCCACACTTATCCGTAGTTACGAGGAGTCTACCATACCTCTCGCCTAATTCCTCCACCCCGAGCTAAAGTTTCTTCACGAGGTGGGTAGCGGTTCTGTCTGTGCAATGAACGTGCCCAACTAGTATGGGAGAAATCTTACGGTCGCGTGCTTCGTGCGACATGACAACCAAATGGGGTGTCTTGTTGTCGAGCAGTGCAACCCATAGCACTGGTGGGTTATTTTTCCTCGTGAGACTCTGTTCTTTTAATCGTTTTCGATTGTGTACTTTGAGACCTGACTCTGGGGACGATTACGCTGGTGTCACTCTCTTCTGATACCAGTTTCTCACTCATCACCTTGTCTCGAGTTCCGTACTTGCCTCTTTTGTTGCTGTCCTTTGTGTCCTCGTAGGTTTTCTACTAACCATTGTTAGTCCTAGGGGTCAGCCCAACAAGTGGAGCCGTTTTCGGGTCGTGTTGCTCAAGGTAGGTTCCTTCGCTGCTGTCTCGAATTTATCTGGGATATAAATATCTAAACTTCCTCACCACACAACACCCAGGTGCCATCTGACTCCCAGTCGGAACTTATCACGCTTTTGGGGCCGATACACTCAAAGGGTATGAGCTGAAGGGTTCACTCCAGATTGATTCGATTCCCTGTTCGATGGCCGGACTACCCACATGCCGTCGCCAGTGTTGCCAATGAGCTTATAGCTCTTCATCCTCCATAAAGGGCCCTGCTAGTGGCCTTTGGTTCCCTTGACGCGAGGTTTCTCCCTGGCTATCCTCAGCCACGGCGGCTACCCTTGGCTTTCTAGGTTTTGGGTGGTTTGATCTTCCTCCCGGTAACTTGAACGGTTTTCTTTGAATGGTGCTGACTCGAATTTCTTTCTGGCAGTGTTTCCATCCGTGGTTTGTCAGGGTACACCTGGTTCATTGCCCCTTAGCTTTTCATTCGTCCACTATTCTTTGGTCGATACTGGTGTGCTCGTCGGCCCAAACCCGATGCATGATTTTCTGCCATGGTGCCGCCTTTCCTTTCTCTACCTTTTCTTCCTTTTTCTTTGCCTGGTATACCCTTTTCTCTTTAGCGGTATACTGAGGGTTTTTCGTTATCTTTGTCGTTGTTTCTTTGTCCCGTTTCCTCTTCCCACTTGAATTTGACCCCGAGAAATTATTGTCCTTAAGCCATTTTCCTTCCTGGAAATCTTCCTCATCGCGGACCGCCTGGGGGGGAGCTTGTAGCCAATCTCGATCGTCAGCATATTCTTGATGCATTGACATTCGCCGTACAGCTTCATCCGGTATTTGATTTCTGATTAGTTTTCTGAAGGCGATTCCATTAACTTTTGCTTTGACATTCCAATTTTCGAATTCCAATAAACATTGGTTAATGTCATTCTTGTATCGGACTTTCAACATTTCTCGTAGGGCTTTTTCTTCCTCGTGAGTGGGACCGAATCGACGTACTGCCTGTTCGGCAAAGACATCCCTTAATTCGTAACCCTCCTGTCGGATATGGCCTCGCTCGCAGGTCATTTGATTTCGGTAGGTCATAGCGAAGGTTGCTACTTGTGATCCTTTTAGTTTCGGCAAGGCGTATTTGATACGGTCCGCCTCTTCCTGCCATTGGTATGGGTTGCGATCAAAAAAATCCTTGCAGGTGGTTAGCCAAAACCGGATATCCTGGTGTTTCGCATGTTTGTATTCTGATGGAGGTTGAGCTGGACGTTTCGTGGTTTCTCCTATGGCCTTTCCCAAGGCTCTGGAAAACCTTATTTCGTCCTCTGTAGCTTCTCCGTATTTTTCCGCATCAGTTTTTTCCTTATCTGCAGGCTTTTTGTTTTGTCTGTCGGGTCTCTCTTCCCGTCTTCCTCGTCTCTAGTCGTCACTTCCTCCTCCTTCGCTATTTCCCGGATCTGGGGTGCCTCCCGCTGCTCCATGGATTGTAGGGTGGGGTCGTCCTCCGCCTCCTCCTCCTGCTGCTCCGGCACTTTATTCCCGGGTTGGGTTTGAACTCTTGCCTTTTACCTGGCCTATCAAGGAGGTAACCGCTGCAGTCACCTCAGCTATGTGCCTTTCTTGTCTTTCTCTGGCTTCTTTGTTTGCCTCTAACTCGGCCATCATACCGTTGAGTATCCATTCATGATTTGTAGTTCTCGTTGATGTTGGGCTTTTGTGTCTAGCAGTTCTTGTCCCAACTGTTCGTCCATGCTCATTGCTGCGGCTCCTTCCGTCTGTATGGTCTGGTGGAGATGTGATGAGACCTGCTCGTGCTGGGTCTGGCGGGTGTCTTGTCCATCCATCCTTCCACTGACCCTTTTGAACGCTTCTTGAAGCCCCTGCGTTGCCGCTTCTACCTGTAGCATGCTGGTGTCTATTTGTTCCAGCTCCGTGCAGATATATCTGGCGCCAGTCATTATGTCCTTTTTGCCTTTGCGCAGTTCACGCACCAAATGTTGGATTTGGGGTGAGAGGGACTGAAAGGCTAGATGTTCCAAGTCGACGCTCTGGGCTAGGTTATCCTCGTACAGGTGTAGACTTCGGTTGATGCGGTCCAGTCGTCGAGACATTTCAGGAGATAGTAATGGTACAGCTGGTGTCTGAGATTGTTGAGACTGGGACCGTCTCATCGCGGCTCGACGGAAGAGTCCGGCTGGTAGGCCAGGAGATATCCGAGTATCCCTGGATCTAGTGATCCGTGTGTCTTGTGATATCACCGTTGGAGCTTGGGGCTGAGAGAGTTCGTCTGTCTCCATAGGATCTGGTCCTGCTCCCTCGGGATTAGACCTCAACATTTTGGAAGTAAGAGAGTGGGTCTTATCCTTCAAGTGATAGAAACGAGTTTGATTGAGTTGCGATTCGTATAGTGATTGATATTGCTCGTGTGTCTCGGTAACGTAGAGATTAACAATATACTGTTATGGGGGTAGTAATATTCTAAGAACCAGCGATTATACTAGGCCCGATCGTTAGTAATTTCGGAGAATACGTTTAAGGAGACACCAGTCGTAAGATAAAATAATAGGTAGGTGAAACGATTAATAATTGCTTAACGTGTATATATTGTTAAGATCTCTTCTCCGTTGCTTGATGATGGATAGCAGCTATGAAGACACCTCGATGTTTATATTCCGCGTCCTGGGTATTCGCGGGCTACAAAATCTTTCCATAAAACTAAGTATCTCTCGCCCACCTGGCTCGACTTCTTTGAAGTGGGAGCCCGACTTGACCCTGATCGTCTGTTATCTTTCTACTCTCGTTTGCGCAACTTATTGCCACGTATGCCTCTCTCATGGGGAGCGTGGAGTGCCGGTCCCCCTAGATGGCTATACGAACATGTATCCGTTGCTAAAATAGATTTACGAATAATCTCCATGTGTTTGCATATCAGATGATTATTCGTGTTAGGCATACCAAGAATGCCAAACCATAACGCTCACGCACAGACCCCTGCGTACCAATCAGTTAAAAGTACGAAGTACAAAAGAGACATCTCGGTCTACCTTAAGATGATAGTAACGTGCCTCCGACTATAAGGTCACGTGTTCGATTCACAGCTGCGTCATAGTTATTATTAGTTGAAATATAATTATGGGACAAGTCATAAACATGACGGCGATAATAGCGCAAAGACGTCTGAGAGATTTAAGTGAGTGTTCCCGTTTTAGGATGCCCATAGGGTAAGAACGAAAGTTCTCTAAGATGACGGACAGAATCAGAAAAAACACTTAAGTAAAATATCATATGACGAAACCAGAAGACACATAGCGGAGACCTCCGGGCCCGCTCAGAACCAGTTAGTTCGAACATAAGATAGTGAGCGCAAATTGCTATTCGAGCAATTGCTGCCACAGGTCACTTCGGAAAGCTGATGCGCAGACAGTGACCAACTCTCGCGCATTGAATGGTCTGACACCTTTGAAGTTGGCCGCTTCAGATATGGTTCGGTGAAGAAGTATTATTACGTTGGCATTAGTCGGCTACGAGTACTCTAGACTGACCTATTATTTACGGGACTGACACACCTTGACGATAATATGGTAGTCTAAGTCTTCATAATGTGAGTATGGAGTCGAACAATTGTCAGGGTCAAGAGGTGTTCGCACTTAAGAGTTTAGAGAACTTTGTTCGGTCGAGACTTAGTTAGTATGTTTAGAACATGTACCACGCGAACACTCAGACGCGGAATATAAATATCGAAGTGCCTCCCTCGCTTAGACAGAATCATCAAGCACCGGAGAAGAGATCTTATCAATATAATAAGTTTAATAATTATTATTTCCTCATTATCTTTACACTACGCGAGTAACTTAGTTACACCTTGTTACGAGCCTTCCTAGACAAGATTCTCCATCTAAGACCAGTCCAGCACGAGGCCAAGTCCAGTATAATAAGTCACCTTACAGGCTACCCCTAAGATATATTGATAGTTCTCCTTGTTACCAAGGCTCACTACACATGAATAAAACTGTCACGACAAAGTATATAACCGAAAATATACATCAGACAGTCAGATACGACCTTTTCGAGAATCAAACACTACCAAGATATCTCGAACCATTACCACGCAGAGATCATCCCCTATATTCACCTATTATACCCTACGGGTTTATTATCGATCAAGAACTAGACGAAATCCAGATTCACTGGACCCCACAATATCTCCCCTACTCTATAGACAACGGTCTTATAGCACCAACCTCCACCGAATTCATTCGGGCATTTCTGGAGACATACCAAGAAACCGAAGAAGACATAGACGAAGAGTGGAACACCCCCTACCCACCTTCGAAGTCCAAATATCACTACAAGATACCAGCTATTTGGACATATAGTCGGACGAATCGCCCAAACCAAGACAATTCAACTCTATCGCTGCCGGTAAAATAGGCAGACAAACGAAGACAACCTGGAAACAATTTCCTTGGTGAAAGAAACCTTTCACACCTTTGAAGACGATCAGTGGATCTACGAAATCTACGAGCAAGACGTCCTCGAATTCGATATCCCAAACCCATCAACGCAAAAGACATACCCAAAGTCTCTTTTTCCCCGAATCAGAAGTGGAGACCCAATGGACATATCCGGTGGCAAACCGGTAGACCTGTTGGAACGCATTACGGAGGCCTCCGTAATCTCTAGCAATGAGGGACCAATCCATTCAGATAAAGTACCAAGGAGGACAGGCTCTCCGTACCCACCAGGACATCGATGAGGGATAGGTGCAAGAATAAAAGACTCGGGCTCCGGCAGACGACAAGGATCACCAAAGCCGACAGACGATAACGCCTTCTTAAAACCTCTAGCGGCAAGAGCAGGACACGCGATGAGACACCTCGACGGTAAAATAGCCACAAACCAAGTAAAACTAGTGGATTTGGACGAACAAGTACAAGGACTTGTACAAGAAATCCAAAGCACCAGAGAAGACGTCGAAGACGGCAAACAACTCAATGCGGAAAAGCTGTTAGCTTTCGAAGGAATAATCGTTGCAGTCGAAAATGCGACCCAAACCCGACAAGAGGAAATAACTAGACTCGCTCTTGAGCTAGATCACGCAAGGAAACAGCAACAGGAGGCAAATGAGCGAGAAAGTCGCCATGAAGTAGTAAGTTCCCAACTACATGCTAACATAATGGGACAGGGCGAAACTTCAGCAAATAGGGCAAACACCCTAGAGCAAGAAGTAATCAGACTAAGGGCTCAATATGCAGCAGACGTTGCCACCCTTCAGCAAGTTGTTAACGGACACGCTGAATCTCAAGAATGAGTAACCGGGGAGTTTTTCGCCCAAATGACCAATATAATGCAAAGATTGGCCAGCTTCCAACCAACCCCTACTACTACTACCCCGGCTCCTATACCTGCACAAGTTCCCGCAACCCCACAAGTCCCGACAAACCCCGATCAAATACAACGATGGGCACAAGTGAGACGGGAGCAAAATGCAAGAGAACAATGCAGGCAAAACAAAAGAAAACAGCGGGAAGGAGAACCACCAAGACCAGGAAACCAGGGAGGTGGAAACCAAGGTCCACCCCCCCCTCCACAATACAATAACCCCGATCCCAGCGACGATGGATCAGATCAGGGTGGAGGAGGAGGAGGAGGGGGTAACCCAGGCTGGCGGCCGGACAGAGGGGACCTTATCGACCCACAAGTCGCGATGATGGCTCAAGCGATAGGAATAGCCATCGCAAACAGTGGTAAACGACAGGCTGATGCCCCCCTCCCATTCACAAACCGAAAAGACCAAAACGTTAAACTTTGGTTACTTCAGTGCGAGGACTACTTCAAGAGAAACCCAAATCAGTGGAGATCGGATCAGGACCGAATCAAATACGCACTGGAGAGAATGGAAGGAGAGGACGTCTCGGCATTTGCATTTACCTATCGAAATAAGATGACTGGAGAATTAGGCCATCTAAAGATCGAGGGTTACGAGTTCTGGGAAGCCTTTAGAGGACAATGCATCTTACAATTTGCACTCACACATAAGGGAGAAAGATCCCTAGCATTAATGACAAAAGTTACCTATAAAGGTAACATTGACCGCTACCTCCTCGAAATGGAAAACCAGAACACCCATGTGGGAATGAGTGGAGTCCCTTGGCGACAGATGGTAGAGCGACATATCCCGAAGGACGCACTACGGCGACTATCAACCGAGGAATACGCAACGGATAGTGCTTGGATCATAGCACTAAGAACAGTCTGTAGGCGAGAAGAAATATTCGTGGAACAACTCGCCTTACAGCACAGTGGTCCTAGTGTTTCCCGAAACGACACAGGAGGAAAAAGAAAGAGAGAAGAAAAAGCTGTCACAAAGCCTAGGAAACAAAGAAATCAATACTCGGCCGAAGAAAAGGCGGCTTACAAAATAAAAATGGAAGCCGAAAGGAAAGGAAACGGCCCAGCACCAGCGCAAGGAAAAGTAGAACACACGGATTGGAACAAAGCCCACGAAGGAATCAAAGACCAAGTAGTCCAAGATAGGAAAAGGGCACAACAGTGTACCCGTTGCGGAATGAATAACCACAAATGGGCGAACTGCAGAAAGACGATCCAAGTGTCGACGATCGGTACGCAACTGAGGAAACAATTTGGTCAAAGACCACGTCACCCTACTTCCCGGCGATGGAAAGCTGGTACTATAACCCCCTTTCGACAACCCCAAACCTCGGCGGTGACCAGGCAAAGATCACCAGAAGGGACACCCGTGTCAATCAAATTGAGAGACCCTTGGCATGGGATATTAGCGACATGGAATTAACATAAGTTACTTCCGGCACCGATGGCGACGGCATTCGGGTACTCGGAGGATCCCCTCCCTCCGAAATCAAAATCAAAAATGAGAGACTACGACAAGTAGATCGGACGTCACCCTGAAGGCAAAAGAGAACAAAGCGGAGCGAACTGGGGAAAGTATCATCCGGTACCCAGATGAAGGAAAAGAGTTAGGATGGCAATAAGTAAAAGAAACTTAGTATGACCAGTCCAACGAGGACCCCAAGGAAAGGTTCATACTAGTGGCACCTAGCAAGGACAAGGAATCGCTCCCCGAGAGCAGGCCCCGAGAATCTTATACCCAGACCAATGACGTGAGTGACAGGACACGTACGTCGAAGTACCTCTATGCTGTCCAACGAATACAAGGTCTGGCTAAAAG
>Ga0307507_10002347_pt1 | contig 40124 bp, 13 predicted proteins | sample 7_EM_MG_FD_207223 | JGI IMG/M metagenome (GOLD analysis project Ga0307507, IMG submission 207223) | Populus trichocarpa ectomycorrhiza microbial communities from riparian zone in the Pacific Northwest, United States - 7_EM | ecosystem: Host-associated > Plants > Roots > Unclassified | place...
GCAGAGCTTCGTGCAGAGCTTCGTGCAGAGCTTCGTGTAGAGCTTCGTGTAGAGCCTTAGCAAATACCTTTAGCTTTCCTACTAATTAGATATCTCCTTTCTACCTTTTTATTTATACTTCTCTTTATATAAAATACTATAAAATAAAATAAAAATAGTACAAAAGAGGAGACCCAGCAGTTTAAATTTAGTAACTTTTATCTATTCCTTATCCTCTAGTTCTATAATCTAATCCTTACCCTTTAATACTCCTACTACCGCCCCTATAGGCTAAGAATTTTTATTATATACTGAATATTAAGCCCTATAATCCCGCCATTTGCAATTTCTATAGCACCCACTATAGAACCCTAGGACTCTAATACTTAGTAAAGGGGTAAGTGTTAGCGACTCGGTCAATCGAGGCACGAGCACGGCAAGAGGGTCGCGCAAGCCTGTACGATTGGATTGTCTATAAACGAGGATCCAAAGCTAGAGAAAGGAAAGGGGAAGAACGGAAGCACCGCTCGAAGCTATATACAATCATCTGGTCATGTGATGGCAACTTGCCATTACGTGACGGCAACTTGCGGCAAGTTGCGGCAATTTGCCAGTACCGTTTTCCACTAGCGCCGTAACATTACCCCCCCCTCCAAAAAAGCCTGCCCTTAGGCTTTGTATGTCCGTGGGGTGTTCTTATCTATGTGCTTAACAGGTAGCTTATTATCTTTGCTATACTAGCACTCCATCCACTCGTCTAGATACTTTGGGGGTCCTAGCTTGTTAGGGTATTAGTTATAAAATTCTTTAAGCTTCTAGGGGCAACCTATAAAGTTCCAGGCAGGGTACTAGGTTGGGTCTAGATTATAACCTTTCTATTAAACACGGTATTTTAGCATTCCTTATACTAGTTTATAGGCTAGTATTTTATTAACTTCCTATTTGTTGTCGCCATTAACTTAAATTGGTAGTAGAGGCTCATTCTTTTATCTAGGTAGTAGGTTATTTACAGCTTTCCGTAGCTTATCTAGTAAGAAAACAGGGTAGACTCTAATTAAGTCTAGGAGTTTAACCTTGTATAAGTTTCCTTCTTTATTAAGGATCTTATATAGTCCTACCATTTTATAGTCTAACTTACGGCTAGGCCGTTCTGTCTTTTAGTTCTTTGTTATAACCCAGACCTTATCGCCTATAGTAAAGTTAGGCTCGCGCCTGGTCTATATGTAATTAAGAAGTTAAACTGAGATAGGATATCCGCTTAGCGTGCCTACCGGGCTGTAAGGGCCTTAGTTATTATAAAGTATTCTAGGGCCTTATAATCCAAAACCACCTTAATGGGCTTAGGGGTCCCCTCTAGCTATGCACGCCAGTGCTAAAAGCTAGAGATAATAGCCAGCATTTCTTTATTATAGATGTGGTAGTTTAGCTTGGCATCTATTATGGTCTTAGAATAGTATGCTATAGGGTGCCATTCTCCGTCCGGTTGCTTCTAGGAGAAAATACCGGCTATCGCGCCGTCTGAGGCATTAGTTTCTAGCATTAAGGGCCGTTTTAGGTTAAAGTGGGCAAGTAGGGGAGCTAATACCAGCCGTTTTTTAAGCTCATTAAAGGCCTGCATATATATAGCGTTAAAGTGGAATGGCTGGTCTTTCCTAGTAAGGCGGTTAAGAGGCTAGGCGATCTTACTATAGTTCTTAATAAAGCGTTAGTAGAAGTTATAAAAACCTAAAAATAATTGCACCCCCTTTATGGTCTGTGGCGGTGTCTACTAGTTAATTGCGGCCGTTTTCTCTAGGTTGGCCTTAATCCCGTCTATACTAATAATAAAGCCTAGGTACTTTGTACGCTTAACACTAAATTCCAATTTCTTAATATTGGCCTGGAGGCCGGCCTTGCGGAGCCATTATAGGACTTTATGGACATGCTCCTTATATTCTAGCTTATTCTTGGAGTAGATTATAATGTCATCTAAATAGGCCGTACAGAAGTCATTAAGGTAGTTAAAGAGTATATCATTTATATATTGCTAGTATATAGCCGGTCCGTTAGTCAGTCCAAAAGGAAGTACTTTATATTTATATATTCTGTAACAGGTCTAAAATATAGTAAGATCTTCTAATTTAGGGTCCATCCTAATCTAGTAAAAGGCCTAACGGATATTAAGCTTAGTAAAGATCTTAACTCTACTTATTTAGGTTAAAGTCTTATTAAGTAAGGGCAGTAGGTAGCGGTCCTTGTGGGTTATATTATTTAGTTTATGGTAGTTAATATAGAAACGAAGTCCTCCATTTGGCTTTTTAGCAAAGAGAATAGGTAAGTTAAAAGGGGCTTAACTAGGTTTAATAAAGCCCTTATTTAGGTTATTAATAAGGTACTGCTTTATAGCCTATAATTCGGCAGTAGACTGCTGACGAAGGGGGCTATAGCTAAGTGTATCTTCCTTATCTAGCTCAATCTTAATCTTGTAGTCGTACGGTTGGTAAGGCAAAAGTATATTGGACGCTGCCTTGGAGAACACGTCCTTAAATTTCTAGTGTTAATAGGGTAGTTTCTGTTCCACTAGCTCCTTATCCATAAGCTTGCCTTCCTATTTGCTAAGCTTATTTTCCTTTTCCTTAATTATTTAATCAATTTCATATAAGCTAGTAGTAAAGGCAACGGTATTAGGTTAGACCAAGTTCTAGTAGAATCCTATAGCGCCAATATAGTAGATGTCAACTGGTGGGAGGTCCATAGGTTTCTTTACGGACTATTATTAGGCCGTATTTTGCGGTTTAGGGTTTATAATCTTTCTTAGCTCCTATTCTATCTTCCGCAAGTTGTCCCTCTAGTCTATACGTTTAGTATGGCGTTTGATACTCCTTGCTATTTTTTATAGCTATATAGGGCCTAAGTTCCCTGTAGGGAGCTCTGCTAGCTTTTTATTAACTTTTTTAATCTCTAGTGCGGGTGGCATAACATAGGTAGTCTAGGGGCGGTATAGTATGCGGATCTATTACGGGTTAAGCTATACGTCCTTTTTAAAAGCCTAGTCTCTACGCATAGCATCGGCCTAGTAAATAGTGTTTATCTATAGCCGTACAAGATTTTCCATTGTAATGCTGATTTCCTTTATAAAAGAAGGTGTTGGGGGTAGGGTTTTGGGCTAGACAAGCCGTCTACTTTATACATTAAGCTGTAAGCCTAAATAGGCTAGCTATTTTCTTCCTAAGATTATATTATGGCTTCCTAGGTTTGTAATAAGAAAGGGGATGTTATACTACCTTTGTCTATCTACACAGAGGTAAATCTGTAAGATAGTTATAATAGGCGGTCCTATCTGTCCGTTATACCCGCGAATAGGAATTGGTTTGGGCAGTTCTTTAAGAGGTGCATTTAAAAAGTCAGCCAGCTTTACAGCACACTGTGTGTCTATTAAGGCAAAGGTATTTGCTCCAGAGTCAGCTAAAGCAGAGGTTAAAACTTAATATCTATTACGGAATAAAGTATAAGGGATAGTATAGCTTCTTCCACTAACTAGCTAACCCAGATTAATATATAACATATTAATTCCTTTTAACCCTAGAGAGGAGTCTTGCTCTAGGGTTCCTCTTTTTCTAACTTTATGCTATCCTCCTAAATTAACAGGACCTTGTTTGTCTTTGCTGCTATTAGGCAGTCTTTTACAAAGTAGTCTTTCTGGCCGTATAAGAAGCAGGCTCCTTGATTGCTAAGGGCCTATCTATAGGGGTTATTATATGTAGGTTAAGTATTCACCGGACCCGCTATAGGGCTAGCTGCACGGCTAGCCGCTAGGTTAACGGCAGGCAGTATAGTTGGTGCCGCAGGGGTTGCAGATCTTGCTAGGGCGCTATAGCCCATTCTTATAGTACTTATGTTCTGGTTGGCAGAGCTTCTAGTCTTATACCGCTTAGTATATACCTTAATTCGGCGGAGGCCCTGGTTAATAGCTAGGCACTAGTCTATAAGCTCCTTTAGCGTCTATACAGTAGTATAAACCGGGAGCACGGCGCGCTATAGGTCTAGGGTAAGCTTGTTAAAGAGGTCTAGCATTAAATCTTCCTAGGGGATTTAAGCCTATCCGGCTAGGTATAGAAAGCGGGTCTAGAAGACTAAGAAGGTCTCTGTCATTTTTATATTAAGGGCTTTATAGTTAAGGCGGGCGTTCTATATCTTATAGGGGTCCTTATAAATGGAAGATAGGTAGTTGATCATCTCTTCTCTAAAGAGGAAGGGGTCTACTAAGTCCTAGGCATATCGCGGACGTAGATGCGTCTATACGTCCCCACTAGTACGGCCGAAGACGTAGGCCATTTTAGCTTAGGTAGTAGGGAAGTGGTCCGTATTGACTTTAAGCTTGTCTTGCAGTTAAATCTTCCAATTGTTAAATATAGGGTCAGTTCCGTCTGTAAGCAACAAGGGGTCCGTAACCTTCGCGGACCGCAATAATGCTAATGCAGTACGTTAGGCTAGGGCCTTAAGGACTATAGCAAGTCTCTAGGTATCTAATAACTCTTTACTAGGTGCAGGGGTGTCTCTAGTTTCAAGTAGCTCTTAAAGCCGTTTAATTTCGGCATTAGCTGCTGTGAGCTCTTCCTGGGGGGTTAAGACGGCGACTGTTTTACTATTAGAGGTATTTGCGGGTCCTACAGCGGCTTTACCAGCTGCTGTATTTCTTGGTATAGTAGTAGGGGTATTAGGTAATTTCCGGTGTTTGTTTATTTCCTAGGGGTTCTGGTCCATGCGTGTCCTATTCTTAGGTTTCGCGTTCTATTCGTATTCTTTTGGTTCTTAGGGGTCTGTCCTGTCTTTATGGTCCTAGTGATGTCCTTAGGGTCCTATTCTATGTCCTTGTCCTATTTGTGGCTTTATAAATATTTTTTAAGTTCCTTTTTAGGAAAGAAGAGTGGTGACAAGCTTTAGATAATATTAGCGACTCGGTCAATTAAGGCACGAGCATGGCAAGAGAGTCGCGCAAGCCTATACAATTGGATTGTCTATAAACGAGGATCCAAAGCTAGAGAAAGAAAAGGGGAAGAACGGAAGCACCGCTCAAAGCTATATACAATCATCTGGTCACGTGATGGCAACTTGCCATCACGTAACGGCAACTTACGGCAAGTTGCGGCAATTTGCCAGTACCGTTTTCCACTAGCGCCGTAACAGTAAGGGCCTATTAGATAACGCGGAGTTGCTATATAAGCCTTATAGAACTAGTATTAATTAGCTCTCTGCCTTATATAAGTAATATAGATTACTTATAGTTATAGTTAGAGATCTATAGCTCTAAATTAGAATTATATTTATATATAAGGGCCTCCCTATCTATACCTACTTCTCTAATATACCCCTACTTAAGCCTCTATATTAATTATTAGTAAAACTTCTACTATCTTCTACTTATTCTAAGAGTAGTTAGTTATATAGGTATTATATAAAGAGAAGATTTTACTTATAGTCTAGTAATATTATTAGAGAACCTCTTATATAGTAGGGCAAGAAGTATATTAGATAATTATATTTCCTAATTCCTAATAAAGGATAATATTAGTAGAATTTAAACTTATAATCTATTATATTTAAAGTTAGTATATATTTATATAATTAGGAGTAGAGACATTAGAGTCACCCTAAAGGACCAATAGGCAAAGGAACGGGCCGTAAGGGCAGGGGACAGGCTAGGAGAGCGTATTGGCATAAAAGTGCTTCGTGAAGATTACCTAGTTAAAGTCCTGTCGGTTCCCATAAGCCTTAGGGTAGAAAGGGGACGCCAGGCGGACAATACAGCAACTATATAAGAAATAGTAAAACAAACGGAACGCCTTATACTAGGACTTGTAATTACCCGGATCTAATAGCTTTAATAGGAAAATACAAACCAAGTATACAATAAGAATAATAAGAGGATATAAGGGGCGCTAGAGACTCACTAGGGAGATAACAGATAAACGTATAGCTCCCTTATCGTCAGCGTATATATACCAGGAATGCAAAAACTCCTTATCCAAAAAGGAATAATTATAAATAGCCTTATATATAACACAAGGCTCTATAACCACAGACTACACCTAGAACGATATTATTACTATATATAATAGGGACACACCCAATCCATATACGCAGCACAGGTATACTACGGCTACTATACAGGCCCCCATAATACAAGATAATATACAAATTAAGACTAAACAAAATGCGCGAACTGTTACCAAAGCACATATAAGGCGTGGGAGAGAGAAGACTGCATTAAATACAAAAGACAGAAGAAAAGGGCTTAACAGCTACAGGAATAACTGCACGCTAGGTTATATAAATAAAAACAATAGGCAATAAGCTAGGGGGACGCAGGTGTCTTCCTAGCGTTTCCTACCTTTAATACTAGGGGGCTAAGCCAGCCATCCCAAGCCTTAACGGGCCAAAAGTGACGCTGCGCGACATCACCAGACCAAATAGGGACATAAGGGACACATAGGACATAAAGGAGAGGACGCCCAGTAGGAAGACCCCTATAGATAGCTACAGCAAGTTCAAGGCCAGGACAATTAAGAATTAGATTTAACGCGGCAAATATAATATACGCAGCTGGCTTATAAGGGGTATACAGCCAACTAGTAAGAATGGGGGAAGAACTAGAGGTAATAACAAACTCAGATTTAAAAAGGCTAGTAAGAACACAAAACACAGAAATAGAAAGCTCTATATAAAATAAGTAGTAGCCAGGGAGTAAATACAGGAGACAGAAGTTCTAAACATTTTAGAGAAAGTGGAAACGGAAGAAGTAAGGAGTAAAGGAGAGGCGAAGGACCCCCACCAGGGGTCCGCTACTTAACCATTATACAGTATAACTGCGGCAATACGAACCACCGTTTAGTAAGGCCCCTACTAGACAGTCTAGACCCAGAGAAACACTATATTCTTGCTATATAAGAGCCATATTACAATACCTATACACAATTAATATACTGCCCCTAAGGATTCCAGCTCCTATATAAACCAAAAGCAGCCACACGCGTATGCTTTATAATCAGCAAAAATATTAGCCTTGCCTTATAGTTATGGCAGGCAGTTAACCCAGATATTATAGTTATAACCATCCAGACATATAGGGGACTAGTATAAATTATTAATATCTATAACCCTAGGGTCAAAGGGGTAGTATAGATAGAGAATATTATATCTATAATAAGCTTGCTAGAAACTAAATACATAGAGTCCATTCTACTAGGAGATATAAACCTCTACCACCCACGGTAGGGGGGCATCCATGTTGCTGCTAATTAATAGGCAGAGTACCTACTAAGAGCTATAAACAATGGGGGCCTTAAGCTAGCTACCCCCCTAGGTACAATTACATGGCAATAGGGCACCGCTAAAAGTATAATTAACCTTATAATTATAGACGAAAACCTATACCAGAGACTTAAAAGGTGCTCCCCTAAAGAAGAATAGGTACTTACCTTAGACCATATCCCTATTTAGATATAACTAGATCTGGACATTAAGGCGCAACCAAATGGCAAAAGATATGCAATAAGAAAGCTTAACGTAGATAGCTTCTTTAATATAATTAAACAATAACTCTAAGACCTAAAAGAAATCCACCTAATACTAAATAAGCAAAGCTTATTAGCTACCCCTAAGGAAATTAATTAAAGACTAGAAAGGATCTAGGCAGCAATTAAAAGTAGGCTAAAAGAGCACTGCCCAGTTTCAAAACCAGGCCCCTACGCGCGATATATATAGTCCGTACAGTGCGCGGCCCTTATAGCTGGCTAATGACGAGTAAAGAGGAAATACATAAGCAGCCACAATTCTAAGGACAAGAGATAATATAAAGACACAAGAAACTAGCTAAAGAATACCCTAAGAAAAGAAGCAAGGAATAACTAGAGACGGTTTATAAATAAATACACTACTAACCTAAGTCTCCCCTATAATAAGGGCCTTTAGACCATAGCAAAATGGGTAAAGAAAAAGGTGGGACGCTTAATAAAAGATCTACACCTACTACCCCTACGAAGAGCAGGCGAACTACAGGCCATAAGCAACAATAATAAGAAGGTAAAGATCCTTATAAAAAGATTTTTCCCTTAACCGGCTCTAGCAGACCTTAGCGACATTACCAGTAAAACACCGGTGACTTACCTAAGGGTTAACAGCGACATAACAACTAAAGAAATGGCTAGAACTATTAGCCGCCTTTTAAACAATATAATACTAGGACTAGATGGGATCCTAAACGAAGCCCTAAAGACCTATAGACCACTTATAGCACCTTAGCTTGCAGATATAGCCAGAGTATGCTTTGCAATAGGCTACTACCCGCAACTTAGAAGATCCATAACAATAGTTATCTTACGAAAAGAAGGTAAAGCAGACTACTTAATCCTAGGAAGCTACCGCCCTATTGCCTTAGAAAACACCCTAAGCAAGATCTTAGAAAAGGTTATAGCAGACCACATAGCAGATATAGTAGAGGAACACGCCCTACTACCACAAAGCTAAATGGGGGCAAGAAAGAATCGCTTAATGCTATTAGCACTTACACTACTCGCTACTACCATTAAAACTGCATGGGCTATGCGAAAGGACTTTATAGTATTAATGCTTAGCCTAGATATTAGCAGCGCCTACAATAATATACCCTATAAGCGTCTCCTATACATCCTTAGGGCAAAGGGCTTCCCAGAATAGATTATTTAGTTTATTTAAGGATTTATAGGCCAGAAAGAAACATTACTGGTCTTTAGCGGATACTAGAGCCCCCCTATTGCAGTTATAATAAGAATACTATAAGGATTACCTCTGTCGCCTATACTCTTCCTCTTCTTTGTAAGCAACCTGCTTAACACCTTTAAGAAAGGGGCGACCTAGGGGATAGGCTTTATTAATAATATAAACCTAATTACATATAGGCCAACAGCCGCAGAGAACTATAGGACACTAGAGAAAGCCTATAACACCTATATAGAATGGGTAAAACAATATAGAGTCCAATTCTCACCAGAGAAATACTAGCTAATCTATTTTATAAGAAAACGTAACTAATCTATAGATCTTTAGCATACAATCTATATCTAAGGCTTTAGGGGTTAACCGGTTTAAGGCCTAAGGGTATTAGGAGTGTAGGTAGATAGCAAGCTCTGGTAGAGCGTATATACAGCGCAAGCGGCCCGTAAGGGCTAAGTATAGTATATTGCTATGTCTAGGATCGTTAATTCTATATAGGGTCCATGCTTCTAGAGGTTACGCCTACTATACACAGTAGTTGTCCGGCTAACTATGACGTATAGATCTAGCATTTGGGCTACTAGAGAAACCAAGAAAGGCCCCCCTAAATCACTCCTTAAACCACTCTAAAAGGTCTAAATAGCCTGCCTTAGGAGTATAACAGGCGGGTATAAGCAAACGGCCACAGCACTGCTTAAGAAGGAAGCCAATATTCCCCCCCTATAACTATATATTGAAGCCAATATAATATAAAGGGTGTAAAAGGAACGCAACTCTAACGTTATAAAGTATATCAAGACACGCCTAAACAAACTATAGAGGGACCCTAGGGTGCCCTATAGGAGAAGGAACCAATAACCCCAAAGTAGGGAAGATATATTAGGAAAACAGGTAGAGAAAGCAGAAGAAGAATAGTACGGCGCTAGGGCCCAGGCCTATATAAAGGAGAAAGGGAAACGCGCAAGAGGCCAGTAAAGACAATAGTAAGGGAGAGAAAGGAGCCAAAGTAGAGCATAAAAGAGTACTAGAAAACTATCTACCGCAATACAATACTGGTTGGACCGATGCTGGAGAGATAAATGGAAGTTAAAGGTACAGAGGTAGACTTAGGCAAGGGGAACCTAAGCCATAGTATAGGTAATGCTATAGGGGGTAAATACCTAAGGGCTCCAAGAGGGCCTAACAAAGGTAGAAAATACAATGGCAACACTCTTAAGGACAGGAATAATAGGACTAAAAGATTGGCTTCACTAGGTAGGTGTCCTAGTAGGTAGCCTAAGGTGCGAATATAGCTGGCCAAGACAGACACCAAAACACGTAATATTATTATGCCCCTTATGCACTAGCTAAGAAGCAATACTCTTAACAGCTGGCATAGAAAACTATAATATACTACTCTTAATATAGAAAGGCCTTAAGGTGGCTACCTGGTGGCTTATTGGCCAAAATATGCTAGACCAGTTCTGGGTTACAAAGGAAATAACAATAAAAAGTAAAGGGGTGAGTAATAGGCGCCCCCTAATAACTCTACAGGAGTAGAGTATAGTATGTAATACTAGCGCGTCCATAGGTTTATTATGGCAGCAGTAGTTCCTAAGGAGGTTAAAAAGTAAGGTAGTAGAGCACCACTGGTGACTTATAGGCGACTTGTAAGCGAGCCCTAAAAGGCGGGGAGACGGATTACGGGGTTTTCTCAAATAGAGTTTTCTCCCCATATGTATATAAGGAGTAGTCCGCGTGGGCCCAACAGGGATCCAAATCGGACGTTAAGCAATGAATAATAATAATATATATTTATATAAAGTGTAAGAGTATATATATTAGATCCCGCCACGCTTATAATAAGTTTATAAGTACTTACTATCTTTTTAGCTATATAGTAATATAGGGGCGGGACACGTTATATAAAGGCGGGGAGATATATTATAGGGTTTTCTTAAATAGAGTTTTCTCCCTATATATATATATAAAGAGTAATCTGTATAGGCCTAATAGGGATCTAAATTAGACGTTAAGTAATAAACAATAATATATATTTATATACGCTACCTATATGTCTTTATATAAGTATTTTCTTCCTTTATTATTATATAAGTATATTTATAAATTAAGAAAACTTATTTTAAGATTTATATAAAGGCTTAGTTAAAAGAATAAGGATCTATTAGTAGCTAATAAACTAGAATTTTAAAATAAGGACTAGAAGAAGGTTAAGGAAAGGATATATCTATATATATGGCGCCAAGGCTTGGCTAAGCCCCTAACTAGGGTCTATAATAGTGCCGTAATAATCTATATTATATAAGTAGTTAAGATTAAACTAATATTAGCTTTAGTCTTAACGCTGCTTAAAAGGGTAGAAAATATATTAACTTTAAAGGAATTATTATTAAAGTTTTTAGGGTAAATTTTACTAATACTAGCTATATTTATAGCTTCGTATAATAAGGGGTAAAGGCTTAGTTTATCCTTTCCTATAAGAGTAAATATATTAGATCCCGCTACGCTTATAATAAGTTCATAAGCACTTAATATCTTTTTAGCTGTATAGTGACGTAAGGCGGGATACATTATATTTCCCCTAATATATTTTGTCCTACTATTATTAATAAGGGCTAGCTAATAGAATTAATAGGATTAAGGCTTTGTAACTATACGCATACTTTTAATTCTGGTATTTATATATGGTCTAACTCTTGCGGGACGTCACTAGGGGAAGAAATAGTTAAAAATTTGCGGATATGTTACGGACGCTTTAAGTACAATGTTATGACTACTTAGAGAAGAGTTGGAGGAAGCTAGTTGGTTAGTAAGAGCACGGTCTAGGATGGAACCGGTTAAACTATATAACAAGGAATAGTAACCAAGGTTATATAACTAGCTCTATAAGCTCTGTGAGGTCTGTAAGGAATGTCTTATATACCTTACGTACCTTACGTACCTTACGTATAAGGAAGGTTTCTTAGGAGTATGGTCGTGTATTTAAAGGACTATAGTCCCTACCTAAATAGTTCTCTTCCTTATAGTAAATCTTAGAATATAATTAGTGTCGGTATACTCGCTTTATCAACGTGCACGAATATCACTGTATTGCAATACGTATGCGGTGTTGAAGTTGGTAGTTATTCATTGTCTAGAAGTAAGGGGTTACTCCAAGGTTAGGTTAGCTAGCCTCGCTTCATGGTCTCGTGACCACGTTATATAACTAACATTCCAACACTGGAGCAACTCTAAAAAGAAGGCTAATCTACACTCTAAAGTCAAGTCTACTTCTAGACTATTTATAGCGTATACGTAATAGCTAGAGATCCAATTAATACGTAATAAGGAGGAGAAGAAGAAGAAGAATTGTTAGGAGTAGCAGGTTGACATATCGCAAGGGCCGCTAAGGCGCTAGTGGTAAGCGAGCCAATAGCGATTTTTTTATCCTAGGGATGGAAAATCCTAATTAGCTGGTTAAATTTAGGGTCCGCACCGTTATAATTAGTTACATAACGCTAAGCTAAATCTAAGTTTATTTATTCAACCCATCTTATAACTTGTAGGTTAATTTGGTTTGTATTAATAAGCTATTAAAGAGCCGCGTAGGGTTTTCCCTTTGTTATAGCATTAGCAGGGTTGGCCTCTCCGTTAATCTATTTTACCTCCGTAATCTGTCTCCGTTTATAGGCTTACTAGAGGCACATTACGTTAATTATTAGGCGTTTTTCTTAGGTGGTTTTAAGTCGTACTAGACAGTTATATAAGGACTTAGAGTTAGTACAAAGCACAAGTAAAAGGTTAATTTATAGGATCTTGTCTACTATAGACTTAATTATAACGCCAATGTTAAAGCTGTAGGCTGTACCATAGAGTTTAGAAGCTAGTACGCTCTAAGTAACTCTTTTGCACTTAACTAAGCTCTAATAAACAATATTGGCCTTCTTTGTAGTATTAGCTAGTATAAGGACGTAGCCAATCTACAAAGAGAGGTCCTTATTATTAGTAAATAACGCGTCCGTAAATACCAGTAGCTATAGGGTTTTGATATCTAACTTAACAAACTTAAGACCTCTATTAGCGTTCTTAATTTGCCAGTTTAGACGCTTATTTAACTGTTTTATGTCTTCTTTATTAGGGTTAATTACCTAGGCGGTAAAGGATAAATTAAATAAGGCTTCTGGCTAGCACACTAAAGCAATATATACACCTCTAGCATATTAAGCGATGTACTGGTTCTTTGGAGTTAAGGTTCTTATAGCTCCTTTTAATCCTATACTTATGGCAAGCTTAGTGCTAATCGTACTAAGGTTTATACATTATTGTTCCTAAATAAGCGTAATAATCCCGTTAGTTAGTAGCTAAATAACTCTACCGTTAAACTTAATAGGCGTATTAACGGTAAGTTATTCCCGTTCCTTAGCCATAAACTTGGCCTTATACAGCTCGTTTTGCTCTGCGTTTATAAAGGTCTCATCTACTAGGAATAGAGTATTATTGGCTTATAGGCCTATAATACCAAAGGGTTCGTTACTCTATAGGAGGCAGGGGTCGTACGTAGACTGGTCCATATACAACTATTGGATATAATATAAGTGATATATCTTAAACCAGTAGTTACCGGCTTCCGGTACTCTGTAGAGTGGTTTTATAACCTTTAGAACGGAGGCCTTATTAATCCCAAGTTGCTTAATCAGCTCGTGCGGAGGTTGTACGTAGAACTCTCGATTTAGTATAGTAGTTAATTGTACGTAGGCCTATAAAATATCTTAGAGGTAAAGTCGTGCCTATAGAAGCTTTATGGCGGCGATATAGAGAATTAGTTATTAGCTAACTTATTAAATAGTTAGTAATTAGGTAAGAACCAGTTCCTTTTCTAAGTTATTATAAGCTTGCACAACTAGTTGGGATTTCTTAAAGGCTTTATTAGTTCCCTTATTTTTAATGTCGTTAACAAATCGCAAGTTAAAGAGTTATACGCCTTATAGTATATCTATAAGTCTTATAATCTCAAAAACTCCCTTCTTAAGTAGACCAGTAAGCTCCTTCTATTAGGAGGCGCTAAATTGGGTACTAAATTAACTGTCATCCTATAGGTAGATGGTGATATCAGTTATGGCCGTAAGTAGAGGGTATTTACGAGGGCGTCCTCTGCCTCGTTTTGGGGGTTGTTGCTAAGCTTTAGTAGGTCTCTCTAAGATAGTCTTAGAAAGGGCTGACCCAAGTAGAGGTTTAGGTAGCGATTTTGGTCCAACAATTTGCTTCTGCGATTTAGTTGCTTAAAGGTAGGGTTTTACGACCGTAGATTGGAAGGCTATAGGTCCACTAGATAGCTTAACAGTGCATATTTTACCCTTAACAGTAAGTAAGGTAAATAGCCTATCCTAATAGCCGCTTTGGCTAGTGTTTCCTTCTCTCCAGACTAAAACGGGTAAGTTTGGTGGGAGATTATAAATCGCATTAGCATTGGGTCCGTTTTGCATATTTAGCGCGTTGGCAATCTATCATTTAGCTTATAGCTTCTATATCTCTGCCATAGCCTTTTTAATTACGGCAGCGCGTTATATAACGGTGGGGGATAGTGCATCGGATTTAACTATTTAGGGGTAGGCTCGCCGTAATAAACCATAGTAGCGCTCTACCATTTTAATAGAGTTATATGCTTTAACTAGTACTCCCTTTATACTAATTCCTATAATGGTGGCGTATTGCTTAAATTCCTTATTAACAAAGTTCTTTTTGGCGTCGTGGGTAATTAGGTCTAGTAGCCCTAGGTAGATATTAATCTAGCACATCCATAGAATGTCCTATGTGTGTTTAGCGCTAATGTCTTATAGCTATCTACTAGCTTAGAATCGCGTTCCTTTATCAACAATATATAGGAGGGGTGATCCGCTGATGTACATAATATCGACAATGATATTATAGTTAAAATTAATGTTGTTTTATAGGGTGAAGCGGAATCTGCCTAGTAATTTACTAAACTTCTAACAGTAGTAGCAGAACTTGGCTAGTTGCTTAATGGCCATTCTATTAGTTTCATAGCCAGTATAGTAGAGTAGCTTTTGCAATTTCTTAACTAAGGGATATCTAAATCGGTAATATAGGCGCCGTAGCTCTATATCTGTTAAGTAGCAGGGGTTCGCGTTAAAGGATTTAGATAAATATAACTATAGTAATAAGCTCTATAGAAGAAATGGGTGGCCAAACCATTACACTACTAGCACTTTTTTAGTGCGAGTGATAACAACGTTTCTGAGGTTATTGTAGTAGATTTAGAGGCTGTCTATATCCGCTAAATAGAGCAAGAAGGGGGTATCTGTATAGATAATATAAAACTGTATCTTACCTATAGGGGTAACAATATCTGCAGTTTTAATAGAGGTAGCAATTTTAATGCTAAACTATATGTTAACTTGTCCTTTAGTTAAGGTATTAAGTCTTATAGATTAGTCCGCGTTTTATAGTGCCTAGAATTATCCGTAACCGGCTATAAACTTCTTTAACGCACTAGTATCAATTATAATTCCTATAAATACTGTGGAAGTATAGCGTGAAGCAGCGGTTGTTGTATTATAGTTAAACGGGTCAGTTTCCGTAGTAGGTTCTATAGAGGCTGCAGTAAGTAAGTAAACGCAAGCCTTATTGGCTAGTTCTACGCTTATAGAGGTTGCTTTGTCTATAGTAAAAGTCCTAAATAATGTAAGGTAGCAGCTGTTAGGGTCTTCTAATTCTTCCTTACTGTTGTTATTATTAGTGTTTTTATTAGCGTCTATGTCTAGTATAAGAGCTTTAAAAGCCTTATTGCACTCATTGTTGTTATCTCCTTTATAGTAGATAGTGTATTGTCTAAAGCGTTCTTTAAAGTTACCGTTACGGCCCTTGTTATTGTTAAAACGTCTTTTATACTTATTTCTAGAACGGTTCCGCTCCTCCTCTATGTGTTTTCATAAGTGGCAGCTCTCCTTTTGGCAAACATAGCACTTAGCCTTTAGGAATCTGACGGTGTTTTATCTATAGGAGCGGGTTTGGTCACAGTTATTACGGATATTACGGCGGTATATACGATCCGTAAAGTAGGCTCCTTAAGACGGTCTTATTAGGGCCTAGGAAGGGTGTTCCTTCTCCTATATAACTATAGAAGATTGTAACTTACTAATCAACTAGGAGAGGTCTTTAGAAGGGTTGGAAATAGTAATACGGCATACTAGTACTCCTTGGCAAGCGGTAACTAGCTTATTTATAAGGAAGAGGTCTGTATAAAACTCTAGGTGTAATCCATAGCGATATTTTAAGAGCTTATTAAGGAGTAGTTAGAAACTCTAATAGATTTGCTTATTAGGGTTCTTATTAATAATTCTTTAGAAGTTGGTAGCGTTCTATTTAGTAAGGTTTCTCTAATAGTACTCTAGTCCTTTAAAGAAGTAACGTATGTGGTTATATGCCTTAGTAAATAATCTAGTTAAAAGGCTGCTATTATAGTAGTAATCCTAAGCAAGTCCCTTTAGTATGGTTAGGAATGCAGTTATATAGCCTTTAGGAGGTAGACCAGCTCTCTTATAGATATTGTAGAAGATAGTTAATGTAAGGGCGCGAAGAGGCTTTGGGGAAGATTTAAAGAAATAATATAAATTCTATCTAAATCTAAGGGTATATAGCTTTTGAAGAGAACAAGACGTTGCGTAAAGAAGAGAAGGGAATAACTAGAGAATCTTATAATTAAATAGTTAGGGGTCTTGGTTAATGCGTACGCATATACGCACGCGGACGGACTTTGGTAGAATTTAATTAATCTAGCAGAACTTGGTAGAATTCGGTAGAATTCAGTTAAAGCGTTAAGTTTATCTTATTAAGTATTTTACTAAGACATTCCTACTATAACTAGGCTAGTCCCGTTACAGTACCCCCCCTTTGGCCGAAGGTTTAAAATAATTTAATTTGGTTAAGAATTTATAATTTTATCACGTGTTATATTTTCGCGTTAGGTGGCGGTCTTAGCAAGGCAGATCTAACTAATTAGATAACTTTAACCGCTAGTTAAAGTTCCTTAACATCTTGCGTGTTACATAATCACGTTATAAACGTTATAACTTATTTTAAGTTCTTTTTAAATTCAAGTTTCATGTATTTGTGTTAGGTAGTAGTTATTTGCCTTTATATTATGTCCATCCAGCTAAAGTAGGCCGCGAAGGATGGTCCTCATGGAATTCTTTTACTAGGGAAGGCGCGTCGGCCTTAATCTAATTATAGGTTTCCTAGGTTTATGTTTTATATCCTTCCCACTTAACAAGAAGTTTAAATTGTTTAAATTATAATTTCTATCGCATATTGTTAATTAAGTTAATAAAGTAAGAACCGTTACTATTATCAACAATTATAGAAGGTGGCGGTGGTACTTTATAAGTCATAGAATCATCTTTTAAAGGTTATAATAAGCTTACATAAAACATCGGGTGTATTTTTATCTTAGTCAGCAGTTTAAGCTTATAGGCATACGGGCTTAGTTTCTTCTTAATTTAGTATAGGCCTACAAACTTCCAATTAAGTTTCTTTAAGGGCCATTAAGTCCGTATGTTTTATATATTTAGGTAAGCTATATCACCTTCCTTAAAGTCCTATATAGGAGCTCGTCCTTTATTTACATGCCATTCCTATACCGTTTAAGCGTACGTTAATTCACTTCGTAATAGTTCCGTTAACTGCTTTATTTAATCAGCGAAGTTATACACGTTAATTAACTGGATCCGTTTAATTATAGGTCCTATTATATTAATTTCGGGTTATGGTTTAAATCCAAGTTAAGGGTTTTATCTGTAGGTCGCGTAGAACGGCGTCACGCCTATTAATACGTTTATTGTATTATTTGCAGTAAACTTAGCTAAAGGCAGCCATTTTTCCCAGTCATTTTGTAGGTAGGAGCAGTATATTTATAGGTATTGTTCTATAATCGCGTTCGCAATTTCGGTTTAACTATCTATCTCTAGATAAAACGTAGTTAAGAGTTATATTTAAATGCTTAACCGTTTATATAGAGCTTACTAGAAGTCTAAAACAAACTAGCTTCTATAGTTAGATATTATTAAGTTAGGAAGTCCGTGTAGCTTAAAGACATGCTTAACAAAACATTCAGCTACTAATATCGCATTAATTAAGTCCATAGGAATCATATATCGCATTTTTATAAGGTGGTTAATAACTACTATAATATTTATAAACCTATTACTGCTAGGTAAGTCGACTATAAAGTTAATTAAGATGTTGCGCTATCTTTGCATTGGAATTGGTAGCGGTTAAAGTACTCCTTACTTCTTTATATAAGAGGTCTTTCTACGTACGCACATTCTGCATGCTCAAACGTATTTTCGTACGTAGTTATGCATTATAGGCCAGTAGTATACTCATTAAACAATCTTATAGGTCTTTGTATGGCCAGAATGCCCTACTATAGGGGAGTTGTATACAAAATTAAGTATCTTAAATTATAAAGGTTCGGAATTTAAAACTACTATCTTCTATTAATAATACAATCGATTATTTCAAATTTCGCATTTAGTAAGTGTAATGTCCTTATACTATTATTTTCCTGTTTAAATTGCTTTTATTATATCTATTATCTATACGTCGTTCTTATATTTATATTCTATTAGCTTATTAATTTCTATTTCCCATTTATTAACTTTTAATTTATTTCTGTCAAGTTCCGCATCTAGAAATATAGGGTGTAGCTTTTTAAAATGTTTAGGGGGTAGTAAGATCCGTAATTAATTTATAATCCGTTCATCTAAAGCGTTTGCAGGTAGGTCCTATAATTATTATATTAATGTGTTAGGCTTCTGATTAAGTTTACCTAGTTAGTATATAATCTTAAAGTCAAATTATAAGAGGTATTCGGCCTAACGAATTTAGTGCTGCGTTAATTGTTTTATAGTTATAAAGTACTATAGGTTCTTATAGTCCGTTAATATGCGTATTGGGAATAACAATCCTTTAAGCTTGGGACGCTATTGTTTAAAGCATCTAATAATTGTAAGTAGTTCCTTATTATATATCTCGTAGTTCAATTTAGCAGGGGCGAGTTTCCAAAAGAGAAAGGCTACTAGACGTAGCTCGCCGTTCTTATTATATTGCGATAACACTCCTCCTAGTGCATGATTAGACGAATCTGTTTTGATAATGCATTTAAGATTAGGGTTAAAGTGGGCGAGAATTAAAGTAGTCGTAAAACGATGCTTTAGGTTATTAAAAGCTTATTCGCATTTAGTGGTCTATTTAAATTTTATATTCTTTCTTATTAGGTTTACTAATGGCTAGGTAATTTCCGAGAAGTAGTTAATAAATCAACAATAGAAGTTTACAAATTCTAGAAATTCTTAAACGTCTTATATATTGCTAGGGCTTCCCCAGTTTATAATCGCGGTAACTTTCTTAGGGTCTATTTTAATTCCGTTATAGGATATAATTAAGCCTAAGTACATAACCTCGGACGCATAGAACTTGCATTTCTTAATATCGCATTATAAGCCCATATCTCATAGGCGTTTAAGAACCATTCTAACGTATTTCTAATATTTAGAAAGTAAGGACAAGTAGATTAAGATATTATTAATATACACGGTAACGAATATATTAAGGAATTCATAAAGCGTATTATTAATATATTGCTAAAATATACTGGGACCGTTTTTTACACCAAACGGTATTACTAGGTATTTAAAGAGTCCCTATTATATACAAAAAGCTGTGTACTTCTTATCTCCTTTACGTATACGGATTTTATTAAAGGCAGCAACTATATTAAGCTTTATAAAGTACCGTGCCTTCACTAAACGGTTAAGCGTTTCTTAAATTAGGGGAATTAGATATCGGTTTTAAATTGTAATTGCATTTAGAGCTTAATAATTAATATAAAATCTTAAGCCTCCTCCTAGCTTTTTAATAAATAGTATGGGTAAGGCGAATAGAGATTAACTAGGGCGAATAAATCCTTTTTCTAGATGCTTATTAAGGTATTGTTATATTACAAGTAGTTCTTTTTATAACATACCGTATAGCGGACCAAACTTTAGTGTTATACCAGGCTTAAGTTCTATCTTAAAATCGTACTTATTTTAGTACGGGGCTAGTTGGTCTGTAAATTGTTTTTTAAACTCGTTAATTAGATCATGGTACTCTTTGGGTATAAGAGGTTAAGGATTAATATACTATTTCGGTTCTAGTGCTTTCTTAATGTCTTCTATAGTTATAGCAAAGATTTTATAATCTCGTCTTTTTGCTAATAAGATAAAGGGTGCGGCCTATATTATATAAAATTTAAGAGGTTTTAACGTAACATCTTTATATTCTTTACTGTAATTAGCAGTCGTAGCTTTATCGTATTGGTTTAAGGTTCGTGGCAAGGGTAATTGTCGGAACGTTAATCACGTGACGTAGTCACGAGACTACGAGGCGAGACTAGCTAATCTGACTCGGAGCAACCCCTGACTTCTAAAACAACAACAATCAACTACCAACTTCAACACCGCATACGTACCACTACAAGTGATATTCGTGCACGTTGATAAAGCGAGTATACCGACACTGATCAGTAGACGTACAGATCAGGAAATACGCAATAGCAAAGCTCGAAACCACGCATTAGCTTAACTGCTAACGCGTCAGATCGCAGAGCTATCGCCCTATTTCAGTTAAAGGAGAAAACTACGTTACCCTCAAAGCTCGAGACCACGTATCAGCTTGCTGATGCGTTAGATCGCCTAGAGAATCGTATCTTTACTTAGAGAGAGCTACGTTATCCTTAAAGCTCGAAACCACGCATTAGCTTAACTGTTAACGCGTTAGATCGCCTAGAGGACCCTCAAAGCTTAAAACCACGTATTAACTTAACTGTTAACGCGTTAGATCGCCTAGAGGACCGTATCTTTGCTAAGAATTGTCTTTAGTCTTCAGTCTTCAAAAACTGTAGATTTGTTAAGGGGACACGCAAACACCCTTACCTTAATACCCTCACCTCGACACCCTCACCCTCGACCACCCTCATACCTACCCTCTCGACCACCCTTGTACTACCCTTATACCTACCCTTACACCTACCCTTATACCTACAACCATGGAACTGACGGAAAAAGAATGGGCCGCGATGGCTAGTAAATATGGATACGGAATTAATACAGATAAGGCTATAAAAGATGAGCTAGTAGAGTTTATAGAAATAATAATATATCTAACACAAGACCTCACGGACAACGACTTATGGTACATCTTTTAGGAGCAGTTCAAGGGGTTTACAGTAGAGAGCTTTAAGAAGATACGCACAGATATTAGATCTAAGCTACGAAGACATCTCCTTAAAAGAGGTGTTTATGTAGGCAGACGCACCAGCAGAATTACTGTATCTGAGCTGTTATTTAAAGTTACATAAGAAGAAGAGCTGCATTAATGGACAGATGAGGAGATTGTAGTAACTATTAAGGAGTTGGCAGAACCACTGGCTATAAGAGCACTACAAGACAGGTTAAACCACACCTATAATGGTCTATCGGGTCAACCTATAGCTATAGTTACAATACTACCTAGGTCTGCTACAACACCGCCCAGAATGTAGATACCTACCCCTACGACACCTTAACTATCTGTTACATCTATACCCCAGCAGGCTACACCAACCGCCTCTACCCTTCCTCTAGCAACTGCTCCTACCCTACCACCAGCTGCTCCGCTAATTCCACCAGTTATCCCAATTGCTGCACCGCCAGCTACTCCGATCGCTGCCCCTACTGCCCCTGCTGCCCCTACTACCCCACCTAGTCCTCCTGCCCAGTATCTTCACCCTAGTACTGCCAATACCGACCCAGCTATAACACTGCCCGGAACATAGATACCTACCCCTACGACACCTCAGCTACCCGCTGCATTTATACCCCAGTAATTTGCCTAGTAATAGTACAACTTTCAGCAGCCTGCCCGGCAGTAGTATAGCCCTTAGCAACCTGGCTAACAGTAGTATACCCTACCGCAATCTTCCCTACTATAATCTACCGTACCGCAACCTACCGCACCGCAGTCTACCTTACTGTAACCTACCCTACCGCAACCTATACTATAGCAGCAATTAGACCTGGGGGTAGAAGGAACGGCTTTATACAACAGGGAAGCTGCTACTGTGGTAAAGATATATATAGACAGCCAGGGAGTTTCCGCCTGTAGAATTACAGTCTTAAACCATAGAGAAGACTTGCCTTAGTTAATTAACAAGTTACAGTCTCCAACTGTTCTATGGGAGAAGGAATACCCTAGTTAAGGAGTGTATACTACCTTCTTTACGGACCGTAACTACCACAACCTAAATAAGGCAGAGGTTGCCTACGCAAATACCCTAAACCTACGGCTATGGCGGACACGGCAGATATTTCAGTATACCTACAAGAGGACGTTCCCTTGCCTTAATTAGGCCGTAGGGGTAGGTTAAATGAACAAATGAACTGTAAGGTATTGCCTGGGTGTATAGTAGGGAGTAGGCAATACCCTTGTATAGGAGAGAGAGAGAGAGACAAACTGATAGGGGAGGAAGGAGACTGCAAGCCTAAGGAGCTTATAAGGGGTGGCCAAGGCCTAGCCAAAGGCTAGCCCTAGCAGCCCTAAGAGCTCCCAGGATGTAACCAAGATGGTATTACAGGACCACCCCGTAACGCCTTACACACGCCTACCTGTTTGCACCGCCAAGACACCAGTATCTGATATCCGCAATATCCGACATCTGTAAGATCCGCAAGATCCGTAATATTGACAATATCCGCAATATTCGCAATGTCCGTAATTCTCTACACTGATTTAAAGTCTTTGTATAACTATCTCGTCCAACAAGGAACTACGCAAGAGAAACGCTTAATAATTGATATTAATGGAGATACTAACCCTGCGGACGCTATGATAAAGGTCGAATTACGGGCCGTAGGGTGGGTTAAACAAACGGATTCGGCTTTGGCAGGTATGGACTCGTACTATACAGAGCCAGCCGCTAAGGCACTAGTAGCAGGCGAGCTAATAGCAATTTTCTATCCCGGGGATAGAAAATCCTGATTGGCTGGTTTAATGGTATGGCAGAATCCGACAGGTGGCGCGCTTTAGGATTAAAGGTAGAGCTATTGCGTATTATGGACAGAAGAGCTAGTTATTGCGTATACGCTACGAATAGTCTAGAAGTAGACTTGACCTTAGAGTATAGATTAGCCTTCTTTTTAGAGTTGCTCTAGTGTCGGAACGTTAATCACGTGACGTAGTCATGAGACTATGAGGCGAGACTAGCTAATCTGACTTAGAGCAACCCCTGACTTCTAAAACAATAACAATTAACTACCAACTTTAACACCGCATATGTACCACTACAAGTGATATTCGTGCACGTTGATAAAGCGAGTATACCGATAGTAATTTATATCATTTTAAATTTAAATAGTTGTATGCATGTTTATAGGGCAAATGGGTTTTCAAGCAATAACTTCGGTAGTAGGTTGTATGGAACTTTAGTGTTTCTTTAACCTAGCTAATTAAAGGGTTGTGTCGTTTTAGCTATCTATGTCCAAGTATTATCTTATATTGCTTTAGGGGTGTTATAAATAGGGAAACGTATTTAAGGTATTTACCCTTTTACATTTTTATAAGAGCGTAGTGTGTTAATTCGCTATATATTAAGGGTTTGCCGTTAAAGCCTTGTAGGCCTTGGGGCTTATTAAGTTTCTTTAAATTTAGGCGTTAGGTTTTTGTGTAGTTTATATTAATAAAGCCCATGCTAGTGGCTCCGCTGTCTATAAGGATTTATACCTCCTTCTATTTTTTAAGTATTTGAATTTCGCCAAGTATATTAAGGGAGTTGTGTTATATATTAGCGCTGGAAGAGCCTAGACACTTATACTCTTCTACTTCTTATCCTAAGGCGCAACTTGGCCCTAGGACGATTTGTTTTCCAAGTTAGCCAAGGGTAAGATACTTTATAATAACCAGGTATGATTTATAAAATAAGTATAAGTTAAGGAGTAAGTACGGCTTGAAGAACGAGTACAATTTAAGGAGTAGGTGTGATTTAAAAACCAGGAGGAACTATAGCGGACTTTTTTAAAAGGGTAAGTTTAGTAATTCCTTTAGATATATCCTTTTCTACCACATCTAAAGCATTCTCCATTTGCGGCTTAAGTTCTTTGTTTATCGGTTTCTAAGGGTGCGTAGGATTGAGTGGCGTTAAGGTCTATAGGGTCGTGCGTAGGTTTCGGAGAAGGGCTGCGCTTTAGGGTATATATTGGTTTTATAGAGCTTTAAACACGAGGTATAGTTAGCTTCAGAGAATAAGTCTATTTGTTATATTAAAGGTCCTTATTAATTCGTTAACATATTATAGTAAATTTAGGTAGGTCCTTTGGTAGTTCCCTACCTACTAACTATGCTCTGATTTTATCTAAAATAGCTTATTAAAGAGCAGCAACTCTAGCGGCTTTATTCTAATCTAGTTCGCTAACAAGGCCTAAAAATTCCGAAAAGAAGCTTATAAAGTCTCGGTTCTATTATCATAGGTTTTTAAGTTTAGTAACAGCGGTGTGTTCGCGGCTGGTGTTATTATATGTTTGTTCTAGCAGAGAGACAAAGGTTTTGAAATTAACAAAGGTGCTATTACAGAAGAATGGGTCTATGGTTTATGCAGCATCTTTGCTTAAATAAGACATTCTATAGCTAACCTTGCTAGCTTTAGTAGGGTATTAGTTATAGTTTATTAAAAGTTTAAAACGGAGCTTGGTTGTAAAGGGATATAGATTGTTTTAATTTCTATTAAACATTAAAGGGTTAGGAAGCTTTTTTAATTTCGCGGCAGGTACTAGGTTTGTTATAGGTACGGGTTAAGCTACTATTACTGGTTTAGGGTTTGTATTTAACAGGCCAGGTTCGGATACAGTTATATTAATTTTGTTTATAGGCGGTGTTGGGGTCTCTAACGTAAATGCTTAGACATTACGGAGTTCTTCGCGGAGTGCTTTTATTAATCGCTAATGCTGGGCTTCCAGTGCAGCCTACTGCTAAGCTAAGGCATCCGTAAAGGACTATTGTATTATGGTTAACTGTTCCCTAACTAGGGACATAATACTTATAGTTATCAAAAAGGATTTAGGTTTGTTTGCCATTTTAATAGTAATTGTTTTTTAACGCAACGTAATATAAGGGCGCGAAGAGGCTTCGGGGAAGATTCAAAGGAATAATATAAATTCTATCTAAATCTAAGGGTATATAGCTTTTAAAGAGAACAAGACATTACGTAAAGAAGAGAAGGGAATAACCAGAGAATCTTGTAATTAAATAGTTAGGGGTCTTGGTTAATGCGTGCGCACGTACGCACGCAGACGGACTTTGGTAGAATTCGATTGATCTGGCAGAACTTGGCAGAATTTGGCAGAATTTGGTTAAAGCGTCAAGTTTATCTTGTCGAGTGTTTTACCAAGACATTCCTACTGTAACTAGGCTAGTCCCGTTACAGTTAACTTAAAGTTAAAGCTATTACTCACTCTATTGTACTTCTGGTCGTCCGTGTAGATCTTGGCGATAGTAGCTGCCTCTTTGCTGTACATAGGCAGGTGCATAGTAGGGTCGGTATTGGCAGTACTAGGGTAAAGATACTGGGCAGGAGGAGCACCAGGTAGGGTAGGAGCGGTTACTAAAGGGAGGGTAGAGGTAGTTGCCGTAGGCAATGATTGCTGATTCTGCGTCTATAGGAGTTAAGTGAGGAGGGTAAGTAGTTAATCCTAGGTAGAGGTAGGTGCAGCTTGCTATTAGGTAGCGGTTGGTGCAGTTTGCTGGGGTATAGATGCAACAGCTAGTTGGGGTATTATAGGGGTAGGTATTTACGTTCTAGCCGTAGCTATAGGCTGAATTACAGGCGTTAGAGGTAGTAGAGGTAGTTAATAGTTTACAGGCGTTGGTACCGTGTGGGAAGGTAGTAGGCTATAGGGGGGGTTTGTAGGAACTAAAGAGGTTATAACTAATAGGGTTATAGCTTAATTTAATATTAAAGCTATTTATATTAAGTTAAGTTGTTCTTATAGTGCCACTATAATTATAGGGCTGACTTCCTTAAGAGCTCCTATGATTTCCTTATCTGTCCATTCGTAAGGTTCCTCTTTTATAAGGACATTATATAGAACCTTATAAAGTGGGTATCTGTTGCTGTGTATAGCGATATATACTCCTCTTTGGAGTAGGTAAGTATGGAGCTTTGCTCTAGTAACAGAGCGTATCTTTTTAAAGTCCTTAATAGTAAAGCCTTTAAATTCTTCTTGGAATAGCAACCGTAGTATATAATCTGTAAAGTTCTTATATATATACTTATAGATTTTTATTTCTATATATTCTTCCAGGTCTTCCTTTAAGGCAGTTGCTATATTAATCCCATAACTATGTCTGGCGATTCTCTCCTTCTATTTAGGATCCATCTTATTGTTTAAAGCAGTGTACTAGTCCTTGTATATGTTGTAGTTTAAGGTTAAGGTTGAGGTTGAGGTCAAGGTTGAGGTCGTTAAGGTAAGGGTGTCAGGGTAAGGGTGTTTGGGTATATACGTCCTTTGCAGCCGTTAGGCCTGTAAAGTATTCTTAGCAAGACTGCGATTCTCTCAGCGATCTATTGTATTGGCTGTAAGGCCAATACAAATTCTCTTAAGCTTAAGGGAGGTCGTAATCTTCTTTAAGTAAAGATATAATTCTCTAGGCGATCTGACGCGTCAGTAGTTAAGCTGATACGTGGTCTTAAGCTTTGAGGGTAATATAGCTTTCTCCTTTAACTAAAATAGACAAGGCTAGGCGATCCGTGTACTGTTTCTAGTACGGTTCTTAAGCTCTAGCTTATTGCGTATTTCCTGATCTATACGTCTACTAATCAGTGTCGGTATACTCGCTTTATCAACGTGCATAAATATCACTGTATTGCGATACGTATGCGGTGTTAAAGTTGGTAGTTATTCATTGTCTAGAAGTAAGGGGTTACTCCAAGGTCAGGTTAGCTAGCCTCGCTTCGTGGTCTCATAACCACGTCACATAACTAACATTCTGACAATTAGAGTTAATCTATTAGGTAACCACTCTACTAGTTATTATTTATTACTGTTATACTATTGACTTCTTATTTACCTACACACCTAGCCTAATAATAAGTCCACTATAGTTTCTGCTATAAGGCTCTATTACACATTTACTACCTAATTACAGTATTAATAAAGTCAAACAGTATGCTACCTAAAGCGCAAGTCACGCCATTAAAGGCACCAGTTACAACCGCATCTATAGCAGCTACAACCTTAGGAACAGGAGGAGACACTAGTATAGAAGATACGGATTCGTAGCTAGTTATTGTAATGGGCTCGTATAAATGCTTCTAAACCGAAGCTTGTAGATTGCTACTATACAAGAATACTAAGCTAAGGAGAAGAAGAAGAAGAATCGTTTAGGGGCAGTAGGTAGGCATATCGCGAGGGCCGCCAAGGCGCTAGTAGTAAGCGGGCCAATAGCGATTTTACATGCCGGGCATGGAAAATCCTAATTGGTTAAATATGGCCGGTAACGCGCTCTAGCACCGTCACATTACCCCCCCCTCCCAAAAAAGCCTGCCCTTAGGCTTTGTCTAAGTTCTTTATTGTCGTCTAAATTATTATAGTTATCTAACCCCTCTTCCTAGCATTTAACCCAGCTATCTAACTTGCGTAGTGGTCTAGGGAGGTCTAGGTGGGCTAGGTGGAAATCTCATAGCTTATAGGGAGAGTACTTAAAATTGGATACGGGGTACCATTCTAGATCTTCATCATAACCTACCCAGCTCACACAGTATTTTAAGGTACTACGGTCCTTCTTCACTGCTAAGATCTCTTTAACTTCCCATTCTTCGTCCTCTACAATCTAAATTGGCGGCAGGGGGTCGTTATACTGTTTAGGCAATGGGTCATCCGCGGCCTTCCGCAGTTAGTCTAGAGAGAAGACAGGGTGGATCTTCATTAACTCTAGTAGCTTAACCTTAAAAGAGTGCCCTACCTTCTTAGGGATTTCATAGGGGCTAGCTATTTAGTAGTCTAGCTTGTGGCTCGGCCTCTAGGTTTTCTAGTTCTTTATTAACACCCATACCTTATCTCCTACGTGGAAGTCTACCTCGCGGCGATATTAGTTTATATTAGACTCTTTCTTCTCTTATACCCTTTTTATAATTGCTTGGGCAGTCTCCTAGGCCCCATACATTCTCTTAGCGAATATCTGGGCCTCTTTATAGCTAAGGCGTTCGCGGGCCGTTATATGTCCTATAGGTCTATCCCAATTAAAGGATGTTCGTGGCCTATATCCATAGAGTAACTCAAATGGCGACATTCCTATACTATTATAAGGGAGCGTGAGCTGTGCGTAGTCTATTATAGGTAGTAGTTCCGACCAGTTGTCCTAGTAGTAGTTAACAAAGGGGTAAAGTTACTGGTTAAGGTACTAGTTTATAATCTTGGTTTAGCCGTTAGTCTAAGGGTAGAATATAGTAGAGAGCTTAATCTTAATCCCAAGGATACGGTAGAATTCGTTCTAGAAGTCTAATATAAACTAAGGTCCACGGTTAGAGATAATTAACTTGGGAGCGCTATGGATCTAGTAGATATTATCCATGTATATGCGGGCCATGTCCTTTACAGTCATAGCCTTAAAGCAAAGGAGGGAAACGGCTTGCTTACTTAGTTAGTTAACTATTATAAAGGCCATATTATAGCCGTGTTTATCCTTTAGGAATAATTTAAAGTCCATTATAATATATTACCAAGGGCGTTCGGGGACTAGCAGTAGTTACAGCCATCCAGGAGTTCGGTCCCTAGGGGTATTTACATATTTGCAAGCATAACAATTTCTAATAAATCGTTCTATATCGGACAGGAGTCCTCGCCAATAGTAACAAGGCGATAGTAGTTGGTAGGTCTTATCTCAACTAGGGTACGCCATAGAGACTTAACAGTAGGCTTTACGGATCAGCTTTATTTATAGGTTATCAATATCTAGAACTATAAGCCGTTCTTAGTATAGAAGCAGTCCGTCTTCTATTTCTAAACCAGGGTCACCCCCCATAGCTTAATCGCAGAGGGCTTTTAGGGATTCGGCTGTGCAGTTTATGGTTAGGATGCAATTAATTAGTCCCATTAGTTTATCTAGGGTCTTTCCTTCTATAGGTACTACCTTATTCTATTTGGAGCTTAGTTCCTTAAGGATACGCGGGTTAAGTTATTCGGTACAGAGGAGGGCGCGTGTCCAGTGCTAAGCCTTTAGCTTATCTTATGGCCCCACGTCCTGTTCTCTCCGGGTTAGGGCGTTAGCCTTAGCATTTTGCCTGCCAGGGCAGTATATAATCATAAAGAAGAATTAGGAGAGTATTTTAGCCCACTAGGCCTATCAACCGGTAAGTTGTTTTGTTATTATAAAATACTTAAGGGCTTTATAATCGGTATAAACCTTAATTTAAAAGTCTATGCTTCCAAGCTCTGCGCGCCACTAGGATAATAATCGTATAATAGCCAACATTTCCTTATTATACACTTTGTAGTTGCACTTAGCTAGGGCCATTGTTTTTAAGAAGAATGTAATAGGGTACTATTCACCGTCTAGGTATAGCTATAAAAGGACTCCCGCTACTACCCCATCAGAGGCGTCCGTTTCTAGCATTAATTTAAGGTCTGGGTCATAGTAACAAAGGATTAAGGAGGAGACAAGTTGGTCCTTTAACTTCTTAAAGGCTTTTATACAGTTATCGTCAAAGATAAAAGATATATCGTTCTTAGTTAGTCATATAAGAGGCTTGGCTACGACTCTATAGTTATAGATAAACTAATGGTAGAAATTATAAAAGCCAAGAAAGGACTAGATTCCTTTTATAGTATAAGGGGGTTTCCAGTTATAGATTGCCTTAACCTTCTCTAGGTTAACTTTAATTCCTTCTATACTAATAATAAACCCAAGGTACTTTATGCGTTTTACTCTAAATTTACATTTTTTAATATTAACTTATAGGCCTATATTCCGTAGTCTCTCTAGGACCTTCTTAACATAAACTTAGTGCTCAAGTTCGTTGTCCAAGTATATAAAAATATCGTCTAGGTATACCGTATAGAATTCGTTAAGGTAGTTAAAAAGAACATTATTTATATACCGTTAATAAGTAGCTAGCCCATTCATCAGTCCAAAAGAAAGGACTTTACATTTATAAGACCTGTAACGGGTGCGGAACGTTATTAGGTCTTCTAATACAGGGTCCATCCTAATTTGGTAAAAATCTTAGCGGATATTAAGCTTAGTAAAGATTTTAGCCCAGCTTAGACATGCAAGGGTTTTATTAATTAAAGGAAGAGGGTACTAATCCTTTTAAGTAATAGCGTTTAGCTTTTAATAGTCGATACAAAAATAAAGGCTTTTATTAGGTTTCTTTATAAATAAAATAGGGGAAGTAAAGGGAGCCTAGCTTGGCTTAATAAACCCTTTATAGAGGTTATCAATTAGGTACTGCTTTATTGCCTTTAGTTCCTCCATAGTTTGCTAGTAAAGGGGGCTATAGCCTAGGGAGTTATTGGTCTCTAACTAAATCTTATAATTATAGGTTTAGTAGGGGGGTAGTATATCTAAAGCTACTTTTAAGAACGCGTCTTTATAGTTTAAGAGGTAATTAGGGAGGAGGCGCTTAACTAATTCCTTATCAGTTTCCTCTACTAGCACTTCTTCCCTCTTGGCGATAATCTGGTCGATTTTATATAAACTAGTAGTAAAGACTTTGTTGTCCTTCTAATATATATTAAAGTAGAAACCTATAGCACTAATTGCCGCGATATCTACTATAGGGGTATTATATAATAGTAGGGTTATCCGTGGCCTTAGGGGCTTCTAGGGTATTAGCGTTGTCTTTACTCCTCTTAGCTCTTGTTATATCTTCCAAAGGTTGTCCTTTATATCCTATTAGTACATCCTCTTCCCCATTGGCCGGATCTCCGCAATTTAGAAGTTATCTACGTTAGTATCTATTCCACTTCCGTAAGTAGAGTCCTCCTCAACTATAGTCCTTTAGGGGAGTATCCTCGTTGGTACAGAGTTCCTGCTAGCCTTATGGTAGGCATCTTCTTGGGCAAAGGCTAGGTTGCGGTTCCTAATATCTTGCTAGTAGGTAGGATTAGCCTTCGCGGCTAACATCTTGCGGTTAGTGCGGATTTCCCTAATAAAGGAGGGTAACTTTAGTCTATTCTCCAGCTAGATAAACTGTCTTTATCAAATATTTAGCCAAATATTAAAGTAGGACATCTATTTTTGGCTAAGAATTATGTCGTATAACCCTAGGTTTAAGATACAGAAGGGGATACCAAACTAGCGTTATCCATTAATAGCGATATATAGCTTTAAAATATAGGTAACTAGCATACTGGCTTAACCGTTATAGCCTTTTACTTAAACAGGCTTCTCTAGTCGGGTAGCATTTACATTTAAGAACTTAGCAACATCATTTATATAAGCAGTATTTATAAAGGCAAAGCTATTTACTCTAGTGTTAATAAGGGTAGTTATATTAACTCTATATCCATTTTAAGATACTATATATGGAACTATAAAGTGTTTTCCACCCATTAGCTAACTTAGATTAATCTCTTTAAGATCAATAGGATACCCTAGGGGGGAGTCTTTCCCTAGGGTTCTTCTTTTCCTAACTTATCAGACGTTTCTTCTTCCTCTATCTCCTTAATATTACCCATATCCTTTAGCTCTAGGCAGGACGTGGTAAAGTAACTATCCTTTCCGCAATTAAAGCACGTGACCATGGTAGGGTTAATTAAGGTATTACAACAAGCATTAGTTAAAGGTATAGTACATAATAGGTTAGGCAAGGTTCACAGGTAGGCAGTTATAACCGCTTTTAGTATAAGGGCGGTTGTGGTTTATCTTCCAACACTAGCTCCCATTGGTGTAGTAAATAGGTTACGGTTACTATAGGGCCGCTTTAGTTAATTAGAACAAGCATTAATTTATTTTAGTTCTAAATCTAGCAATAAACATTAGGCTATAAGTCTTTAGTAGGTTAGTAAGTTATCTAAGGCTACCATAATCTTCTCTTATAGTTAGACCGTTAGCTTGTTATATAGGTCCAAATAATAGTTCTTAGGGGGAACCTAGCCTTTGCCTACTAGGTATAAAAATTAAGTCTAGAACTCAGTAAAGGATTAGTTTAATTTTATTATTAGGCGATTATAGTTATAACAGGCATCCCATACTTTATTTGAATTAACATAGATAGCAGCTAGATGCTATATTATCTCATTAATAGATATAAACCGAACAGGTAACTTATCCTTAAACTTAGCCTAAAGGTGTTGCTAGGCGTCCCCAATAGTTTAACCAAAGAGGTAGAGCATTTTAGCTTCTTTAGAGGGAAAATGGTTATAGTTAACATAAAGCTTTCCTTACACCTAAATTCTCCAGTTCTTAAAGGTCGGGTCTATGCCGTCTAATAATAGTAGGGGGTTAGGGAGCTTAACGGACTTTAATTACTTTATTATTATATCCGTACTCTCTAGTATATCACATTTAATTAAGCAAATGGGTTAACTAAGGCTTTATAAAGGGGAGGCTAGGCTATTTTATAAGGTAGCAAGGCTTTCCAGGATCTCCTTTAGAGTCTCTTATATACTTTAGGCTTAAAGACAATTAACCTTCTAATTAGCAGCAAGGGCACAAATCTGCTTGTGTACACCTATAATATTATTATTATCTTTAATTTCTAATCCTAACTAGATCTCGTGTTTCTCTCGGGTAGAGGCAGGTCTTTTAGATAAGCTTACTTTAGGTGCCATCGTCGGCTTCCTAAAGTTTGTCAGAATTATACAATTCGGTTTTAATTCCGGGGTTCTTTTAGGGGTACAGGTCAAGTACAGTCTGGCCTATAAAGTGGGATATTATTAGGGCCTTCTTAGGCGTAGTAGTGTGAGTTTTTTAATGTCTGAGTATAACGCGTCAACGCGTCGTTGCAGACAAAGGTCTTCTTTTAGGGTGGGATATTATTGAGGCCTTCCCAGGCAGTGTATGGAGAGCTTAGTATAATGTAACGGGCTTGTACAAATGCTTCTAAACCGAAGCTTGTAGATTGCTACCATACAAGAATACTAAGCTAAGGAGAAGAAGAAGAAGAATCATTCAGGGGCAGTAGGTAGGCATATCGCGAGGGCCGCCAAGGCGCTAGTGGTAAGCGGGCCAATAGCGATTTTACATGCCGGGCATGGAAAATCCTAATTGGTTGAATATGGCCGGTAACGCGCTCCAGCACCGTCACAGTTATAGTAGGTTAGTTATAAGAAATAGTTAATTAAATAACAGATAACAATTAAATACTTAAAGAATAACTTAATGGAATTAGAGTAGCTAAGGTCAAGTTACTATTAATCGAATAATTCTTAGGAGAGAAGTTAAAACTTAAGGGATTTCTTACGCAAATGCACTTTAAGGTTATACAAGAGGGGGCTAAGTTAGTAATACCTATAGACCAAGTAGCGTACGCAGGATTGTTCTTAATAGGAAGAGCACTTAAATAGTTTAAATCTTACCTTACTAAGATCTAAATAAACGGAATAATAACTACTAATTAGGAAGTACGGTTTATATTTACTAACTAGAGCGGGTTTACAGAAAGACTAATATAGATATTTAGAGACCCAGAAGCAATAACTATAGCGGAAAGAAAACTTCAGAACCTAGTATAACGCACTTTAGCAATTAAGTACATAAGCCTTGGTTAAATTATCAGTCAGCTGATCGTACAGCTCTCAGCATTCTAGGTTCAACATACCCAGTTCTTTAAACTTCTTACTCTTCGGCCAGCGATTTGACGGCCACTTGTATACTGTCTGTGTGACATTGACAAACCCTGCCGCCTCCATCTGAGCTTTGAAATTCATTGGGCTATTCGCGGAGATTCCGAGTTTAGCGCACCCTTTTAGCATGAAATGAGACCTGTTTAATTAGCGGAGAGTTTATCAAGTAAACAGAAGACGAACCATTGCAGTAGCGCAGTGTCTGACGTCATCGAACTGTCGTCGGCTTTGATAGGGTTACAAATATCCATACATTCAATCCAGCCACCCGGAACGAGATGCTCGAAAGATTGTTGGAAGAAACGGGGAGAGTCTGCAAAGGCTCCCACCGTCATTCGTGCAAAAATGAAGTCGAAAGACTTGTTGAACGTCCATGTCTCTTCTAGGTCATCGACCTCGAACATTACGTTCGGAGGGATGAATTGCGGTTGAGTAGGACCAGACTTGCTGATAAGCAAGCAAGCAAGCAAAACACCCCTTTGCTTGCTTGCTTGCTTGTTAATTGCTTGCCAAGACAGTCTAAAATTAGAAGTTCTATAGAAAATCTGCCGTGGCTCCGCCCAGCTGCAGTATATTGCCCACCAAGCTCCTCCACCATCAATCAATTGTAAGCTCGTTCGCGCCGCTTAGAGGCAGTTTATAAGGCAGACGCGGTAAAGGCAGCGCGTATATCGCGATCTCGGCATGGTATGGAAGATAAGGAGAGGAAGGTGTCTAAGCTACACGAGACTTTAGGTCAGCGCGGAAAAATATTTTAAATAGGCTTAGCGGCTGCCTAAAAGGGCTTGTTTGCACCATTTGCATTTCCTCAGCCACCAAAAAAACTAAAGGTCTATTACCAACCACTGCTACCACTAAATTAACTATATACAAGCAATAAACAAGCAAGCAAGCAAGCAAGCAAGCAAGCCCTTCCTTTGCTTGCTTGATTGCCCAAAATAAGGTCTCCTGCTTGCTTGCTTATCAGCAAGTCTGAGTAGGACTAAGATCGATACCAATGACCTGTGTTTCGGGATGTTCATCCGCGAAATCAATGGCCCAGATTCCAGTGCCGGTGCCGACGTCAAGTACACGGTGGAGTTGTTTCGTCTTGGGAATCGGAGCCGTGAATAATTTGCCATCCAGTGTTAGAAAGAAGAGATGGTGTTGGAGGTCCAACCTGTCACGTTCTTGCTCGTCATTCGGGAAGCCGTATTTCCCGTCCTTCGTTTGCGTTAATTTACTACTAGTGTAGGATTCATAAAGAATCTACCTTGTACGCATGATATGTTCGCCCGTTCTCCTGGCGATACCTCAGGATACTGGAGGTCATTGATGTGGTAGAACTGGCAATATTAACTTCCCCAAGTGCGGAGTCGCCATCCCAATTGTCGGCTTCAGCTTCGAGGCCATCAGGACCTGAAACAACAGGAGTCGAAAGGGTTTCAGTCGCTTGAGGCTCTGCCATGTTGGATTCATAAGGTCGTACGATGGGACCTCTTCGGTAAGAGAAAAACAAGAAAGCTCAAATTAGAAGTCTGAGGTTGCAAGCAGCAGTGGATTTAGCAAAGGACTTGAGGGAGTAAGAGAACAGGGTAAAAATATTGGCCTATGCTTCGGGACACTACCATCCCTAGTTATTCAGCTCATAGCACGAAGAAGTCCAGAAAAGCGATTGCCGCTCTTTGTCGGATTCTTTGGTGGTGTGACGGCTTGGCGGGTGGGAAGCTTGATAGGATTGATAAGGCCTAATGGGCAGGGGCGACGGGAACGCAAAGGTCGCCCATTGTGGAAAATTGGTTGACGCTAACCTCTTTACAGCATCGTGTCAGAGATCCAGCGAAGCAAGGGGCCAGGACGAGAGCGATAAATACGATGCGGATAATGTAATCGAAGTGATAGCGGAGACTCCGGGCCCTCTACGACCAAACCACACGTGAAGCCGACCTAGAATCAAAAGTCCATTACTCAAAGAATTCTGGCTATACAGAAGCTGAGTAACGTCCTATCACGTGCGTTACGTGATAGGTGTCTGTTCGGTTAATCTGGCGACTTTCTGATCTGGAGCTCCTTCAGATCGGCAACCGCGTTAAATTCGCACGCTTTACCGTATATAGTAGTTGAACTTGAGCTCTTGGCGTCAGATTAATCTGGAGCTTTTTTCTCCAGATTAATCGTCAAGTCAAATCTGGAGCTCTGCTCGTGCGTTTGCCTACCATGCCCCCACCGCCACCACCCTTACCGACGACGGTATTACTACTGCAGCTGCAGGTCCTATACGATGTCCTCTTCTTAATTAATTCTTACTGTCACCGTTTAGATCCGACCAGGCAAAAGACGTCGCTAATTCTGAGCCCCATCTGAGGCCTTTTTATTAGAACGATCAACCGAACAGCTGGCTCTATTTCAGATTGAGTACGACCACCAGATTAAGCGCCAGAATTACAAGGGGGGAACCTGAGCGGGCCAACCGCCCTCCCTGCTAGTTTTAGTGGCATTATAATGATATCCTATAAAAATAGTGTACACACGGCTATAACGCCACTAAAACTAGCAGGGAGGGCGGTTGGCCCGCTCAGGTTGCCCCCTTGTATATCCTAATTGACGCCGGTAAAAGCACGGATCAACGTTAGATTGAAAAAGCTCCAGATTACAACCGAACACGCCCTAAATCTCCAGGGCAACCAAAATGGTCCTTGCGTCGTTCGCTACAATTACTATATACAGTTGGTAGCAACCAAGCGAGATTAGATACGCGTACCGAATTTAAAATTTTGGAGCCCTCGCCAAAGGGGGAGTCTAAAGCTCGGCCAGTGTTGCCGAAAGCTCCGGGAGTGCTCGCCAAGGCACTAAAACCTCGGCTAGTGTTGATATTCTGACACCAACCCAGCTTCACTTGGTACACAATTCAAACTTTTATTAAATTACGTCTAGAGGCAATAACACAATTATATTTTGATTATAACGTTAATACAGCTGTTTCGAACCTTTAATTAAATACTTCCTACCATTTATTACGATTTCAAAAGATATTAGTAATAAAATAGACAATGTAAGTTTTAGGAGGTTATATTAAGGTTATATTAAGGTTTTATCAAGGATTTAATATAGCTATAGACCCTAAAGAACCAGCAGTCTAGAGAGGTATTTATTAATATTCTATCTATATTATTATCTTAATCTAGCCTAACCATATTAGTTGCCGCTAAATCCCTTCTAGCCCCCAGAGAACAACTGCGATAACTCTTATATAAGCACCATAGGTATATATCTAGGTTATATCCATAATCTAACATAGAATAGACACCACTTAACAGTCCAAACACCTAATTTTGCAATGAGGTAAAGTGACTTCTAGTGGTTATAAAAAGGATCTAATTAGGATATAGACCGAGATTTTTCTCTAAAATGGGCAGGTAAATACTTTCAGTGGGATAGAGGTCGCATAAGATATAAGTTATATTTTAAACAAAACCACGTTATATTTATAATCTAACCTTAATAGATTATTAATAAAGTCCTTAGTAGCCCTAGCAGCTCTATCTAAGATCTAGACGCCACTATAATGGCTATATATAGCACTCTGGCGAATAGGGCAGTAGCTTCTAGGCCATATTCTAATCCAGACTTAGATGGTAGTAAGGGCGAGGGTTCTGGCACTTATAATACTGCTCCTTGGCTAAATACTATAAAGGGGCGCATTTCTAGTGCCCCCGGCTAATATACTAAGGCATAGTACCTTGGACTTAATAAGCGCCTAGGGTGGGTTTCGTTCTTTTATATTAAGGTAATATCTAGCATATATCTAGCTTATATCCAAGATGTAACCTAAATATAGCCCCATGGCGAACATTTCCTCATCTATATTCTACCAGAGGAGATTTTCTATAGATAGGATTATGCTATTAGGAAGACTGTAAGTTATAAATGCTATATATCTTTATTATATCCTAGATCTAACTATAGTAGGATCTAAATGCTAAGCACACTGTTTATGCTTAGGAAAAAAAATTCGCAAATAGTTGTGGAGGATTAATTAAGTATATTAAGTCGCATTTCCTAGTAAGATCCTAGATATATCCACATTATATTTATATTATAACCTTTTTCTAACCTTAAAATAAAGAAAGGTGTAGGCTATATAATTAGAAGTATAAAGCCCGGAGGTTAAAAAGAGCTGGAATTGGATAATTTGGATAGTATAGTTGTCTATATATCTATATTATATCCTAGATCTAACTTATTTTAGCAGCTTAGAAGACACTTTATAGAGCTATTTATATAGAAAAGGAACTATAGGTTATATGCCCTATTAGTAAAGTAGTAAAAAAGGCTGGAATATATTATAATGGTATAAACTATTGTTCTTCTATCTAGGATATATTACTAATATATTTTAGCGCCCCCAGCCGAAAATACACCCTTAACGGCTAAAGGTTGTGGAAAATATAAAGCAACTTTAGCAGATCTAGGTATGTTATTATTTATAATCTTATTATATTATAGATCTAACTAGAATATATAGAGAAGCTAGTTGAATAAATGCGTATTATATTCCATTCTAGAATTCCATTAACACCTAAGGGCAAGGCAAGTTTAGGTAGTTCTAATTACTATATAACTATAATCTAACTATAATCTAACCTTAATATAGCCTGACCGCACCATAATATTTAAGGTTATTGGCAAGTCTAATAAGCAGAAGTGTTCTTTATATAGGACTAGTAGCAAGAGTAGGTTTGCTAGTTATATTTCTAATATATCTTAGATCTAATATAAATAGCATGCTTATCTAACTGGGCTATATATATATGGTTTAACAAGGTATGCTTATAGTCTTTAATTATATTGCTAATATATTTATAATCTAACTGTAAATAGAACTTCGTTTTACCTGGGATAACGCTACTAGGGGTTGCAGATAACTTTAATAATAGGGAGACATTTGATACTAAAGAGGACTACGCTATATGGGTTAAATAGGTTATAGCATTTATATATCTTAGATATATCCTGGTTCTATCCTAGTTCTATCATAAACACTAAAGCATTAAGCGTGGGCATAGAGCATAGCGTAGAGTATATGGGTTAGGCTTTCTCAAATATTGCAATGTCCTTATATCTAGGTAATAACCTTAATATAACCTCTACTCCTTATGCTCGTAAATATAAAAATTTGTATTAACCAAGTTCTCATTCTAATTTTCTTAGCTCTAACTCCAGCTTCCAATTTTATAGTTTAATTGCCTTTGCTTTAGCTTCTATACATAAAACCCTAGCCTCTTATTCATAAACATTTAATTGGGATTGCTGTAGCGTTAACTATTATAAGAATTAAGCTTATTGAGTAACTGTTATATGAAGTAAAGACTGTAAGCTACTCTTATATTCTAGATATAGTTAGCTTATAAGCTAGATATATTAAGGATATATCTAGATAATCTTACTTAATAATAAAATAGGTCTAGGAGAGAGCGAAACCTAGCCATTATTTAATATTGTAATAGAGGAGACTAAAAGATATTAGCTTTATAGAACTTAGTAAAATCTAGAATATAATATACCGGAGCAAACAGAGGCAATAGATTATAAGTAAGATTTTAATTATACACCTTATAAACTTCATAATTGCGACTATGGGCGTATACTAGTTCCAGAAGATGATATATCTAATATAATATCATTAAAATCAAAATCTTCATCCTCTTTAATACTTATAGATATAGCATTAGCTTTTCCTTTGCTAGTATAAGCCTATTTTCTTAATTTTTCTAGCTCTTTTAAACCTTATTAAACTATAGCAGATTATATTAGCGATATATCCACGTTAGAGCCATAATAAAGCCATACATTTACGCTTCTTTATAAAAGCCATTCTTTCGGCGATAGATATAGTTCACGACATATATAAAATTCCATGTTAATTATACGCCTTCTACGCTTCGTAATTAAAAATATTAATTCTCTGCCCACTAAATCTGTTATTATAATATTATATAACGGATATAACAGATATACAAACATTAAAATAGTGGCGAGAAGGCTTAATCAACGCCCTAGATTATTTACTCAAAAATAGGAGCATTTAACGGCGTTTGTATTCTTTATAATTGTAGAGAATATATTATTGTCTATTTTACTACAATACGGATTTATTCCAGATGCAATATATATATATCGCTTATATTAACACCAGTTTATAATTTTATGGTTATTGCTGTACTTTTCTATAACCGCGAATGTTAGAATATGGATATAATATAGATAAATTAGGGATATAATATCTCTATACTTTTAATTACGTCTAAAATTTTGTAGTATTGCTGTGAGGGGACTTTGTAGACAGGGGGCTATAAGGACACGATTGTAGGAACAGATAGATTGTAGAAGAGACGAATCCTTAAGGAGGTAAGGCCTCTGGGATCGTGGAGACTATATACTAGGGGCACGTGCCTCCGGCACGTAACCGACGGACGTCCAAGGGGTGTCCGGGGGTTGCCCTGAGGGCAACCCGAGGTACCGCAATAATATCCCTTACATTGCCCCCCCCCTTCTTGCGGTCGGCCCCCGATCGCCGTTACT